>WNGA01004452.1_pt1 | contig 38656 bp, 35 predicted proteins | sample 5400061 | NCBI WGS metagenome assembly WNGA01 (sample SAMN13153366, study PRJNA577476) | soil metagenome | isolation source: 100 cm soil or saprolite under grassland replicate 2 | place: USA:California | collected 2016-06-15
TCTCGCGCGATCGCATCTTTGCTATATAGCTAGATTGAGATAACGGTTGAGGAGGCGGAGTTGGGCAACTCGTTCCCTGAACACTTCCTCGAGCAGAGCTTCGACCGAGACGCGCTCCTCCTTGCCATTGCGTCGCTCACCTTCCTCATCGCCCTTGCAGGTGTGCTCTTCTTCTTTCGCCCACGGCTCGGCGTGCCGTTCGTCGAGACAGTCATCGCCTCGTCGGCGATTGTTCTCATCGTCGCGGTCATCGGCATCACGCTCTTCGAGGCGGCCGCGCTTTGGTATCGCTCGGTACCGCACGGTTCCGGGTATGAACGTCAGGGAGGCGGCTTCGAAGACTTTTACTTCTGGGCCCGGGTCGGCTTCGTCGCGCTCTATACGGGCCTGGTCCTGGTCGCCGTCGGCTGCGGCTGGGTGTTCGGCCGTGTGCGAGTGCGTCGTGGAGCGGCAGTCGCCGGCGTCACGGGGATCGTGGTCCTCCTCTACCTCGGCCTGACACTGCCGTTCGTCGAGTTCCTGAACGCATGTGATGTCGGGCGCTCGTTCCTCATCGACAACGTGAGTTGCTGACGGCCGATCGGGCAGGCCGCGGCTATGGCCCGGAGCACTCGACGCCGGCGCCGCGGATCTTGGTCGAGAGACCATTCCTGGGACTGAAAACGAGCTCGACGGTCTCGTGGACGAGGAAGTTCGCGCTCGCGTCCTGACTGACTAGCTCGAAGCTGTCTCTCACGCCGATCGTGAAACCTCCGTCCGGGACCGTCAGGACGAAGAGATGGTTCGCGTCGTTCACCTGGTACGCAACGCCCGTCGTCGACACGCCGCTCGTATCCGGCCAGTTTTCCTGAATCTCGACCGTGTTGTCGTTCAAGACCATGACGAGGTGCGAGTAACCCGTGATGACGACCTCGTCACCATTGCACGGATTCGTTACGACATCCGTGAAGGGAGTCGTGACCTGGGTGCTGGCCGCAGTCGCCGAAGGGGGGAGACCCAGCACTAACACGATCCCCGTAGCCGAGATCGGATATGGCCTCGATTTGGCCGCTCCGGCCTAGACTTGGCGGAGAGGGCAATGGGGACCTGGGCTTGCACGGCATGCGGTCGCGAGAACCCCGCGGGGACGACGTTCTGCGGCCACTGCGGGGCGCCCGTGGCCGGCGCCCCCGCTGCCGGGGCTGCCGACGAGCGTGACGTCGCCGAGGCCCTCCGCAGCTTCGTCGTGGGATCGGTAGCGGACCGCCTCGTCGAGACCGGCGGCAAGCTTCCCGAAGAACGTCGGCTGATCACCGCCCTGTTCGCGGACGTGTCCGGATTCACGACCCTCGCCGACCGGCTCGATCCGGAGCAGCTGCTCGAGGTGATCGACCCCGTGATTTCCGGCCTCAGCTCGATCGTCGGCCGCTACGAAGGTTACGTCGAGAAGTTCGCGGGTGATGCATTGCTCGCGCTCTTCGGAGCGCCGGTCAGCCACGATGACGATGCGGAACGTGCTCTTCAGGTCGCGCTCGAGATGCACCAAGAGCTGGCCCGGATCATCGGGGATCTCCCGCACGACGCGGAGCTCACCCTGCATGTCGGCGTCAACTCGGGGCACGGCATCGCGCGCGTCCTCGGCAGCGCCGCCCGCATGGACTACGCCGTTCTGGGCGATTCGGTGATCCTTGCCCAAAGGTTCGAATCGGCCGCGCCGCCGGGCGAGACATACGTCAGCGAAACGACAGTTCGGCTGGCCGAGAACAGGTTCGAGTTCGAGCCGGTCGGCGAGCTCACGCTGAAGGGGAAGGCCGAGCCTGTTCCCGCGTGGCGGCTCGTCGGCCGGCGCAAGGACGGGCGTCCAGCGACGATGGCCGCTTTCGTGGGACGGCAAGGAGAGCTAGCGGCGATCCACGCCGCCCTCGCCGGCCTCGAGCACGGTCGAGGTAGCCTCATCGCCGTCACCGGCGAGCCCGGCGTCGGGAAGTCGCGGCTGACTGCCGCTGTCGAGGGTGACGCGACTGAAAACGGCGTCCGCTGGATCCAAACGCGCTGTCTCTCCTACGGCGCGGGCCTCGCGTACTGGCCGTATGCCGACCTGCTGCGCGGGTGGGCCGGGATCCGCAGCGAGGCCGGCCCGGCCGAGGCAGGAGCCAGCCTCGCCGCCGCGCTCGACCTGGGTGGAACGTCGGCCGCGCTGCCCTACTTTGCCCAACTGCTCGGAGTCACACCGGCGGGAGCGGCAGCCCCGCCGGAGCTGGAGCCCGAGGCGTTCCGTCACGCGCTCCATCGCGCCTTTGCCGACTGGCTTCGTGCCCTGGCCGCCGACCGCCCGGTCGTGCTCGTCCTCGAAGACGTGCATTGGATCGATGCCTCCTCGCTGGCGCTGACACGCGAGCTCGAGGCGCTCGTGCGAGAGGTCCCGGTCGCTCTCTATCTCGTCGCCCGCCCGGAGGCGCGCGATTGGCTCGAGGAGGTCGCGCACGACGGACTCGCGATCGCGCTCGAGCCGCTCGACGAGGTGGGAATCCACGCGCTGATCGAGACCGCGCTCGACAGCGCTCCGCCGACGGAGCTCGCGTCCTTCATCGCGCAACGCACGGCCGGTAATCCGCTCTTCGTCAAGGAGCTGTTGCGCTCGCTCCTGGACAGCGATGCGATCGAACGCGAGGACGGCCGCTGGCGGATGCGCCCCGGTTGGGATGCGAGGACGCTGCCGGCGAGCGTGGAGGAGGTGCTCTCGGCCCGTATCGACCTGCTGAGCCGCGCCGCGGCTTCGCTGCTCCAGACGGCGGCTGTGATCGGGCGGCGCGTGCCGCTTCCACTTCTCGGAGCGGTCGCGACCGAGACGCCGGAGATCGAGCCACTCGTCGCGGACCTCGTCGCCCGCGGCTTCCTGGAGCTCCACGACGGCACGGTCACCTTCCACCACGCGTTGATCCAGGACGCCGCGTACGGCCGGCTGCTTCGACGTCGGCGTCAAGAGCTGCACAGCCGTGTCGCAGAGGCCGCCGAAGCGCTCTACGGTGCGGGTGAGGACGCGATCGACCTGCTCGCGCGCCACCTCTACCTCGGCGGCGGCGCGAAGGCGGTCGAATACCTGCGCCGCGCCGGAGAGCGATCCAAGCGCCTGTTCGCCAACGAGGAGGCAATTCTTCATTTCTCTCGCGCCGCCGAGCTCGCTCCAGACGATCACGAGCTGCGTCTTGCGCTCGCCGACCTGGACGAGCTCGTCGGGAACTACGACGACGCCCTTCGGCTCTACGAAGAAATCTGCGAGCAGACCGGCGACATCCATGCCTGGCGCGGCACCGCCTCGATACTCCGGAAGCGCGGCGCGTATGAGGAAGCGCTCGCCGCGATCGACCGCGCATTTCGAACCGACGCGCTGCGCGGGGCGGATTTGACGTTGCTCTGGCTCGAGCAGGGCTGGACGCTCCTCTCCGCCGGGCGGTTCGAGCAGGCGATCGACGTCCAGCTGGCAGGCCTCGAGGCAGCGGAAGGCAGACGGGACTCGCTCGTCGGCCAGCTGTTGCTCGGGCTCGTTCGCGCCGAAAGCATCGGGGGACGTCTCACCGAGGCCCTCGAGCACGTCGCCCAGGCGAGGGAGATCTTCGAGGAGCAGGGTGACCTCCGTCGACTAGCGACTGCGCTGCGCGTCCTCGGAGACGTGTACACGAATCTCGACCGGTTCGACGAGGCAGTGACGACGCTCCGGGCGGGCGTTGAGCTGGCCGAGCGGACCGGCAGCGTCGAGGAAATCGGCGGCTGCTTGATCAACCTCGGGCGCGCCGAGCACAAGCGGGGCAACCTCGCCGAGGCGATCGCGTGCGATCGCCGGGCCATCGAGGAGTTCGAGCGGATCGCGCACGGGGCGGGCCGGGCGACGGTGTACGCGAATCTCGCCGACAAGCTCCTCGAGATCGGGGAGATCGCAGAGGCACTCGGGTACTGCGATCGAGCGCTCGAGCTCGCCCGGGCGATCGGAAATGCCTACACCGTCGCGGACGCGACGCAGACGCGGGCGGCGATCCAGCTCGAGCAAGGCGATGCCGTCGCCGCCGGCTCGACGGCCGAGGAGGCCGGGAAGCTGTTCATCGACATGGGAGCCCTCCCGGCGGCGACGCAGTCGCTCGAGTTCGCCGCTGAAGCGTGGAAGAAGGCCGGAGAAGCGACGCGGGCCCGGGACGTGTCGGCCCGGGCCCGCGCCCTCGCTTAGCCGGTTCGTCGATTTACCAGAAGCCGCCGCTGGGCGGGCTGTCGGCGGTAATCGTCACGCACCCGGTGGCGGGTGGCGAGAATGCATTCGGCGCCGCATCGAGAAGGTTCGGCCCCCGACTGGTTGTGAACCCGACGCAGGCGGTGCCGTCATCCGACACGACGTTGTCGACCTCGAAGCGAACGAACGGGTTCGCGCCGTCCCCTCTCACGATGTCGACCCGGTTCACGGACTGGCCACCGCTGGTGTACGAGACCCACATCTCGTGGAAGATCCCCCGGCAGCTCGTGTCGTTGAGCAGCACGGAGCCCGTGACCGAGTTGTTCGGTTCGCCCAGCACGTTGTACGAGGCGCCACCCTCGGCGATATCGGCGCACGCCGGTGAGGCATCGCCGACCGTATCCGCACTCACCGGTAGGGCAGCCGTGAGCGCGAGCGACGCCGCCGCGAGCCCTACGAGAACGAATCGTTTCATTCTTTCTCCCTTCCTCTGTTAGCCGCTGCTCAGGAACACGTCGATGTTGATCTCGAACGACCACTGCCTCGGCGTCGTGGTGTCGCCGCGGAGGGTCAGCACGTGCGCACGGTTGACGCCGAGCGGGACGAGCGCGTCGAGGAGGGCCCGACGGTTGAACCCCCACACGCCGATCTCGCCGGATCCGCCACCCTTCACCGCCTGGAGCCCGCTGACGGGCTCACCGTCGATCTTGCTGATCCGGACACCCGAGAGCGGGACGAACTGTAGGCCCGGCACGTAGAAGACCCGCACGCCGCTCGCCGACACGACCGGATCGCCGTTCGACGTCTTCAGCTTGCCGATGCCGTCCGTGCTGAGGAAGACGCCGAAGCCGTCGTCGTAGAGCGTCGCCTTGGAGCACTGCTGGGAGTCGGTGCCGTTCGGGATCCCGTCGCCGTCGTAATCGGCGCGGTCGCTCAGCGGATCGTCGTCAGCGGTGCTGCCACCCTCACACTTCACATCCTGCGCGGCCGGGATCTTGTCGTGGTCCGCATCCGCCAGGATGTGGAAGGTCCGGGTGACCGGCGTCGCCGCGTTGTCCTGAGCGTCCGTCGCGTTCAGCGTGACCGTGCAGGAGCTGTTCGGTGTCCAACCGTTTGCGGGCGGCGATAGGTAGACGCTCGTCAACGTCTTCGTGCCCGAGAACAGGCACGGCGCCGACCAGCTGAGCTTGTCGCCGGCGAGCACACCGTCCTGGGCGTCCCAGCCCGAGCCGTCGAGCGTCACGGGGTCGTACTGGAGGATGTCCGCCCCCGGTGCCGTGCTGTTTATCGCCACCACCGGATCGGTCGGCAGCGGGTCTGCCGTCCCGGAGCTGTCCGCGATCTCCGTCAGCGGAGACGCCTTGAAGCCGTCATAGACCTTTGCCTCGATCTTGCATCCGGCGCAGCCAACGGCGGCATCGAAGTCGAACGTTGCGGATGAGCCACACGTGGTCGGCTGGAGCCCGACGGCGAGGACGTGCAACGTGCCGTCCGGTTGCTTCAGGAAGACGTCCGACCTGAGGTCGGCGCAGTCACTGTCGGTATCGGTCGCGGTGTACGAGGTCGAACCCCCTTGCTCGCCGCCGCCGAATGAGCAGGTCCCGGCCGGGATCTGCCAGGCGTTGAGCGTCTTGTCGTAGGCGTCGGCCGACCAGATCGCGTCCTTGCTCTGAGACGCGAACGTGACGTTGTCGCACTCGAGATCCTCGAGCCGCGAGGGGAAGCTCGCGAAGAGCGCCGGCGCCGTCGAGAAGTCCTTCGGGCTCGTGTAGATCTCCTGACCGCCGTTGTTTGCCAGGTAGAGATTCGGTCCGCCGACGGCGATGCCCGAGTTCCCGAAGCTGCCGAGCGACACCGTGTTCGTCGAGAGCACCGTGCCGTCGACGCCCGAGTGGGTGATCGAGCTGGTGGCGTCCGGGCTCGTCCAGATCGTGTCGTCGGCGATGTCGTACGCAAGCCCATCGAAGCAGCCCGGGACGGTGAACTGTGACGTGAAGACGTGCGTGGTCGGATCGATCTGACCGACCTTCGAAAACTCGCTGCAGGCCCAGATCACGTTCCGGCTCTTGTCCCAGGCGAGGGCGCCGAGATTCGTGGCTCCGCTGACCGGGTAGTGGCTCACCTGCGCGCCGTTGGCCGGGTTCACCACCGTGATCGTGCTGTCGGTGTAACAGGACGCGAGCAGGTTCGCGCCGTCGAAGGCGACGCCGACGCCGATCGGCCCGTCGGCGGTGCCGTTCTTGTCCGCACACGCCGTGCCGGTCAGGTCGGCGGTGATCTGGCGGAGATTCGTACCTGTTCCGCTGCCGCCGCCCCCGCCGCCGGCCGGCTCGACCTCCGTCGACTCGCTCGCGGAATTGTTCTCCGCGTTCGGGTCGTTCGTGGAGCTCGCGATTGTGGCCTGGTTCATGATCGAGCCTGCCGCGGTTGTCGTGACCACGATGGTCACCGTCGCCGTCGCTCCGTTCGCGAGGTCGCCGAGACTGCACGTGACAGTCGTCGTCCCACTACACGTCCCTTGGGTCGGCGAAGCCGAGACGAACGTCACGCTCGCCGGCAGGGTGTCGGAGACTTCGACGGCACTCGCCGCGTCCGGCCCATCGTTCCTCACCGTGATGGTGTAGGTGATCTGATTGCCGAGCCCCACGGGATCCGGCGAATCGGCCTTCGTGACCGCGAGGTCCGCGGAGGCCCCGGTGCCCTCCGGCTGCTTGCAGGCCGAAAACTCCGAGGTGTTGTTGGTGGGGTCGGTCGCGGTCGCGGTGACCTGGTCGGTCGCGTTGATCGGAGTAGCCGAGTTGAACGTGAAGCCGGCGTCACCGCTCGCGTTGGTCACCACGCTGGTCGAGCCAAGGACCGTTTTGCCCTCCCCGTGCCCGGAAACGTCGTCGCACGCGCCGTTCGCAAAGAACTCGAGCCGGTACGTCTTGCCCGCCTCGCTGTTGAGGGTCCCCTGTACAGTCGTCCCGCTTCCGCCCGTCGCGACCGAGCTCAGCACCGGGTAGTTCTGGAGGTTGTTGGGGCCGCTGTCGCCGTCGCCGGCATCGTTCGTCGTCACGCCGAACGCATTGCTCGGAGCCAGATCGATGCCGAGGCCCGAGTTGCTGAAGATGGAGTTGCCGAAGATCGCGTTCTGCGTCCCCGAGGAGACGATCACGCCGCCGTTTGCGCTCTGGTTATAGGCGATGACGTTGCCGGCTCCCGCGGCGGTGCCGCCGATCGTGTTGCCGCTCGCGCCGGTGATGTACACGCCCTGGCCGTTGGACGTGGCGAGCCCGCTGCCGCCGTTCTTGTCCGGGCCGATGTAGTTGCCCTGGACCACGTTGCCGGTCGTGCCCGCGTCGTTGATCATGATCCCGGGGCCCCCGGTTCCCGCGATCACGTTCCGGTCGGACGCCGAGGTTCCGCCGATCAGATTGTTGCTCGCGCCCGTCGTCAGCGCGATGCCGCCCGAACGCCCGAGGGAGGCTGTCCCGACGGCGTCCGTGCCGATCAGGTTCGCCTGGATCGTGTTGTCGGAGCCGGTGCCCGCGCTCCCGTCCCCGAGGATCCAGATGTTCGGCGAGTTCGCAGCGATGACGTTTCCGACGATGCTGTTGTGGCTGCTGTAGGCGGTGACGCCGCGACCGCCGTTTTGAAGCGCGGCGTTGCCGTCCGCGGTCGTGCCGAGGTAGTTGCCCTGGATAGTGTTGCTGTCCGCGTTGCCCCTCAGGCCGGGGCTGAGGTAGATCGCGTCCCCGGAGTTCCCGGAGATCACGTTGCGATCGGAGATCGCAGGTCCGCCGATGACGTTGCTCGTCCCGGTCTCGATAGCGATCCCGTTGGTGTTGGGCTTCGCGATCGCGCCCGACACGTCGGTACCGATGTAGTTGCCGGCGATGTGGTTGACGTTGCTCTTGACGTGGATGCCCTCGCCTGGGAAGGAGTCGATCGCGAGCCCCCGGATCGTGCTGTTGCCGGAGCCCGTGTTGAGGAAGAACCCGAACGTCCCAAGAGGAGTACCGGACCCGTTGATCTCCACGACCGGCGGCCCGACCCAGCCCGGCTGCGTGTTCCCGTCGATCAGCACCTGATCGGTGATCGCCGGGAGGGCCGAAGCCGGCGTGATCGTCAACGATCCGGCCGGAAGGTCGAACGCGACCGTGTCGGTCATTCCCGGGCTCGAGTTCGAAGCGTTGATCGACTCGCGCAGCGTGCAGTCGACCGCGTCGCACGTGCCGTCATCGGTGTCCGCATTCGTGTTGACGGTGTAGGTGCTTCCGGGCCCCGCGAGCGGCCGGAACCTCGTGGGGAAGGCAGGAGCGGTTGCGTGGCGGGCGCCGCGTAGGACCCTGTGCCGCGCATCGGTGTGGACCGACCGGCGGGCGCGGATCGTGGCGGGCGAGGAGATCGCGTGCGGCCGGGCCTTGAGCAATGTCAGCTGAGGGCCGATCTGCGGCGGCGCGTTCGCATTCACCTGGTAGAGCACCTCGCCGGTTTGGGCGTTCACGAACACGATCTTCGTAACCTGGCTGGCCACCGGGAACGCGATCGAGAAGACACCGGGCGAGCTCGCGTGTGCGCCATCGGTGTGGACGCTGTCCTCGACGGATACTGGCACGCCGTCGTCCGCGACCTTCGTCGCGCCGTTGAACTGCCGAAGCCGATAAGGGCTGGCGGCGTCGGCCGGCGTCGGGAGCGTGCCCGCCGTGAACGACTCGAGCACCTTCGTTCCGGTCTTCGTTCCATCGGTCGTCCCGGACATGACGAAGGAGTCGACGGTCGACCCGGCCGTGACCCCGGAGCTCGTTCCGGCGACCCCCGACGTCCCGCAGTCGTTCGTGGTCGCGCCGCCGAGCTTGCACAGCATCATTGCGAAGTCGTCGCGGCCGAAGATCGCGTTCGCATTCGTCCACGTGCTGCTGTAGCGCATCGCGCTCTTGTCGTCTGCGAGATATCTCCGATCTGTGATGTTGTAGCCGCGGTCTGCGTCTCCGGTCGTGAAGTCCGCGTTCGCGTAGAGCGAGTGGTACGCGCCGTCGCTGCGGGTCCCCGGCACGCAGCCGAACGTATGGCACATCTCCATCGCCGCCGTGGGGCCGGCCTTGTCCGCGCTCGCCCTGAACCAGCTCTCGGACGAGACGACCGACGCCATCCCTTCCGCGCACGAGGAGCTATCCGTGTTGCTGATCGTGGTCAGGGGATCGCCGATGCCGCTGACACGGTCGGCTTGCGCGTTCGTGTTCGCGGAGTTCCAGGTCTGCAAGAACTGCGCGAGCTGCGACTTGACCGAGGTCCAGTTGGTGCTGTTCCCACAGAACTTCCCGGTCGAATCGAGCAGTCCGGTCAAGTTGACCACGCCGGCGTTGATCGAATAGCGAATCCCGCCGGTCCCGGTGAACAGGTCCCCGGTTCGCACGCCCGGCGTGCCGGAGACAACGGTTCCGTCGGGGACCGGCCAGATCCTGGACATCGTCGTCATCGCGTTCTGCAGGTTCGTCGTCGCGTCCGCGCTGAGGACGCCACCCATCGGCACGGCCAGGATCCGGAGCGAGTTCGTTCGTTTCTCCACCGGCTTCGTGATCGCGGAGCGCGAGCCGGTAAGGGTCGTGAACGTCGCTGTGGTGTCGCCCGAGTAGCCGGAGCTTCTGTTGGCCTGGCCGGCGAATGTGAGCGTGATCTCGAAGGTCGCCGTGAACGACGTCGTCGAGCTCGGCGCGAGGACCGAGCCGGGAACGACGAAGATCGGGTTGCCGGCGGCGTCAGGCGGAAGTGTCGCGCTGCTCGGAGTCGTGATCAGCGGGAATGCCGGCCCGAGAGGGGCCGGCGCGGTCGCAATTCCGCCGGGCGGCGTGAGCGTGGAGGTCCCGTTCTTGACGGCGAGAGTTGCCGACTTGACCATGATGTTCGCGCCGTTCGTCGTGTCTGCGCAGGAGGGCAGCGTGAAGAAGGCGCGGAGGAGCGTCTCCTTGCCGCGCACGAGGCGGGGGTAGCCGGGAAGGCCCTGGTCGATTGCGACTTCCCGCATCTGCGGCGTCAGCGTGCAGCTCGGTCCCGCGGACTCGGACTGCGGAACAGTGATCGCAACGAAGCCTGCCGCGACAGCTGCTCCGACGAGCAGGCGGACAGTCCTGGTCTTCATCATTCGGCCCCTCCCCTTCTCCGCAGATTGCGGCAAGAGTTACACCCTTTCATGCGATTTTCAAGCAGATTTCGAGATCTTTGCGTTGACAGAAGGTGCACGCGTGGGCGTCACGCGCCTGCCCGCCTGGAGGCCGATCCCCCAAACGGGATCTCAGGCCCGGCAGTACGGGCCGATCAGAAGACCATGAGGAAGTCCGCCGCCTTGGAGTCGCCGTGAAGCGATCCTTCAGCACTTCCGTCGGAACGATCGAGATTCTCGTCGACGAGGAGAGCCGAATCATCTCGGCCTACCGGTTCGACGCCGAGCGCAGACCGGTTGCTGCGGCCATAGAGAGCTGGGACCACATCGATCTCGCGGACCTGCTGTCGCGGCAAACCGGCGTGCCGCGCGGGGAGGCGATCGACATTGCGTCCGCTGTGACCGGCGAGTCGCGTGGGCTTGGCAATCGGTCACGACAACCCGAGCAATGGGTCGCGGCGAACAGCGCCTACACCGCCGCGGAGCACGCCGGTCTGGCACTCCGCTTCGTCGCGGTTCTGCTCGACGCGCTGATCGTCTTCCTCCCCCTCGGCATCGTCGTCGCGCTCCTCTCGGGCGGCGGCTACGTCGAGAGCGGCGACGGCTACGCGAACGCGGGAGTCGACGTCGGCGGAAACGCGTTCTGGCTTCTGCTCATTCTCGGCCTCGGCTATTACATCGTCTGCGAGGCGGCGACCGGCATGACCCTCGGCAAGCGCATGGTGGGCATTCGCGTCGTCGGCGAGGACGGGGAACAGTTGACGTTCGGCGCAGCTCTCGTGCGTAACTTGCTACGTGTCGTCGATGCTCTCTTCTTCTATCTCGTCGGCGGACTGTTCGCGCTCGCTTCTTCACGCGGCCAGCGGCTCGGCGACCGTGCGGCGCACACGCTCGTCGTCCGCGGCTGATCACATCGGTAGGACGAGCCCGGGAACCGACGACGGCGCGATCATGATTATCGTGCCGAGCCCGACGATCGCCAGCGCTACCGGCACGTCGATGAACGCTCTCGGGGGCAGCAACTTCTGGGCGACGACGAGGGCGGCGACGACGGACATCCAGAAGACGCTCATGACGCCGAGAGCGACCAGCATCACCATCAGTCCGATGCTCGAGCCGACGCAGGAGAGCCCGAACTGGAATCCAGAGCGGACGCTCTTGCGGCAGCTTCGACGGCAGTGGCACTTGAGCGGCGTCAGCTCGTAGACGCCGGCCGCGATCGTCAGCGCGCCGGCGGCGGAAGAGCCGTGCGGTCTGTAGAGGGCGTACACCGCGAGACCGACCACTGTCCAGACGGCGAGGTACGACCCTGCGAAGAGCGGCGCGGCAAGCGCACGACCTTTGGCGCGAGCGAACCTCGCGGCTGCCGGAACCGCGCCCGGGAGCATCATCGCCGCCATCATCGCCACCCAGACGGCGATGAAGAACGCGAACGAGCCGAGATCTGTCGCAGCTCCCATGTCCATGCCGCTCAGCTGCTGAACCGCAACGACCCAGGACGCGGCGGCGACGCCGAGCGTCGCAGTGAGGGCGGCTGCCGCCCTCGATCCCTTAGTACTCGTCATGGCGGCGGAGCGGGAAGTCGGCGTCACGTCCGTCGGGTATCTGATCGAGCAGCTGGTAGTAGTAGGGAGCGAGCAGGAAGCGGTCGGGCGCGGTGCGCGAGTACGTGTGATACACGACGCCGTCGTCGAGCGCGAAGACGTTCCAGCCCGGCGACTCCGCCATGCCGTGCGCGAGATCGGTGCCGACGTCGTCCGCCCAGTCCTTCAGCCAGTCGTCCGCCTCCGCGACCATCTTCGCGAGCTCTCCGGTCGCCATCCGCTCCTCGGTGAACGCGAAGTCGAAGTCGAAGTTGAAGTCGCTTCCGAACGACGACACGTACGGGAACTGCCAACCCATCCGTCGCTTGTAAGCCTGCAGCTTCTCGATCGGCGCGCGCGAGATGCAGATCAGCGTCACGTCGCGGTTGTTCAGGTGGGGGAGAGCGGCGTCGAGGTGGTCGGCGAGGCCGGTGCACCCGGGGCAGGCGGCTTCATAGGTCGGGCCGAACATCAGGTGATAGATGAGGAGCTGCGAACGCCCCTCCAACAGCTCGGGGAGGGTCTTCTTCCCTTCCTCGGTGTCGAAGGTGTACTCCTTCTCGACCGGGACCCAAGGCAGCTCCTTTCGCTGCTTCGCCAGCTCCTCGTCGAGATTGCCGAGTTCCTGCTCCCGCTCGAGCAGCTCCTTGCGGGCCGCGGACCATTCCTCTTGTGTTCCGACCTTCCGCTTGGGCATCGCGTTTCCCTCCTCTGCGCCGTTTCAGGTGTAGACCGGCGGGAGGCTCGGAACTCATCGGTCGCCCGCCTCTCGCGAAATGAGCATTTTTCAGCCATAGTGAGCTGGGTGGTGCCCTGCGGCCGCCATCCGCTTGCCGATGACAAGACCGCAGCCAAACAGGGATACGTGAGATGCCGGGCTGGGCCGTTTGGGTCCTGATCGGCGTTGTGGCCTGGCTCCTGTTCACGGTGCTGGTTCTCCGCGTCCTCGGGCTCGTACGGGTTTTCGACGAGTCGGTGGCCCGCGATGTCGAGCAGGAGCTCATCCGGGCCGCGCAACCGGCTGAAATGCGCGAGCCCGTCGTCGCACCGGAGCGCCGACGCATCCTCGTCGTCGACGACGACGCCGGCCTTCGATTGCTGCTTCGAACCACGCTCACCGCCGACGAGTTCGCGGTCGAGGAGGCGGGCTCCGCCGAGGAGGCGGCCGAGGTCGGCCGATTCTGGTCTCCAGCGGTGGTGATCCTCGACGTCGGGCTGCCGGGAATGGATGGGTTCGAGTTCTGCCGCGAGCTGAAGCGCAACCCCGCCTACGGCGCCCCGCTCGTCGTCCTGCTCACCGGACAGGAAACCACCACCGACGAGATCAGAGCCGCCGGCCCGGACGCGGTGATGCGCAAGCCTTTCAGTCCGCTCGAGCTGATCAGGGTGCTCGACCGCGTAAGCGAGCCGGCTCCCGCTCTCCCGGCCGAGTCCACGGAGACCGGCGCGGAGCAACTCCTCATCTACGCACGAGACCTCAGTCGCCTGCTCGAGATCGAGCGGACCCAGCGGCGGCTGGTCCAGCAGGCGTACCGCGAAACAGCAACCGCGCTTGCCGACGCTCTCGAGGCCAAGGATCCGGTGACGGGCTTGCACGCGCTGCGCGTCCATCGCTACGCGATCGAGCTCACCCGAGCCCTGGATCCCAGCCTGCTAAACGATCCCAGCCTCGAGTACGGCTTCCTCCTCCATGACGTCGGGAAGCTTGGGATTCCGGACACGATTCTGCTGAAGGAAGGGCCGCTGACCGTGCCGGAGCGCGAGGTCATGGAACAGCACACGCTGGTCGGCGCGCAGATTCTTTCCGGGGTCGCTCTCCTCCAGGGCGAGGGTCTGAGGGTCGTGCGATCGCATCACGAACGCTGGGACGGCACCGGCTATCCGGATGGACTGGCCGGTCGCGCGATCCCGACCGGTGCGCGCATCTTCGCGCTCGTCGACGCGGTGGACGCGATGACGAACGAGCGGCCGTATCGGAGCGCCCTGACCTGGGAGGAGGCGGTAGACCAGATCCTCCTCGAGAACGGCAGGCAGTTCGACCCGCGAGTGGTCTCAGCGTTCGTTGCTCGGGAGCGATGGATGCGACGGATCTCCGAAGAGCTCGCCGAAGCGGCAGCCTAGCGCGCCGACGACATCGCCGGAATGCGCGATCTGCTCGCACACGAGTACTTCCGCGTCGACCCAACGATCGTCGAGCGGACCGTTCGCAAGGATCTTCCCGAGTTTGATCGCGCAATCGCTCGCTTCGCTCGTCGGGCTGAGCGGCCGGCGAGACCGAGTCCTTGCGGCTAGCTGACGGGGGTGATCCGATACGAGTTCGTCACCGGTCGATAACGTCGCCTTCATGGCCGAGCACTCGAGGCGGGCCCATGCGCCGACCCGGCGGTTTCACGTGCCTTCGGCGGTCCGGGGCTCGGCCGCGCGCATCGACGCGGTGACGGCGCGCGAGCTCCTCGCGAACGGTGCGGTGCTAGTCGATGTCCGGCGGAAGGACGATCCGGCCATGACGCTCGAGCATGCGCTGCGGATTCCTCCGGACGAGATTCCCCAGCGCTTGGACGAGTTCTCGCGTGACACGCCGATCGTGCTCGCGTGCGGGTGACTTCGTGAGGCGACGAGCGTCCGTGCGGCGCACTGGCTGAGGGATCGAGGATTCGCGGCGTATGCGGTACGCGGCGGGGTTGCCGCGCTCACGGGCGAAGGGCTCGAGGCGGCGCCGGTGCCTGCGGACGAAGCAACACCGATCTCGCGCCTGCACGTACTGGCGGCGCTGCGCTCCCCGCTGTTCCGGCGTTACTCGGCGGGCGTTCTGCTCTCCCTCATCGGCAACTGGGTCGAGGCGGCGGCATACGGGTACGTCGTTCTCCTCCTCGGCGGCTCCGCGGCGACGCTCGGCCTGATCGGCTTCCTGAACACGATCCCGAATCTCGTCTTTGCGTTACCCGCCGGAGCGCTCGCCGACCGCTTCGACCGACGCAAGCTGCTGCTCGTCTTCCAATCTCTGAACATGGTGCTTGCGGCAGCGCTCGCGGTCACGTGGGCGACGGGAACTCTGACGATCGGCCTACTGGGCGTCCTTGCCGTCCTCGGCGGAATCCTCGGGACGCTCAGCTTCGCACCCTTTCAGGCGATGCTCGCGGCGACGGTGCCGGCACGCGACCTCGAGAGCGCGGTGGCGATCAACAGCCTGTCACTGCAAGTCGCGCGTTTCGTCGGACCGGCGATCGCCGGATTCTTGCTGGCCGTGGCGGGGCCGACGTGGGTGTTCGGGGTCAACGCAGTGAGCTTCGTCGCTGTGCTGGGGACGCTCGCGGTGCTCCCGAGCTCGCGTCCCCTTCGGAGTGCTGCAGCCGTGGCCGGCGGCGCGTTGTCCGAGGCGTTCCGCTATGTCTTCGGCCAGCGCAGCCTCGCGGCCATGATGGGGCTCATGCTCGTCGCCGGCCTGTTCGGGACTCCTCCGGTCGCGTTCATGATCCCGGCGATCGTCCGCTACAACCTCCACGCGGGCGCGGGAACTCTGGGAGCGGTCATGGCGGCGATCGGTCTCGGCTCGCTCGTCGGGTCGATCGCGTTGTTACGTGTCTCCGGCAGGCCGAACAAGGGCGAGCCGTTACTCGTCGGTTTCGTCGTCACGGGTGCGGCGCTCGCCGGCATCGGCGCGTCCACGAACGCCTGGCTCTCGCTCGGACTCGCCTTCGTGGGTGGATTGGCCGGCGTCCTGTTCGTCGGGCTGTCCACCGTGGTGGTGCAGGCGATGAGCACCGACGAGATCCGCGCGCGGACGCTCGCGATCTGGGCGGCCGCGTTCGTCGGCATGCTTCCGTTCGGTGCGCTGCTCACCGCCGGGCTCGCGGCCGTGATCGGGCCGGGCGGCGCGGTCTTCGTCGACGGTCTGGCGGTGGTCGTCGGAGCGATCGCCGTCGTCGCGATTCGTCCACAAATCGCGTGGCTCGGCTGCTCGGCGCTTCCCGAGTCCTGCGTTGCCGGGTTGAATCCCGCGGCCGTGGCGTTGGAGAGGGAAGCGGAACCGAGCCCGGCTTAGCCCTCGAACATCACGCTCGAAGCGGTCGACCAGATCCTCGTCGAGAACGGGAGGCAGTTCGACCCGCGAGTGGTCGTAGCGTTCGTTGCTCGAGAGCGATGGATGCGACGGATCTCCGAAGAACTCGCCGAAGCGGCTGTCTAGGCTGAAGCCGACGGCTCATGTCGTTTGGTGTCGGCGCGTCATGCGGCGTGGCGCTCGATCTTCTCCTCGAGCAGCGCCTTCACGCTTGGCCAGTCGTCGTCGACGATCGAGTACCAGGCCGTGTCGCGAATCGAATCGGGCAGCACCATGTGCTTGCGGAAGATCCCCTCGAACGTGGCTCCGATGCCGAGGAGTGCGCCGCGGACGCGCAGATTCCGGGCGTCCGTCTTGAACTCGACGCGCATTGCGCCCCAGCTTTCGAAGGCGTTCCGCAGGAGCAAGTACTTCGTCTCTATGTTCGCACCGGTTCCCCATTGCGCACGGTCGAGCCACGTCCAGCCGATCTCGGTGCGGCGGTGGAACGGTTCGACGTTCAGATATCTCGTCGAGCCGACGGGCTGCCCGCCGACGTGGACGACGAAAGGCACCTCTGTCTCGCTTGCGAGCGCCTCGTCGAACCAGCGCTCGAAGCCCAGCAGATACATGCCCGTGTAGCGGTGGATCTGCGGCTCGCGTTCGGCCGCTTCGCGCAGCCCTTCGCGGTGATACTCCGCGATCGGCTCGACGCGCACGATTCGTCCCTCGAACGGCTCGTCTGGCCGCAGCCCGGTCAGCGCCAGCCCTCGAACGTGGCAGCGCCGCAGGCGGTGGAACCCCGCGATTGGGCCGTCGACGCGGCACCAAACGCGACGGCGGCGAGTCCCAAGGTGAGCACGATGCAGCTCAACCTCCGCATCACGGAGAAGCTACTCCGTCGGCCAGGAGCCCGGCGACGTACCACTCGTCGAGAGGATCGAAGCTGTCGTAGGCCTGGCCGACCACCGCGATCTGCTCCAACGGATGCGGGCAGACGACCTCGTCAGCCTCCTCGCGCAACCGGGCAAGACCCGCGACATGTCCGACCGGCGTCGCCGCGACCAGCCGCCGCACCTCGGCCGCGCGCGCCCAGCGACAGGCCGCGGCCAGCGTCAGCCCGGTGATGACGCCGTCGTCGACGAGGAGCGCTGTGCGTCCGGCGACGGGCAACGTCTCGTGTTCGAGTCTTGCCTCGAGCGCCTCGGCGCCGCGCCGGGCCCGCTCGACCGCCGGCTCGACGTGCTCCTCTGGGACGCCGTGGTCCTCGCGCAGGTAGGGCGGTCCATGGGCGGTCACGGCGCCAAGGCGCAACCCGAATGCGTTCACCCGCTCCACGTCGACCGCCGTCAATGGAGCCCCGAGCTCGCGCGCTACCTCGAGCGCCACCGCGACGCCGCCGCGGGCAACGCCTACGACCACCGGCTCGTCGAGCTGGAGCGCCGTGACCGCTTCGGACAACGCGCGTCCAGCAGCGGCGCGATCGCGGAAGAGTGGCGGGATCCAGGGAACGATGCGCACCTGTCGATCCTTCCCCGCTACGACGGTTACCAGCCGCGCCCCGCGGGTACCGGTCCACCAAAGCGAATCAAAAATGGCGGAAAGGAATCCTGATTGATGGGCATGAAAACGATCGTCGTCGGCTACGACGGCTCCGACGCGGCCGAGCGCGCGCTTGGGCGCGCGGCCGACGTCGCCCAAGCGCTGTCCGCGCGCCTGATAGTGGTGAGCGTGACAGGCTCTGCGCACGTTCCCGCTCCGGAGCCTGCGTTGGAGCCGGAAACCATGCTCGTCCCGCCGGCTGCAGCCGGCCCGGTTCCCATGGGCGACAAAATGCCGGTGCCCAGAATCCGGGCGGCGTCGCAGCCACCGGACCCGGACGACCTCGCGCGGAGCCAGCTCGAGCGCGCGCGGACGTCGCTGGCGAGCCGAGATGTCGAGGCCGAGTACGTCGTCGAGGTGGGTGATCCGGCCGAACGGCTGCTCGAGGTCGCGGACGCGCGCGATGCCGACCTGATCGCCGTCGGCAGTCGCGAGCGCGGTTTTCTCGATCGACTCCTCGGCCACGGGGTCGACGAGACGGTTGCGCGGCGTTCCACACGCGACGTATTGCTAGTCCATTAGCGCTACGGCTTTCGCTGCGTTGCGGCCGCGTACGTGCCGAGCAGTCGCGTGAACGTCGCATGCTCGCTCAACGCGGCCAGCGCTTCGATCATCTCCGGCCGCTGCGCCGGTGCATCGACGTCCGCGTAGAACACGTACTCCCACGGGCGGCCGGGCCGTGGTCGGGACTCGAGCTTCGTCAAGTTGAGATGGCGTTCGGCGAACGCTCCGAGGCAGCGGTACAGCGAGCCCGCCACGTGGCCGACTCCGAAGACGAATGAGGACTTATCCGGCTCGCCGAGCGGCGAGGGATCGCGCGAGAGTGCGCCGAACCGCGTGTAGTTGTCCGGATACGTCTGGATCCGGTCCGCGAGGACTTCGAGTCCGTACAGCTCGGCCGCGCGCCGCGAAGCGATGGCAGCCACGTGCTCGAGGCGATTGTCGGCAATGCGCTTCGCCGCGCCCGCGGTGTTGTACTCGGCGCGCACGGTGACGTCGATCGCGCTCAGGAACTCCTCGCTCTGCGCGATCGCCTGCGGATGCGAGACCACCTCTCGCAGCTCGTCGATTGCGGAGCCGGGCAGTGCGAGCAGACAGTGGTCGACGCGCACCACCGTTTCCCCGACGAGGTGAAGTCCGTGCCGCAGGAACAGGTCGTACGTCTCGTTGATGCTCCCGGCCTGCGAGTTGTCCATCGGAACGAGGCCCCAGCTCGCGCGTCCGACCTCGACGGACTCGAACACCGTGCGGATCGACGGCAGCGGACGGTGCTCCGCCGCGGGGAAGAGCGCCAGCGCGCCTTCCTCCGAGTAGGCGCCCGGCTCGCCCTGGTACGCGACGACGTCCATCGAGTTCGAAGTTAACTACTGCCGTGGAGCTCGGCGGGAAGGTGGCGGTCGTGACCGGCGCTGCGATGGGAATCGGCCTTGCCGTCGCGAAGGCGTTGACGGACGCAGGTGCACAGGTCGTCGTCGCCGACCGTGACGCGGAGGCCGGAGGACAGGCGGCCGCCCAGCTCGGCGGACTCTTCGTCCACGCCGATGTGGCGGAGGATGACGACCTCCGGCGGATGATCGAGACGGCGGAACGATTCGGCGGCGGGAGAGCGGGCACTCGAGCAGTGGGAGGGCGTGATCGACGTGAACCTCCGGCCGTGATGCTGGCAACCCAGCTCGCGCTGGGCCCGTTTCGACGGCGCGGCGGCGGAGCGATCGTGAACGTCGCCTCCGTCGCCGGTCTGGGTGCGGGCCCGCACTGAGCGTGCGATCGCAGGCGGCGTCCTCGGCCTGATCCAGGACGACTCGCTCGCCGGACGAGTCCTCGTCTGGTTCGCGGAGGAGGAGCCGTATCTGCTCCCCGAAGATGTGCCGCGCTGATGCAGAATCTGGACGATGACGCCGCGCATCCTTGCTGCTGGCGTGCTGGTCGCGGTCGCGGCGGGATGCGGAAGCTCGCGGACGGTCACGGTCACGAAGACGGTGACCGTCGCCGGCACCGGGAAGACCGGCGCCGGTCCGCCCGGCGAGATCGTCCAGTTCGGCTACATCGAGTCGCTGACGCGCAAGGGCAACGGCTTCCAGATGCAGTTCGATCCTGCCTGGCTCCTCACCGGGCTCACGGCGAACACCGCCGCTGCGCAAGACGGCGCCGTCGAGCCGGGAGAGCCGGTTCCGAACGATAACTACGTCGTGAATGAGGGTCACCGGTTGCTGACGTACAAGGTCGCGGCCGACGCTCACGTCACGGTCCTCACCGAGGGAGTGAGCGGATCCTCGATTACGGTCGACCAGCTCGCACAAGTGGTCGCCGGCAAGAACCCCTTCCCGAAGCCCCTGTTCGAGCCCATCGCGACCGGCTTCTGGATCCTCGTCAACATCGACACGGTGCGCTCGCTCGACCAGCAGTACCGGCCCTAGTGCCCCTGTTCGACCATGTGACGATCCGTGTCTCGGACAGCGCCGCGTCGGAGCGGTTCTACGACACGGTGCTGCATACGCTCGGCATCGAGAGGCCGGGCCGTGACGAGCACTACACCGAATGGGACGACTTCTCGCTCGGACCGGCAATCCCGAGAAGCCGGTGACGCGAGGCCTGCACATCGGCTTCGTCGCGCCGTCGCGCGCCCACGTCGACGAGTTCTGGCGCGTCGGCACCGACGCGGGCTACCGCGACGACGGTTCGCCCGGCCCCCGTCCGCAGTACGGCGACGACTACTACGGCGGGTTCCTCCTCGACCCGGATGGAAACAGCGCCGAGGCCGTGCACCACGGCGGGCTACGCGCAGGCGGCGGGATCGACCATCTCTGGATCCGCGTCGCGGACGTCGGAGCATCGAAACAGTTCTACGAGACCATCTCGCCCTACGCGGGGTTCACGCTGCGGCGCGACACGCCGGACCGCGCACAGTTCGTCGGCGAGAACGGCTCCTTCTCCGTCGTGGCGGGCACGCCGACCGAGCACGTCCACTTCGCCTTTCCGGCGGGCGAGAACCGGACGGTGGATGACTTCCACCGCGCGGCGACCGAGGCCGGCTTTCAGGATCGAGACGTACGAGAGGCTGACCGTCACGCCGGAGAACTTCAGGCTCACGTGCTGACCCGCGCGCCCGTCGAAGGTGATTCTCGCGTTTTGGCCCGGCGTCGCCGTCGAGATCGTCAGTGACGGTCCACCGAAGCCGACGCTTCCGCTCGCGTCTGCGGGAACGTCGTAGAGGGCGAGCGTGGCCGAGCCCGTCGCCGCTCCCTGCGGGTCGAGCACGATCGTGTAGGTGCCGGCGGCCGGCAGCGTGCGCGTGTCGACGAACGCGCCTGTAGTGCTCACCATCGTGTTTGCGACGAACACGCTCCCGTCCGGCTTCAGAATCGACAGATACGCCCACGACAACGTCGACGGTGCAACCTTGAGGCTGATCCGCTCGCCGGCCTGTCCCTCGAAGGCAATCCGCGCATTCTGTCCCGGCGTGCCCAGGTTCGCGGCCAGCGACGGGCCGCCGGCGGTGAGCGTGCCGGTTGCGTCCGGAGGCACGTCGTACAGCGTCAGCGTCGCCGAGCCGGTCGCCAGTCCTTGCGGGTCGATGACGATTGCGTAGCTGCCGGCGCCCGGGAGAGTGCGTGTATCGACGAAGCCGCCGCCGGGACCGACGTAGACGCTGGTGCCGACCGCAGTCCCGTCGTAGCGCACGATCGAGACGAATGCCGACGAGAACGTCACCGACGAGATCTTCAAGCTGATCCTCTGGGACGCCCGGCCGTCGAAGGTGAGCCGCCCGTTCTGACCGGGCGTCTGCATCGAGACGGTGGCTGCGGCCCAGCCGGGCGTGATCGGACCGCCCGCGTCGGCGGGGACGTCATAGAGCGTCAGCGTCATCGAGCCGGTCGCCATCCCCTGTGGATCGACCAGGATCGTGTAGGTGCCGGCGGCCGGAAGCGTGCGCGTGTCGATGAATCCGCCTGCGGTCCCGATGTACGTCGTGCTGACGAGCGCGCTTCCGTCCGGCTTCAGGATCGAGACGAACGCGAGCGACATCGTCACCGCCGAGAGCTTGAGGCTGATGCGCTGTCCGGCCTGCCCCGCGAAGGTCACACGTGCGTTCTGTCCCGGCGTCGAGTTTGAGATCGTCGCCGCGGCGCCGCCCGGCGTGACGGGGGCGGCGGCATCAGGGGGAACGTCGTAGAGCGTCAGCGTCATCGAGCCGGTTCCGGTGCCGAGCGGGTCGACCACGAGCGTGTACGTGCCGGTGAGGGGAAGCGTGCGCGCGTCGACGAAGCCGCCCGCAGTGCCCGTGTAGCCGCTGGTCAGCACCGTGCCGTCGGGCTTCAGGATCGAGACTTGTGAGACGGGGATCGTCACGGCGGACATCGCGACGCTGACCCGCTGTCCAGCCTGACCCTCGAAGCCCAGGCTCGCGTTCTCGTCCGGTGAGGTCGTCGTCACCGTCACGGGTGGCCCGCCGGGGGTGATGGAGTAGGACTGGGACGCGTTTCCCGTCACGGTCCGGGTCTTCGTGTTGCCACCGACGGAGGCGGTAACGGAGATAGTCAGCGCGCCCCTCGCCGAGGGCGTGTACGTCCCCGCGTAAAGGCCGTCACCGCGCGGCGAGAGTTCAATCGGCGCCCCGTTCGCGCTCGCCGAGACGGTGATGCCGCCGCTGTCCGCGCAATTCGTTGCGAGCACGGAGATCGACACCGGTGACCCGGCGTCGACGACGAAGCCCGCAGCTGGAGAGTCCAGCCACACCTTCGGAGTCGCGTTGCAGGTCACGGCGGTGGCGGCGTTGAGCCGGCCTCCCGTCGCGGTGAGATCAGAGAGTGACGCGTTCGGGTCGACGCTGTCCAGGAGCAGAGCCTTCAGCCCGACAGCGCCCGCGGATGGGAATGCTGCTTTCGCGAGCGCGGCTGCACCGGACACCTGCGGCGTCGCCATGGAGGTGCCGCTGAGGTACTGGTACGAAGCGCCGGGCCACGTCGAGTAGATGTTCACGCCGGGTGCGCCGAGGTCGACCGACCGGCGTCCCACGTTGGAGAAGTAGGCGACGTCGTCGGAGTTGTCGGTCGCGGCGACCGAGAGGACGTTCGGAAGGTCGTACGACGCCGGATACGTCGGCACGGCGTCGTTGTCGCTGCCGTCGTTCCCGGCGGCCGCGACAAAGAGCGAGCCGTGCGTATCGGCGACCGTGATCGCATCTGCGAGCGCCTGCGAGTAGTCGCCGCCGGCCCACGAGTTGTTCAGCACGGCCGCGCCGTTCTCCGCCGCATAGAGGACGGCGGCGATCGCACCCGCCTCGGTCCCCGAACCCTGCGCGTCGAGAAACTTCACCGGCATCAGGCGCGTGCTCCAGTTGACGCCCGTGATCCCGATGCCGTTGTTTCCGGCCGCGCCGATCGTGCCGGCGACATGGGTGCCGTGGCCGTGATCGTCCATGGGGTTGTTGTCGTCGCCGACGAAGTCCCAGCCGCGCCTGTCGTCGACGTAGCCGTTCGCGTCGTTGTCGAGCCCGTCGGTGGCGCAACCGCTGCAGCTCTCACCCGGATTGGCCCAGATCTCCGAGCTCAGGTCGGGATGCGACCAGTCGACTCCCGTGTCGATGACGGCGACCGTGACGGCGCTGCTTCCGGTCGTCGTGGCCCACGCTTCGGGCGCGTCGATGTCCGCGTCCGGCGTGCCTGCGAATCCGTTGATCGCTTGCCCGGTGTTGTCGAGGCCCCAGAGACGGTTGTAGGACGGATCGTCGGGTGCGGCGGCGTGAAGGACGAAGTTCGGCTCGGCGTACCGGACTCGAGGGTCACTTCGAAGCTGGTCGAGCGCAGCGGCGACGGCGTCGGGGCTCATGCGTGCGAGCGATCCATGGATCGCCTTGAACTTCCGCTTCTCGATCGCCCCGACCTTCTTCAGCAGCTGCTTCTGATCTGCCGCCGAGACGCCGGCCTGGAAGCCGATCAGCAACTCACCCGGTACGGCCTCCCTGGACGGCTGCTTCGCCGACCGGCTCGTCGCGGCATCGCTGCCCGTGCCGCCGAGCGCGAGCGCGCCGAGCGCGACGACGAGGAGGAGCGGAATGCGGGTTGGATTTCGACGGGTGCGGTCCATGGTGTCTTCGACAGGGTCGGGGCCGCGACCCGACGTCTGGTCGCACCGTAGGCGGCCCGTACGGGCACGGCGCCCCCAGTTCGAGGGATTCGCCCCCGCTACGATGCGCCGTCGAGGGAGGCGGATGAGGGGTCGGACATCACTTGCGGCGCTCTGCGCTCTGGCTGCGTTGGTCGTGGCGCTCATCGGGACCGGCTCGTCTGCCGGCGCTTCATTTCGCGACGACACGGACTGGATCCAGGCGAAGCTCGACGCCGGCGGAAAGGTCGTCCTGCCGAAGCTTCCGAACGGTGAGTGTTACGCGACGCGCGGGCTTTGGGTCTCGCGTGACGACACAGCGGTCACGTCGGACGGCGCGTGCATCGTCGCGCTGGGGCCGGGTGCCGGGCGCATCAAGCGAGCCGACGGGCGGCCCATCAGAGCGAACGCGGTCTTCTTTCTCGACCACTCGGACATCCGGGCGCCCGTTCCTACCCGCGTCAGCATCAGCGGGTTACGGATCACCGTCCCCAAGGCGAAGCACATGCAGGGCGTCAGCATTTTCGGGCACGAGACGACCTTGAGTCAGCTCACGATCGACGGATCCCCGCTCACGGACGTCTTGATCGGCTGGGGTAGAGCCGGAGCCGGGGAAATGTCCGAACGGATCGCGATCACCAACAGCACGCTCACCGGTGGACAGCGCGACGTGATCACCGCGTTCGGCCCGATCGGGCTTCGCGTCGAGGACAACACGCTGGTCGGATCGCGTGGCGGAGCCGGTGTTCACGTCCGGACCGCGGACCGCGGACAGCCGGTCTTGGACGTCCAGGTCAGGCGCAACAGGATCGCGGGCAACGCGGGTCCCGGCATCTACCTCGACCTCGATCCGAGCAACGGTGCGCCGGTTCTCGCCTCCGGAATCGAGATCAGCGACAACCAGATCTCAGGAAATGCGCGCAAAGCTCCGGCGAAGACGCGGGGCGGAATCGTCGTCGCCGGTGCTCAGAGCGACGGGAACGGCCAGATCGTCCTGAGCAACAACGTCCTCCACGGCAACCGCGGACGGGCGGTTCTGAGGCGGCCGGCGCGCGTGGCGCCGATGCCGACGAAGGCGCCGCCGACGAGGCCGCCGAGCACGTCACAGGCCGTTCGCGACGACACCGGCTGGCTGCAGGCACGCCTCGACCGTGGGGGCGGAGCGATCTTCCTTCCCAAGCTCCCCGGCGAACAGTGCTATGCGACACGTGGCCTGTGGGTCTCGCACGACGACACGACGATCACCTCGGATGCAGCGTGCATCGTCTCGCTCGGCCCTGGGCCGGTGCGCCTGCGATCGGTAGACGGCGATCCGATTGCCTCGAGCGCAGTGTTCTTCGTCAACCGCTCGAGCCTGGTCAAGCCCGCGCCCGTACGGGTGACGATCAGCAATCTGCGCATCGTCGTGCCGACCGGGCAGTCGGGGATGTACGGGATCGCGGCGTTCGGGCACTCGATCACGCTGAGCCATCTCGAGATCGGCGGGTCGCCGAAGGACGACATCGCGATCGGCGGGCGCGCGAATGGAAACGGCTACGCGGCGGACGTGTCGGTGCTCGACTCAGTCCTGAGCGGAGCGAATCGCAACGCCATCTCAGCTTTCGCGGTGATCGGGCTCCGAATCGAGGGCAACACGATCCAGGGCGTGCGCGACACGCCGCGCGGGCAGCCTGCGGCGGGCATCGACGTGGAGCCTGACACTCGGAGTCAGCCGACGCTCGACGTCCAGATCGTGCGTAACACGATCCAGGACAACGCCGGCCCGGGGATCCTGCTCGAGCTCGAACCCAACGACGGCTACGCCGTGATCGCTACTGCTCTCGAGATCAGCGGCAACACCATTCGGCGCAACGCCCGGCAGCCGAGTCCGCCGAAGCGGGCCGGCATCGTGCTCGCCGGCGGCCAGGACGACGGCGCAGGAACGCTGATCCTTCGGGACAACGTCGTTCACGAGAACGGCGGCCCCGGTCTCCTGAAGAGCCGGTTGACGCTCGTCGTGCAGGCCAGCGGCAACGACCTCAGCGGCAACGCGGCCGGCCCGACGAACTAGCGGGGAATAACCGCGCCGCGGTGTCTCGTTTCAGACACCTGATGTTCAAGAGCATCCTCGTCGCCTGGGACGGCTCGGCGCACGCCGAGCGCGCGCTCTCGGAAGCCGTCGACCTCGCCCGCACGCAGGGGGCGCGGCTGACGCTGCTCACCGTCGCCGCGCCCGTGCGTGCCTGGGCCGGGCCGTACGTTCCGCCTGTCACCGAAGACGAGTTGATGCGGGCGGCCGAAAAGATCGTCGAGGACGGCGAGGCGCTCGTCCCCGACGAGGTCCCGCATTCGGCCCGGACGGCTGCGGGCCACGCCGGCATCGAGTTGCTGAAGCGCGCCGCGGCCGCGGATCACGATCTGATCCTCATGGGCTCGCGTGGGCGAGGGGCAATCCGGTCCGCTGTCCTCGGGTCGGTGTCCCATTACGTCCTCAACCACGCGGACGTCCCCGTGCTGATCGTGCACGCCGACGAGACGGCGGACGAAGCGGAATAGGGCGCCTTGCTCGCTGCCGCCGCCCTGGCGACGGCGGACGCGACGCTCTAGCTCCCTAGCTCGCGCCGAACTTCTTGTCTGCCGCGGCGCGCTTCTCGCTCCGGCGCTCCTTGAGCGTCTTCTGCGGCTGCTTCTTCTGCCCCTTCTTCGGTTTTGAGGCGCCCTTCATTCACTAACCTCCGGCTCTGACACGTGATCCAAGTCAGGGCAAGCCTATCTTGGCCGCCCGTCGGCGTCGCGGCGTGACCTTTTGCTAGTGATGCGGCGTATTGACCGCATGAAGGCGATCTTCCTCGCAACTCCGGCCTTGGCCGCGGTTCTCGTGCTTGCAGGCTGCGCTGAGGACACGTCCAGCGTGGTCGTTCCCAAGCTGGTCGGGATGCGCGGCGCCGCCGGCCAGGCGCTGCTCGCGCGGCGCGGCCTTCGTTCGCAATGGGAACAAGGCGCGAGGCCCGATCCGGGCAATGCCTTCTTCCTTCCGGACACGATCGTCGGACAGGCACCCCCGCCGGGTCGCCACGTGAGGCGCGGCACGGTCGTGCTGCTGGTTCCGAGCTCGAGCAAGGTCGCCAGCAATGACTTCGCGGCTCAGGTCGCGGGGCGGATCCAGCGCAGCTGGCGCAGTGCTCTCCGAGCCGGGGCTGCGACCGATCCGGCGAAGCGCTTCCCGAGCCCGCCGAGAGCCTGGCTCAGCAGGCGGCTGCGCGAGGCCGAGCAGCGGTACGGCTTTCACGTCGTCCGCGTGGTCATGCTTCGCCCCCGCCGGCTGGCGCCTCTCGTCGTGATCCGTGCGAGCGATAGGAGGGCTCTCGCGCGTGCGACCGCAGCCATCCTCCGCCGGCTCGATCCGAAGCGCCTCACGAACGACGATCGGACGGGCTGGGCCTACGAAGGCTTCTTCTTCGAGGCGCAGGATCGCCGCGGCGTCCCGTTCCTGCTCACCTTCAACTCATGGCGTGGGCCGCACGCGGGCGGCGGGCAGTGGGCCGCGAGCGAAGATCTCTTCCCGTTTGCGCACGGATAGCGTCACTGTCCGACGTGGTCGCGCCAGGAGTGCCTCGGCTCGTAGCCGAGCAGCCGTCGCGCCTTCTCGATCGACAGCAGCGTGTCGTGGTCACCGGCGGTCGGCGTGTACGGAACCGAGGGAAACACTTCGGCCATCAGGTCGCGGCTGGGGCGGTCCATGACGGTGTCGGCCGCCGCGATGACGAAGTGCTCCGCGCCGACGTCGGCGGCGAGCGCGAGGCGGCAGCTCGCCGCCACGTCGCGTCCGTCGACGTAGCCCCAGAGATTCCAGCGCCGAAGCCGCGCGTCGCCCCAGAACGAGGGAAAGCGCTCGTAGTCCGCGGGCTCCATGATGTTGGAGAAGCGAAGCGCCACGTGCGGCGTGCCGGTCCAGCGATGGAGCTGGCGCGCCAGCTCCTCGCTCAGCAGCTTCGACAGGGCGTAGCTCGATTCGGGATACGCTGGATGCTCTTCGTCGATCGGCGCGTACGCGGGCTGCTCGCGCTCGAGCGGCAGGCCGAAGATCGTCTCGCTCGACGCCCAGACGACGCGCCTGAGTCCGAGCACGCGCGCAGCCTCGAAGACGTTGTACGTGCTCAGCATGTTCGTGCGGAAGGTCGCCGCCTCCGTTCGAATCGCGCTCGCGGGGATTGCGGCCAGGTGAACCACCGCCTCGGCGCCGGCGAGGCACTCGACGGTCTGCCCGAAATCGGTGAAGTCTGCAAGGAGGAACTGCGTGCTCCTCTGACGCGGCGCAACGAGGTCCACCGCGAGCACCTCGTGGCCGTGCTCGAGCAAGTCGTCGACGACCGCGCGCCCGGCCTTCCCGCTCGAGCCCGTCACGAGCACCTTCATCGCTGCGGACCATACGGCGCCCTATGCAGCGGCGCGGCGCTTGCCCGGCTGGAGCAGCGCATCGAGTAACGGTTCTGAATCTTCGTGGCGGCATCGCGGCCGACTCGTCGCCGCGAGCCTTCGGCCGCCGCACGTCGTCGAGAAGGAAGTAGTCCACCTCGTGCGCGTACTCGTGCTGGACGACTCCCCAGGCGAACGTTCCTGCATCGAGAAGGTTCGCGTCCAGCCAGATCTCACCCGGAACGGCAGCCGAGTCGGCGTCGCGGGCAATGTGGATCGTGATCGTCGCAGGAACGAGATCTCACTCGAAGGAGCTTGCCTCGAGCGCGGAGATCACGACTTGGCGTTCCGCTCTCGTCCCGCCCTGGAAGAGATAGCTGCCACCGCCGGCGCGGGCCGTCGGCGGCAAAGCCCAGCCGACGGCCAGACACAATAGGGCGGCGAGCCTGCGCATCGATCAGGTCTTGCGCAACCCGAACTCCGCCGCGGCGATCTGCACGTCGCGACCGCCGTACGCGCCGGGGGCTCCAGTTGCGGAGACGACGCCGATTCCGAGCTCGCGCCACGACGGCGTCAGCAGCACGCGGCGGTGCGCCGGACTGTCGAGCCACTGCTGGACCGCGTTCGCGGGCGTGAATCCGGGCGAAGCCCACAAGAGGTTCTCGCCGACGCGCCAGGCACGATAGCCGCGAGCGGGGTAGAACCCGCGGATCCAGCTTCCAAAGAGCTGCCCGGTCGTCGGCCAGGCGTGCGTGAACTCGCCGGCGGCGGCGAGTACCTGTGCATGTGCCGTCGCTGCCTTCGCGAGCCCTGCGGAGATCGCGAGCGGGCGGAGTCGATGTGCGCGACGCGTCCGGTTCACCTCGGTGACGAGAGCTTGCGCGAGGTCGGGTGCCGCGGTAACGCTGAACTGCTTCGCCGGTGCCGACTGACTTTGCGTGCCTTGTGACGACGAGCTCTGCGATGACTGTGGCTGCGCTTCCTGGGGGCAGCTCGTCGGCACGACGGGCACCGCCGGCAGCGTCGGGGCGCAGATCGTGATCGGGCCGTCAGCCGCCGCCAGGGGTGTTGCAGCGAGGCCGGTCGCAACCGTGATGACGAACGCGACCGACCATGTGATCCTGAGCCGAACCATTTGTCTCCCTCCTTGCCTCTTGCGCAGGAGGGGACAACCGAAGGCAGCGAACCTTTCGGCCGAGGACGAGGGATCACTCGAACGAGGGAGCGGCGGAGTCTAGGTCGCCGGACGGTTCACGAACACATTCTCGAGCGCGGAGCGCAGGCCGACGGCCAGGGCACCCGTGAGCACTGCGGCTTCGCCGAGGCTCGAGATCTCCACGCGCGGCGGGTAAGGCATCCAGTCCCGCAGCAGGGTGCGCACGGGCTCGAGCAGGAGGTCGCCGTTCGCGCCGAGGCCGCCGCCCAGGACGACCAGCTCGGGGTCGGCGACCGCGGCGACGGGCGCGATGTGCGCGGCAATGCGTCGCGCGGCCTCGTCGACGATCCTGCGGGCCAGAGGATCCGCGCTGCGCGCGGCCGCGAAGATGTCGCGCGCGTCATAGGGGGGAACGAGCGACGTCTCCGTCGATCCATCGGACGCGAGACGGGCCGCGAGCGCGGCGATGCCGTCGGCCGACGGGTCGACCTCGTCGGCCATTCCCGCCAAGGCCCAGTCGACCTCGCCTGCCGCCCCGTGCGTACCGCGGTGCAATTCGCCTCCGAGCACGAGGCCCATTCCCATCCCCGTGCCCACCGACAGGAACGCGAAGTCGTCGACACCGCGCGCAACCCCCGCCCACCGCTCGCCGACAGCGGCGAGGTTGACGTCGTTCTCGAGCGTGGCCGCAACGCCGAGGCGGTCCCCGAGCTCGCGTCCGAACGGTCTTCCCTCGAGGCCGGGAATGTTGGGCGTCGTCAGCTGAAGCGTTCCTTTCGCGGCGTCGACGACGCCCGGAACGCCGAGCACCACTCCGTCGATTCGATCGGCCGGAAGAGCCGCCGCGTCGACGAGCGAGCCCTCGAGCATTGCGATCGCGCGGAGAGCGCCGTCAGCATCGGCGCCGCGCAGCTCGACGTCCTGGCGCGCGCGGACCTCGCCGGCGAGATCGCAGACGGCTCCACGTAGAAACCTTGCGCCGAGGTCGAGGCCGAGCACGAATGCCGCATCCGGAACGGGCTCGAAGAAGAGCGCGCCGTAGCTGGGGCCGTCCGGGCCTCTCGCCGCCTCGCGGACGAGCCCCGCATCGAGGAGTGACCGCAGTGCGAGGGAGACGGTGGGCTTCGAGATGCCTGCCCGCCGGGAGATCTCGGCCCGCGAGATCGGTGCGCCCGCGCGGATCGTCTCCAGCACGGTCTGCTCGTTGAGGTGCTTCAGGAGCGGAGGGGTTGCGCGACGTGGATGTCCGGTTCTGGCCATCTGGTGAAGAAGACTAACTCAGCCGGGCGAGATCAGGCCCTGCTTGACTCGATTTCGACGCCGCCGTAGAGTCCTCGTTCGGAACCTTTACGAGATTCCAGCCGAACGCTGGAGGAAGGACGCGGGGGTCGATGACAATTCGCCCGCAAAGGAGGGCATAGATGAGACGGGGAGCGATTGGCTTGCTCGTACTACTCGCGGTGGTGGCGGCCGCCGTCGGAGCGACTGCGAAGAACTCGGCCCAGGCGTCGGCCAAGGCAACGAAGATCACGATCTGGGTCGGCTTCGGGTCCGCCACGCACGAGCTCAAGGTGTTCAAGCAGGTCGCGGCGGAGTACGACCGGAACCATTCGGACGTGACCGTGAAGGTCGTCGGCGACATCACCGACACGAAGATCACCGCGGCGATTCGCTCCGGCACCGCGCCGGACGTGGTGAGCTCCTTCAACTCCTACAACGTCGGCACGTACTGCTCGACCGGAGGCTGGATCGACCTCGGACCGCTGCTGAAGCAGTCGAACATCGATCCGAGCATCTTTCCGGCTGCAACTCGGTACTACACGCAGTACAAGGGGAAGCGGTGCGCGTTGCCGATGCTCGCCGACGTCTATGGGCTCTACTACAACAAGACCCTGTTCAAGAAGGCCGGGATCAAGTCGCCGCCCAAAACGATGGACGAGTTGACGGCGGACGCGAAGAAACTCACGCAGCGCGACGCGAGCGGCAAGATCAAGGTCGCGGGCTTCGATCCGCTGCTCGGGTTCTACGAGAACGTGCCGGAGCGGTACATCACGTCCTTCGGCGGCAAATGGCAGGACTCCCAGGGTCACTCGATCATCGGCAAAGACCCAGCCTGGGCGAAGTGGGCCCGCTGGCAGAAGAACCTCGTCGATTGGTACGGGTACGACAAGCTCGTTCGCTTCCAGACGGGCCTCGGCGACGAGTTCTCGGCGTCGCAGGCGTTCGAGAAGGGAAAGCTCGCAATGAACATGGACGGCGAGTGGCGCGTTGCGTTCATCGCCAACGAGCATCCGGAGCTCAAGTACGGCACGGCGCCGATGCCTGTCGACAGCGCCCATCCCGAGCTGTACGGCACCGGGTACATCAACGGCACGATCATCGGAATTCCGAGGGGTGTGAAGCACAAGTCGCAGGCATGGGATCTCGTCAGGTACCTGACGACGAACAACCACGCGCTCGCGGTGCTCAGCAACGGCCTCCGGAACGTCCCCACGACGAAGGCGTCGCTGACGTCGAAGGAGATCAAGCCTGACGCTCACTTCTCGACGTTCCTGAAGATCTTCGGGAACCCGAAGTCGAGCACGTCTCCCATCACCGCGGCCGGCTCGTCGTATACGGACGCGGTCTCGAACTTCTTCACGAAGTGGCAGGCCGGGAAGGTGAAAGATCTGGGCGGCGGGCTGAAGAAGCTCGACAAGCAGCTCGACGCACGGGTGAAGCAGGCCGGTGGCGGCGTGCCGTGAGATTCATCCCGGCGTCTAGGACCGGGGCGGCCGTCGCGGTCGCCCCGGCCTACGCCCGCCGGCGGGCAAGGGGCCGTGCGGCCTGGCGTCGGCGACGTCTCGTTCTGCTGCTGATGAGCCCGTGGATCGTCGGGTTCTCGGTGTTCTTCGGCTATCCGCTCGTGATGAGCGGGTACCTCTCCTTCACGCACTACGACCTGCTCTCGCCGCCTCGCTGGGTCGGCTGGGCGAACTATCACTACCTCTTTCGCGTCGACCCGCAGACGTGGCCGGCGGTGCGGAACACGTTCTGGTTCATCCTTGTCGCGGTTCCGCTCCAGGTGCTGTTCGCGTTCGGGATCGCGATGCTGCTCGCAAGAGCGCGAAGCGGCGTCGGGGTCTTTCGCACGATCTTCTACCTACCGGCGCTCGCACCGCCGGTCGCGGCCACGCTCGGATTCGTCTACATCCTGAATCCGTCCAACGGCCCGGTGAACATCATCCTCGGACACCTCGGCATCGACGGGCCCCTCTGGTTCAACTCCCCGTCGTGGTCAAAGCCGTCGCTCGTTCTCCTGACGATCTGGGGCGTCGGCAACACGATGGTCATCTTCCTCGCCGCGGTCCTCGACGTCCCCCGGCAGCTGTATGAGTCGGCGTCCCTGGACGGAGCGGGCTGGTTCCAGCGTCTGCGGTGGGTGACGCTGCCGTCGATCAGCCCGGTGATCCTCTTCTCGGTGGTGCTCGGCGTCATCCAGGGGCTTCAGTACTTCACCCAGGCCTTCGTCGCGGCAGGCGTCGCGCAGGGACAGGCGACGCAGGCAGCGGATGTGACGACCGCCAACCTCGGCTATCCGCTGGACTCGACGCTCTTCTACCCGGTCTTGTTGTATCAGCACGGCTTCTCTGACTTCCAGATGGGCTACGCGTCCGCGATGGCGATCGTGCTCCTCCTCGTCGCGCTCGCAGTGGTGCTCGTCATCCTTCTCAACGCCCGCAGGTGGGTGCACTACGCGGCCGGGACCGGGGGGCGATGAGCACCGTCACAGCCGCGGCACCGTTCGTTCGGCGCAGGCCGCCCCGGTCGGTACGACGGCGTCGCTTCCTCATCGCGGTCGCCGAGCACAGCCTGCTGATCGCCGCGGCGATCGCGTTCCTCGCGCCGTTTGCCTTCATCACGCTCACCGCGCTGATGACCGACAACCAGGCGTTGTCGTCGAACCTCTGGCCCCATCCCTTCGCCTGGCACAACTTCGTCACGGTGTTCACGAAGGCGCCGTTGTGGCAGTGGACGCTGAACACGTTGCAGTACGCCGTGCTCGCGACGATCGGGGTCATCCTCTCGAGCGTTCCCGTCGCCTACGCCCTCGCACGTGTGCGCTGGCGTGGGCGAGGTGTCGCGTTCATGGTGGTCCTCGTTGCGCTGATGCTGCCCCCGCAGGTGACGGTCGTCCCGCTCTACGTGATGTGGGCGAAGCTGCACCTCGTCGGCACGCTCTGGCCGGTCATCATTCCCAACTGGCTCGGCGACGCCTTCTCGATCTTCCTCCTCCGCCAGTTCTTCCTCACCATCCCGGAGGAGTACCTCGACGCCGCTCGGGTCGACGGCTGCGGCGAGCTGCGGATTCTGACCACCGTCGTCGCGCGGCTCGCGAAACCCGCGATCGCGGCCGTCGCGCTGTTCTCGTTCCTCTACACGTTCAACGACTTCTTCCTGCCGCTGCTCTACGTCGGCGACCAGCCGCACAAGTGGGTGCTGTCGCTCGGCCTCTCCGAGTTCCGCTCGCTCCACCAGGTGCAGTGGAACCTGACGATGGCGGCGACGCTGCTGGTGATGGCGCCGGTGATCATCCTCTTCTTCCTGGCGCAGAAGGCTTTCGTCGAGGGCGTGACGCTGACGGGGGTGAAGGGATGAAGATCGCGGTGATCGGAGGCGGCTCGACGTACACGCCCGAGCTGGTGTCCGGTCTGTCGCGCGAGCGGGAACGCATCGATGTCCGCGAGCTCGTGCTGCACGACATCGACGAGGAGCGGCGCGAAGTGGTCGGCGGGCTGGCCAGGAGGATGCTCACCGCACAGGGGTTCGACGGTCGCCTCGAGATCACGGACGATCTCGACCGCGCGGTTGACGGAGCCGCCTTCGTCCTGATCCAGATCCGGGTGGGAGGGCAGGAAGCGCGACTGTCCGACGAGACCGTGCCGCTCGCCTGCGGCTGTATCGGGCAGGAGACGACCGGAGCCGGGGGTCTCGGGAAGGCGCTTCGCACCGTCCCTGTCGTGCTCGGGATCGCCGAGCGCGTCCGCGAGCGGGCCGCCGACGACGCCTGGATCGTCGACTTCACGAATCCGGTCGGGATCGTCACGCGCGCATTGCTCGACGACGGCCATCGCGCCGTCGGCCTCTGCAACGTCGCGATCGGCTTCCAGCGTTCGTTCGCACGGCTGCTGGGCGTCGAGCCCGAGCGCGTCCTCGTCGACCAGGTCGGACTCAATCACCTGTCCTGGGTCAGGTTCGTGCGGGTCGACGGTCGCGACGTCCTGCCGGAGCTGCTCGCCGCGCACGGGGACGAGCTTGCGGAGAACGCCGGTCTGCCGCGGCAGCTTCTCGACGAGCTGGGCGTGATCCCGTCCTACTACCTGCACTACTTCTACGCGCACGATCGCGTGCTGGCGGAGCAGCTCGAGGGAGTCCCGCGCGCGGCGACGGTGGCGGAGATCGAGCGCGAGCTGCTCGAGCTCTATCGCGATCCCGGGCTCGTCGAGAAGCCCGCGCTGCTCGAGCGCCGCGGGGGCGCGTTCTACAGCGAGGCCGCGATCGGCCTCGTCGGCTCGCTCGCGACCAGCGGCGGCGAGGTGCACGTCGTCGACGTGCGCAACGACGGGACGATCGGCGGCCTGGCGGACGACGACGTCGTGGAGGTTCCGTGTCGCGTGGACGGTGACGGCGCGACCCCGCTGCCGCAGCCGCCGGTCGCACCCGAGCTGCTCGGTCTGATGCAGCACGTCACCGCGTACGAGCGGCTGGCGGCGAGCGCGGCCGTCAGCGGCGATCCTGCCGTCGCACGCAAGGCACTGCTGACGCATCCCTTGATCGGCCAGTACGCGCTCTCCGACGAGCTCGTCGACAGACTTCTCGAGGCGGGTGCCGAGCACCTGCCCCAGTTCCACGCGGAGACCACGCGATGAGCGTCGCCGTCCTCGCCGTCGACGGCGGCAACTCGAAGACGGAGGACGGCCGCGTGGCGGAGGTGGCCGCGCTCCTGATGGCAGGCGTCGACTTTCCGCCGGAAGAGGAGGCGCTGCGTGAGGCCGTGGCCGAGCGCGCCTGGGCGCCGCGCGTCCACGTCGGGAACGACACCTTCGCGGTTCTGCGTGCCGGCACGGAGCGCGGCTGGGGCGTCGCGGTCACGTGCGGTGCCGGGATCAACTGCGTCGGCGTCGCACCCGACGGCCGGCACGCCCGCTTTCCCGCGCTCGGTGCGATCACGGGCGACTGGGGCGGAGGCTACGACCTGGGCCTGGCCGCCGTCTCGGCCGCGGCGCGGAGCGAGGACGGGCGCGGTCCGCGCACGAGCCTCGAAAGCGCTGTTCCGGCCCACTTCGGCCTGTCGACGCCGAGCGACCTCGCGGAGGCGATCCACAGAGGACGAATCGGGCAACGGCGCGTGATCGAGCTTGCACCGCTCGTCCTCGCGGAGGCCGCCGACGATGCGGTCGCCGCCGAGATCGTGCAGAAGCTCGCGGCCGAGGTGGTCGCGCTCGCGCGCGTGGCGCTGACGCGGCTCGACCTGACGAAAGAGTCCGTCGAGGTGCTGCTCGGCGGTGGAGTCCTCCAGGACGTCGACGGGGACCTCCTGGCGGCGATCGACGCGGGCCTGCGCGAGGAGGCGCCGGCCGCGACGGTTCGCCCGACCGCTTCGCCGGCGATCGTCGGCGCCGCGCTGCTCGGCCTCGACGAGCTCACCGTCGGCCGGGAGGCACAGGAGCGGCTGCGCCGCGAGCTGGGCGAGGCTTTCTCGCAACTGGAGGGAGTGACGAGCGTTGGCTGAGGTTCGCTTCGTCGCAGCGTCGCGCATCTATCCGGGGACCGATGCTCCCGCCGTCGACGCGCTGGATCTCCACATCCAGGACGGGGAGTTCATGGTGCTGGTCGGCCCGTCGGGCTCCGGCAAGACAACCGCCTTGCGAATGCTCGCAGGGCTGGAGGAGGTAGACGCCGGCGCCATCTTCATCGGCGAGCGGGATGTCACCGACCTCGCGCCGAAGGAACGCGACGTCTCGATGGTGTTCCAGAACTACGCGCTCTACCCGTACCTGACCGTCGAGGCCAACATCGCCTTCCCGCTGAGGATCGCGCGCGTGAACAAGAAGGAGCGCCACAAGCGCGTCGTCGAGGTGGCGAAGCTGCTCGGCCTTTCGGACTATCTCGAGCGGAAGCCCGCGCAGTTGTCCGGCGGCCAGCGCCAGCGCGTCGCGATGGGGCGCGCGATCGTGCGCGTGCCGAGCGTCTTCCTGATGGACGAGCCGCTCTCGAACCTCGATGCGAAGCTCCGTGTCCAGATGCGCGCGGACATCGCTGCGCTGCAGTCCGACTTCGGGACCACCACCGTCTACGTCACGCACGACCAGGCCGAGGCGATGACGCTCGGCCACCGGGTCGCAGTTCTGCACAACGGCCTGCTCCAGCAGTGCGGCCCGCCGCGCCTGCTGTACGAACGTCCTGCCAATCTCTTCGTCGCCGGGTTCATCGGCTCCCCGGCGATGAACCTCTGCACGGTGCGCCTCGGCTCGAACGGGATCGCCTCGCTCGGCGGAGTCGAGGTTCCGCTGCCGCGCGGCGCCGCCGCGAACGGGAGGACGAGCCTCGTGATCGGCGTGCGGCCCGAGTCGCTCGAGGTCGGAACAGACGGGATCCCGGCCAAGGTCGAAGTCGTCGAAGACATCGGCGCGGACGCCTACGTCTTCTGCAGCACCGAGCTGGAGGGCGCGACGGCCAGGCTCGTCGCGCGGACCGAGGTGCGCCACGCGCCGAAGCAGGGAGAGCGCGTATCGCTCCGGCCGCGCGCGGAGGAGGCGCACGTCTTCGATCCGGAGAGCGGCGAGCGGCTCGACAGCCGATGACGCCTGCGGCCGTTCCCGGCGAGCTGTTCCTCGCCGAGATCCGCGAGCAGCCGGACGCGATCATGCGCCTGCTCGAGCACGAGCAGGAGTTCGACGCCGTCTCGCGGGCGCTCGTGGACCGCCGGCCGTCCGTCGTCCGGCTCGTCGGTCACGGCACGTCGGACGCCGCGGCGTCCTACGGCGTGTATGCCTTCGGTCTCCTGCCCGGATGGACGGCGATGCGGGATTCAATCTCGCTCACCGTCTACTACGACGCGAAGCTCGACCTCTCGCAGTCCGTCGTCGTCGCCCTCTCGCAGTCGGGCGAGACTCCCGACGTCGTCGAGTACGTCTCGCGCGCGCGGGCGCGCGGAGCGCTAACGGTCGCCGTGACGAACGGGCCGGATTCGGAGCTCGGCCGCGCCGCCGACGCGACCCTGCCGCTCGTCGCCGGGCCCGAGCGCGCGGTGGCGGCTTCGAAGACGTACGTGAACCAGCTCGCCGCGCTGGCGTTGCTGGCCGGCGGGGCGGCCGGGCGGGGCAGTGAGATCGGCGACGGCCTTCGCCGTGTCTCCGAGCGGCTCGCCGGTGCGCTCGATGAGCTGGAGCGCGCGGTTCGGCCGGTCGCGACGGCGTTCGCCTACGTGGGCCGCATGTACGTGATCGGGCGCGGGATCGAGTTTGCGACCGCGCGCGAGATTGCGCTCAAGCTCACGGAGACGTGCCGCGTCGCAGCCGAGCCGCTGACGGCGACGGATCTTTCCCACGGACCGATCGCCGCCCTCGACGCGCTCTTTCCGGTGTGGACGATCGCTTCCCGCGACGAGAGCCTTCCCGCCGTCGTGGACGCAGCCGCCCGTGTCCGCGAGGCGGGCGCGACGGTCGTCGCGAGCGGGAACGCCGCCGCCGAGATCGAGGGTGCGGCCTACGCGCTGCCCGTGCCCGAGCCGCCGACGCCGATCCTCGCGCCCCTTCTCTCCGTCGTGCCGGGACAGCTCTTTGCCGGCGCACTCGCCCACGCGAAGGGCCTCGACGCGGACCGCCCGGCAGGCCTTACCAAGGTCACGCGCGCGCGCTGAGCGAGCGCTTAAGCTCGTCGGCGCAGGCGTCTGTGGCCAGGACCATTCTCATCGTCGACGACTACGCGCCGTTCCGGGAGAGCGCGCGCAGGCTGCTCGAGGCCGAGGGCTTCGAGGTGGTGGGAGAGGCCGCGAACGGCGTCGCCGCGCTGCGGGTCGCCAAAGAGGTCCATCCGGACATCGTCCTGCTCGACGTCCAGCTCCCGGACTTCGACGGCTTCGAGGTCGCAGCTCGGCTCCGGCAGCTAGAGCCTGCGCCGGAGGTGATCCTGACCTCCAGCCGCGACGACTACGCCCCGCTCATCCCCTCGAGCGCCGCGCGCGCGTTCGTGCGCAAGGACGCTCTTTCGGGCGACACTTTGGCCTCTGCGCTCGGCTGATCTACTGTGAAAGGCGGTGTCCGCCGGGTACGCCGCCAGTAGGGAGGCTCTGAGGACCTCGAATGCCGAGGAGAGACACGCGCGCCGTCTTTCGTCCTGGGGCCGCCTCGTCGCAGCGTCGACGTTCGTGCTGGTCGCCGCTACCGGGTCGATG
>WNGA01001550.1_pt1 | contig 38603 bp, 36 predicted proteins | sample 5400061 | NCBI WGS metagenome assembly WNGA01 (sample SAMN13153366, study PRJNA577476) | soil metagenome | isolation source: 100 cm soil or saprolite under grassland replicate 2 | place: USA:California | collected 2016-06-15
CCTTGACGATACGCCCGCGCAGCAACTCAACCGGGGTCGCTACGGATCCGGTGCCGCCACAAACGCCGGCAGAAGCCGCGCCATGTCCACCCCGAACCACCGCCTCGTCCTCGACCTCCTCGCGCTCGCCCTCGTCTTCGTCGCCACCGTCCACGTCGGCGACCAGAGCTCCAGTTTGTCGGCTTCTTCTCGGAGTTCGAAATCACGTCCGTCCGGTGTTGCCCGGATCTGTGCGACCTCGACCTGGATGTCTCCGATCGGTCCCGATGGGCGCGGGGCGAGGAAGTCTGGGTGGTAGTCCCTGGGAGCTGAGAGGAGGGCAAAGAGCGACCGCAGATCAGGGTCACACAGGAGCGCTTCGACGCTTTGCCGGCGCCGTCGAAGCCAGACCTTTCGCGGCCCCTCGATGCACGTCGGGTTGGCGATGGTCCGCGCGAGCCGGACCGTCTCGCACAGCGGAGAGATCGTGAAACGGAGTCGAAGCGCATCGGCTAGCGAGAGAACGAACTCGACCACAGGCAGAGTGTTAGTCCGCCGACGACCCTAGATGCAACTGAGGTCCTACTCTCGAGAGGACGCGGCGTCCCTCAATGCGACGGCAAAACTCAGTCGCCCGACAGCGAGCTTGCACATGAAGCCACCACAAGCCGCGCGAACGACTGATCGCTTTCTCGGGCGTCAACTCGCCCGCTCGCCGGAGCCATTCTCGGGCGGTGTGACGCCATCTCCCTCAAGGAGGATCTCGGCCACACGCTCCGGCTGCTCGAGGGCGGCGAAGTGCCCGGTGTCGGGCAGCGAGATCGATCGCGAGCCTCGAAGCAGGGCCATGTTGGCCTCACGCTCCGTCGGGCGTGACCAGTCGTGATCGCCGTAAACGAGCGTTACCGGAACGGTGATGCGATCGTAGAGCGCTCGGGCCGCGATCATGCTCTCGACGTTGCGGTACACCTCGCGCGCGACCCGCGCATAGCCCTTGCGGCGGGCGACGCGGCGCAGCTCCGCGAGGTAGTGATCCGGCAGCTTGTCGTGATCGTGCAAGCCGCCACGGAGCACTACGCCGAGGACCGGCCTGTTCTCCATCCGTGTGACCACGGCGCCGACGGCAGGGAGGCGTGCGCCCCCGACGTAGACGGCGGCGACGGCATTCGCGCGGCCGACGCCTCCGGAGTAGTCGTACGCGTTGAACGCGACCACGCGCCGCACGCGATGCTCGAGCTGCGTCGAGGCAGTCAACGAAACGGTCGCTCCCATCGACTCTCCCGCCAGCGTGACGTCCTGGAGGTCCAGGGTGTTGACGAACTCGACGATTGCGCTCCGGAGCGCGGGCTCCGTGTAACTCGCGCCGGGAGTGATGTCAGACCAGCCCATGCCCGGCAAGTCGATTGCATGGACAGTGAACGTGGGAAGGAGCTTCGGGATCACGAATTGGAAGTGATCGAGTTGCGTACGGACGGTGTGCAACAGAATCAGCGCGCTGCGCCCGGAACCGATCTTCACGTAGCGCAGGCGCGTTCCGTCGACGAGCGTTGCGTACTCGACCTCCCCCGACCGGGACCACGTTCGGGTGTAATCGCTGTCGGTTCGCGAGCCCGTCCGGTCGTCGCCGCGTTCGGCCGACACCGCCGAGCCCTCTCGACCTTCGGTCCTAGGCATCACTTTCGGGCGGTCGGAGCCCCGCCGGCAGCCGTTCCGAAAAGCGGGGAAGGCCATCGACCGGAATCGGCAGCCAGGAGGCGGCGTAGGCGGTGAACTGGTGCACGCTCGGGCGAATCCCAGGGTCGCCGTCGAGGGCACCCATGCGGATGCTCACCTCGCGGGGTTGCTCGGGATTCGTGGTGTAGAGGTGGCTACCGCACTCGCGACAGTAGCTTTTCTCCCAACCGTCTGCAGGTTGCCACGACAGGAGCAGCTCAGCGCCGTCCGTAACACGAAACGACCCAGGAATCATCGCCGCTGTAACCGAGAAGGCAGAGCCCGATCGGCGTTGACAGCCCTTGCAGTGACAGAAGAGCGCACCCACGAGCGGGGCATCGATGACGAAGCGCACGCGCCCACACATGCAACCCCCCGTCAGCGGCTCGAACGACGGCTCGCTCGTATCCCCGCCCGACGCGCTCATTGCTCGGCGCACCATGCTCGAGATTTCCTGGGCGTGCAATGGATTCGCTTCCGGCCGAAACGAAACGACTGCCTCGGCCGCCGCGGGCCGAGAAGGAGCTCGCATTCCGGGTGGCCTCTGCAACCCGCTCCCCATGAGCGCGACGAGCCGCAGGCTGCGTTCAAGCGCTCGGCGTCGGCCGCGCTCCCGCAAGCCAGGACCTTGAGGTGATCGGCGACGTTTCCAGGGGACCGTGCCAGCCGGCGCGCGAGCGCGGAAGTGTGCGTCGGCTCGGCGACCAGCTCGAGGATCTCGGCGCGCGTTGTCCCGATGAGCTTCCCAAGCGTCGCCTCAGTTCCCCTTTCGTCCCAGAACAGCGACGCGACTCCCCGAGCGGGATATACCAGGGTGGCCGGCTTTGGCTCAGTCGTGGCGCCCGCCCGCGGCCAGATGAAGGCCGACGGCATGAAGCGCAGCCCCTGGCCGCCGAGGACAGTCGTGCAGTCGCAAGGGAGGTCCACGAAGAGGACGTGCTCGCGAAGGGTGAGGAGCGGCTCGAGATCCGTGAACAGCGACGCCAGGCCGCCTCGCCCGAGAAGACGCGAGCGGTAAAGGACGTCGCGCTCGAGCAGATCTCGCAATTGCGGCCAGGACGGCGCAATCACCACATCCCAGAGTGACCGGAGCAGGTCGGCCAACATCACGCCCGCCTCGGGCGATCGAAGCTTCCGCTCGACGGGCGCGTCGACGCCTGCGGCCAGATCGAGAGACTTTCCAATCTCCTGCTCCACCTGGTCCGCCGGCGTCGCCTCCACATGTTCCAACTCATCCTCGATCACACCCGCGTCGCCTTCGGGCGTGGGCATCAGGAAATCCGGGAAGTAGTCACGCGCCGAGAGCACCGCGATCAGTGGCCGAAGGTCGCGCTGCTCCGCCAGGCGCTCGAGTGCCGCCCGGCGCTCGCGTAACCACGCGGCGTGTGCTCCGTGCGCAAATTCGGCTGAGTTCGCCAACGCACGTGCGAGCCGAACGGTCTCACCGAGCGGAGAGATCGTGAAGCTGAAACGGAGCACGTCAGCGAGCGAGAGAACGAGCTTGACCATGGCCCCACAACGGCATGCCCGGTCAAGATGAGCCGCGCGATGGGTCCTGGGCGAGAGATTCGTCTCCTGCCGAATCAATATGCCACACGAGCCGGCCTTCGCCCGCCGGCTCGTAAGACGGACTCGACGCGCCACGCTGGATACACGGGAAAGCGACGCGGTCAAGCGGCTTTCGCGGGAGCACGAATAGCTGGCGGCGCCGCGACCGCCAGGGCAGCTTTCGCAGGGTGGATACGGCTGAACTCGCCCACACTGGGGCGATGCGTGTTGCCGCCCTGGCCGACGTACACGGCAACGCCGTTGCCTTATCCGCGACATCCGAGGAGGTTGTCGCAGCAGCGCCCGATCTCATCGTCTCCCTCGGCGACGTGACATGGGGACCGCTTCCCGAAGATACGTGGGAACTAGTGCGAGCCCTGTGCGACGCGTTCACCGGGCGCACGCACTTCGTGCGCGGCAACGCAGAGCGGTCACTGAGCGAACTGCGCCGCAAAGAACGATCTGAGGCCAGTGCGCGGGAGCGTTGGATGCTCGCCGAGCACGCGGCGTCGACGCTGGATGCCTTCGAACGCTTTCCCGACGGCGTCATCGTTGACATCGATGGCCTCGGGCCAACGCGCTTCTGTCACGGCTCGCCGCGAAGTGACGAGGAGCTGATCACGCCGGCCACGCCCAGCCGGCGCATGCGGGAGCTCCTTGTAGGCGTGACCGAGCGCATCCTGGTCACCGCGCATACGCATATCCAGTTCGACCACGTCACGCAGGGCGTGCGGTCCGTGAACCCTGGGAGCGTCGGTGTGCCCTATCAAGGACAACCTGGCGCATACTGGGCCACCCTCGGACCCGACGTCGAGCTGCGACGCACAGAGTACGACCTCGAACTCGCGGTCGCCCGGTATCGAGAGACAGGTGATCCGCTCGTCGAAACGATGATCGAGACCCTGCTCGAGCCGCCGAAACTCCGCGAGGTCATCGCCCATGCGGAGGCCCTCGAGTTCTCTGGGTAAGGACCTGCGACCGAGGGTCGCGCCTGTCATCGTGGCCACGACGCCGGTCAGGTCGACCTTGAAGGCGCTGATGTACGGGATTGTCTCCCAGTCTGCATCTAAGCGGCGTCCATTCATGCTCGAGCGAATCCGTGGCACAGACGGCTACCGCCCCGCATGCTGACCGAGCGCATCACGGTTTGCAGCAGCGAGGCAGACGCTTTCGGCGAGGGCCGGCCCGCCACGGTAGAGGGCAGAGCTCGCGTCACCGCCAGACGTTGGCTCGCACTCCTCATCCTCTGCCTTGGCGACCTGATGATCGTCCTGGACGTGACGATCGGCGGCGTCGCGCTGATGTGGATCCGGTGCGGGTCTCGCTTTCTCGGACGAATCGCTCGCGTGGGTCGTCAGGCGCCGGCGGAAGTGCCTTGCCGCTGAGCTTGCGTTACCTCACAGGTAATCGCCCTGCGCATTCCGCGTTGGGCAGTATCGAAGCGAAGTGCACGGCGCCGGCCTCCCAGAGGTCCGTTCCGGGGGAGTGGACATGCTGAAGCTCTCGTTCGCGGATCTCCTTCGCTGCCGCTTCGCGACCTCGCCCGTGAACGAGGTCGTCGAGGTCGCCCGCGCCGTTGCCAACGACGCGCCTCCACCGGCACATGCCGCCTGGTTCCGCCGGCATTCGGCGCGCGTGCGCCGCATCGCCGACGGCAACGACCTGCGGCCGTTGGCTGCGCTCCTGCCGCGCCGCGGCGATACGCCGGACTTCCTCAGACCTCTCCCGAGAGGCTCCGCCGGAGAGATCGATGTGGAGCTGGATCAGATCGCGGGCACGCCGGAGGAGCGGGTACACGTGGAGGTCGACCGCTGCCTGGCCGTGCGCGGCCCGGTGGCAGAGGACGTCGAGCGTTCGCTTCGGACAGGCGGCACGGCCGAGCGGCTCGCCGACCTGCTCTCGAAGCTCTGGGAAGAGCTCGTCCGGCCGGCGTGGCCGCGGATCCGGGATTGTCTCGACCGGGACATCCTGTACCGGTCGAGAGCGCTGACCCGAGGCGGGCTGGCGGCTGTCTTCGACGACCTGGCGCCGCTCGTGACGCCGGAAGGCAGGCGACTGACGGTCGATCGGCATGCGGAGCACGTCGGCCCATCCGACGGCGCCGGCGTCGTGCTCATGCCGTCCGCATTCGTGAGGCTGCGCTCGGTGTCGGTCCTGGGCGTTCCGGCGGCACCTGTCACCATTCGCTACCCGGCGCGCGGAGCGGGTGCGATCTTCTTCGGCTCGCCTCCGAACCGGACCGCCGAACTGCCGCGGCTCGTCGGCCGCACCCGGGCCGAGATCCTCGAGGCGATCGACGAACCGGTGTACACGACCGCTCTCGCGCTCCAGCTCGGCCGCTCGCCGGGCAACATCGCCGATCATCTCGCGGTGCTCAGACGAGCCGGCCTCGTCCACAGCACGCGCGTCGGCATGCACGTGCTCTACGCGCGGACGCCGCTGGGCGAGGCGCTCTTGCGCGGTACGGCGGAGATGGCTCCCGCCGCATAACCAGGCTCGACGAGGTCAGTCGGACTCGGCATCGCCGACGGCGGCGGCAAGGGCTTCCGCGGTCTTCGCGTCGGCGGGGTAGAAGGCCGCGATCGTAAGCTCGGCGAGTGTCAGGTCGCGGGCGGTGCCGAACGTGGTGAAGGCGCAGAAGAGCGCGAGCTCCTTGTCGTCGACGCGAAGCTCGTGCATGAGCATGATCTCGTTCGGATCCGGCTCGTATGCGCCTACCAGTTCCGTGCTGATGCCGGGAAACGTGACGAGCTCCTCGTAGAGCGACTCGAGATCGGGATCGCGGGTCGCCTCGATCTCACGGCGCACCTGCGCGAGCAGGTAGGCGCTCCAGTCGGCGAGATTGCGAATTCGAGATGCCAGGCCGTCCGGGTGCAGCGCGATCCGAAGTGCGTTCGCTGGCGGACCGCGGAGCTCGGGCGCGATGCCGCGGGTGACGAAGCCGACGCCGCGGTTGGCCGCAACGACGTTCCAGCGGCGGTCGACGACCAGCGCCGGATAGGGCTCGTGTGCGCCCAGGAAGCGCTCGAGCGCCTCGCGGACGGGCGCCATCCGGTTGTCGTCGAGCGAACGCTCGCCGAAGACGGGGGCGTATCCCGCCGCCAGGAGCAGGCGGTTGCGTTCACGGAGAGGAACGTCGAGGCGCGCGGCGAGATGGAGGACCATCTCGCGGCTCGGCTGGGCGCGCCCGGTCTCGATGAAGCTGAGATGCCGTGTGGAGACCGCCGATCGCGAGGCGACCTCGCGCTGAGTCAGGTCGCGGCGTTCTCTCCACTCTCGGAGGAGCGCTCCGACGGACGGTGCACCCTCTTCGAGGGCCATGCGCGGACCCTAGCGCCCGCTCGGCGTTCGCCCACCTCACGCCTTTCTCTTTCGTCGCACGCCGAATCGGTTGCGGAGCGAATCCGGCGGACTGGATGCTCCTTCCACCGCGAACACGCACGGGGTACGAACGGAGGCGATATGAGGAAGGTCGTTGCAGCGGAGTACCTGACCGTCGACGGCGTCATGACGGATCCGGGCGGGGTCGGCGAGATCGAGCACGGCGGTTGGTCGAACGCCTACTTCAACGACGAGCTCGCGAAGTACCAGACGGACCAGCTCCTCGCGAGCGACGCGCTGCTGCTCGGGCGCGTGACGTTCGAGGGGTTCGCGGCCCTCTGGCCCTCGATGGAGGAAACCGAGGGCGAGTTCGCCGTCCGGATGAACACGCTCCCCAAGTTCGTCGCCTCGAGGAGCCTGACCGAGCCCCTCCCCTGGAACGGGACGCTGCTCAAAGGCGATCTCGCCGCCGAGGTCGCGAAGTTGAAGAAGCAGCCCGGCCAGGACATCCTGATCTACGGCAGCGGCGCGCTCGTGCGCGTGGTCCACCCGCACGGCCTCATCGACGAGTACCGCCTCATGGTCTTCCCGGTGACGCTCGGGGACGGCAAGCGCCTGTTCCACGACGGCACCAAAGCCGACCTGAAGCTGGCCGACGCGTGGAGCACGGGCACGGGCGTGGCCGTGCTCACGTACGAGCCCGCGCGATAGGGAGTGCCGAGTTTGCGCGACAGGCGCTGGCTCGCACTCGTCGTCCTCTGCCTCGGCGACCTGATGATCGTCCTCGATGTGACGATCGTCGGCGTCGCGCTCCCGTCGATCCGCTCGGATCTCGGTTTCTCCGAGGAGTCGCTCGCCTGGGTCGTGAACGCGTACCTGATCACGTTTGGAGGGTTTCTGCTGCTCGGAGGCCGGCTCGGCGACCTGCTCGGCCATCGAGCCCTGTTCCTGGCCGGAGTCGCGCTGTTCACGGCTGCGTCGGCGGTGTGCGGCTTCGCGAATTCCCAGGGGATGCTCGTCGCAGCGCGCGCCGTGCAGGGCGTCGGCGGGGCAGTCGTCTCGGCGGTCGCCCTCTCACTGATGATGACGCTGTTCACCGAGCCGACCGAGCGCGCGAAGGCGATGGGCATCTTCGGCTTCGTCGCGTCCGGCGGCGGCTCGCTCGGCGTCCTACTCGGCGGCGTCCTCACGGACGCGCTCGACTGGCACTGGATCTTCCTCGTCAACGTCCCGGTCGGCGTCCTGGTCGTCGTCCTGACGCTGGTCGTGATCTCGGGGGCACGCGTCGCGACCTCGGCGCAGCGGCTCGACGTGGCGGGCGCGGTGACGGTCACCGCGTCGCTCATGATCGCCGTCTACGCCATCGTGAACGGGAACGAGGTCGGGTGGCTGACCGGGCAGACCCTCGGCCTGCTCGCCGCCTCCGCCGTCCTGCTCGCGATCTTCCTCGGCATCGAGGCGCGCGTGCGTTCGCCGCTCGTCCCGCTCCGCCTCAGCAGGCTGCGCAACATCGCGGTCTCGAACGCCGTCGGCGTCCTCTGGGCCGGTGCGATGTTCGCGTGGTTCTTCCTCACGGCGCTCTACCTCCAACTCGTGCTCGGCTACAGCCCGCTCCAGGTCGGGCTCGCGTTCCTGCCCGGGAACCTGATCATGGGCGTGATGTCGATCGGCCTCTCCGCGAAGCTCGTGCTTCGCTTCGGCATCCGGCCTCCGCTCGGCGCCGGACTCCTCCTCGCCGCCCTGGGCCTCCTGTTGCTGGCGCGCGCACCGGTGGACGGCACCTTCGCGATCGACGTCCTCCCGAGCATGATCCTGCTCGGTCTGGGCGCGGGCACGGCCTTCAATCCCGTTCTGCTCGCGGCGATGAGCGACGTCGAGCCGACGGAGGCCGGCCTCGCGTCCGGCCTCGTCAACACCTCGTTCATGATGGGCGGCGCGCTCGGTCTAGCGGTGCTGGCGAGCCTCGCGGCGTCGCGGACCGACGCTCTGCTGGCCGACGGAGAGAGCCAGGCAGCGGCGCTCACCGGCGGCTACCACCTCGCGTTCCTGGCAGGCGCGATCTTCGCGGCGGTCGCTACCGGCCTCGGCGCCTTCCTGCTCCGTGCCGGGGCGCCGCAGCCCGCCGGCGAGCTCGAGGAGCCCGTCGGCGAGCCGGCGGAGCAGATTGCGTGAGAGAGAGAGAGAGAGAGAGAGAGAGAGAAGCAAACCATGGAAACCGCAGCGGAGTACAGACCACTCGACGTGCTCATTGGACGCTGGATGACCACAGGGCACACGTTCGGACCGGATGGCTCGCCGGGCGAACCGATAACGGCCAGCGACATCTGCGAATGGGCTCCCGGCGGATTCTTCGTCGTGCACACCGCCTATGGCACGATCGGAGAAGAGGGAGTCGGCGGGATCGAGATGATCGGCTCCGACGCAGCCACGAAGCAGTTCCGCACCACGTTCTTCGACGGCCGGGGAAACATCACCAACGAGCAGTTGTCGGTGGACGGAACGACCTGGACCTGGACCGGGGACGAGGTTCGGTGTAGGCGGACACTCGAAGACGGCGGTCGGAAGCTGGTGTGTCACCACGACGGCTCGAAGGAGAGAACTGGGTGCCGTCGATGGACGTGACGCTGACCAGAGTCGGGTAGCGGCGTGAGCGAGAACGCCAGCATCCAAGAGCGGATCGCCCGAACGGTGACGGCGTGGCCGGACGTCGAGTCGGGCCCGCACCGCTTCGGCGGCATCGACTTCCGGCTCGGAAAGCGCGAGCTCGGCCACCTCCACGGCGACACGCTCGCCGACCTGCCCTTCCCGCGCAAGGTGCGCGACGAGCTGATCGCAACGGGACGGGCGCGGCCACACCACGTCCTTCCCAACTCGGGCTGGGTGAGCTTCTGGATCGAGTCCCCGGACGACGCCGACCGCGCGATCGCGCTCTTCCGGCTCGGCTACGAACGCGCCGTCGCGGCGCGCGCACGGGTCGCCGACTAGCGGAAGCCGAAGACGTCGTCCGGGTCGTAGCGGCGCTTGACGGAGAGCAGCCGCTCGAGGTTCGCGCCGCAGTAGGCGTGCTCCGGGCTGCGGAGGTCCGGCTCGGGAAGTTCACGTAGACGCCGCCGGTTCCCCACGGATGTACCGATTCCCACGAGCGTGTGAGCCAGCGCCGCGCGGCTTTCTTCTCGTCGCTCGACGCATCGGGGTCGAAGACGACAGCGTGCTTGAGCAAGAAGCGCGCGCGGCGATGGGGAAACGCCGTGGCATCGGCGGGCACGCGATCGTACGCCCCGCCGACCGGCATGCAGTCCAGCTCGCGCGACTGATCGGCGACCCGCGCCGCGGCGAAGTTCGCCAGCAACGCGTCGATCGCTTCGCCCGGGAGCGGCCGCTCGAAGAACTCGGATTTGCTGAAGGAGGGCACCGGCCGCACCTCGCGCTCACGCTCGATCTGCTCGAACTGATCGCCTAGCCCGGCCAGGTAACGCTTCGTCTCGACGTACGAGCCGTGCTCGGAGGCCGTCGTCGCGGGGTCGGACCCGATCCGAACGACCAGCTCGCCGAGCAAGGAGAGCGTCTCGGCTTCCGTGCCGGCCATCGCCCGAACACGTTGACCAGCGGCGGCCGGTCGAGGTCGCCGAAGAGCGTGATCAAGACGCTGGCGGCGAGCACCTTGGGGGGTCGGGAGCGGATCCCGCCGCCGCCGAGCGTGAGGCCGGCAATCCCCACCGAAGGGCCGCAGCCGCCGGCGATCGTGAGCTGCTCGGCAGCGAGCGACTCGTACACGTCGCCGAGCCGCGCGCCCGCGCCGACCGTCGCGACGCCGCCCGCCACCGACACGGAGCGCAGCGACGAAACGTCGATCACGACGCCGCTCGTGAACGAGCGCCGGGCGAAGCAGTGCCCGCCGCTCCGAACCGCCGTCTCGAGACCGAAGCGGCGCGCGAAGGCGATCGTCGCGGCAGCGTCGGCCGGCTCGCGGCACAGCACTATTGCCTCCGGTCCGGCCGTCTCGGCGACTGTCAGGAAGCGGTCGTCGAACCGGGCGACCGGGAGCCTGCGCAGGGTGGCGTACTCCGACGCGCTTGCCAGGACGACGTCGCCGGCGATCGCCGACCGCAGCGCACGCCAGTCCGAGGCGAGCTGTCTGCCGACTGCTCGGGCTTCCATGTCGGCGGATAGTTATGCGCGCCGGCCTCCTGCAGAACGACCGGTTCGTTCAGGAACGAATCCGTGGACAGCGCCTTCGGACACGCGGCATGGTGCTCCCAGCTGAAGGATGTTGTCCGCGCTCGCTGACCTGATCGACCGCCGGCCCTGGCGGCTGCTCGCGGCCACGCTGGCCATTGTCGCCGTCGCCGCTCCGCTCGGAATCCACGTCCGCGACCACCTGAAGCCGCGCGGATTCGACGTGCCGGGCTCCGGCAGCGAGAAGGCGCGGGAGCTGATCGCGCGCGCGTCGGGGACCGATCCCGGCAACAGCGTCCTCGCACTCGTGCGCCTCTCCGCGCCCTACGGCACCGCCGCTGCCGGGCGGACGGTCACGGCCGTCGAGGCGAGACTGCGGCGCGACCCGGCTGTCGTCGCGGTCATCGACGCCGCCGGTACGCGCAACCCAGCGATGATCAGCCGCGACCGGCGCACGACCTACGTGATCGCCGCGCTCAGGCCGCTCGACGACGAGCAGCAGGAGGACGCGGGGAAACGCCTCCTTGCCGCCTTCGGGGGCGAGCCGCGCGTGACGCTGGGCGGCAATCCCGTCGCGAACCACGAGATCTCGAAGACGATCGAGAACGATCTGCGCCGGGCCGAGCTGCTCGCGGTGCCGCTGATCGTGCTGCTCTCGTTCTTCCTCTTCCGCGGCCTCGTCGCCAGCCTTCTGGCTCCGCTCGCCGGCGGGATCACGGTCCTCCTCAGCTTCTTCCTGCTGCGGGGGCTCGCCTCGGTGACGTCGCTTTCGATCTACGCGCTCAACATGGTCACCGGCCTGTCACTCGGGCTCTCGATCGACTGGAGTCTGCTCCTCCTCTCGCGCTACCGCGAGGAGCGCGCCGGTACCGACGACCTGCGCCTTGCGCTTCGCCGGGCGCTCCCGCACGCGGGCCACACGATCTTCTTCAGCGCCCTCACAGTCGCGGCCTCGCTTGCCTGCCTGATCGTCTTTCCGCTCCGCTTCCTCCGCTCGATGGGCTACGGCGGGATCGTCGCCTCCACCGTCGCGATGCTCACCGCGCTGATCGTGCTGCCGACCGTGCTCCGTCTGCTGGGGCCGCGCATCGACGCGCTTTCGCTGCCGCGCTGGCGCGATCCCGCCGGGCTGGCGAAGCCCGCGCGCCCCTGGCGCGCGCTCGGCCGTCTGACCACGCGCCGTTCGATCCCGGTCGCGACCGGCGTCATCGTCCTGCTCCTCCTCGTCGCCGTGCCCATCGCGCGCGTCACCTGGACGACGGTGGACGCCAGCAGCCTGCCGTCATCGGCGCAGGCGTACCAGAGCGACCGGGTGATCAATCGCTCGCAGGAGTTCGTTCGCAACGGCGGCACGCCCTTCTACCTCGCCCTCCAGACCGGAAGGATGCCCGGGGCCGAGGCGGCCGCTCGTGCGCTCGCGAGCAGGGCACGCCACCTCGACGGCGTCCGTGCAGTCGCGCCGCCGCGTCCGCTCCGCGCGGGCATCTGGCAGATCAACCTCATCGCCACGGACACGCCGTACAGCGCGAGGACGCAGCACCTGGTCCGCGACCTGGCCGCGCTCGGCGGCCCGGGTCGCGTCGACGTCGGCGGCGATGCGGCCGCCTTTCACGACGAGCGCGACGCGATCGGCTCGCGCCTGCCGATCGCGATCGCCATCCTCGCGGCGGCGACGCTGATCATCCTCTTCTTGCTGACGGGCTCCGTGACGGCGCCGCTCCTTTCCCTAATCATGAACGCGCTCACGCTCGCGGCGGCGTTTGGAATCCTGATCCTGATCTTCCAGGACGGCCGCTTCGAGTCGCTGCTCAGCTACACGAGCCAGGACGCGCTCGACCTGACGATCCCGCTCGTCCTCGCCGCGCTCGTCTTCGCCATCTCCACCGACTACGGCGTCTTTCTGTTGAGCCGGGTTCGCGACGCGCGATCGAGCGGACAGAACGACCGCGACGCGATCAGCAGCAGCGTCGCCGTCGTCGGCCGCATCGTCACCGCGGCGGCGATCCTGTTCGCGGTCTCGATCGGCGCGTTCGGGACCTCGGACATCGTCGTGCTCAAGATCCTCGGCATCGGGACGGCACTCGCGGTGCTCGCCGATGCGGTGCTCGTGCGCTGCCTCCTCCTCCCCGCAACTCTGAGCCTGCTCGGCCGGCGCGCATGGTGGGTGCCCGCCTCGCTCGGACGGCTCCGCCAGCGCATCACCCACGACGAAGAGCTCCCGCCGGAGGCGCCTGCTCAGGCGGTCGCCGACCAGCACTGACTCAGCGGCGAGAGGTCATGACGCGTCCGGCATGAAGAACGTCAGGAGGTTGCTAGAGGGCCGGTTCGTCGCGTGACTGCGAATCGCTGCGGGTCGCTACGAGCCCGGCCTGCCGCAGTTGCTCCAACGCCGATGCGACCGCCGTCTCGTGCGCCCCTAGGCGCCTCGCAGAGCGATCGCGGTCAGCGGCCGTGGGGTGCGGAAACTCGGTCGGTGTGGCGGACCGTGCTTCGCGAGGTGGCGGTAGCGTCGACGTTCCCGTCTTTGGAGGCCGATGTGGCCGGGACGTCGTGCGGTGCGATCCTCGCATCGCGAGCGGCCGCTACGTAACAAGCACGGACAGACGACGGTGTAGCCGCTCACGAGCGTCCCCAACCCGTTCCTCAACAGGCACACGAATCGTTGTCCAGAGAGCGAACGAACTGCGCGTACGATGTGCGTACAGGCTTGTCTCCACACGCTGCCATTCGCTGCAGTTCGTTGCAGCGATCATTCGCGCCAGTTGCAGCAGGTTTCAGTCTCTCGCAGCTCGGTTTCAGCTTGTTGACCAGGACTTCTAATCCCGAGGTCGCAGGTTCGAGTCCTGCCCGGCCCACTTTTCGGCTCACTCCGCCTTGGCGAGGTCGCGCGCGAGCTTGTCGAGCAGTTGCCGCCAGCCCAGACGGAGACCGGCCAACGCTGGGCCCGCGCCGGGCGTCACCGCTGGGACCTTGATCGTCAAGGAGAGCTTCGTGCTCTCTCCCTGCGCTGTGAGGCGGACGCGGTGGACGGCTGAGAAGAGCGGTGCGCCGTCGGGCCCGAGCGCGCCTGCCGCTCAGCGAGCATCTCCTGTTCCTCGCCTTCTCGGACGGTGAAGCTTGCGAACTCGAACGTCAGAGTCATCCTTCCGCCGAGACTGCCGAGCCGAGCCAGCCGACAGCAAGAAATTCGTCAATAAGCGAAACGAGGAAATCGCGTTCCCCGCTCCATGACGAGACGGTAGGGCGACGCTCCCTCGGGACCGCCGGCTTCTCAGCCCCGACGAAGCGGAATCGCCTTTCCGAGAGGCGGCGCGTTCTATCTCGTACGGTTCGGTGAACCCGATACGAGAGCCCAGCCTGCAAGTCCGGCGTACGAGGCTGCCTCAACGCGAGATCTCGTGCGGAGGAAGGAGGGCCGATGCGCAAGCCAGCCGCCAATCGCTGCCGACGCGAATGAATTCAGCGTGTCCGCGGCCAGCCCGAGGCTGATAAAGACGCCCAGGACGAGCACTTGAATCGTCGTCGATCCGCGGTCGGGGCGCACGAACTAGGGAAAGAAGTGTGGGGTGTCAAAACCCGGTTCGCGTATGCGAAATCACAATTCGCAGGCGAAACGCGAGTTTCGGCACCCAGGCTTTCAAAGCCTCTGGTTCGCTCGGGAATGACCTGTTTTCAAGACGGAACGGAGTTTTGAAAAGCCTCAAGGGTCGCACTCCCGGCTTCGCTTCGGCTCGGCGAGAGCGCGCGGTGCACCGAGCGGGTCAAGGGCATGCCCAAAGTCCCGCCAGGCTTGGTGGCGGAAGGCGATGCTCGCTCTCGGCGGACGAATCCGCCGCAGTCGCCGACGCAGGGCATCGATTGGTGCGGCGTTATGCAAGCCGTCCATCTTCGCTCTAACGGTCCAACGACAGCGGCTGGAGCCGGGTACGGCGAACCGACGTGCGCACAAGCGATTCCGCTGCAAATTGGGCTCATCCGGCTGCACGGACCGAGTTTATGCACCCTACGCGCAGCGATCTCTCGCTTCGGCGGCTGGCATTCGCACTATCCGTTGTCCGCACAGGCGACGAGGATGGGTCAACAGAAGGTCAACAATGCCGCGCCAGAGCACTCGAGGTGATCCGAGCTGATTTGGCTCAACCACGGGCTTCGACCAGCGTGCCCGAGCCACCACAAGAGCCTGGCATCCACTTTTAATCCCGAGGTCGCGGGTTCGAATCCCGCCCGGCCCATCACAAATAGCCTGCAAATAGCCACTTCTCGCGTTCGTTGTCGGGCTAGAAGACGCGGTGGGCGTACGGAGTGCGTAACAACTGGCTGCTGCTCGGCGCGGCTCGTTGCGGCCTCTTGCAGTTCGTTTTCAGCTCGAAACAGGGGATTTTCAGTCCCATGGCCGATGAGACGTAGTCTCATGACGTCGTTCCCGCGGGCCGCACCGCGGCTGGTGGGGTCGGCGGCTCGCGCGCTCCTGCGCAGGGCGGCGCGGCCTCATTGCGGCGGTCTCGAAAATCGCTTCGGACCCCTGGGTCCGATGAGGTTCGAATCCCTCCCCCTCCGCTCAACGAAGCGGAGCGCCGCTGGAAGGCGCTCCGCTTCACGGATGCGCCGGTCTTGGAGACCGCAATTGCCAGTCCTTGGGAATCCACCAAAGTGTGCGAGCGTCTACTGATTTTCGTGCTCGCTGGCGAACGACTGGCGAACGAACAGGAGCCGATTCATTCTCTTTTCGGGCGCTCGCACCGGCGCACGAGAGCAAGTGGCGCCCGTTTTGGATGACGTGGTCGTTGATGAGTGAGCGCATCGCAGCCGAACGGTGGAGGTGCCTGGACGTATAGTCGAGAAGCGGCGACGACGCGGGTGATGAGGGTGCCAACTGCGAAGCAGCTTGCGCGTGCGCACGAACGCATCGAAGGGGACTACGGCGATCCCTTCTACCGGGTTGCAACCGCGTTAGTGCGGCTCTCAGAACAGCTGCAGAAGCGGGTCAGCGTCGCAGACGCCTCGCGATCCTGCTGCTTACGTGGCACGGCGGCTACTACCGATTCCATGTGACTGCGCACTCGCGGCCACTCGACTTCGAGGACGACATTCCCATCCCGGAGTTCAACCTGGGGATTTATCGGCGTCTGTACGTCCTTGAGCGGTGGCTTCGGCGAATCGCTCTTGCCGCTTTACAGGCTCGGCATGGTGACGGCTGGTGGGGCGCGCTCCCAGACGACCTCAGCGCGGAGCTAAAGAAGTGGCGCGCCCAACTGCCACTTAGTTAAGCCACCGACGACCACTGCGTTTTGCGAATTCGCCCTTTCGCTCGCTCCGCCCGCTATGAGCAGGACGTCGATGAGATCATCCAGACCGAAGCGGCTCGAGTCGCAAACGACGGTGAAGCTCTCGAAGCGGTTGAGCCGATTCCCGTAGACACGCCGCACGTAAGCCGCACGCTTGCGGTCGACGCGGAGGAGCAGTTTTCGGGACGTCTCTCGCGAAAGACAGTTCTCGCGCGCGTGTCGCCGCACACGCCAGTCGAACGGCGCGCGAATACGTACGTGGCACGCGCCTGGGTGTTCGGCGAGGACCGCGAACGCCGTGCAGTACGCGACGACGCATGAAGAGCGCGCGGCTTCGAGGATAAGACGCTCAGTGAGCTCTCGTCTGCTCGGCGGCGGACTCCACTCCCTGCTCACTGGCGGAACGAGCCCGAACACGGGAGGGATCGACAGGACGCAGTCGCAGAGCCACGACGCGACCCGTCTCCCGACGCGCCCCTCCGCTCCCATTTCGCTCCGCACGGCTGACGCGATGGTCTCGGCGTCAAGCAACGGGACGCCGACCCGCGCGGCCAGGGCGCGGGCAACTTCGTCGCCGCCGCTTCCCTCGTCCGACGAAATCGTCCAGACGGCCATCGGTCCCGATCAGACCTCGCGGCTCCAGGCCAATCGTCCGCCCACGTATGTCATCTCGACGGGCAGAGACGGGAGCTCCGAACTGGCGACGCGTGCAGGGTCGTCGGCGAGGACGACGACGTCGGCAAGCTTGCCCGCAGCCAACGTTCCTTTGGATGCCTCCTCGGCAGCTGCGAACGCAGGTCCGGTCGTATAGAGCCTGAGGGCTTCTTGGAAGGCGACTTTCTCTTCGGGTGCGACGGTCGCTCCGCTTGCTGAGCGCCGTGCCATTGCCGTCGCGATTCCGGAGGCGGGGTTGTGGTCGGGAATGACCGGAGCATCGGAGCTGCCGGCGACCCCGCGGCACAGCGCGAGGAGTGTCCGGATTGGGTAGAGCCATCGCGCGCGTACGGGCCCAACGTTAGCGGCGTAGACGTCGCCGTGGAAGTGGATGAAGCTCGGCTGCACGACGGCGGTGATGCCGACCTCGCGCAGGCGCTCGTGGAGGTGCGGAAGAGCAAGTCCGCAGTGCTCGATCCGGTGGCGCGGCGCCGCGCCGCCTGCGGCCGACGCGCGCGAAATCGCCTCGAGCGCGGACGCGATCGCGGCGTCGCCGATCGCGTGAATGCTCACCTGGAAGCCGCCTCGATGCGCCTCCGCCGTAAGCTCGTCGAGCTCCTGCTGCGACCAGTACAGAAGGCCGCGGTTCTCCGGCTCGCCGTCGTACCCCTCGCTGAGTGCGGCGGTCCGAGGCGCGAGGGCGCCGTCCTGGAAGAGCTTGACGCCGACGAGACTCAGCCGCTCGCCGCGAAACGGGCCCTGCAGCTCGACCCGCTCGCCCGACCGCAGCACCTTCTTCTGGGCCATCGTCACGCGAAGCGGGAGACGGCCCTCCGCCTCCAGGCGCTCGTATACCGCGATGTGGCGGGGCTCGATACTCGGCTCCCAGACGCTCGTGATCCCGAGGCGCAGGTTCACGGCGGCGGCGTCGAGGATCGCCGCCTCCAGCGCCGCATCGTCGGGCTCGATGAGCGTCCGGCGGACGAGCTCCATCGCGCGCTCGCGCAGGATGCCGGTCGGCTCGCCGGCGTCGCCGCGGTCGATCCGGCCGCCGTCGGGATCCACGGTGGATCCGTCGATGCCCGCGGTCGCCAGCGCGAGGCTGTTCAGCGCCATCACGTGTCCGCACGTGCGGGTGACCACGATCGGGTGCTCGATCGACGCGCGGTCCAGATCCGCGCGCGTCGGATGGCGATGCTCGACGAAGCGCATGTCGTCGTAGCCCGACGCCTCGATCCATGCGCCGGCGGGGCGCGCGCCGGCGCGTTCGCGAAGGCGCGCGACCAGCTCCTCGATGCTCGGCGCGCGCGCGTCGACGTGTGCGCGGGCGAGGCCCGCGTAGAGCTGATGCTGGTGCGCGTCGTAGAACCCCGGCAGGAGTGCCCGCGACCCGAGCTCGACCACCTCGGTGCGCGATCCCCGGTCCGCGAGCACGTCGTCGCGCCGGCCGACAGCGACGATCCGGTCGGCACGCACGGCAACCGCCTCGGCGGTCGGCCGCCCAGGATCCAGCGTGTGGATACGGCCGCCGACGAAGACGAGGTCCGCAGGCGTCACGCCGCGGCCGACCTCCAGACGACGGCGAGCCATCGGCGGTGCGCCGCCGGGCCGAGGCGGTGCTCGACCGAACGCGGGCAGAGGAAGAGCTCGCCGAGCCGCGCGACGAGGTGGCCCGCGTCGCCGTCGGCGTCGCGGAAGTCGCACCGCACCTCGCCCGCCAGCACGAGGACGTAGCGGTCGCGCGTGTCGAGGCGCCAGGGAAGCGGTTCGGCGGGGTCGCCGGCGACGAGGTCGAGCGTGCCGCCGTCCAGCGTCGCCACCGTCTCCACGGCGTTCGCCGGCTGACTCGCCGCCGCGCCGAGCTCCAGCAGCGGGATGCTCTGCCAGCGGCCCGCGCGCAGCGGCCGAATGTAGCCGGGACGGATCTCGAGCTGCGTGAAGTCCGGATGGAGGTCGACCCTCGCGCTGGGCACCCGTCCCAGCTTCGAGAGCGGTCCCGGCCGGAACCCGTCGCGGGCGAGCTCGTCGAGGATCTCGGGCAGCGCCGCCGACGTCTCGCTCCGGTTCGTGTGGAAGACGATCACCGCGCCTTCGCGCGCCGTACGGAGCGCGCGCTCGCGAACGGATTCGGCCGTCGTCTCGCCGGGCCAGTGGCCGCCGTCGACGGCGTCGCGGTAGACGGCGTGGTAGCCCGCGCCGCGCAGCGCGTCCAGCACGCGCTTGTCGATCGCCCCGTACGGCGGCCGCGCCCACGGCTTGACCGTGCGCCCGGTGAGCGGCTCGACGACGCGCTCCGTCGCGGTGAGGTCGGCGACGACGTCCTCCGACGTCATCGTCGTCCAGTCGTCGTGGCGGTAGCCGTGATTGCCGAGCTCGTGGCCCCGAGCCGCGATCGCGCCCACGAGCTCCGGGTTCGCCTCCGCCCACCGACCGTCGAGGAAGAACGTCGCCTCGACGGACACGGCGTCCAGTGCGTCGAGGATCGCCGGCGTCGGCGCAGGATCGCCGCCCGCCTCGAAGGTGAGCGCAACCGGCGCCGCCATCAGACGATCTGGAGCTCGTGTGTCGACTTGTTGAGCCGCTCCGCCCCGTCGGCGGTCACGGCGACGATGTCCTCGATCCGCACGCCGAAGCGGCCCTCCAGGTAGATGCCCGGCTCGACGCTGAACGTCATCCCCTCCTCGAGCACCGTGTCGTCGCCGCCGACGAGGTACGGCGCCTCGTGGCCGTCGAGGCCGATTCCGTGCCCGGTCCGGTGCAGGTACTGCGGTCCGTAGCCAGCGTCGGCGATGACGCGCCGCGTGACCTCGTCGATCCGCTCCGCGGTCTCACCGGCGCGCGCCGCGTCAAACCCGGCCGCGTTCGCCTCGTCGACGATCTCGTACACCTTCGTGAACTCCTCGGTGGGCTCGCCAACGTGGAATGTGCGCGTGATGTCCGAGCGGTAGTTCGCCCTGACGCCGCCGAAGTCGACGACGACGCCGTCTCCGTGCTCGATCCGGCGGTCGGACGCGCCGTGGTGCGGAGCCGCCCCGTTCGGCCCGGCCCCGACGATCCCGCCGCCGACGGTGTCGTGCCCCTTCTCGATGAGGAGGCGGTGGATCTCCTTCAGCACCTCCCGCTCCGTCATCCCGACGAGCGGCAGCGTCAGGAGCTCCTCGAAGACCGCGTCGGCGGCCTCGCTCGCCGCGCGCAGCGACGCGAGCTCGTGCGGCGACTTCCGCATGCGGAGGCGCTCCAAGATCGGATCCGCGACGAAGCGGGCGTCCGGCGCGGCGTCGCGGATCTTGAAGAAGAAATGCGTGAACAGCTGCGCGCCGACGGCGACGATCGCGCCCGCCCCGCGGCTCGGCAAGAGCGAGGCGAGCAGCTGCGCGGGATCGTCGCCGTCCTCCCAGGTGGCTGGCTCGAACACCGGCGGCAACGACGCGATGCGGTCCAGCTCGAAGCTCGGCAGGACGAGCCGCGCAGTCCCCTCCCGCGGCAGGACAAGGATCGTCATGCGCTCCGACTGGCGGACGCCGAAGTCGATGATGTAGACCATGTCCGTCGACGGCCCGACCAGCAGGTAGTCGATGCCGCGCGGCTCCATCGCGGCGCGGGCCCGTTCGATGCGGCTCGCGAATTCGGTCTTGGCGATCGTCGGGGCGGCGGTGGCGGTCATGCGTTGGTCTCCTCTCGTGTCGCGACTAGAGGCGCGGGTCGAGCGTGTCGCGGAGCCCGTCGCCGATCAGGTTGATCCCGAGCACGGTGAGCGCGATCGCGGAGCCGGGGAAGACGGCGATCCACCAGTAGTCGGGCAGGTAGTTTCGTCCCTCGCTCAGCATCGCGCCCCACTCCGCCGTCGGCGGCTCCGCGCCGAGGCCGAGGAAGCTGAGGCCGGCGGCGGCCAGAATCGCGCCTGCGACACCCAGCGTCGCGAGGACGATGACGGGTCCGAGGACGCCCGGAAGGATCTCCCGGAACGCGATCCGGACGCCCGATGCGCCCAGGACCCTCGCGGCGGAGACGTACTCTTTCTCGCGCTCGACGAGGACGTCGCCTCGCACGACGCGCGCGAACGTCGGGATGAACGCGATCCCGACGGCGAACATCGCGTTGCGGAGCCCGGGCCCGAGCGTCGCGACGATCACGATCGCGAGCAGGATCCCCGGGAACGCGAGCAGAATGTCCATCGCGCGCATGACGACGGCGTCGAGGACCCCGCGCGCGTAGCCGGCGATGAGGCCGAGCGCCGTCCCGATCGCGCCGGCGAGCCCGATCGCGAGGACGCCGACGCCCGGCGAGATGCGCGCGCCGTAGAGCACGCGCGTAAGAACGTCGCGCCCGAGCTCGTCGGTCCCGAACGGGTGGGACCTGCTCGGCCCCTGGAGCGCGTCGGCCGTGAACTCCGTCGGGCCGTACGGCGTGAGCACCGGCGCGAGCAGCGCCGCGAGTGCGACGACCACGACGAAGACGAGGCCGAACACCGCGCCCCAGTGGCGCGCGAAGCGCCGCGCCTGGCGCCAGAAGCCGGCAGTGCGCCAGGCGGTGAGCTCCTCGCCGCCGGCCGGGCCGTGGTCGAGCGGCCCGTGGTCGAGCGGCCCCGGGATGCTGAGGTCGCTAGCCATGGCGCACCCGCGGGTCGATCACTGGGTAGAGCAGGTCGACGACGAGGTTGACGAGCACGAAGCCGACGGCGACGAGCAGCACGATTCCCTGGACCAGCGGGAAGTCGCGGTCGTTGACGGCGTTGACGAGCAGCCGGCCGATGCCGGGCCACGCGAAGACGCTCTCGACGATCACGGCGCCGGCAATCAGCGTCCCAAACTGGACTCCGACCACCGTCACGACCGGGATGAGGCTGTTACGGAGCGCGTGCCGGAGCACGACCTTCCAGCGAGGCAGCCCTTTCGCGCGCGCGACGCGAATGTAGTCCTCGCCGAGCGCGCTGAGGAGGCTCGACCGGGTGAGCCGCGCGATCACCGCGAGCGGGACGACGGCGAGCGTCACAGCCGGCAGGACGAGGCTCTTGAGCCCCTCCGTCTTGCCGGCGATCGGGAGCCAGTCCAGCTTCAGCCCGAAGAAGAGCAGCAGCATGATCCCGAGGAAGAAGCTCGGGAGCGACACGCCGACGAGCGCGCCGAACATCACGGCGTAGTCACCCGCCGATCGGTGGTAGACCGCGGAGATCGTCCCGAGTAACACGCCCACGAGGACCGCGAGCCCGAGGCTCGCGACCGCGAGCTCGAGCGTGTTCGGCAGGCGCGCGCGGATGAGGGTGGTGACCGGGACCTGGAGGCGGATCGATTCGCCGAGATCGCCGTGTACCGCCCGGCTGACGTACTCCCAGTACTGCACGTAGAGCGGCTCGTCGAGACCGAGCTCCTGCTCGAGCGCCGCGCGGTCCTGGACGCTCGGGCTCTCGGCGAGCATCACGAGCACCGGGTCGCCGGGGACGAGGTGGATCATCAGGAAGACGAGGAACGAGACCCCGGTCACGATCACGACCGAGAGGCCGAGCCGCCGGACGATGTACGCGACCACCGGCGCCTCTCGCCGCTACTCGGGGAGAGTGCGGGCGCAACGGGTCGCGCCGGCACTCTCCAGCGGGTACTGCCCTAGCCTGTAGCCCACGCGTTGTAGATGTCGTAGAAGCCCTGCGTGTCGATCGTCAGGCCCTCGATCCGCGTGTTGAGGATGAAGGGCTGCGTGATGTTGTAGTACGGCACGTACGGCAGGTCCGTCATCACCTGCTTCTGGATCTGCGCGTACAGGCCCGCTCGCTTCTTCGAGTTGAGTGCCTGCCGCGCTTGCAGGAGCAGCTTGTCCATCTTCGCGTTTTTGTACCGCGCCGTGTTCCACGCGGCGCCGATCGACGACGAGTGGAGGATCGTGAACAGCACGTCGGGGTCGCTCGCCGCGAAGAGGAAGTCGGCGAGCTGCCACTTGCCGGCGCGGATGTCCTCCAGGTACGCGGCAACCGCCTCCGACTGGATGTTCGCGTCGATGCCGATGTCCTTGAGGTTCTGCTGGACGATCTGCGACGTGATCTGGAAGCTCGTCCCCGGGGTGCTCGTGCCGTACGTGATCGCGAACTTCTGGCCGCCCTTCGTGAGGATCCCGTCGCTGCCCTGGGTCCACCCCGCCTGCTGGAGGAGCTGGCGCGCCCGCGCCGGGTTGTACGTCGGTGCCAGCTTCGCGGCCGCCTTCGAGTAACCGAAGAGGCCGGGCGTGAGGATGTCCGCGGCAACCGAGCCGTTCCCGCCGTACGCGGAGTCGAGGATCTGACGCTTGTTGAACGCCAGCGCGACGGCACGGCGCACGCGGACGTCGTCGAAGGGCCACCGCGCCGTGTTGAAGATGAACGAGCGCGGCACGCCGGAGCGCGGGGCCCGCCGCACGACGAACTGTGAGTTTCCCCGCAGCGATGCCAGCTGGCTGAAGATCGGCGCGTAGACGAGGTCGATGTCGCCCGACCGGCCGAGCGCCATCCGCGTCGCGTCCTCGGGGACGACGCGGACGATGACGCGGGCAAGGTAGGCATTGCCGTTTCGCTTCTCGAACGCCGGCGCCCACTTGTACTTCGGGTTGCGCACCATCACCACTCGGTCGCCGGGCGTCACGCTCTCGACCATGAACGGACCGGTGCCGACGGGATGCTGGCTGAAGTTGGAACCCCACTTCGCAACTGCCGCCGGCGAGACCGGCGCGAAACCGACCTGCGTGAGCGTGTCGAGGAACGGCGCGAACGGATAGTTCATGAGGATCTTGACGGTTCTCTGGTTCGGCGCCCAGACGCGGCGGACCGGCCCGACGATGCTCGCGCGGTGCGGCGACTTCGTCTCCCTGTTGAGGATGCGCTTGATCGAGAAGATGACCGACTGCGCGGTGAACGGCGTGCCGTCGTGGAACGTGACGCCGCTGCGCAGCCGCAGCGTGATGAGCTTTCCGTTCTTCGAGACGGAGTACGAGCGTGCGAGGCCCGGGACGATCTCGCCGTTGTTCGGGTTCCGGAACAGCAACGTGTCGTAGATGAACTTCATCGTCAGTCGCGCGAGCGTGTTCGATGTCGTCGCGGGGTCGAGCGGGTCGAAGCCGGCGCTGAGCCCGATCGTGAGCGTGCCGCCCGGCTTTGGAGCCAGCGCGGCGTTCGGGCCGGCGAGGTGACGAGCCTGGCCGACCGAGGCCGATCCGATCGCGAGCAGCGCCAGCGCGAGGAGCAGCGTGACAGCGTGGATTGACCTTCTGCGTGGCATCGTTCTCATCCCTTCGTGCGCAGGACGTTTCGTCGGGGTGGTCTCCAAGTCATCCGATCGCCCCGCGCGGGAACTGCTCGGCGCCCGCGCCCGCGAGCACCGCCGCTTCCTCCTCCTTGTACTTGAGCTCGTCGATGACGAACTCGCCGTCCTCCATGATCTGCATGTCGTCCACCCAGTAGGAGTTGTTCCGGCACGGGAAGTCGTGGTGCGCGCGGCTGATCGTCTGCGCGCCCGGGAAGATGCCGACGTTCGCGCCGAAGGCGATCTGCATGTTGCCGTAGTAGCACTCGTTGTCCTGACCCGGCTTCAACCAGTCGGCACGGCGCTCGCAGCCCCAGCCGACGTGGGCGAACCGGTACGCGTTCGGGTCCTTGAACTTCGCGAACCACTCCCGCAGGAGCTCCGCCTCGAGGCCGCCCTTGATCGACTTGATCGCGCCGTCCTCGATCTCCATGTAGACCTTCTCGCGCACGTATTGGAGCAGCACGAGCATCATGTCGCCGACGTCGAGGACCAGCACGCCGTCCCCCTTGTCCTCGTGCGGCGCACAGCACACCATCCCGCTTGGCCAGATGTCCCACCTGCCGGGCTTGTCGGAGATGCTGTAGATGCCGTTCGCGCCGCGGCCTTCCTTGTGGAGCGTCAGGTCGGTGCCGCCCGGCGACGTGATCCGCATCGTGCTGCCGGCGTCCATGATCTTCTGGCCCGCCTCGACGCGCTCGCGGAGCTCCCGCGTCGGGATGAGGCGGCGGATCGTGTCCTCGTCGACGGCCATGCGGAGGATGCGCGTGCCCGAGTCGAGCGCCTCGCGCATGATGTTGCCGTAGGCGTGCTGCCCCGAGGCCGCGTCGATGACGAGGTCCGCACGCGTCCAGGCGTCGACCACCGCCTTCTCCGGCGCGTTCGGGTGCACGACCTGGAAGACATCGGCGCCGAGGTTGCGCGCCGCCGCGATGAACGCCGGCGGGTAGTGCGGATACGTGCCGCTGTCGGTGTGGACGAGGACGTGCTCGTCCTCGTTCACCTGGCAGAGACGGAGGTGCTCCGTGAATAGGTCGACCAGCTCCGCCGTGGCGAGGTTGGACGTCTGTCGATGCCTTTGCGCTGGCACAGCTGCTCCCCTTTCTCGCCGGCCGAGAGCACCCTCGGCGACGGATCTAGGCCAAAGAACGACGCGGGATCATAAACCGGTCAGACCGGTTCTGTCAAACACGGTGATTTGCCCGTAAATCCGCTAAATACTCCGTTTTCTTGCGATCAGACTTGACGATCCGGTCAGACCGGTTTAGGGTTGCGCGCTGACGTGCGCGCCCGCGACGACTCGATCGCCATCCGCCCGCCCGACGCGGGCCGCCTTGCCCACCAGATCGAATCGCAGATCGAGGATCTCATCGTGTCGGGCGAGTTCGAGGTCGGCAGCCGCCTCCCCGGCGAGCGCGCGTTGCTCCAGCGCTTTTCGGTGAGCCGGCCCGTCATCCGGGAGGCGATCAGCCGGCTCGAGACCCGCGGCCTTCTCCGTGTCTACCCGAGCAGCGGCACGTACGTCACGGGGACGCCCGAGTGGGGCGTCAAGGCGCAGTGGCAGTCATGGGTCGCCCGGGACACCGAAAAGCTCCTGGCGATCCTCGAGGTGCGCGAGTGCCTCGAGACGCGCGCTGCGGCGCTGGCCACGGAGCGCGCGTCGGACGACGAGCTGGCAGAGCTCCGGCTGGCGCACCTCAACTTCGAGCAGCAGGTGGCGCGGGGAAGCGTGGCCGACATCAGTCATTGGGACAAGACCTTCCATCACGAGATCGCGACCTGTTCCGGTAACAGCGTCCTCGCGTCGTTCGTGCAGAACGTGAACGACGTGATCAGGTCGCAGCGCCGCTCGATCCTCGCCGATCCCGCGATCGCCCAGCGGTCGCTGGTGCAGCATCGCCGGATCGTGGAGGCGGTCGAGGCGCGGGACGCCGAGCGCGCCGTGTCCGCCGTCGCCGAGCATCTCGGCAGTACGCGGCGGACGATCGCCGCCCTCGCGGAGGAAAACTCGTCGTCGTCCGACGGAACGGGAGCCGCGACCCCGCGGTGACGACGCCGCGCCCGCGCATCGCAATCCTCGGGGCTGGACCCGGCGGCATCGCCGGCGCGGCGGCTCTCTCCCGCCGCGGCTTCGACGTCAGCCTCTTCAATCGCTCGCCGGCGCGCATCGAGCCGCTCGTCGCCGCAAGCGGCGTCTCGATCGACGGCGACCTCGGCGAGGAGTTCGTCCGGATCCCGACGATCACGACGGACATCGCGGAGGCGGTGTCGGGCCGCGACATCGTCATGTGCTTCACGCCCGCGAACGGCCAGCGGCTGATGGCACAGCTCGCGGCGCCGCATCTGCAGCCGGGCGCCGTCTTCGTGCTCGCGTCGGGCTCTGCCGGATCGCTCGAGGTCGCGCAGGTGTTCGCCAGCTTCGGGATCGACGTCGTCGACGACGTCCTGCTCGGCGAGACGCTCACGCTGCCGCAGTCCGCACGGATGACGGGCCCCGACAGCATCCGCATCCGGCTGCCGTCGAACGTCCGCCTCGCGGCGTTCCCGGCTCGCAACAACGACCGTCTCTACGCCGCGCTCGACGGCGTGATGAAGTTCCGGCCGTCGCCGAACGTGCTCGACACGGGGATCAACAACGTCAACTTCATCATCCACCCCGCGCCGATGCTCCTGAACTACGCCGCGGTCGAGCGCGCGGACGGCTTCCTCTCGATCATGAACGAGGGGATGACGCCGGGCGTCCTCCGCTGCATGGACGCGCTCGACGCGGAGAAGATGGCGCTCGCCGAGGCGCTCGGACTCGAGCCGATCTCGATCGACGACCTCTACCGCGAGACGGGGAGCGGTCCGCACGTGTACCGGAGCTCCGGTGAGCCGTTTCGCCTCCGCGACCGCATCTGGCCGCGCTACGTGGAGGAGGATACGCCGTACGGGACGGTCATGCTCTCGTCGCTCGGCAGGCAGCTCGGCGTGCCGATGCCGGTGTGCGACTCCATCAACACGCTCCTGTCGGTGGTCGAGCAGAAGGATTTCTGGGCTCTCGGCAGGACCGTGGACATGCTCGGCCTCGGCGCGCTGTCTGCGGGCGAGATCAAGCAGGTCCTCGACGAAGGATTTCCATCCACCGCACGCCGGCCGGTAAGCGCGGCGAAGGGATAGGAGGTGGTGATGCAGACGGAGCGTGGCGTCTACGCCGCATTCCCGCAGGAGGAGTACGTCGAACGACACCGCAAGCTGCAGGCCGAGATGGCCGACCGGGACATCGACGCCATCCTCGTCACCGGCAAGGAGAACGTCGTCTACTTCTCCGGGCTAGAGACGGTGGGCTGGGACTCGAAGCACCGGCCGCTCGGCCTGATCATCCCCGGCGACGGAGAACCGGTGCTCGTTATCCCGGAGTCGCTCGCGTACGTCGCGGAGGCGACGTCGTGGGTCGCGGACGTGAGGCTCTGGGGCGGGTTCAAGCGCTCGGGGATCCCGCGAGATCCCGTCGTCGCGATCGCCGACGCGATCAAGGACCTCGGGCTGGACTCGGGGCGGCTCGGGCTCGAGCTCGGCTACGGCACGCGGATCGCGATGTCGCAGGCCGACTACATCCAGCTCGCAGCCCTGCTCGACGGCGCCGAACTGGTCGACAACGCGGAGGCGATCTGGGCGCTCCGGATGATCAAGTCGCCGGCGGAGATCGAGGTGATGCGCGAGGTGTGCGCGCACACGTGCGAAGCGTTCCGCGTGGGGTTCGAGGCGATGCGCGCCGGGATGACCGAGCGCGGACTCGCCGGGATCATCTTCGCCGAGATGGCGTTGCGGACGAACTTCCGCCCCGGTTTCGTCGGCATCCGCTCTGGGACGCTCAAGTACACGATGATGAACGTGCCGCCGTTCGACAAGCCGCTCGAGCCGGGCGACCTCGTCGTCGTCGACGCGGGCGCGATCGTCAAGGACTACTGGAGCGACATGATGCGGATGGCGTCGATCGGGGAGCCCACCGCCGAGCAGCAACGCTTCTTCGACGTCGACCTCGAGGCGCAGCGCGCGGGCATGCGCGCGGTTCGGCCGGGAGCCCCCGTCGGCGACCCGTGCCAGGCGGCGCTCGACGTGATCAACGACTCCGGCCTCGGCGAGCACGTGCCGTCGCTCGAGCGGGTCGGGCACGGCCTCGGCATGGAGGTCCACGAGCCGCCGTCGCTCGCGCTCAACGGCACGACGCCGATCGAGCCCGGGATGATCCTGACCGTCGAGCCGATCTTCTCCGACCTGCCGAACTACTCGATCGGCAATTTCGCGATGGAGCAGATCCTGCTCGTGACCGAGACGGGCACCGAGCTGCTGACGCCGTTCACCGACGAGCTTTGGATCGCACCGGCGTCATGAGCGAGGTCGTCGAACACACAGAAGTCGGCGCGCCCACGGCGCCCGCTCAGGAGCTCCGAATCGCGCGGGTCGAGGTCCGCTCGACCCGCCTCGGCGTCACGCGGCCGCACCAGATGGCGATCGGCACGACGAACTTCCAGGAGAACGTCGTCGTCAAGCTCATCGCCGAGGACGGGACGTTCGGCTACGGCGAGGCGCCGCACATGGTCGGGCACTCGCAGCGCGGCGAGACGCCCGGCACCGTCCGCGTCGTCCTCCGCGACAAGCTGATCCCGCGCGTGCTCGGGCTCGACGCGATGAGCCGCGAGGGCCTCTCGCGCGCACTCGCGGCCGCGGTCCCCGGCAACCTCCGCGCGAAGGGCGCGCTCGTGATGGCCGCCTACGACCTCACGGGACGCGCACTCGGAACTCCCGTCTACAACCTGCTCGGCGGCCTCGTTCGCGACTGCGTGCCGCTGAGCTGGTCGCTGCCGATCGTCGAGATCGACGCGGTCGTCGAGGAAGGCGTGCGCATGGTCGACCGCGGCTGGCGGATCCTCAAGGTCAAGATCGGCCGGCCCGACCCGCTCGACGACGTCAAGGCAGTCCTCGCCCTTCGCAAGGCGGTCGGCGACGGCGTCGACATCAGGGCCGACGCCAACCAGGCGTACGACGTGAAGACGGCGATCCGTGTCATCCGCCGGATGGAGGAAGCGGAGCCGGGCTTCGTCGAGCAGCCCGTGAACCGCGACGACCTCGAGGGGATGGCCGCGGTGCGCGCGCAGGTCGGCGTCCCGATCATGGCCGACGAGTCGGCGGAGACGCCGGAGGACGTCATCGCGATCTGGCGGGCGCGCGCGGCCGACTCCGTGAGCATTTACGTCATCGGCCCGGGGGGCCTCGACCGCTCGAAGCGGATGGCGTCGATCGCTGAGGCGTGCCGCCTGCGCGCGTACGTCGGCGGGGCGCTCGAAAGCGCGATCGGCGCGAGCGCCGGGCTCCACCTCGCCGCGTCGAGCCCTGCGATCGACCTCGGCTGCGAGATGAGCGGACGCTATCTCCTCGTCGACGACTTCGCGGAGCAGATTCCGATGGAGGACGGCGCGCTCGTCGTCCCGCGCGGACCTGGGCTCGGCGTCGAGGTCGACGAGGAGAAGCTCGAGCGGTATCGCGAGGGCGACGTCGAGCGCTTCGAGGGGTAATCCATGCCGCTGACCTTCGGGTTCGCGCACGTTCCGTCGGAGCACTACCGGCGGCACGTCGAGCTCGTCCTCGAGGGAGAGCGCCTCGGCTTCGACTACGCGTGGATCCCGGACCAGACGTTCTACCGCGACCCGTACGTGATCCTGACGGCGCTCGCGCTCGCGACGGAGCGGATCCGCCTCGGGCTGGGCGTGACGAACCCATACACGCGCCACCCGGCGATGGCGGGCCGTGCGATTGCGAGCGTCGAGGAGTGCGCGCCCGGCCGCGTGCTGCTCGGCGTCGGCGCCGGCAACGTGCGCGAGCTGCTCGATCCACTCGGGATCGACTTCGACAGCCCCGCCGCCCGCTGTCGCGAGATGGTCGAGCTCGTGAAGCGCGAGCTCGCCGCCTCGGCCGACGGCACGGGTTTCGTTGGGGCGCACTACCGCATGGACGGCGCCCGGCTGCAGTTCGATGTCGAGCGGACGATCCCGGTCTACCTCGCGGGACGCGGCCCGCGCGTGCTCGAGGCGGCGGGCGGGGTGGCGGACGGCGTGCTGATCGGCGCGCTGTGCTCGCCGGCGGGGATCGAGTTCGCCGTCGACCGTGTACGGGCGGGCGCGGCTGCGCGCGGCCGCGATCTCGCCGAGCTCGACCTCGTCAGCTGGGTCACGGTCCACCTCGTCGACGACCGCGCAGCCGACGTCGACAGGCTTCGCCCCACCGTCGCGCACATCATCGGCGGCGCGCCGAACACGGTGCTCGACGCCGTCGGCGTGCCGCGCGACCTCGTCGACCGCCTCAAGGCGGACTACCGGCGCGGCGGCTCCGTCGCGGCCGCCGCTCACGTCACAGACAAGTGGGTTGACGCGTTCACGATCGTCGGCGACGCCGGACACTGCGTTGAGCGCATCCGCGCGCTCGAGGAGGCGGGAGTGACGCAGCTCGTGTTCCTGATGCCGGCCGGCGACGTCGACGCGCACGCCACGCTGATCAGGCGGATCTCGGAGGGCGTCCTTCCGGCGCTGCGCTGACGCATGCCTTACAAGGTCGCCGACGCGAACGACATCGCGGCCGAACGCGAAGGACGCCTTCGCCGGGTTCGGATCGCGCTCGGCGTCTCGGCATTCGGGATCAACCAGATCCACCTCCCTCCCGGCGGGCAGGGCAGCCGACACGACGAGTCGGCGACGGGACAGGAGGAGATCTACTTCGTGCTCGATGGCGACGGCACCATGGCCGTCGACGGCGACGTCGTCGAGCTGCAGCCGAACCGCTACGTCTTCGTCCCTCCGGGGACGACGCGGCAGGTGCAAGCCGGAGAGTCGGGCATCACCTTCATCTGCATCGGTGCGCCTCCCGGCCGCGGCTACACCCCGCCCGAACAAGCCCCTCGACAAGGAGGTTGACAATGTGGGAGTACAGGCTGACAGCGGGCGCAGCGACGGAGCTCGTGCCGCTCTTCCGCCGCGTGCTCGAGGCGTGCGAGCTACAACCCGAGGAGACGGTGCTCGTCTACGGCGACCCGCACACGCCGCCCCACTACTCGGCGGCGTTCGTCTCGGCCGCGCAGGAGCTCGGCGCGATCTCGTTCGAGCTCAACGTCCCTGCGAACTCGGACCCCGTCGAGAAGGGCGTCATCCTCGACGCCTTCAAGGGCTCGGACCTCGTGATCGACCTCGCCTCGTACGGCACGAGCATCTACCGGCCGCTCCGGACCGAGGCGCTGAAGGCCGGCACCCGGATCCTGCGCGTGACCGAGCCGGAGGACGTCCTCTTCCGGATGCCGCCCGACCCGGTCGTGCGCGAGCGCGCCAAGCAGTCGGAGGCGATGGCCGACGCGGCAACGAGCTTCCACATCACCTCCGACGCGGGCACCGACATCGTGGTCAACAAGGAGGGCCGGAAGGCGTTCGGCCTCTGGGGCGCCGTGACCGAGCCGGGCACGTGGGACCACTGGCCGATGGGACTCGTGGTCGTCGGCGCGAACCGCGAGGGGACGAACGGGCGCATCGCGATCCAGCCGGGCGACATCCTGCTGTCGATGCAGCGCTATACGACGACGCCGATCACGGTCACCGTCGAGGAGGGCGCCATCACGGACATCGAGGGCGGCGTCGACGCGCAGCTGGTCCGAAAGTGGTTCGAGTCGTGGCGCGACCCGCGCGCCTGTCACATCTCGCACGTGGGTTGGGGCTGCGAGCATCGAGCGCTGTGGGACCGGCTGGGGCGCAAGGCGAACGGCGGCACCGGTGACGCGGAGGCGTTCTACGGCGTCATGCAGATCGCGTTCGGGCGCGACACGTCGTTCCTCGGCGGCACGAACGACGTGCCCGCTCACATCGACTTCGACTGCCTCGGAAACAACATCGAGCTCGACGGCGAGCCGGTGCTGGCGGCGGGCGAGTTCGTCGACCCGGCGCTGCGACACGATGAGGCGAAGGCGGCCGTGACGGCGTGACGCGTGCCGCGATTACATACCGTCGGCTGAACCCGTCCGAGCGAACGCTTCTCGGGCCGGACCTGAGCAACGCGTCGCCGCGGGCGAGGCAGGGCTTGATCGCCGGCCTGCAAGGCGCGGCCGACCCGGAGTTCCTCGGAGTGCTCGAGCACGCGCGCGAGCTCCTGCGCGACCTCTGGCGCACCGACAACGACGACACGTTCATCTTCCCCGGCAGCGAGGAGGCGGGGCTCGAGGCCGTGCTCGTGAACCTCGTCGAGCCCAGTGACGTCGTCGCCGTCGGCGTGATCGGCCAGGCGGGCGAGCGACTCGCCGAGGCCGCCACGCGCGTCGGCGCCGACGTCGTGCGCGTCGAGGCGCCGTGGGGGTCGCCGCTCGAGCCGGCGGCGCTCGCCCAGGCCCTCGAGGAACGCCGGCCGCGCCTCGTCGCGCTCGTGCACGGCGACGCGTCGACCGGCATCCTCCAGCCGCTCTGCGAGCTCACGAAGCAGGCGCACGACGCGGGCGCGCTCGTCGCCGCGGACCTCGCGTCGACGACGGCGATCGTCGACGTCGACGTCGAGGAGCTCGGCGTGGACGCAGCATGGGCCGGAAGCCAGAAGGGCCTCAGCGCCTATCCGGGGCTGGCCCTGGTGACGTTCGGCCGAGACGCCGTCGCACGCGTCGAGCGGCGACGCACGCCCGTCGCTAGCTGGTACTTCGAGCTCGACGGCCTGCGCAGCTTCAAGCGCGAGGACCGGCGCCACCAGACGCTCCCGGCCCCGCTCGTGTATGCGCTCGTCGAGGTGCTCGAGCTCGCGTACGAGCAGCGGATGGAGTACCGCGAGTCGCGCCACCGCAACCGGCAGGCTGCGCTGATTGCCGCGCTCGAGGAGCTCGGTCTGCGCGTGCGCGCGAGCGCGGAGCACAGGCTGCCGTCGGTGACCGTCGTCGAGGTGCCGGCCGGCGTCGACGGCGAGCGGATCCGCACCGACCTGCGCCGGTTGTACCGGCTCGACGTCGGCACCGGTCTCGGGCGCTGGGCGAGCGAGGTCTGGCGGATCGGCCTCCAGAGCCACTCCGCGCAGCCGGGATACATCGCCCAGCTTGTCTCCGCCCTCGAGGTGCTGCTGGGCGAAAGCGGCTACGACGTTCCGCGATCCGGCGCGGCCGTGCGCAGAGCGCTGGAGGCGCTCGACCCCTGAGCAGGCGCGTGGCGGAGCGGCTGCTCGACGTCCGCGACCTGCGCGTGCGGTTCCGTACCGACGACGGGATCGTGCGTGCGGTCGACGGGCTCGACTTCACGCTCGACCGCGGCGGCGTCCTCGGCATCGTCGGCGAGTCAGGCTCCGGGAAGAGCGTCACCGCGTTGACGCTGCTCGGCCTCACGCGCGCGAAGAACGCGACGATCGAAGGCGAGGCGCTCTACAGGGGCACCGACCTCCTGACGTTGTCCGAGGCGCAGCTCCGCGCGTACCGGGGCCGCGAACTCGCGATGATCTTCCAGGACCCGATGACGTCGCTGAACCCAGTGCGGCGCGTCGGCGACCAGATCGTGGAGGCGATCCGGATCCATAAGAAGGTCTCCCGCACGGCTGCGCGACGCCAGGCGCTCGAGCTCCTGCAGCAGGTCGGCATCCCGAACGCGCCGCAGCGGCTCGACGACTTTCCGCACCAGTTCTCCGGAGGAATGCGCCAGCGCGCGATGATCGCGATGGCCCTGTCGTGCAACCCCGATGTGCTGATCGCCGACGAGCCGACGACGGCGCTCGACGTGACGATCCAGGCGCAGATCCTCGACCTGATCGTCGAGCTCAAGGACCGCTTCGACTCCGCCGTGGTCCTCATCACGCACGACCTCGGAATCGTCGCCGGCATCGCGGACGAGGTGATCGTGATGTACGCCGGCCGCGCGGTCGAGCGCGGCGCCAAGCGCGCGATCTTCAACGATCCGCAGCACCCGTACACGTGGGGCCTGCTCGGTGCGATCCCGCGCCTCGACCGGCCGAAGGAGGAGAAGCTGCAGCCGATCAAGGGCGCGCCCCCGTCGCTGATTGCGCTTCCTCACGGTTGCAAGTTCCGGCCACGTTGCCCGCACGCGTTCGATCGCTGCGTCGAGGAGCCCGCGCTCGAGAACCGGGCCGGCGACGCCGGCCACCTCGACCGCTGCTGGCTGGCGGCTGAGGAGAAGCGCCGCCGGCGAGCGGAGAACGTCCGAGGCGTCGCCGCATGAACGCCGAGCCGCTGCTCGAGGTTCGCAACCTGAAGAAGTACTTCCCGATCAGGAAGGGCGTGCTGCGCCGGCAGCTCGGCGCCGTTCGTGCGGTCGACGACGTCTCGTTCGGCGTGCACCGCGGCGAGACGCTCGGGCTCGTCGGCGAGTCGGGCTGCGGGAAGACGACGCTCGGGCAGACCATCGTCCGGCTCCACGACCCGACCGGCGGCGAGATCGTCTTCGACGGCTCGCCGATCGGCAGCATCAAGCGACGCGACCTCGGGCGGTTCCGCCGCGAGCTGCAGATGGTCTTCCAGGACCCGTACTCGAGCCTGAACCCGCGTAAGCGCGTGCGCACAATTGTGGGAGCGCCGCTCGAGATCCACCGGATCGGGACGCGGCGCGAGCGCCGCCGCCGCGTGTACGAGCTCCTCGAGGCGGTCGGGCTATCGCCCGAGCACGCGAACCGCTTCCCGCACGAGTTCTCCGGCGGCCAGCGGCAGCGGATCGGCATCGCGCGTGCGCTCGCGCTGCAGCCGAAGCTGATCGTCGCCGACGAGCCCGTCTCGGCACTGGACGTCTCGATCCAGGCGCAGATCGTGAACCTGCTCGACGAGCTGCAGGAGCGGTTCGACGTCACGTACATCGTCATCGCGCACGACCTCGCGCTGATCCGGCACATCTCCGACCGGATCGCGGTCATGTACCTGGGACGGCTCGTCGAGCTCTCGCCCGCGGAGGAGCTCTACGAACGTCCGATGATGCCGTACACGGAGGCGCTCCTCTCGGCGGTCCCCGTGCCGAATCCCGAGGTCGCGGAGCGGCGCGAGCGCATCACGCTCCGCGGTGAGGTCGGCAACCCGGCGGACCCTCCGTCCGGCTGCCGCTTCCACCCGCGTTGCCGCTACGCGACCGAGCTCTGCGCAAACGTCGAGCCGCCGCTCGTCGAGTACCGCACCGGGCATTTCGCCGCGTGTCACTACCCGCTCAACATCGACACCGAGACTGCGGCACGCGTCCGCGCGGACGCGGTCGCCACCGCTCAGCGCGGCTGAGCGTCGGGCGTCGCGCCCAGCCGCACGCTCTCGTCGTAGGCGAGGCCGCGGCCCGCGCCGTAGGCACGCGCGCTTTCGCCTTCGCCGAGCGACGCCGCTGCGCGCTTCAGCGTCTCCTCGCGGTCGTCCGCGTACTCCGGCTCGAGCGCCGCGCCGACCGCGGCGAGCCGCGCGTCCGCGGCGCCGATCAGCTCGCACGCCCGCACGAGGTCTCCGTCGTCGGCGGCGAGGTTCGCGAGCCCAAGCAGGCAGTACGCGACGAGGCGCTCGTGCCGCAGCTCGCCCGCGAGCGCGAGGCTCTCGCGGAACCGCCCTGCCGCACTCAACCGATCACCGGTGAGCCGTTCGAGGCGCCCGAGGTTGTGAAGCTCGAGCGCGACGCTGCGGCGGTCGCCGACGGACCGGTGGCGCTCGATCGCTTCGCGGTACAACGGGTCTGCTTCGTCATACCGCCCCTGCCGGCGCAGCGCCTCGGCGACGTGGTGAAGGGCCGTGGCGTACTTCCGCTCGTCGTCGCCTGCGCGTGCCGCCTCCGCGCTCTCTCGCGCGCGCGCCTCCATGGCGACCGGATCACGCTCGAACATCGCGACGCGCGCAAGGCTCACGAGGGCATCCGCCTCGAGTCCGCGGTCGCCGAGGCCGCGCGCGAGCGTGAGGCTCTCGCGGAGGCGTTCGGACGCGGCCGTGCTTTCGCCCTGGAGGAAGGCGAGCACGCCGGCGCCGTAGAGCGCCTTCGCTCGGTGGGCCGGTTGTCGCAGTGCGTCGGCACGCACGAGGAAGTCGTCGAGCCAAGCGCGGCCTTCGAAGAGGCGTCCGCGGGCGACCCAGAAAGGCCATAGGATCGCAACGACCTCGAGCCCTCGCTCCGGGTCCGCCTCTCGAAGCGCTCGCAACGAGGCTTGGAGCTGCTCGTCGTCGCGCTCGAGCCGGTCATACCACTGATCGGGCGCGACACTCGCGAGTTCTTCTCTCGCGGCGACGATCTCGTCCACCAACCCGCTGACCAACCAACCTCCTCACTGCCGAACATTGCCGCAACGGCGACACAAGGCGCGTAACTGCTACTGCTCTGAGACGTCGTACTGAGTATTCGTCGATGCAAGCGACGGCGGCTGGTGATCGAAGCCTCGCCTGGCCCCAGCCTGCTTACGCTGGTCAGGCACGTTGTCAATGCGGCGAACGAGCCGACGCAGACGTCCCTCAGGCTGGCGAACAGACTGGCGAACGAGATCTAAAATCCCTGCAAATCAGCATGTTATTGTCGGTCTCGAAAGTCGTTATCCGTCTCAGGCGGATCGAGGGTTCGAATCCTGTGGGGTGCGCAAACTCGGTTTCGCCTGCGAAATCGGACGATGAGCGCGTTTTGGCCGGGATGCGCCTCGGTTCTGCGCCCCCACGGCTGCCGCCGCACGAAGGCGCCGGGAGGCGCCCTGGACAGGACGCGGACGCGGTCACCCAGTCAGAGGATATGACGAACACCGGCAGGGCGCGAGCGTCCACTCGCTTGAGTCACGCACCCGGCCGTAATTTGTTTCGCTGCGCGCGTAACAGTGGTCGTATTCAGCAGAAGCCTCAGGCTGGAGTAGAGCCGGTCGTCCGGCTGCGGTCGGGCGAACTCAGCTTCGCCTGCAGATCGGCACGTTGCGCGCGACGGACTCGGTCGTGGCTGCGCACGCCTCCAGGGTGCGCCTGCGGGTGCATTGCCTTTGATTAGGCGTCAGGACCGGCGGTTGCCAGTTATCGGCGGCGGAGAAGACGGGCGAGGAAGCCGCGTGCGGGTGATGCTTCTTCGCGGCTCGGTGACGGGTCGGGCGGGCGGGCGATCGGAGTCGCGACGTGGCGGGGCGCGGAAGCCCGCTCCCGTTGCGCTCGAAGTGCCTCGCTCATCTCGGCGCGGTGCGACTGCTCCGCCATCTGCTGCCCGGACTACGCCGCGCGGCGTTCGGCTCCTTCTCGTCAGGTGATCGCCCCGTCGCTCAGGGGAAACCTCCAAGATGGGATTTGGTCATACTCGGACCGTGGCCGATGACGACTCGTCCAAGGCGGATAAGAGCAAGGCGGATAAGAGGGAGACACGTTCGCCCGCGGCGCTGGAACCGGAGCACAGCTTCGGCGAGCTTCGACACTACGTGCCCCAGGACATCCTCGGCGTCTCCTTCCCGGTCAGCGTGCGCGGCTACGACCGGCGGGCCGTCGATGCCTACACCGAACGCGTCAACCGCGTGATCGCGCGCGTCAACCGCGTGATCGCGGAGCTCAAGCTACGGGCCTCGCCGCCGACGGCGGTCAGGCACGCGCTTGAGCAGGCCGAAGGGAAGGTTCAAGGTCTCCTTCGTGCCGCGCGGGAGGCCGCGGAGGAGATCACGGCGAGCGCGCAACGGGAAGCGGAAGAGAGCACCGCACGCGCGAGAGCCGAGGCGGCCAAGCTCACCGTCAACACGAGTACCGAGGCTGAGCGCATGCGGGCTGAGGCTGACGAGCTCGTCGCCAACGCGAGGACGGAGGCGACCGAGACCGTAGCCGAGGCGAAGGCCGAGACGGACGAGATGGTCGCCGAGGCGAGGGCCGAGGCGCAGAACACCCTCGCGCGCGCGCAGGCCGAGGCGGACGAGCGTCTTCAACGGTTACAGGGAGAGCTCGCGTCACTGCGGGAGGAGGCGGAGGCGCAACTGCGCGAGATTCGCGCTGACACGGAAGCGGTCTGGAACGAACGCCGCGAGCTGCTCGACGACCTCCGCGGGATGGCGAGCCGCCTCCTCGATGCGGCCACCGCAGCGGCTGGCCGGTTCCCCCACCAGGAGCCTGCCCAGCATGAGGAAAAGCCGCGCGGGGCCGATGCGGAAGCTGAAGCCGAACAAGCGGCGACCACTACGGATGAGTCCGCTCCGGCTATCCCGCCGGTGGGATCCGACGAAGACGGAGACGACGAGTCTCGCGAGGAGGTAGCGCAGAAGGCGGCCTCCGGGCCGGACACCTGAGCTGGACCGTGACCGAGGTGCGTGAACAGCCGCCGGCCGCACGCTCCCGACGGTTGAAGATCGCGTTAGGGGTTTAAGGCGGTCTTCATGCTGCGGCTCGTGAGCCGTCTCCAGACTCGACGCCCGGGTGCGGGACGAACTCCAAAAAACGTGTCCCGAACCGTGTCCCCGAATAGCCAATTTCAACCTCACACAACCAGCGCAACTTCGCGTTGACCAACCTAACCTGACCTAACTTGCGGGCGGATCCTGGTATTTGCAAGTCGGAGGCCGCGGGTTCGAATCCCGCACGCTCCATTACGAGAAAAGACACATCTCGCAGGAGCTTTCTGCCGGACCGTTTCCGGCCTGACAACGACGGTCGTGCGTCGTGGCACGACAACGAGATACGAGCTGAACAGGCTCGTCGCCGCGCGCAGCCTCATCGCGCGCGTCCTCG
>WNGA01002242.1_pt1 | contig 38596 bp, 39 predicted proteins | sample 5400061 | NCBI WGS metagenome assembly WNGA01 (sample SAMN13153366, study PRJNA577476) | soil metagenome | isolation source: 100 cm soil or saprolite under grassland replicate 2 | place: USA:California | collected 2016-06-15
GGTCCTGCGTCATGCGGGCGGCGCAGCTCGGGCGAGTATCACCCGCTCGCTCTTCTTCTTATGGGGTCTGGACCACATCCAGAGGGCTGACGGGTCTCGTGATGTGCATGACCAGCGCGTACGCTACCCGGTCGAATACGCGGAACACAAACGCGAGACCCGCGCGCTCGTTGGGAAGCTTGATCAGCGCATCCGGGGCGTCCCTCGGCTTCGAGGTGTCGCGTACCGTGCCGCCGAGCGCGTAAAGCGCGAGCACGTGGCCAGGCTCTATGCCGTCGGCCCGGCCGCGGTTGATGCTGATGATCATTTGCGGGCCCGCCTCCCCGACTCTGCCGTGGTCGCCGTAGATCGACATTACGCGGCCACGGATTTGCGTTGCCGGGGCGCGCGGCGCGTAATTGACTGGCTGGGGTTGCCCGGCCGCGACCAGCTTGTCGCCAGCTTCGACCTCCCGGACCGCACTGGTGAGAACCACGGTCGCAGGGTCGCCCGAGCGCGTGAGCTGGGCCGTGCCGAGATAAACCGCCTCGTAGGCAAGAGTACGGTTGGTATCAGGATCGACCAGCGCGCCACCACGTCGGTACACGTACCAAGTTTCCTCTTTGGAAGTGCCGATGCCGCGCACATAGGCGGTATTTCCCGCAGCCAGGATGACCCGATCGCCTTGCGTACCGACGATGGTCGGCGCTTTGTCCAGACCCTCGGGCTCGACGACGAGCGGTCGGGTTAAAAACGGTTCGATGACGGAAGCGGGGATGCTCGGTATGCCCTGGGCCGCGAGCGACTCGGCGCGAATCCTCGGGCCGAGCCGCACGCCTTCACTTCCAGTTCCAGTTTCGGGTGCCGGCCCGGGCACGGGTCCCGGTTCAGTGCCGGCGATCGACAAGCGGCCGCGCTCCCGATCGAGCACGAGCACATAGCCGGGATAGATCAGGTGCGGATTACGGATCTGTTCCTTGTTCAAGTTCCAGAGCTCTGGCCAGCGCCATGGCGAGTCCGTGTAGCGCTGCGATATGCCCCACAACGTGTCGCCGGGAACCACAACGTAGCGGTCCGGAGCGTCCGGTTTTACCGTGAGCGGAGCGCTCGGCGCCTGTCCCAGGGCAACCCCCGAGACGAGGAAGAAAACGAGCGTTGTGATAGACTTACGCAACTGCTGGACCATGGCGACCCCGTCCCTTTCGTGGCTTCCTGGACCGGCTTGTAATTCGGTTTGTCTAACCCAATGTAGCACAAGCGCCGAATAGCTTATACGCCGCCTGAGATTGTCCACATAATCTATTCAATTTGCAAGCGAAACTGACCCGAAATGGCAATTTTAAGCATCCTTCGCTACCCTGACGCCCGGCTGCATAAGCTAGCCTCCCCGGTTACGGTGTTCGACGACGGCTTAAAAAAGCTGGTCGCAGACATGGCTGAAACCATGTACACGGCGCCCGGCATAGGGCTCGCTGCGACACAGCTCGATGTGCACAAGCAGATCATCGTGGTCGACGTCTCCGAGCGACGTGATTCGCTTGTAGTGCTGGTGAACCCGGAAATTGTCGAGGCCATCGGCGAGTCGGATATCGAGGAGGGCTGCCTCTCGGTGCCAGGAATTTACGAGCTGGTGCCGCGCGCCGAACGGGTGAAGGTCCGTGCCCACGACCAGAACGGCCACGTCTTCACCCTCGAGGCGCAAGGGCTGCTCGCGGTCTGCATCCAGCACGAGATGGACCATCTGCAAGGCAAGGTGTTCGTCGAGTACCTCTCGCAGCTCAAACAGCAGCGCATCCGCGCAAAGCTCGCCAAGCAGCTGCGCAAATCGGCCTGAGCTTTTGACTTCCTGCGCCTAGTTTTCGCAGGCACCCCCGAATTCGCGGAGCGCGCGCTAGCGCGCCTGTTGGAAGCCGGGCATGACGTTGCGCTCGTCCTGACGCGGCCCGATCGACCTGCCGGCCGCGGCATGCAGCCCGTAGCGAGCGCGGTGAAGCGTCTGGCGCTCGCTCGCGGGCTCGCTATCCTTCAGCCGGAGCATTTCCGGTCGCCCGACGTCGTGCACCGCCTGCAGGCTGCGCGGCCGGAGGCGCTCGCCGTCGCGGCCTATGGACTGCTGCTGCCGCCCCAAGTGCTCGAGCTGGCGCCGTTCGGCGCGTGGAACATTCATGCCTCGCTGCTGCCCCGCTGGCGGGGAGCGGCACCGATCCAGCGCGCCCTGCTCGCCGGCGACCGCGAGACCGGCATTTCCATCATGCGAATGAACGCCGGGCTCGACACAGGCCCGGTGCTAGCACAGCACCGCCTACCTATCGCTGCCGACGACGATGCCGGAACCCTGCACGACAAGCTCGCTGCGCTCGGTGCGCAAGCGATCGTCGCCGCGCTCGCCGCGCTTCACGCTGGCCACGCGCACGCGGTCGAGCAGTCCGAGGCCGGCGCGACCTATGCGCGCAAGATCGACCGCAAGGACACGATCCTGAACTGGTCACTTCCGGCGGCCGAGCTCGAGCGCGCGGTGCGCGCGTTTCGTCCCGCACCCGGAGCGACGACCCTGTTTCAAGGCGAGCCGATCAAGATATGGCGCGCCGGCATCGTTTCCGGTCGGGACGAGCCCGGAACTGTGCTTGCGGCGGGTGACGCACTGGTCGTGGCATGTCGCGACGGCGCGCTCGCCATAACAGAATTGCAGCGTGCAGGCGGCAGACGCCTTGCCGCCGCGCATTTCCTGCGGGGCCATGCGCTTTCGCCGGGCGCGCGCTTGGGATGACCACTGGCGCGCTGGCGCAGGCGCTCGCGAAGGCCGCAACCGTGGTCGCTCGCGTTGCGGCCGGAGCAAGCCTTTCCGGGCAGATCGGCCGGCTCGATGACGACGGCAGCGCCACGCCGCGCGCCGCGCTTATCGATCTCACGCATGGAACGCTGCGGCGCTACGGGCGCGTGCACGCCATCGTGCGCGAGCTCTCGCACCGCGAGCGTCCCGATGCCCTGGTAGAAGCTTTGCTGTGGTGCGCGCTCTATGCCCTCGAGTCGGGTCGGTACGCCGAGTACACCGTGGTCGACCACGCCGTGCGTGCCTGCGCGCTGCTCGAAAAATGGACGGCAAAAGGCTACGTCAACGCGCTGCTGCGTAGCGCCGCACGCGAGCGAGCATCCTTGGAGTCGCGCATCGGCGCCGACCTTGAGGCACGATTTCAGCATCCGCGATGGTGGGCCGAGACCTTGCGGAGCGCGTACCCCGAGTGCTGGGGGAATGTGCTCCTTGCGGGCAATTCGCATCCCCCCATGTGCCTGCGCGTCAACCGGCGACGGGTTGGCACGGCCGATTACCAGGCACGGCTCGCGGCATCGGGTATCTCAGCGCGGCGCGTTGCCGAGCACGCGCTGCTGCTCGAGCGGCCAGTGCCGGTTGAGCGCCTGCCCGGATTCGATGCCGGCGAGGTTTCGGTACAGGACGCCGGCGCGCAGCGCGCCGCGCCCTGCCTCGATCTGGTCTCGGGCCAGCACGTCCTGGACGCCTGCGCCGCACCTGGGGGGAAAACTTCTCATATCCTCGAAACAGCCGACGTCGAAGTCACGGCAATCGACTCCGATGACGAGCGTCGCGGGCGTATGGGGCGTAATCTCGATCGGCTGCGGCTGCACGCAACGCTGATGGCAGCGGACTGCACCCACCTTGCCGGCTGGTGGAACGGCGAGCGTTTCGACCGCATCCTCGCCGACGTCCCCTGCTCGGCGTCGGGGATCGCGCGGCGCCGCCCGGACCTAAAGTGGCTGCGCCGCGCGCAGGACATCCCCGCCTTCGCCGCGCGCCAGGCTTCGATCCTCGACGCACTTTGGCAGGTGCTCGGCCCGGATGGTAAATTGCTGTATGTCACCTGCTCTGTGTTTCCGCAGGAAAACGACGCAGTGATCGATGCATTCGTCATGCGCACGCCCGACGCGCTGCGGCTGCCGCTGCCTGACGGCGCCGCCGCGCAATGGCTGCCGGATGCCGAGCACGACGGTTTCTACTACGCGCTGATCCAGAAGCAAGCCTGAGACAGCGCGATGCGCCGCATCGCCCTACTCACCGGATTCCTTGCGTTACTTGGGACTGCAGCCGGGCCCGCGCGCGCCGACACGATCGAGGTGCGTGACGCGGCCTTGCGCGCCGTGGAGGACGGGCTGGTGCTGGACGCCGATTTCGCATTCGAGCTGACGCCGCGCCTCGCCGAAGTGGTGGCCAATGGCGTGCCGCTGTATTTCCGCGTCGAGTTCGAGCTGACGCGCCGCCGCTGGTACTGGTTCGACGAGCGCAGTGCCTCGAGCCTGATGCAGATGCGGCTGTCCTATCATGCGCTGTCGCGACACTACCGGCTTTCTACCGGGCTGCAGCAGCAGAACCTGCTGCAGCAGAATTTTGCCACGCTCGAGGAAGCGCTCAACGTGCTCAAGCGCGTACGCAACTGGCTCGTGGTCGACCGCACGGTCGCCTTCTCCAGATCGGACTATGAGGCGGCAGTGCGCATGCGACTGGATACCACGCTTCTGCCCAAGCCGTTCCAGCTCTCGGCGCTCACCGGCCGCGAATTGCACCTCGAATCGCCGTGGAAACGGTTCGTGGTGCGCTCGCCGCAGCAATTGCCGGCTCCGGTGGAAAGCCGTGAGCCGAAGCGGCCGGAGGAGCGATGAAGCTGCTGCTCATCATCGGGGGGATAGTCGCGGCGGCCGGACTGTTCCTGCTCGCGACCGCAAGCGCCGATGTGACCTTGTTCGCCAGGCACTATCCGCTGGCGCTCGGTCTGAACACTGCGCTGGCAGGCCTGCTGTTCGCGATCGTCGTCTACCAGCTGATCGCGCTCGCACGGCGTCACCGCGCGCGGGTGTTCGGCGCGCGGCTAACACTCCGGCTTTTCGTGCGGTTCGCCCTGCTTACTTTCGTGCCCGGTCTGATCGTGTACGGGGTGTCGGTTCTGTTTATCACCCGCAGCATCGAGTCGTCGTTCAGCGTCAAGGTGGATGCCGCGCTCGAGGGTGGCATTAGCCTTGGTCAACAGGCGATCGACCAGATGATCCTGGATATACAGTCGAAAGCGCGCGCCGCAGCAATCGAGCTCGCCGATCGACCGTCTGCACAGCTGGCCGTGCAGCTCGAACGCGCACGCGAACAATTGGCAGTCGAGGAGGCCGTCATCGTGGCGGCGAACGGGCGCCTGGTGGCGGGGGCGAGCGCCGATGTCACGAAATTCGTCCCGGAGCTGCCGGGGGCCCAAGCGCTACGCCAGGCGCGCATCGGGCGCGGCTACACCTCGGTCGATGCGGTCGCAGGGCGACCACTGTCGCTGCGCGTGATCGTGCCGATCAACAGCCGGAGCTTCGCCGATGAAGCGCGTTTTCTGCAGTTGCGACAAAGCGTGCCGCCGTCATTTTCCAACAGCGCGGAAGCGGTCGAAGCGGCTTATCGCGACTACAAGGAGCTGGCGATTTCGCGCGATGGGCTCAAACGGATTTACATCCTGACGCTCACGCTGTCATTGCTGATGGCGCTGTTCGTCGCGGTGTCGGTGGCGGTGACGCAGTCAAACCTGCTCGCCGAACCGCTCGCGCATCTCGCGCAGGCCATGCAAGCCGTGGCGCGCGGCAATTTCTCGAGGCAGGCCCCGGTCACCAGCCGCGACGAGCTCGGGATACTTACCGAATCATTCAACTCGATGACACGCCAGCTGGACGAGGCGCGGCACGTCGTGGAAGCGAACCGCGTGGCGCTCGAGGCGGCCAAGGCACGTCTTGAGAGCATACTTGCCAACCTGTCGGCCGGGGTGCTGGTATTCGATCACGAGCTCAAGCTCTCGATCTCGAACAACGGCGCGGCGGCGATCCTGGCCGATGAGCTCGCATCGTTCGCTGAAGGCATGCGGGAGCATTTCGTCGAACATGGCGACAAGGACTGGCAATTCGAGCTTCAGCTCAAGGGCACCGGCAAGATGCTGCATGCGCGTGGCGCCCGGCTGCCCAAGGAGACAGGGGGCGGCTACGTGCTGGTGTTCGACGACATCACGCAACTCATTCAGGCGCAGCGCGCGACCGCCTGGGCCGAAGTGGCGCGGCGCCTGGCGCACGAGATCAAGAACCCCCTCACCCCAATCCAGCTTTCGGCCGAACGCCTCGAGATGAAGCTTGCTGACCGTCTGCCGCACGAGGAAGCCGATACCCTGCGGCGCTCGACTCAGACCATCGTCAACCAGGTCGCCGCGCTGAAGGCGATGGTCGATGATTTCACGGAATACGCGCGGCTGCCGGCGCCCGAACTGGCGCAACTCGATCTGAATGCACTGGTAGGAGAGGTGCTCGGCCTGTACGAGAATTCGATCGCGCCGATTATTACGCGGCTCGCGCCGGGACTGCCGCCGGTCTGGGCCGACGGCGCGCAAATACGCCAGGTAATCCACAATCTGGTGCAGAACGCGCAGGACTCGCTCGACCATACTCGATCCGCCAGCGCCAATGGGGCAATCGAGGTGCGCACCGAGCTCGCCGGCGACCGCGTGCGCCTTGCCGTCTCCGACAATGGCGGCGGATTCCCCGAAGAGCTGATGGCGCGAATTTTCGAGCCGTACGTGACCACCAAACCCCGCGGCACGGGCCTCGGCCTGGCGATCGTGAAGAAGATCGTCGACGAACACCATGGCAGCGTCGCGATCGAGAATCGCCCCAGCCGCGGGGCCTCGGTGAGCGTTCTCCTGCCACTATCCAAAGTGGCGTGACGAGATGGCCCAGATCCTCGTCGTTGACGACGAAGTAGGCATCCGCGAGCTGCTCTCGGAAATCCTGGCCGACGAAGGCCACCAGGTGATGCTCGCGGAGAACGCGGGCAGCGCGAGGCGATTGCGCGAGCGGCAACGGCCCGACCTGGTTCTGCTCGACATCTGGATGCCGGACACCGATGGCATCACACTGCTCAAGGAATGGGCGGCAAGCGGTCAGCTCACCATGCCGGTGGTCATGATGTCGGGCCACGGCACGATCGAGACCGCGGTCGAGGCGACGCGCATCGGCGCGCTCGATTTTCTCGAGAAGCCGATCGCCCTGCAGCGTCTGCTCGCCACCGTGAAGCGGGCCCTGCGGCATCCGGAAACCGCTGCGACTCCGCAGCTTGCCCTCGCGACCCTCGGACGCTCGCCGGCGCTTGCCGATGCCAAGAAGCGGCTCGCGCTACTCGCCCAGTCGGCCGCGCCACTCATGTTGCGCGGCGAGCGCGGCATGCGGCCGGAACTGTTCGCACGGCTCCTCGGCGCGCCGGGTGCACCGTTCCTGGCCGGCGCGGAGCTGCTTGCCGAACCGCTTTCGGAGCTGCTCGCCAGGGCGGCGGGCGGCATCCTCTTCATTCCGGACCTGACGCGTCTTGACCGGGTCGAGCAGCGCAACCTTGAGTTCCTGCTTGCGCGCGCCGAAAAGCACAAGGCGCGGGTGGTTTCATTCTCTTCCTTGGACGCGCGCACGCTTTCGGAAAAGCACGAGTTCGACGCCGAGCTCGGGATGCGTCTGGCAGAGCTGACGCTCAGGCTTCCGGCGCTGCGCGAGTTTGCCGAGGACGTGCCCGATCTCGCTTCGCTGATGCTCGCCCAACTCGTCGAAGCGCGTGCCTGCCCGTCGCGGCGGCTGGCGATCGCGGCACTGAACGCCTTGCGCCACCATGCCTGGGCGGGCAATCTTGCCGAGCTCGAAAGCGTGGTCAAGGACCTGGCGCTCACGACGCTCGAGGAGGAAATCCAGCTCGACGACGTCGAGCGCGTGCTGGCGGCGCGCGGGACGCGGGGCGCGCTGCCCGACGTGGCTTTCGACCGCCCTTACCGCGAGGCGCGCGAGGCCTTTGAACGCGTGTATTTCGAGCAGTTGCTGACACGGGAGCACGGCAGCATGTCGCGCGTCGCGGAGCGCTCGGGACTCGAGCGCACGCACCTGTACCGCAAGCTCAAGGCGCTCGGCCTGCCGGTCGGCCGGCGCGAGGAGAGCTGATCAGGCGGTCTTCTTGGTTTTTTTCGCGCGCTGTGGCCGTTTCTTGCCGTAGCTGCCGCGATAGATCTTGCCGCGCCGAGTGCGTTTGTCGCCTTTACCCATGCCGCGGATTATAGCGGCGCCGCGGTCGTCTCCGGTTCGTACGCAAGGTACGGCGCGAGCCATTTCTCCGCCTCGGCAGTGGTCAGCCCAGCACGGCGCGCGTAGTCCTCGATCTGGTCGCGTCCGATTTTGCCTACTGCGAAATAGCTCGACTGCGGGTGCGACAGGTAAAACCCGGATACCGAGGCGGACGGCAGCATAGCGAATGACTCCGTAAGCCGCATGGCGGCGTTGCGTTCCGCGTCGAGCAGACGAAATAGCGGCCCCTTCGGCCTGTGGTCGGGACATGCCGGGTAGCCGGGCGCGGGCCGGATGCCGCGATAGGCCTCGGCAATCAGCTCGGCGCTGCTCAACTGCTCGTCGGCTGCATAGCCCCAGAATTCGCGTCGCACGCGCTCATGCAGGTGCTCGGCGAAGGCTTCCGCCAGCCGGTCGGCGAGTACCTTCAGCATGATGGCGCCGTAATCGTCATTCTTCGCCTCCAGCTCTGCGACGCGCTGCTCGATGCCGCCGGCGCTGACAGCAAACGCGCCGATCCAGTCGCGGGCGCCGCTTTCCCTAGGGGCAACGAAATCGGCAAGGCAGAGGTTGTCCCGCCCGGTTGGCTTGTGGTTCTGCTGCCGCAGGTTATGCCAGGTCATGAGCGGTTCGCGCCCGCTCACGTCGCGACAGATCTCGATGTCGTCGCAGTTGACCTGCGCCGCGGGAAACAGGCCGAAGACGCCGTTTGCCTTGACCCAGTTTTCCGTCACGATGCGCGTGAGCGTCTCTTGGGCCTCGGCGAAGAGCTTGCGGGCGGACTCTCCGACGACCGGATCCTCCAGGATCTTCGGGTAGGGACCCGAGAGCTCCCATGCCTGGAAGAACGGCGTCCAGTCGATGTAGCGCACCAGCTCGGCGAGCGGATAGCGTTGCAGCACGGTAATGCCCGGCTTGCGCGGCGCCGGCGGCCGGTAGGCGTGCCAGGCGATCTTCAAGCCGCGTCGGCGGGCTTCCTGCAGCGGATGCAGCGGCCCGGGCCCTTTCTTGTCCCGGTGTACGGCACGCAACTTTTCATAGTCGGCGCGTACCTGTGCAACGAAGGCTTCGCGACTTTCGGTCGAAAGCAGCCCCTGAACCACCGGCACACTGCGCGAGGCGTCAGGGACATATATGACAGGACCGGAATAATTCGGGGCAATTCGGACCGCGGTGTGGGTGCGCGAAGTGGTCGCGCCGCCGATCAGCAGCGACACCGCCTGTTTCATCACACGCGCCGACTTGACGACCTGGGGCAGGAACATCTTGCCGGCGCCGAACAGGTCGCCGACCACGTTCATGCCGTCCATCAGAGGACCTTCGATGACCTCGATCGGCCGTGGATATTTCAGGCGCGCTTCCTCGGTGTCGGCCACGATGTGCGACGAGACGCCGTTCACGAGGGCGTGCACGAGGCGCTGTTCGACCGCGGCGGCGCGCCAGGCTTCGTCTTTTGCGCTCTCCTTCGCTCCTGCCTTGACGGTATTGGCAACCTCAATCAACCGCTCCGTGGCATCCGTGCGCCGGTTGAAGATCACATCCTCGACGCGTTCGCGCAGCCGCGGGTCGAGCTCCTCGTAGACGCCCAGCTGACCGGCGTTGACGATGCCCATCGACATGCCGGCGCGTATGGCGTGATACAGGAACGCGGTATGCATCGCCTCGCGCACGGCGTCGTTGCCGCGGAATGAGAACGAGAAATTCGACACGCCGCCCGAAACCTTGGCATGCCGCAGGTGTGCGCGAATCCAGCGCACCGCCTCGATGTAGTCGATGCCGTAGCGCGCGTGCTCTTCGAGCCCGGTGGCGACGGCAAAAATGTTCGGGTCGAAGACGATGTCCTCGGGCGGCATGCCGGCCTGCCGCGTCAGCAGCTCATACGCGCGCCGGCAGACTTCGATGCGGCGCTCGAGGCTGTCCGCCTGCCCCTTCTCATCGAAGGCCATCACCACCACGGCGGCACCGTACCTGCGACACAGGCGCGCCTGGCGCAGAAACTCCGCTTCGCCCTCCTTCATCGAGATCGAGTTGACGATCGGCTTGCCTTGCACGCATTTGAGGCCGGCCTCGATCACGCTCCATTTCGAGCTGTCGATCATGAACGGCACGCGCGCGATATCGGGTTCGGCCGCGGCGAGACGCAGGAAAGTCGCCATGGCGTTCTCCGAGTCGAGCATCGCCTCGTCCATGTTGATGTCGATGACCTGCGCACCGTTCTCGACCTGCTGGCGCGCAACCGTGAGCGCGCCTGCGAAGTCCCCGGCAAGCACGAGCCGCGCGAACGCCTTGGAGCCGGTGACGTTGGTGCGCTCGCCGACGTTCACGAACAGTGATTCGTCGCCGACATTGAGTGGCTCGAGGCCGGCGAGGCGTAGCGCGTGCGCACGCGTAGGCAACGGTCGCACAGTGACGCCGCGCACCACATCTGCCATGGCGCGGATATGCTCGGGCGTGGTACCGCAGCAACCGCCGACAAGGTTCACCCACCCGTTCCTTGCCCATTCGCCGATGTGAGCCGCCATCGACTCCGGGGTATCGTCGTACTCGCCGAATGCATTCGGCAGCCCGGCGTTCGGATGGCACGAAACGCGCGTCTCGGCGATCGCCGAGAGCTCTTCCACATAGACCCTCAGCTCCTTGGCGCCGAGCGCGCAGTTGAGGCCTACTGCGATCGGCTGGGCATGTCGTACGGAGTTATAGAACGCCTCGGTGGTCTGTCCGGAAAGAGTCCGGCCCGAGGCGTCGGTGATCGTTCCCGAGATCACCACAGGAATGCGCAAGCCGTGGGCCGCGAAAGCCTGCTCGATGGCGAACAGGGCCGCCTTGGCGTTCAGCGTGTCGAACACTGTCTCGACGAGGAGCAGGTCGACGCGGCCTTCAAGCAGACCCTCGAGCGCTCCGCCGTAGGCGACGACCAGCTCATCGAAGCTCACGCCGCGGAAGCCCGGGTCGTTGACGTCCGGCGAGAGCGAGGCGGTTTTATTGGTCGGTCCGAGCACGCCGGCGACGAAGCGCGGCCGCCCCGGGCTTCTGGACTCTGCCTGCCGCACAGCTTCTCTGGCGAGGTTCGCTGCCGCGCGATTGAATTCGCGGGCAAGATCCTGCATGCCGTAGTCGGTGAGCGCCACGGCCGTCGAATTGAACGTGTTCGTCTCGATAATATCGGCGCCCGCCTCGAGATATTGCAAATGGATCTCGCGCACCAGGCTCGGCTGCGTGAGCGAGAGCAGATCGTTGTTGCCGCGCAGCTCGCGCTGCCAGTCGCGAAAGCGGGTACCGCGATAGTCCTCTTCGGCGAGGCGCGCGCGTTGGATCATGGTGCCCATGGCGCCGTCGAGCAGCACGATCCTCTCGCCCAGGAGCTTCTCAAGCCTCGCGGTGTGCGGTGAAGCGCTCACTAAGTGATCCAGAATGAAAAAGCCCGTTCAGCTTGCGCAGAAACGGGCCTCTACGACACGTCTCTTTAGCGGCATTTGTAATGCGCCCGCAAGCTGAACATCAAATCGGCGCAATGTGGGAGTCTGCCCACATACCCCTGTTGTGTCAACCGCTTACCCTTATAATCGCGGGCTTCCATGGAGCTCCGGCAGGCATGAGCGAGCGCGAATTCCGCTCCATCGTCGGCATTTTTCCGTGCCAGGTGCATTGGGGCGACTGCGATCCGGCGGGCATCATCTTTTACCCGACGTATTTTCGCTGGATGGACGCGGCGACCTGGGTGTTCATGGAGTCGGTCGGTTACGGCGCGAAGCGCATGCGCGCCGACCATCTTGCGATGCCGCTGGTTTCCGCGGAATGCCGGTTCCTTGCGCCTGCCGAGCACGGCGATCACTGCGAGGTGCGTTCGCGGATCGCGCGCTTTGGCGGCAAATCGTTCATCGTCGCGCACGAGATTGTGCGGTCGGATGGCACCGCGCTCGCGAAGGGCACTGAGACGCGGGTTTGGGGCCGCTATACCGACGGGCCCGGAACGCCGATGCGGGGCGAAGCCATCCCCGAGGCCGTCAAGACCCTGTTTCGCGCGAAATAATCTCGAGGCTCAGAAGTCGAAGAACACCGTTTCGTTCCTGCCTTGGAGGAGGATATTCCACTCCAGAACGCTCTTCGCCTTGCGCTTGGCGATGAGGGTCGCGCGTCGTGGCGCCGGGACGAGCTTGAGGATCGGGTCCTCGGCATTTGCTGGCTCGTCCGGAAAGTAAATGCGGGTCACCAGATGCTTGAGAAGTCCACGCATGAAAACCGCCACGACCAGGTGCGGCGCCTGCGGCTTTTCTGCCGGACCGGGCACACGGCCGGGCTTGATGGTGCTGAAGCGAAAAGCGCCCTTGGCGTCAGTCGGGATGCGCCCGAAGCCGCGAAAACCCTTCTCGAGCGGCTTTCTCTGCCGGTCCTCGGGATGGGCATACTTCCCCTCGGAGTTTGCCTGCCAGACCTCGATCAGTCCGTCGCTCACCCCGGCGCCGTTGCCGTCGATGAGCCGTCCCTGGAGCGAGACGCGCTCGCCGCGCACGCCGGGTCGGGCGATCGTGCGGGTGGTGAGCCAGTTCAGTCCGATATGAAGATACGGGCCGACGGTCTGGCTCCCGGTGGCATGAAGGCTCATGGCATTCTCTCCATGGGCGTTTCCTCGCGGCCGCGGAGCACGATGTCGAAGCGGTACCCAAGAGCCTGCTCGGGGATGGTCGTTTCCCAGTCGAAGATCGAAACGAGCCGGTTGCGCGCGGCTTCGTTCGCGATACAGGTGAACATCGGGTCGTAAGGCAGCAGCGCATCGCCGGGAAAGTACATTTGCGTCACCATGCGCGTGAGAAACGCCGGCCCGAACAGGGAAAAATGGATGTGCGCTGGCCGCCAGGCGTTGTGGTGATTGCGCCAGGGGTACTCTCCCGGCCGGATGCTGATGAAACGGTAGCGGCCCTCGGCATCGGTGATCGCGCGCCCGGCACCGGAGAAATTGGGATCGAGCGGCGCATTGTGCTGGTCGGTTTTGTGCGGATAGCGTCCGGCGGCGTTGGCCTGCCAGACTTCGACCAGCGTGTGCGGCACGGGTTTGCCGTTTTCGTCGACCACACGTCCGCTCACTACGATGCGCTCGCCGATCGGTTCGCCCTTGTGCTGGCGCGTCAGGTCATGATCGGTGGGCTTGATGTCGTCGTAGCCAAAAAGCGGCCCGGTGATCTCGGAGAGCGTCTGCGGCGGCAGCACCAGCGGCTGAGTCGGACAACGCTTCTGCGTCGAGGCATAGGGCGGGTAGTTGTAGTCGGGCTGTGTGCCCGGATGGTAGCGGCGGTACGCGGTGAGCGGCGGTCTCTTGTCCATCGTCTTCATTCGGCGTCTGGCTGTTTCGAAGGCTGGGCGCGGTCGAAGGCGTCGAGCTTCATGCACGCGTCGAACACCCGCATCGTCACCGGGTAAGGCGCCAGATCGCAGTCGTAGCGCTTGGCATTGAAAATTTGCGGCACCAGGCAGCAGTCGATCATAGTCGGCGAGTTGCCGTGGCAATGCGTTTCGGTCGCGGCGCTGCCCGCCAGCTCGGCTTCGAGCTTGGCGAGCCCCTCCTCGATCCAGTGCTTGTACCACGCCTTGATTTGTTCCTCGCTCTGCCCGAGAGAGCGCTTCAGGTACTGCAGGACGCGCAGGTTGTTCAGGGGGTGGATCTCGCAGGCTACGAGCAGCGCGAGCGAGCGCACCCTGGCGCGCCCGAGAGCATCCTTCGGCACGAGCGCGGGCTGCGGGTGCTTCTCGTCGAGGTATTCGATGATCGCAAGCGACTGCGTCAGGCGCGTGCCATCGTCGAGTTCGAGGGTCGGAACCAGCGCCTGACGGTTGACGCTCGCATACTCGGACTTGCGGTGCTCGCCCTTCGCCAGGTGCACGAATTTCGCTTCGTAGGCGAGACGCTTGAGATTAAGTGCGATGCGCACGCGGAACGCCGCCGAGCTCCGAAAGTAGGTGTACAGCTTCACAGGGCAGGAATGATCTTCACCTTCAGTTCGCCGACGCCATCGATTCCGGCATGGAGCTCGTCGCCCGGCTTCACCGGTCCGACTCCGGCCGGCGTTCCTGTAAAGATGACATCCCCTGGCTCCAGGGTGTAGTGCTCCGACAGATAGGCGACCTGCTCCGGAACCGACCAGATCATGTCAGCGAGGTCGGCGCGCTGGCGCTGCTTGCCGTTCACATTGAGCCAGATCGCGCCCCGGGAGGGGTGACCGATCGTGGACACCGGCGCGAGCTCGCCGCAAGGCGCGGACTCGTCGAAATTCTTGCCGAAATCCCAGGGGCGCCCGTGATCCTTTCCCCATTGCTGCAGGTCGCGGCGGGTCATGTCGAGCCCCACCGCATAGCCGAAGACATGCTCGTTCGCGCGTTTGGCGTCGATGCGGCGCCCGCCTTTTGCCAGCCCAACCACCAGCTCGGTTTCGTAGTGGTAGTTCGCGGTGTTCGCCGGGTAATGCACTGCGCCGCCTCTCGGCACCAGCGCGTGCTCGGTTTTCAGGAAGAAGAACGGCTGCTCGCGGCCATCGCCGCCCATTTCCTTCTGGTGCTCGGCGTAATTGCGGCCGACGCAGAATATGCGCCGCACCGGGAACGTGTCGGAACCGCCTGCGACCGGCAATGCGGGCGGCGCCCACAGGGAGATCGTGTAAGCCATGCCAATCCTCGAAAAGGCGAGATTCTAGTCCTTGCGCGAGAGCTCACGCGCCAGCATTTCACGCTGTCGACCGCATTCATCCTGCGTAGTCGGGCGCGACCTGAATCGTGAGCTCGCCGATGCGTTCGATTCCCGCGCGGATCTCGTCACCCGGCTTGACCGGTCCGACGCCTTCCGGCGTGCCGGTGAAGATTACGTCACCAGGGTGCAGGGTATAGAAGGTCGTCGCATACTCGATCAGCCGCTGCACGTCGTAGACCATGCGCCGCGTGTTGGAGCGCTGTCGCGGCTCGCCGTTCACCGTGAGCCACAGGTCGAGCGAATTGGGATCGGGCACCTCGTCGCGCGTCACCAGCCACGGACCGAGCACGCTGTAAGTGTCGATCGATTTGCGAAAGCTCGGAAATTCCGTCCCGCGCGCCGTCATGTCCAGTCCAATCGCGTAGCCGCACACGTATGCGAGCGCATCGGCGCGCGCGACGCGATTCGCCGTGTGACCGATGATCACCGCGAGTTCGACTTCGTGGTCGTTGCGCCGCTCCGAAAACCGCAGGCGGATCGGCTCGCCGGGACCGATGAGCGAGCTCGTCGCTTTGAGAAACAGCCCCCAATCGGCGATGGTCTTGATCTCGCGCCCGTGGGCGATGCCCTGGTCGCGCTTTGCCTCATCGATGTGCGCCTGGTAATTGATCGGCGCATTGACGATCTTGGACGGATTGGCGACCGGGGCTCGCAGCCGCACCGACGCGAGCGCGCGGCGCGGGGCCTGCGGCGTCAGCTGGCGCACGCGCGCGAGCACCTTGTCGAAGCCGGCAATAAGCGCATCGCCCGGCGGCTGCGGCCAGGGCCGCGCTGGCAGCGAATCGAGCGCTGCGCTCACATCGAGCACGTCGCTGCCATCGACCAGTCCGAGCCGGTCATCGTCGAATCTGCACAGCCTCATCGGAATTCCTGCGCCGTGGCCTTTGGGCGTGACTTGCATGCGCGCCGGGGGAAGCGCTACGATCTTAGCAGATTGTTTGGACTCCAAACAAATGCCCCGCGGCGCGCCGCTTAAGCCGGGCGTGCTGTCCGGCTTGCTCGGCTACCGCCTGCGTCTTGCGCAGCGGGCGGTGTTCCGCGATTTCGCCTCGAGCGTGGCGGAGCTATCGCCAGGGCGTGCCGGAATGCTGCTCCTCGTCGAAGCCAATCCCGGCGTTACGCAGAGCCGCCTCGCCGACGCGGTGGGGCTCGATCGCTCGACCATGGTGGGGGTAATCGATGCGCTTGAGGCGCGAGACCTGATCGAGCGCCGCCGCGGCAGCGACCGGCGGACCAACGGGCTGTGGCTGACGCGTGCCGGGCGCGCCTTTGTGGCGCGCCTCAAATCGCGCATCGAGGTGCATGAGCGGCGTGTGGCCGCGCACCTTACCCCGGTCGAGCGCGATCAACTCCTCGCGCTGCTGGAAAAGCTCGGGCAATAAAAAAGGGCGCCGAAGCGCCCTTTTCACTCCTGAGAAGAAAAGCTGATTAGTAGTTGTAGGCTTTTTCGCCGTGATCGGCGAGGTCGAGGCCCTCTTCCTGTGCTTCATCGCTGGCGCGGATGCCGATCGTGAACTTCAGGACGAGCATGATCAGGAAGGCAACGCCTCCGGACCAGACCAACACGATGCCGATGTCCCAGAGTTGCGAAACGATCTGCGCCATGGCGTCAAAATCACCCACCTTATTGGCGACGTAGTCATAGACGCCCGTGCCGCCGAACTTCGGATTGACGAAGGTGCCGGTGCCCAGAGACCCGATAATCCCGCCGATGCAGTGCACGCCAAAGGTGTCGAGCGAGTCGTCGTAGCCCAGCCATGCCTTGACCTTCGTCACGGCGAAGAAGCAGAGCACGCCGGCGATGGCGCAGGTGACAAAGGCTCCCACCGGTCCGACATAACCGGCCGCTGGCGTAATTGCCACCAGACCTGCGACGATCCCTGAGCAGATACCCAGGAGGCTCGGTTTACCCTTGAATATCCACTCCGTAAGCGCCCAAGCAACACCGGCGGTGGCGGTGCCGAACAATGTGTTGAAGAACGCGATTCCGGCGCCGCCGTTGGCTTCCAGGGCCGAGCCCGCGTTGAAGCCGAACCAGCCCATCCACAGCATGCCGGTGCCGATCGCGGTCATCATGACGCTGTGCGGGGCCATTTGCACCTTGCCGTAGCCGTTACGCTTGCCGAGCATCAGGGCACATACCAGCGCCGCGATACCGGAGTTGACGTGCACTACGGTGCCACCGGCGAAGTCGAGAGCACCCTTCTGGAAAATGAAGCCGGCATGGTTGTTGGCTTCCTCGGCTGCTTTCGCGGTCGTATAAGCATCCGGGCCATCCCAATACCAGACCATATGCGCGACAGGCAGGTACGCGAAGGTAAACCACAGGATCGCGAAGAGGATCATCGCAGAGAACTTGAAGCGCTCCGCGAAGCCGCCGGTGATCAGCGCGACCGTAATCGCAGCGAAGGTCAGCTGGAACATGCAGTACACGAAATCCGGCAGGTACTGTCCCTTGCTGAAGGTCGCCGCCACCGCGGTGGCCGGGTCTTCACCGAGCATGAACACCTTGTCCCATGAACCCCAGAAAGGGTTGCCGGCAGTGAAAGCAACGCTGTAGCCATAGATGACCCACAGCACGGCGACGACGCAGAAGATGGAAAAACTCTGCATCACCGTCGACAGCGCGTTCTTCGTACGAGCCATCCCGGCGTAGAAAAGCGCGAGACCCGGTACAGTCATCAGGAGCACGAACGCCGTCGAGGTCATCATCCAGGCGACATCGCCCTTGTTGCAGTCGAACCCCTTGTCACCGCATTTCGGCGCGGCGGCCGGTGCCGCCGGCTGTGCTGCAGGTGCTACCGCGGCGGGCTTGGCTTCGGCGCCCGGAGCGGGCGGCTTGTCTTGCGCCAGCGCGGAGCTGGCCGCGGCGACAAATGCGGCGAGCGATCCGAGCAGCGCCAGCCGTGCTAGTAGATTCCTCATGTCGTTTCTCCCTTAGAGCGCCGCCGCATCGGTCTCGCCGGTGCGGATGCGGATGACTTTTTCCAGATCGAACACGAAGATCTTGCCGTCGCCGATCTTGCCGGTGTTCGCCGATTTCTCGATGGCGTCGATCGCCTGCTCGAGCAGCTCCGTCTTGATCGCCGCCTCGACCTTCACCTTCGGTAGGAAATCGACGACGTATTCCGCGCCGCGGTAGAGCTCGGTATGCCCTTTCTGGCGCCCGAAGCCCTTTACCTCGGTGACGGTGATTCCCTGCACGCCGATCGCCGACAGCGCTTCTCGCACCTCGTCGAGCTTGAACGGCTTGATGATTGCGGTAACCAGTTTCATGGGTGTGTTCCCTAGTGGGGTTGGCTGTCTCCTCGCCGATCAGAACTTGTAGAGCGCTTGGATCGCGAAGGTGGTCAAGCTCTTGCTGAGGTTGGCGCCATCCGTGAAAACAGGCTGGGTGGCACGGTCCATGCGAACCTCGCCGCGTACCTCGAGGTTGTCGGCCGCAAGGTAGCCTAGAGTCAGGGTGGTTTCCCTGTACTTCGTCGGCGACGTCGTGCCCGCCGGGAAACCAAAGTGGAAGCCATCCTTGTCGTCGAACGACTCGAAACGCAGCGCGCCTCGCACTTTCGGCATGAACATATACGCGCCGTAAAGCGCCACGCCGGTGTACTTCGCGTCGATGCGCGTCCCCGGCGACGCAACGGATGCCGCGTTTTCCTGGTCGACTTTCAGGAACTCGAATCCCAGCGTCAAAGGTTCCATCACGGTGTAGGCGGCGACGAAGTTGAAGCTGTTTCGAGTGCCGTTCTCACCGCCACCGGTGGGCTCCTGGCCTCTGTAATCCGAGACAGTGATCGACAGCGGCTTGATGGGCGTGAGGGTCGCGCCGAGCTCGAGCGTCTTACCCTTGTTTGCGTCTGTCATCTGATCCCAGCCGTTGTTGAGACCGCCGTAAAGGGTGACCGTATCGGTCGCCGCATAGCTTGCGCGTACGCCGGTGTGGGTGAACGGGATGGCACCGAACAGGATCGAGCGGGAGAAATTGTTGTTGCTGGGACTCCAGATCACTTCACTGCCCTGAAGCGTGACGAACTTGCCCGCCATCACGGTAAGCGGGCCGGTCGCGTACTGGGCGAAGGCCTGGGTAATGTCGAACATCGATCCGCTTGCATCCGGGAAGGAGTGGATGACCTGGGCGTCCTTGCCGGCGGTGATATTGACTAAGCCCCCGACGCCCTGTTTCGGCTGCTTGGCGACCTGCAGGCCGAACTGGTGAAGCACGAACGAGTTGTTCTGCGAGTCGAACACCCGAGGCGAAAATCCGTTCTCGATGTCCCTGTTAGCGTGCTGGTAAGCGGTATCGATGTAGCCGCTCACGCTGATGCCCGAGGCATCAAGCACTTTGTCGAGAGTTGGAACGGCAGGCGCCGCTTGTTGCGCCACTGAGATCGCCGGAACGGCGAGAGCAGCGGTAACCGAAAGCGACAGGATGGACTTGCGCATCAGGATCTCCCTTGAGGTAGGTTTAAGTTGCAATGCACTGCTTAGCATCTCCTGTGCCAGGCGATTTGCTTTTTAAGTTCAATGGGTTGAAATTCCACCCTAGGGTATCCGAGCGACAGGCGCCCTGTCTTGGTGCGCGAGCTCGTGTAGATCGCCCGAATCTAGTGCAGCGCACCTGGTGCTACCTTGCGCCGATGATCGAGAAACGCCTATTCGACGAGCTTAGTGATCGCATTCACGAGGCGCTGCGTGACTCGCCGGCGCAGGACATAGAGAAGAACTTGCGGGCCTTGCTCGCCGCCTGGTTCGACCGCTTGGACTTAGTCCTGCGCGAGGACTTCGAGGTGCAAAAAAAGCTTCTCGAGCGCGCGCAGGCGAAGCTCACCGAGCTCGAAGCGCGTATTGCGGAGCTGGAAGCACGTAAGCGCCCCGGGTAATCGCAATCTTGTCCCAGGTCCCTTGGGCGGCGCGCTGGCTGCGTTAGAGACGTCTTGCCGACCGAAATAACCATCGTGCTGCGCGAATCAAGTCTCCCAGTTTCCATTTCAGTAGAAAACAACTATTTGTTGATGTTCGTGATGACGTAATCCTTGCCCCGCTGCACGAACTCGAAATCGACCTTTTTGTCGACAGCGACCTTGTCGAGGAGCTTCCTGTCCTTCACCGTGAAGGTCATGGTCATCGCCGGCCAGCCGATGCTCTGCACCGGGCCGTGGGCGATGGTGACCTTGCCGCTTTTCGCGTCCAGCTTCTTCACCGTGCCGCTTGCCTTGTAGACAGTGCCCTTGGAGATCTTTTTTTCCATTTTCATGTCCATGTCCTTCATGCCCGACTGGGCGAGGGCGGGGGACGACAGGGCGGCGAGGATGGCGATTGCGATGGCTTTCATGATGTTTTCCTTTCGGTTGACAAAAACGTCCGTCGGCGCAGCAGGTAGTAAGCCGTAGGGATCACGAACATCGACAGCAGCGGCGCGGTGATCATGCCGCCGATCATCGGCGCGGCAATGCGCTGCATGACTTCGGCGCCGGTTCCCTCGCTCCACATGATGGGAATGAGTCCCGCGATGATCACCGCGACAGTCATGGCCACGGGACGAACGCGCAGCACGGCCCCTTCGTACATCGCGGCCTGCAGCTCGTTCGCGCTCAGGGCGATTCCTGACGCGACGCGGCGCTCGACCGCCTGTTTGAGGTAGAGCGTCATCACCACGCCGATCTCGGCGGCGACGCCGGCGAGCGCGATGAAACCTACGACGCCTGCTACCGAGAGGTTGTGACCAAGCGCATAAATGAACCAGAAGCCTCCCACCAGCGAGAAGGGCAGCGAGACCATGATCAGCAGCGCCTCGTCCAGCCGCTGGAAGGTGAGGTACAGAAGCATCAGAATGATGAGCAGCACGAACGGCACCACCAGCGCGAGGCGCGCCTTGGCGCGCTCGAGGTACTCGAACTGGCCCGACCAGGCGAGCGACACGCTCGGCGGCAGCTTCACCTGCGCGGCGACCGCGCGCTGCGCGTCGGCGACGACCGAGCCGAGATCGCGCCCGCGGATGTCGACATAGATCCAGCCCGAGAGCCGCGCGTTCTCGGAGCGCAGCATCGGAGGGCCGTCGGAAAGCGTGATCTCAGCTACCGTCGAGAGCGGTATCTGGGCGCCTCGCTCGGTCACGATCGGCAGCAGGCGCAGCTTTTCCACCGAATCGCGCACTTCTCGCGGGTAGCGCACGTTGATCGGGAAGCGCTGCCTGCCTTCGATCGTCTCGCCGATGTTATCGCCGCCGATCGCCGCCGAGACCACCGACTGCACGTCGGCGATGTTGAGCCCGTAACGGGCCGATGCGTAGCGATCGATTGTCACGTCGATGTAGCGGCCGCCCCGTACGCGCTCGGCGAGCACCGACGACACGCCGGGTACGCCCTTGACCGCGCGCTCGATCTGCCCGGCGACGCGCTCGATCTCGCCCAGGTCGTTGCCCGAAACCTTGATGCCGAGCGGGCTCTTGATCCCCGTGGCGAGCATGTCGATGCGGTTGCGGATCGGGGGAATCCAGATGTTCGACAATCCGGGCAGCTTCACCGTGCGGTCGAGCTCCTCGACGAGCTTGTCCGGCGTCATGCCCGGCCGCCATTCCGAGCGTGGCTTGAGCTGCACCACCGTCTCGACCATCTCAAGCGGCGCGGGATCGGTCGCAGTCTCGGCGCGGCCGATCTTGCCGAACACGCTCTTCACCTCGGGCACTGCGGCGATCAGCTTGTCGGTCTGCTGAAGCAGCTGCGCGGCCTTGCCGGGCGAGATGCCGGGCAGGGTGGAGGGCATGTAGAGGAGATCGCCCTCGTAGAGCGGCGGCAGGAATTCCGTGCCAAGGCGACTGATCGGGATCCACATCGATGCGGCAACGAGCGCGGCAATTGCGAGAGTGATCCACGGCGCGCCCATGACCGCGGCGAGCAGCGGCCGGTATGCCGCGATGAGCCATCGGTTCAAGGGATTTCTTCGCTCCTCCGGAATGCGGCCGCGGATGAAATAGCCCATTAGCACCGGCACCAGCGTCACGGAGAGGCCGGCAGCCGCGGCCATGGCGTAGGTCTTGGTGTAAGCGAGGGGCGAGAACAGCCTGCCCTCCTGCGCCTCGAGCGCGAACACCGGGACGAAGGAAAGCGTGATGACGAGGAGCGAGAAGAACAAGGCCGGGCCGACTTCCGCCGCCGCATCAGCGACGAGCTTCCAGCGCTCCTCGCCCTCGAGGCGCGCGCCCGGACTGGCGTGCTGCCAAGCCTCGAGCTTCTTATGCGCGTTTTCGATCATGACGATCGCCGCGTCGACCATGGCACCGACGGCGATCGCAATGCCGCCGAGCGACATGATGTTGGCGTTGACGCCCTGGTAGTACATGACGATGAACGCCAGCAGCACCCCGAGCGGCAGCGTGACGATGGCGACGAAGGACGAGCGCAGGTGCAACAGGAACGCAACGCACACCAGCGCTACGACCAAGAACTCCTCGACCAGCTTCTCCGCCAGGTGCCTCACCGAGCGCTCGATCAGGCCCGAGCGATCATAGGTCTCTACGATCTCGACGCCCGGCGGCAGGCTCGCCTTCAAGGTCGCCATCTTCTGCTTGACCGCCTTGATGGTCTCGAGGGCGTTCTTGCCGTGGCGCATGACGACGATGCCGCCGGCGACCTCGCCCTGGCCGTCGAGCTCCGAGATGCCGCGCCGCATCTCCGGGCCGATCTGGATATGCGCGACGTCTTTCAGCATCACCGGGGTTCCGGACTCGGTGGTCATCAGCGGAATCGCCCCGAATCCCTCGAGCGTCTTGAGATAGCCGCTCGCGCGCACCATGTACTCGGCTTCGCCGAGCTCGAGCACCGAGCCGCCGGTCTCGCGGTTGGCGTTCTGCACTGCCTGGATTACGCGCCCGTGCGGGATGCCGTAGGCACGCAGCTTGTCCGGGAACAGCACGATCTGGTATTGCCGCACCATGCCGCCGACCGAGGCGACCTCCGCCACGTTCGGCACCGCCTTCAGCTCGTATTTCAGGAACCAGTCCTGCAGGGCGCGCAGCTGCCCGAGGTCGTGCCGCCCGGTGCGGTCGACGAGCGCGTACTGGTAGATCCAGCCGACGCCGGTGGCATCGGGTCCTAGCGCAGGCTTGGCGCCGGCCGGCAGGCGCGCCTGGACCTGGTTCAGGTACTCGAGCACGCGCGAGCGCGCCCAGTACGGATCGGTGCCGTCCTCGAACAGGATGTACACGAACGAATCGCCGAACATGGAATAGCCGCGCACCGTCTTCGCCCCCGGCACCGACATCATGGTGGTGGCGAGCGGGTAGGTGACCTGGTCCTCGACGATCTGCGGCGCCTGCCCGGGGAAAGGCGTGCGGATGATGACCTGCGTGTCGGAGAGATCGGGGATCGCGTCGAGCGGCGTTCTGAGCAGCGACACCAAGCCCCACGCCGCAGCCAGGCCGGTCAGCATCAGCACCAGAAAGCGGTGAGCGATCGACAGGCGGATCAGCGCGGCGATCATTTTCCGCCCCCGCGCGCGATGCGCGCGATGACGAAGTCGCCGTTGCCGTTCGGCTCGCCGCGCAAGTCGAACTCGACGGCGTCACCCTTCTTCAGCGGCGCGAGCTGCGCCCTGTCCTCGACCAGGAACGCCATGGTCATTCCCGGCCAGCGCAGCGAAGGAATTTTTTCATGCTGAATCTCGACTCGCCCGGTTTTCGGATCGAGCTCGGTGAGGATGCCGCGCGCCCTGTGCGTGGCGGCCTGTGCCTGGGGGACTGGCGGCGCTTCGACTGCGCCTTCGAGCCGCTCGACAGTCGCTGACAGGCTCGCCTCCGAGTCGATGAGGAATTGCCCCGAGAGCACCACCTTGTCGCCGGGCCTCAGGCCCTTCCTGATCTCCGATTGCCCGCCTGCTTCGCCGCCGACCTCCACATCGGCGGCGCGAAAACGCCCTTCTTCGAGCGCCAGGATCACGACGTTGCGTCGGCCGGTTCGGATCAAGGCTTCGGTCGGAACCAGCACGGTTTCGCCGCTGCGGTCTCCGGCAAAGGAAAGCGTCGCGAACATGCCCGGCTTCAAGCGAGCGCCGGGATTCGCCAGCTCGATGCGCGCGCGCAGCGTGCGCGTCGCCGGATTCACCTCCGGCAGAATCGCGCCGACACGGCCCTCGAAGGCCGTGTCCGGGTAGGCGGTGACGCGTGCTTCCACCCTGCTCCCCGGGCGCACCGAGGCCGCCTGCGCCTCGGGCACTTCTGCGTTCACCCAAACCGTGGACAGATCGACGATGCGGAACAGCGTCATGCCCGGCATGACGGTCATACCCTCGCGCACGCCGAGCTCCGCGATCACCCCCGAGATCGGCGCGTAGCGCGTGAAGCGCTGCCGCACGCGGCCCTCGCGCTCGATCGCCCTGACCTCTTCCTCGCTCATCCCGAGGAGCAGCAGGCGCTGCCGCGCCGCCAGCGCGAGCGCCCGTACGTTGGCCGCATCGCTCTTCTTGAGGAGCAGATACTCTTCCTGCGCGCCGGCCCACTCGGGGTACAGGATCTGCACGAGCGGGGCGCCTTTAGCGACTGGATCGAGCGGCGCGCGCGCGTAGAGCTTCTCGACGAACCCCGCCGCACGCGCCTGGAGCTGCACCACGCCGCGCTCGTTGTAGGCGACCGAGCCAACGGTTTCGAAGCGCTGCTCGATCGCGCCGCGCCTTGCCTGGGCGGTACGCACGCCGAGGTTCTGCACGACTTGCGGACTGATGGTCACCGTGCCCGGCTCGGGCTGCTCATCGGCGTACTTCGGCACGAGCCGCATGTCCATGAAAGGCGACTTGCCCGGCTTGTCGAATTTCTTGTCCGGGTACATCGGGTCGTACCAGTAGAGAACTTTCCTGCTGCCCGGATCGGGCGTGTCCGCTTTCCGGGTGTCGCCGCCTGCGTCGGCAGAATTGGGACCGGTCAGCTTCATGCCGCGCTGCATCCCGGCCGAATAGAGCCCGTATCCCGCGGCAGCCACGAGGCCCGCGACAACAAGCGCGATGATGATCGTTCTATGCTTCATTTTCCCGTCCCCGGATGCGTGTCTGGGATGAGGAAATTGAGCTGCGCCCAAAGCCGCGCGCTTTCCATTTCGATCTGCACTGCCTGCATCCGCACCTCGGTCTCGTTGCGGCGCGCAAGCAGCAGATCGGCGATGCTGGTCTTGCCGCCGCGGTAGCCGGCGAGCGCGGCCTCGGCGCGCTGCCGGGCGAGCGGAACGAGCTGGCGCTCGTAACGCGCCAGGCGCTCGCGGCCGTTCTGCCACTCGGCGATCATCGCGCGGACCTCGGCGATGTGCGCTCGCAGCGTCTCTTCGCGCTGCGCGCGTGCGTGCTCGGCTAAGGCGAGCTTGGATGCGATTTCCCGGTCCTGCCGGTTCGCCCGATCCCAGGGCAACGGGATCGACACGCCGAAGGACACCATGTTCGAGTATGCCGGGCCGCGCTGCTGGTACGCCACCTCGACGCTCCAGTCGGGGGTACTGCTCGCCTGGGCGAGCCGCGCTTCGGTTGCCGCGATCTCTTCCTGCTTGGCGAGGATCGCGATCTGAGGATGATGCGCCAGCTCGGCTTCGAGCGCTCCGGCATCGAGCCGGATGCTGTCGAGCGGCGGCCGGGGCGCAAGCGGCGCGTCGGCGCCGTCGCCGATCCAGCGCGCGAGGATTATTGTGGCGGTCTGGGTCCGACGCCTGAGCTCGCTTGCCCGATCCTCGAGGGCAACGAGCGTTGCATTGGCGGCGAAAACGTCCGCCTGATTCGTGCGCCCGCCCCGGTACGCGGCCTCGACGGCGGCGACCTCCAGCTCGACCTGCTTCTTCTGCTCGGCAACGACGCCGGCAAGCGCCTCCACGTAGTATCGATCGAGCCAGGCCAGAGCGGTATCACGCTGAATCGACGCGGTCGCGGCAGCTTTCTCGGCGGCCGACTTTTCGGCCTCGCGATCGAAGCGCTGCGTGCGCAGCTGGCGCTTTTCGCTGCGGGTCAGCTCCTGCATCACGCCGATGCGCCGCATGGTCATGAAATCGCGCCCGAGGCTGAACTGGTCCGCACCGGTGACGGGAAGATTGTCGACTCCCAGCTTGAGCACGGGGTCGGGCAACTGGCCGGCCGCCAGCGCCATTTCCCGCGATGCGGCGGTCGTAGCGTCCTGCGCCGCGAGCTGCCGCGAGCGCTCGACCGCGCGACGCTGTGCGTCTTCAAGCGAGAGCGGCTGCGCCAATGCCGCCGCATGGGCGAACGCCATGCCGGCACAACAGAACCCGTTTCGAATTGAAAACATCTTTTCTCCGTGCGACGTTGGATGTTCGCGGCGACATCGCCGCGGCGGACTTCGCGATCGCTTGCCGCCTCAGGAGGCGGCTCGGAGATTAAATGAGGAAGGAATGAAGCAGGATACGCGGCGGCGCAGCGCCCGGCGGCGCCGCGTCGAGCCCCGTACTTCTTGGCCCGCGTCGTTCGACGCGCGGCAGAAGAAGAACCGCGGCATCGGCCGGCGCCTGCACAAGAGCGGCCGGGAGGCCCGAGAGCTGAAGGTCGACCGTGCAATGCGCAATGCAACGGTTGGGGTACTGCGGGAAATACGGCTTCACCTGTGTCTCGCAGCCGAAGTCGTGCGCGACCTCCAACATCGTCGTCAGGCCTCCGCGGTCCATCTGGCAGGCAGCGGTCGCGACGCTCGCCTGGGCGAACGCCAGCACGGCGATGAGCCAGAGCGATACGCGGCGCAAGAGCGAGCGGTTCATTAGGCTTGGGGGGCGCTATTCTATAACGCAACTCGAATCTTCGTTGGTCGAAGGTCGCGGACTGCGCTTACAGGCGGATTTCCTCCCCTCCGAGACTGTCTATAACTGGGCCAGCAAGGTCAGATCGCTCGGAGGCGCCCACATGATGGAAGGCGGAATGGGATCGATGCACGGATGGATGATCGGCCTTGGAGGGTTGATTGCCCTGCTCCTGGTGATCGTGCTGATCGCCGCCATCGTCGCGCTGGTGCGCCTGGCGGCTCGGCCGCATGCGCCCGAGCAGGCAAGCAGTCCGCGCGGGACCGTCGTGAAGGTGATCGTAATCGTGCTCGCCGTCATCGGCGCGCTGACGCTGGCCGGGGTCGCGGCAGGCCTCGTCATGCACGCCGGCATGATGAGCGTGATGGGCCGTTGCGCCTGAGGCAATAATCCCGGGATGGACGAATGCGCTCCGCCAAGTCCCCGCGCTGGGCTGCGCCGCTTTGGGTACTTAAGCTACGCGGTAGGCTCCTGCAGAGCGCTCCCGCGGCCAGAATGCCTCTGGGGTAGCCTCGGACCGTGTGCGAATTAAATACATTTTTGGGATCGGGAACACAGCAACAACGCCATCGCCAGGAAACCCTGTAGAAGCCGCATCCATGACCGCGGAGGTTATGGTCTCGACTTCGTGGTTCTTGGTGTATATCTCCACCCGCACTTCGCTTTCGAGCCAGTTGTGTGCAAAGTGATTGTGGTATTCACCGAACCCTCTCACTTTGCTCACGTTGATGCGCTCGACCCCAATCGCTCGAGCTTCTTTTCCACCTCTTCGAGTTTCTCGCGCCTGAAATTTGCAATGATCATGCTGAATCCGCTCTCCATAACCATGTCCTCCGTTTCCTTTCCTACTCGCATCTGCGTACGAGCACGTAAAGCCACGTGTTCCGGCACGCGCCGGATACGCGGAACGATGCGCGGCACGAAGCCGGCGCGTCAGGCGAGGAGATGCTTAGGTGGAGTGGCGTCCGGCGCGCGCGCTGGATCGGCGAAGCGCGACGCCGGCATGAACGGAAGTCCGTCGAAATCGACCCGGGGAAATTGCACTACGGCGTTAGCGGCAAATGCGCTGCACGCTGCGCACATCGCGTTGCAGCCTCCGGACCCAGGTCCATCGCCGCATTCGCCGGCGATCTGGGCTACAGCGGCAGGCAGGACCTGTTCTGTATCTGGCGCAGCTCGGTTATCAGCGAGAACGAAGCTCGCCAAAAACAAAGCCAGCAGAATTACGGACACGGCTCGAAGCATCGTTTGGCGCTCGGGCTACCTTTTGTAGGACCCTACGATCAGTAACACAGTTCCAGGCCGCCGCCGGGTGCAGTCGAAGGATGGAATTGGATCTTCGATTTGCTGTGGCAAGTCGAGCTCTTAACGCACGAGAAGGGACGCGCAATGCCGCAATCGCAGCATGTGCATTAACCGGCGCAGGTTGGAGGTCAGGCGCATGGAAGGGCTGCTATTCGATGCTATAGGCGCGCTCGCGGCGGCCGTCGCGCATATGCCGCCTATCATCGGCGCGGCGATCCCGTTTGATAAGGCGAGGCTAAAGCAAGGCTGTTGGTAAACGCAGGGCAGTCCCGGCGCGTTATTTGCCCCGGGGGAAAATTCAATGACGGTCGCCACGGTCGCGAGCCGCGCGCTCGCAGGAATCGACGCGCCCGAGGTCACCGTCGAGGTGCATCTCGGGCCGGGGCTGCCCGCGTTTCATATCGTCGGCTTGCCTGACGCCGAAGTACGCGAAGCGCGCGACCGCGTACGTGCGGCGCTCAACCACGCGCGCTTCGAGTTCCCGGCGAGACGCATCACGGTCAACCTCGCGCCGGCCGAGTTGCCCAAGGATTCGAGCCGCTTCGACCTGCCGATAGCGCTCGGCATCCTCGCCGCGAGCGGACAACTTGCGCTTGAGGCCCTGCAGGGCCAGGAATTTGCCGGTGAGCTCTCGCTGACCGGGGAATTGCGTTCGGTTCGCGGCGCGCTCGCCATGGCGCTTTCCGCCCGCGGCGCTGGTCACGCTTTCGTGCTGCCTTACGAAAATGCGCCGCAGGCGGCACTTGCTGAGGGTGCTCGCATATTACCTGCGCGGACGCTACTCGAAGTGGTTGCTCACCTCGCGGATGAGGCTCGCCTCGAGGAATACGTCAATGGGGCGCAGCCTGTTCTGCCTGCGTATCCGGATTTTCGCGACGTCAAGGGGCAGCAGCAAGTCAAGCGAGCGCTCGAGGTCGCTGCCGCGGGCGCCCATAGCGTGCTCATGGTCGGCCCGCCCGGGGCGGGCAAATCGATGCTTGCGGCGCGCTTCCCCGGCATCCTGCCGCCGCTCGCGGAGGCCGAGGCGCTGGAGGTCGCCGCGGTTCATTCGGTGTCGAGCAACGGCTTCGACGCGCAGCGCTGGGGCGAGCGGCCGTTTCGCACGCCGCACCACAGCGCTTCGGCGCCGGCGCTGGTCGGCGGCGGCAACCTGCCGCGCCCGGGCGAGATTTCACTCGCCCATCACGGCGTGCTGTTTCTCGACGAGCTGCCCGAATTCGACCGCGACGTGCTCGAGGCGCTGCGCGAGCCGCTCGAGTCCGGACGCGTATCGATCGCGCGCGCGGCGCGCCAGGCGCAGTTTCCGGCACGCTTCCAGCTCGTCGCGGCCATGAATCCGTGTCCCTGCGGACACTGCGGCGACCGCAGCGGGCGCTGCCGCTGCACCCCCGAGCGCATCGCGCGCTACCGGGGCCGGATTTCGGGTCCGCTCGCCGACCGCATCGACATCAAGCTCGAGGTCCCAGCGCCGCGCGAGGCGGAGCTCGTCGCCCCGATCGCGGGCGAGCCTTCGAGCGAAATCGCGAAGCGCGTCGCGCGGGCGCGCGAGCTCCAGCTCGCGCGCCAGGGGACGCCGAATGCGCTTCTCGGCACGCGCGACATCGACCGCCACTGCGGCACTGACCGCGACGGCGACCAGCTGCTGCGGCACGCGCTGGCGCGGCTGCTGCTCTCGGCGCGCGCCTATCACCGCGTGCTGCGGGTGGCGCGCTCGATTGCTGATTTGGCCGGCAAAGGCACCATCGCTGCGGAGCACATCGCGGAGGCGATACAGTACCGGCGTCTCGATGCCAGTTTCTAGGTGAATATGGCGACGTACGCAATCGGCGATGTGCAGGGCTGCTTCGATGAGCTGAAGCAGTTGCTGAACGATTTCGGATACAGCTCGAAGCGTGATCGGCTGTGGTTCGTGGGCGATCTGGTCAACCGCGGGCCGAAGTCGCTCGAGGTGGTGCGCTGGGTCAGGAATCTCGGCGCCCGCGCCGTCACGGTGCTGGGCAATCACGACTTGCATCTGGTGACGCAATACGAAGGCTTCGAGCGCCGGCGCAAGGACGATACCTTCGACGACGTGCTCGACGCGCCGGATGGCGGCGAACTGGTCGCGTGGCTGCGCACGCGGCCGATGATGCACGCCGATGGCCGCTTCGCGATAGTGCACGCGGGACTATTGCCGCAATGGAGCATTCGGAAATCCCTAAGCCTCGGCGAGGAGGTCGAGGCAGCGCTCGCGGCGCCGAATTACCGGAATTTCCTGGCAAACATGTACGGCAGCACGCCCGACAGGTGGAGCGATTCGCTCGCCGGCTGGGACCGTCTGCGCGTGATCGTGAATGCAATGACGCGCATGCGCTTTTGCACGCGCGTAGGAAAGATGGATTTCCGCGCGAAGGGAGTCGCGGCACCACGCGGCTATGTCGCGTGGTACGAGACGCGGCCCGGGACCGAAAAGACAGCGATCCTGTGCGGTCATTGGTCCGCGCTTGGGCTGAAGCTGAGCAAGCGCCTTGCAGTGCTCGACACGGGCTGCGTCTGGGGTGGCTCGCTTACCGCACTCAGGCTCGAAGACCGCGCGCTCTACCAGGTGCCGTGCCGCGGCTATCAGACAGCAGGAGAGGAACGATGAGCGACTGCGTGTTTTGCAAGATCGTGGCGAAGCAGATTCCGGCAACCGTGGTGCTCGAAGACGAGCACACGGTCGCTTTCATGGACCTCGGTCAGGTGAACCCGGGCCATGTACTGGTGGCGGCCAAAGCTCACGTCGAGAACCTGTATGGGCTGGACGATGTGAACGCCGCGGCGGTATTTCGCACCGTGGCGCGCGTTGCGCGTGCGATCCGCGACGCGTTCGCGCCGCAGGGCTTATCGGTTTATCAGGCGAACGGCAGGCCGGCCGGCCAGACCGTATTTCATTTCCACGTTCACCTCGTGCCGCGCCACGAGGGAGACGGCATGGCGCTTACCTGGCCGGTGAAGAATCCGTCGCGCGAAAACCTCGAGCATTACGCGACGAAAATCCGCGCCAAGCTCGCCTAGGGCGTGACGCGGGTGATGCCGCCCGAGGTGATTAGCCGCACGCGTTGGCCGGGGGTGAGCAGAACGTCCGCTTCCTGGACGATGGCGCGAAGCTCGCCGCTATCGAGCTTGACGATGATTTCAAGCGCGTTTTTGCTGGTCGCCTTCTCTTCCAGCGTATTTCCCGCTACGCCGCCCGCCACGCCGCCCAGTACGCCGACGATGGTCGAGCCCTTGCCGTGCCCGACGCCGCTGCCGGCGACCCCTCCGACGACCCCGCCCGCGGCCGCGCCGACGCCCGATTGGCTGCCCTGGATCGTCACCTTGCGCACCGAGTCCACGGTGGCAAAGCGCACGAGCTGCTCGCGGCCGGCTTCGTGTTTGTCGTAGACGTTTGCCGATTCGTGCGTGGCGCAGCCGGTAAGCGCGGCCGCCATCAGCGTCATCACCAGGGTGCTTCGCATGCTGTCATCCTTTCCAGGGCGAGTAGCCGAACTCGCGCCGGAACCGCATCTCGATTTCGTCGCGCCCGGCTTTGTGATTCTGCGCGCCGCGGTGGGCGACCTTGATTGCGCCCATCACCGCGGCAAGTTTACCCGCATTCATCCAGTCCCAGCCGTGGGCGATGCCGTATAGCAGCGCCGCGCGGTAGGCGTCGCCGCAGCCCGTCGGATCGATCACCCTATCGGCTTGAACGCACGGCACCTCCAGCCGTTGACCTGCCGCGAGCAACAGGGAGCCCTGCGCGCCGAGCGTGACGACGAACGCCTTGACCTCACGCGCCAGCTCATCGAGCTTGCGCCCGGTTTTTTCCTCGAGCATCTTGCCCTCGTAGTCGTTCACCGCGACGTAGTCCGCGAGGCGCAGGAACTCATCGAGCTCGGCGCGCGAGAACATCGGCAAGCCCTGGCCGGGATCGAAGACAAAGGGCACGTTGTGCTCGGCGCATTCCCGCGCATGCTGCAGCATCCCCTGCTTGCCGTCGGGGGCGAGGATCGCGATCCCCGCCCCGAGCTCGCGCGTGAGGCGATTTTCGTGCGAGTAGTTCATCGCGCCGGGGTGAAAGGCGGTGATCTGGTTATCGTCGAGGTCGGTGGTAATGAATGCCTGCGCCGTGAACTGTCCTGGAATGCGCTTCAGCAGCCGCGTAGCGATGCCGAGCGTGTTCAAGCGCTCGAGGTAGGGGCCGATGTCCTCGCCGACAGTAGCCATCACCATGGGGTCTTCGCCGAGCAATTTCAGGTTGTAACCGATGTTTCCGGCCGTGCCGCCGTATTCCCGGCGCATCTCGGGCGTGAGGAAACAGACGTTGAGTATATGCAGCTGGTCGGCGAGCAAATGGTTACGAAACCGGTCCGGGAACACCATGATGGTGTCGTACGCGATCGAGCCGGTGACGAGGATTCTCATGACGGATAAAAGAGGTAGAGGCGATATCCGGTGGCACGGGTGCGGCTCGAGTCGAGGAACACGCGCAGCGAGGCTTCTCCGCCCGGCGCGATGCCTTGGGCGACGAGCTGCGCGAGGCGCGCGGAATCGAGATAGTCGCGCGGCGAGAGCACCCGCCGCACCAACGGGCGGTCGCCCTCGTCAGTGAGGGTCAGCTCGAGCGCAGGATAATCCTGCGCGAAGCGTGCCCGGTTGCGCAGCACCGCGTTCAGCACGATGAGGCCTTCGCGGCGGGGATCGGCCTGAAGGTCGGACGATTCAATGCTCATGAGGTCGGGCCGGCGTGGCAGCGGCACCTCGCAGCGGAACAACCGGCACGCGGCGTCGAGCGGCATGCGCGCCGCCGGCGCGAGGACCGCAAGCTCCGCGCGGTAGCGGTAGGTGGCCTGTGTCGCGAGCGCGGCGGCCGCGGCAAGCGCGGCCAAGCCCCACATCCAGCCCAGCCTGCGCTTCGGTTCCTCCTCCGCCATGAAGGCGGGCAGCGGCGTGTCCTCGAGCGGCCGGGCGGCGCCGGGTGGGCCGCGCCGCGACGGGTCGAACAGCCCCAACTGCGGTGACGGCTCGAGCGCAAGCTTCTCCGCGCCCTCCTCCACGAGCGCGGAAACGCCGTCGAACACCGCGCCACACTTGCCGCAGCGCACCTTGCCAGAGCGCGCGGCGAGCTGCTCGCGCTGCACGCGAAACGCCGTGCCGCACACCGGGCAGCGCGTGACCAGGCTCACCTGCGCACCCCCGCGAGGAGCGCCCAGCCGTCGAGCAGCGCGACCGTATCGATCTCGAACCAGGGGGCGTAGGCCGCACCCAGCTCGCGCGCCTGTGCCTCGAGGACGCCGGAGAGCGCGATCTTGCCGCCGCGCGAGACACGCCCGGCGAGGAGAGGCGCAAGCACGATCAGGGGCTGGAATAGGATATTGGACACCACGAGATCGTAGACCGCGGGCGCGAGTGCCTCGGGAGCCAGCGCCCGCACCACGACGCCGTTGATGCGCGCATTGTCCGCGGTGGCCTCGAGCGCCTGCGCATCAAGATCCACCGCATCGACCCGTGCGGCGCCGAGCTTCGCTGCGGCAATCGCCAATATACCGGAGCCGCACCCGTAGTCGAGAACGCGCTCGCCCCCGACGACGGACTGGTCGAGGAACTGCAGTGCCAGGCGCGTGCTGGGATGGCTGCCGGTGCCGAAAGCGAGACCCGGGTCGATACGCACTATCGCCGCGTCCCCGGGCGGCTCGTGCCAGCTTGGGCCGATCCAGAGCCGTTTGCCGACCGCGACCGGTTCGAACTGAGCCTGGCTGCGCCGCACCCAGTCCTGGTCGTCAACGCGCGCCACGGTGAATGCCGGAACGCAGCCGAGCCGGGTCTGCTTCGACGCATGGCCGAGTATTGCGGCGGGATCGGCGCCCGCCGTGATTAGCGCGGTAAGAGTGTGGCGCGCAGCGGGCGGCGTGTCGATGGCCACCGAATGCGCGCCGGCCTCGAGCAGCGCCTCGCTCAACGCCTCGGCCATCGCCGCGTCGAGCTCCACGGTGAGCGCAAGCCAGGGCATCACTTCTTTTTCTTCTGCTCCTGCGCGAGCTTCTGCTCTAGGTAGTGGATCGAGATCCCGCCGCGCAGAAAGCGCGTGTCGTTGAGCAGCTCGCGGTGCAGGGCGAGATTGGTTTGGATGCCCTCCACCACCATTTCGGAGAGCGCGATGCGCATGCGGGCGATGGCCTGCTCGCGCGTCGCGCCGTAAGCGATCACCTTGCCGATCATCGAGTCGTAATGTGGCGGCACGGTATAGCCCTGGTAGACGTGCGAATCGACGCGAATGCCGGGCCCGCCCGGCGGGTGATACGAGGTGATCCTGCCCGGCGAGGGCGTGAAGCGGTACGGATCCTCGGCGTTAATGCGGCACTCGATCGCATGGCCGCGCAGCTCGATGTCTTTCTGCCTGAAGCGCAGCTTTTCGCCTGCCGCGACGCGGATCTGCTCCTGCACCAGGTCGATGCCGGTGATCATCTCGGTGACCGGATGTTCGACCTGGATGCGTGTGTTCATTTCGATGAAGAAGAACTCGCCCTCCTCGTAGAGGAACTCGAAGGTGCCGGCGCCGCGGTAGCCGATCTTGCGGCAAGCCTCGACGCAGCGCTCGCCGAGGCGATCGCGCAGCTTCGCCGGCAACTCGGGCGCGGGCGCCTCCTCGAGCACCTTCTGATGGCGCCGTTGCAGCGAGCAGTCGCGCTCGCCGAGATGCACGGCGCTCTTGTGGCCGTCGGCGAGCACCTGAAACTCGATGTGGCGCGGCTGCTCGAGGTACTTCTCCAGATAGACCATTGGATTGGCGAACGCGGCCTGTGCCTCGGTGCGCGTCATGTTGACGGCGTTGAGGATCGCCGCCTCGGTGTGCACGACGCGCATGCCGCGGCCGCCGCCCCCGCCGGACGATTTAATGATCACGGGGTAGCCAACCTTGCGCGCGATGTGCACGATCTCCTTTGAGTCCTCGGGCAGCGCGCCCTCCGATCCCGGCACCGTTGGCACCCCCACCTTCGCCATCGCCTGCTTGGCGCTCACCTTGTCGCCAATCAGGCGGATGTTCTCGGGGCGCGGGCCGATGAACACGAACCCCGAGCGCTCGACCTTCTCGGCGAAATCGGCGTTTTCGGAGAGAAAGCCGTATCCCGGATGGATCGCCTCTGCGTCGGTGACCTCGGCTGCGCTGATGATGGCTGGAATGTTCAGGTAGCTGGCCGCTGCAGGCGGCGGCCCGATGCACACCGATTCATCGGCGAGCTTCACGTATTTGGCCTCGGTATCGGCCTCCGAATGCACCACCACCGTGCGGATCCCCATCTCGCGGCAGGCGCGCTGGATGCGCAGCGCGATCTCGCCGCGGTTGGCGATGAGGATTTTTTCGAACATCTAGCCGAGGATGAAAAGCGGCTGGCCGTACTCCACCGGCTGACCGTTCTCGACCAGGATCGCCTTGATTACTCCTGCGGCGTCGGCATCGATCTCGTTCATCAGCTTCATCGCTTCGATGATGCAGATCACGTCGCCCTCTTTCACTACCTGCCCGACCTCGACGAAGGGCTTTGCGTCCGGCGAAGGCGAGCGGTAGAACGTGCCGACCATCGGTGCCTTGACGACATGGCCTTCCTGTCCGGCTTCGGGTTCGGCCGCAGGCGCCGCAGGGGCTGCCCGCGCTTCGGGCGCGGCCGGCGCGGGCAGCGGCGCGGGGCCGGGGGCCAGGCTGACAGCGCCGCCCTTGACGATCTTCACCTTTTCCTCGCCCTCGGTGATCTCGAGTTCGGCGATGCCCGACTCCTGCACCAGGTCGATCAGCTTCTTCAGCTTGCGCAGATCCATCGGTTCCTCCCCGGGGCTCAGCGCCGTGCTGCGGCCTTCAGCGCCGTGGCTTTCAGTGCGAAGTCGAGGGCAAAGTCGTAGCCGCGGCTCCCCAGGCCGCAGATGGTGCCGACGGCGAGATCCGAGAAGTACGAGCGGTGACGGTTGCGCGCCGCCTGCTGGATGCGCTCGATCAGCTCGCCCTCGACGTTGCTCTGATAACAAAGCACCTCGGTTCCGGCGGTTCGTCCGGCAGCCATCAGGCGGCGATTGATCGCAGAGAGCGCTTCGCGCCCGTAGACCCGCGGCTCACGAGTGCCGAGCAGGTTGAGGTTTGGGCCGTGAAGGACAAGCACACGGCTCCTGGATGATCGCCCGCTTTTTGCCATTTTTCGCCGCAGAACGCGGCATTTTAGCGCAGGATCCCGGCGAGGACGTGCTCCAGCTCCTCGCGCGCGAACGCCCCGAGTTTGCGGCTGGCCAGGGCGCCTTTCTGATCGAGGACGACCGAGTAAGGCAGTCCGCCCGATCGATTGCCCAGCCTACGCAACAAAGTGAACGTGTCAGCGTTACCTATGAGACTTGGGTAACCGATCCTGTATTTTGCCGAGAATTGGCGTATTTTCTCAGCGGAATCGATGCCAATGCCGACAATTGTAAGGCCCCGAGAGAGGTATTGCTGCTGCGCGGCAATGAGGAGGAGGACCTCCTCCCGGCAGGGTTCGCACCAGGTCGCCCAGAAATTGCACAGCAGCACCCTGCCCTGCCATTCGCGGATTGGCCGCGGCCGGCCCGTCAAGTCGATGAACGAAGTCGCCAGCAGGTCGGCTGCGCCGCTGCCCGACTGCAGCGCGAGTGCGCCTGCGACGGAGCCAGCGACCAAGGCGCCTAGGCCGGTTGCGCCGAGGATCAGGGCGTCACGCCTGCCGGGGGCCATCGCGCAGCAGTGCTCCGACCTCGGCGATGCCGGCGCGCTCCATCACGCGCCCCGCCTGCGATGTCTTCAGGGCCAGGCGCTCGTCGCGCGGGTCGAAAACCGAGAGCTTCAGGCGCGTTCCCTGCCAGTCGAGCGAGAGCACGCTCACAGCGTGGGCGCGGTCGCCAGAGTAGCGGCGCGCTTCCTGCGTGCTGTAGGCGACGTTGCGGTCGAGCAGAAACAACTCCACCTCTTTCGTGCTCTCCGGGAATAATTGCAGGTCGATCTGCGCGTACGGTCCGGCGGTCCCGGTCAGTATCGGGCCGGTGAGGTAGGGGTTGAAGCGCTCGAGCGCTCGCATGGCGTCGAGCGCGACGCGGCGCAAGCCGCTGATCCGCTGCGGATGCTCGTTGGCCTGGTAGAGCGCACGGTACGCGCGCAGCTCCAGTTCGACCTCATCGTTTGCCGGAAGCGCCTGCAGGTCACCCGCCCCAAGCTGCTTCGCGGCCTTCCGCTTGGCGAGCGCGAAATCGTCAATGCCGTCCTCAGCCATGATACGCGCCGCCGCCGCAGCGATGCGGGCGCGCATGCCGGTCTGCCTGCTCTTGTGGCTCATTCCGGCCTCGCTTTGCGGCTCATGGGGCGCGGCAATCATAGCGTAGGGGCGCTCCCATCCATCTAATAGAATCTGGCGCTTCCCCCATGGCGGCGCACCTCCACATCCTCGGGATCTGCGGCACCTTCATGGGTGGCATTGCTGCGATTGCGAAGGCAGCCGGCTATCGCATAACGGGCTGCGATGCCAACGTCTACCCGCCGATGAGCGAGCAACTCGAAGGCCTTGGCATTGAGCTCGTCAAGGGGTTCGGCGAGGAGCAGCTCGCGCTGCGCCCGGATCTCTGGGTCATCGGCAACGTGGTGACCCGGGGCAACCCGCTGATGGAAGCGATCCTGGACCGGGGCGAGCGCTACGTTTCGGGACCGCAGTGGCTCGCCGAGCATGTGCTCGCGGGACGGCATGTGCTGGCGGTCGCGGGTACACATGGCAAGACCACAGTGGCCGCGATGCTCGCGTGGCTGCTTGAGCGCGCGGCGCGGAATCCTGGCTTCCTCATTGGCGGAGTGCCGCTCGACTTCCGGGTTTCAGCCAGGTACACCGAGAGTAAGTACTTCGTTATTGAAGCCGATGAGTACGACACGGCCTTTTTCGATAAACGCTCCAAATTTGTGCATTACAGCTCCAGAACCGCTGTCCTCAATAATCTTGAGTTCGATCATGCAGACATCTTCGACGATCTGGCAGCGATAGAGCGGCAATTCCACCATTTTGTGCGAACTGTCCCGAGCTCGGGTTTGCTGGTGGTGAATGGTGCCGATCAGGCGTTGGAGCGAGTACTCACCCAAGGCTGCTGGACGCCAGTCGAGCGCTTTGGCGTTGCTCAAGGCTGGGCGGCTGGCGAGCCGGATGCCGAAGGCGGCTTCGAAGTAGCGTGGCAGGGCAGGGCTCTCGGCCGGGTGCGCTGGCAGCAGTTTGGCGCGCACAACCGGCTGAATGCGCTCGCTGCGATCGGCGCGGCACGCCATGTCGGGGTCGAGCCGGCGCAGGCGATCGAGGCGCTTGGCACTTTCTCCGGGGTGCGCCGGCGCATGCAGGTACGGGGCCTCGCCCGGGGAGTCACCGTCTACGACGACTTCGCGCACCACCCGACCGCAATCCGCGTCACCCTCGAGGGCCTGCGGCAGCGGATCGGCGGCGCGCGTATTCTCGCCGTCCTCGAGCCGCGCTCCAACACAATGAAGCGCGGCGTCATGAAAGAAGCACTGCCCGCCAGCCTCGCCCAGGCTGACCGCGTGTTTGTCTATACCGTCGGGCTTGGCTGGGACGCGCAGGCCGTGTTCTCGCCGCTCGGGGAACGCGCGCGCTGTATCGACGAGCTCGACCGGCTCGTGGCGGCGGTTGCCGCCGAGGCTCGCACGGGG
>WNGA01002701.1_pt1 | contig 38596 bp, 34 predicted proteins | sample 5400061 | NCBI WGS metagenome assembly WNGA01 (sample SAMN13153366, study PRJNA577476) | soil metagenome | isolation source: 100 cm soil or saprolite under grassland replicate 2 | place: USA:California | collected 2016-06-15
TCCGCCAGCTCGTAATTGAGCGCGCGGGCGAGGATGCGGGCGGTCGTGGTCTTGCCGACCCCGCGCACGCCGGTGAGGATCCAGGCCTGGGGGATGCGCCCGGTCGCGAACGCGTTGGTGAGCGTGCGCACCATGGCGTCCTGGCCGATCAGGTCGTCGAAGGTTTGCGGCCGATACTTGCGCGCGAGCACGCGGTAGGGGCCGGCCGGACTAAGACCGAGCGCAAGGCCGGGCTCTTGATCGTCTGCGGAGGCGCGCGCGTCGTTCATCGCAACTCTCGGCCACCACGTCCCAACGCGTGGCCGTGACGCGTGGTCCTCTTGTGACCGCCATTCGCTTCGTGAGTGGGAGGCTGACGAGCGACCCGAACCGGAGCTCGTTAGGGCTGCTTCCTTCCGGACCTGACCCGGTTGGCGAGTGGCTCGTCCACCGCCAACCTCCCGGCCTCTATATCGGGCGAAAGGCGCGCCAAGGCAAGCGGCCGGACCGTCATTGTCCACCGAGCAGCTGACGCGGCCTACGCGCATTGCACGGGCTTCCGAGGCGTGCGAGCTTCGGCGCCCGCCGGAGTTCCCATGTCTCCCCGTCCCGATCTCGGCCCGAAACCTTCGCTCGGCTACACCGCCAACCTGATCGATCGCGCCGCCGACCGGCGCAGCGATGCGGCTTTCATCGCCGCCCTCGAGCAGGACAAGGGCGCGCGCGCCTACGCGATCGGCGGCGAGCTCGTCGTGCTGAAAAAAAGCGCAACCGGTCTCGATCCCCTGTTTACGCCGCAAGAGGCGCGCACGCTGGCCGCGACGACCGAAACAGTCTTCCTCGGACTCCACGACGGCGCCGGCCGCTTCGGCATCGGGCTCGATCCGGCGGCGACCGAGACGCTCAAGGCCCGCGCCGATCTCCACGTCAGCGACCTGCGCTCGATCGCCGTGCAGGGCCTGACCGATGCCGGCCACCTCGCGGCGATCGCCGAGGCGAAGGCGCTGCTGCATTGGCACGCGCGGCACCGGTTCTGTGCCAATTGCGGAAAGCCGACCCGCGTCGTCCAAGCCGGCTGGCGGCGCGACTGCGCGGGCTGCAACGCCGAGCATTTCCCGCGCACCGATCCGGTCGTCATCATGCTCGCGGTCTCCGGCGAGCGCTGCCTGCTCGGCCGCTCGCGACGGTTCGCTGCCAATATGTGGTCGTGCCTGGCCGGCTTCGTCGAACCGGGCGAGTCGATCGAGCAGGCGGTTCGGCGCGAGACGCGCGAGGAGGCCGGAATCGCGTGCGGACGCGTCGCCTATTTCGCCTCCCAGCCCTGGCCGTTCCCGATGTCCCTGATGATCGGCTGCCACGCCGAAGCGCTCTCCGGCGACATCGTGGTCGACCGCAGCGAGCTCGAAGACGCGCGCTGGTTCGACCGCGACGAGGTGGCCTTGATGCTGCAGCGGCGCCATCCGAACGGCATCGCCACGCCGCCGCCGGTCGCCATCGCCCACCACATCATCCGCGCCTGGGTGGAGGACCACTCCCCGCTCGGCGCACGCGCGCCCGTGCGCGCCGAAAGAGCGCGTCGGTGACGCAGCGGCCTGCGCCCCTCGTGTTGTGCGCAGGGATCGCCGTCCTCGACGAGGTGTTCCGCATCGGCTGCTTTCCCGCCGCCGAAGGAAAGACGAAGGCCGACTCGTTCGCCGCAACGGTCGGCGGCTGCACCGCCAATGCCGCCATGACGATTTCACGCCTCGGCGGTAAGGCTCGGCTTGCTGCCCCGCTCGGGGGTCCTGCCGGTGACGATACGGTCGGGGATCGCATCATCGCCGGTCTCGTGCGCGAGCGCGTCGATTGCCGCGGCATCGTGCGCATAGCGGGCACGATGTCGCCGCTGTCGGCAATCCTGGTCGATGCGGCCGCCCGCCGGATCATCGTCAATCATCGCGACGACCGGCTCGCCGAAACCCGGCTTGCCGACCCGCCGGCGCTGATCGACGGCGCCGCCGCGGTTCTGGTCGACGATCTGTTTCCCCAATGCGTGCTGCCGATCTGCGAAGCGGCGCGCGCCCGCGCGATTCCGGTGGTGCTCGATGCCGAACGCCCGACGCGTCATGCCGACGCGCTGCTCGACGTTTGCTCGCACATTATTTTCTCCGCCGAAGGGCTGCGTGCCAGCGCCGGCGTCGACGATCTCGCGGCGGCGCTCCCGCGCATCGCCCGGCGTGCCCACCGCTTGGTCGCGGTCACCGATGGAGAAAACGACATCCTGTGGCTCGACGGCGCGACGGTGCGGCGGCTGCCGGTGTTCGCGGTCGATGCGGTCGATACGCTCGCGGCGGGCGACGTGTTTCACGGCGCCTTCGCGCTTGCGCTGGCCGAGGGTCAGGGGGAGCGCACGGCCTTGCGGTTCGCCGCCGCCGCGGCCGCGATCAAATGCACGCGCTTCGGCGGCGGTGCCGGAGCGCCGAACCGTGCGGAGGTCGAAACCCTGCTGGCGAGCGACTAAATCGCCCTGACGTCGAAGCCGTAGAGCCGAGCCGGATTGTCGACCAGGATCTTCTTGCGGACGGCCGCGTCGGGCACCCACTTCGTCAGCTGGTTGAGCAAGAGACCGTCATCGATCGGGAACGGCGGCGCGATCTCGGTCAGCGGCTTGCCGCGTCCGGCGTCGGAGTTCGGGTGCGGCCAGTCGGTGCCCCAGACGATCCGGTCGGGGTTCGCCGCCACCAGCGCCTGCGCGAGCGGCGTCACGTCGGAATAGTCCGGCGCTTTCTTGGAAACGCGATAGGCACCCGAAATCTTCACGTAGGCGCGGCCCGCTTTCACCAGATCGAGCAGCGCCACGAAGTCCGGCTGGCCCGGGCCTTGCGCCGGATCGCCCCGGCCGAAATGGTCGAACACCACCGGGAACGGCAATTGCGCGAAGTGATCCTTCAACGCGGAGATGACCGACGTCCGGGTGTAAAGCTGGATATGCCAGCCAAGTCCGCGGATTTGATCGGCCGTGGTGTCGATGAGCTGTTTCGCGGCGTCAGGCTCGAACCTGCCGGCGGTGTTGGTTTCCAAATTCAGCCGCACGCCGCGGATGCCCGCCGCGTTCATTTCCTCCAATGCGGCGCGCGGCGTCGCCTTGTCGATGACCGCGACCCCGCGGCCGCGCTGGCCGAGCTGCCGCACCCCGTCGACGGTGCAGGAGTTGTCGGTGCCGTAGACGCTCGGCTGCACGATGACGACGCGGTCGAGCTTGAGCGCGCGCTTCAAGTCGTTGAGCTCTTCGACCGAGGCCTGCGGCGGCGTGTAGATGCGCTTCTCGGCGAACGGGAATTTTTGCGGATCGCCGAACACGTGGACGTGGCAGTCGCAGGCGCCGGCGGGAACGTCGAAATCGACTGCGGTTCGGGCTGCGGCAGGATGGGCATCCAAGACAACACCTCCTTGCAGCGCCACGGCCGAGGCGCCGGCGGCGCCGAGCTGGAGCATTCCTCGTCTGGTGATCATGACGTTCTCCCATTTTGCGAACGGTCAGCCCGCCGCTGGCGTCCCGCGGCATTGTTGTTGCTCGAAATTCGCCGGCCGCCGCGACGTGGCGCCGGAGTGAGAGCGACCTGACGTGCTGTCGGTAGACTACAAGTATCTCGGATGGATTGCACGCCGGATCGTACCGCATGCCGGAACGGCCGACGCGGGCGGCACGGAGGCGGCGCGATCACTTCTTCTGCGTCGACGGGCACGGCGCGCCGCACGGCGCGCAGGCGCCGGCAAAGTCCTCGGGGCTCACCGCGCGGCCGCTCGACAGGCTCGTCAGGTGGTCGACGAGCACCGCCGCAAGGCCGAGAACAAGCACCAGCGCGTAGACGAGCCGCATGGCACCTACTCGCGCGACAGGCCGAACCAGGGCCGCAGGCGAATGCCCACCGCGCAGCCGGCAAGCGCCGCGGCGAACCACACCCAACCATGCAGCGAGCCCGAGGCTACGCCGCCGACGAACGCGCCGATGTTGCAGCCGAAGCCGACCCGCGCGCCCCAACCCATCAATAGGCCGCCCAGCGCAGCCGCCAGCAGCGAGCCGAGCGGCGGCCATTGGGTCCGCGCGAACGGGCGCATCGCGGCAGCCGCCGCCATCGCGCCGAAGATCATGCCGAGGTCGGTGAGGCTCGACGTATCGCTCAATACCGAGTCGGCGAGCGCACGCTTCGGACCCGGCCATTGCCAGAACGCGTGGCCGGCCAGATCGAGACCGAGCGCGCCCGCGATCTTTCCGCCCCACACCGTGAAGCCGAAGGTGACGCTCCACGGATGTCCGCCGGCGAGAAAGACGCCGATCGAGATCAGGCCGATCGCGATCGCGCCGATGATGATGGTGCGGCTCGGGGTGACGTTCGCTCCGCGGCGGCGGGCGATCGCGATAACCGTGCCGGCGGCCGCCGCAAGGCTGATGATCGTCACGGCAAGGCCGCCCCACGGCCCGAGATAGTGCGACGCGACGATCGGATCGACGCCGCCGAGCGCCAGGAAGGCCGGCAGCTGCAGGCTTCCGATCACGCTGCCGACGATGAAGAAGAACAGCGCGATCAACATCCGGCCGGCACCGCTTCCCACCGTGTAGAGCGTGCCGGAGCCGCACCCGTTGGCGAGCTGCATGCCGACGCCGAACACGAAGGCGCCGATGACGAGCGAGGGCCCGAGCGGCGCAATCGCGCCGCCGAAGCCGGGCACGAGCGCCGCGACCGGCACGATCGCGACCGCGGCGACCGCAATCAGGATGAAGGCGCCGATCAGTCCGCCCGCCTCGCCGCGCGCGATGAACCGGCGCCACGCGGCAGTGAAGCTGAACTCCGCCTTGAAGAAAGCAACGCCGAGCGCGAAGCCGAGCGCAATCAAGGCCGCCGAGGCCGGCTGGCCATCGAGCAGAACAAGCGCGCCAAGCAGCGCGGCGGCGACCAGCGCCGCGGACAGGAACAGCCAATCGCTGCGCCCGGCGATCGCCGGGCCGGCCGCTTCGGCCGTCGTTGCGAGAGCCATGGAGATTGACCGGGCTAACTCATCGAATCGATGCCGAGCAACGGCTTATGATCCGCGGCCGAGCACTTTCATCAAGTCGTCCCATTTGGTGCGTTGCGATTGCACCGGCCGGCCGGCGTCGGCGGTCCATTCGACCATCGAGCCGGGGAACAGCTTCACGTCCTTGCGGCCGAGGATTTCCGACAGCACGAACCAGTCGGTCGCCGCCCAATGGCCCGTATTGCAATAGCTCGTCACCGGTCCCGCCGGCATGGCGGCGAAGGCCTGGGCCAGGTCTTCCTTCGGCTTCAGCCGGTTGGTCCGGGTGTCGTAGAGCAACGCGCTGTCGACGCTGTGCGCGCCGGGGATATGGCCATAGGCCGAGGCCTTGTCGTGCTTGACCTTGCCGGAGAAGAACGTGGCTGGGCGTGCATCGACCAGCGCGGCGGTGCTCGAGCGCGACGCCTGCTCGACCTCTTGGACGCTCGCCAGCAATGACTTGTCAACTGCGGCGGTGAAGATTTTCGGCGAGGGCGCCCGCTTGCCGGTCTCGATCGGGTTTGCCGGATCGGCTTTCCACGCCGCGAAGCCGCCGTCGAGAATCGAAATCCGGGTGTGGCCCATCACCTTGAGTGTCCAGTAGACCCGGGCGGCGGCCCCGAAGTCGAGCACGTGGACGCCGGCCGGAACCACCACGACGCGGCTGTCCTCGTCGATGCCGGCCTCGCCGATCAGCTTTTCCAATTCCGGCACCGTCGGCAGCATCAGGGGAATGTTGTTGCGCGTGACCCGCCAGCCGGCCTTGTCGTAGTCGCTGTGCACGGCGCCCGGAACGTGTCCGTTCGCATAGGCCTCGGCGCCGCCGCCATCGAGCGCGGAGCGGATGTCGAGGACCACCAGGTCCGAATCGGCGAGATGATCCTTGAGCCAGGTTGCGGAGACCAACGGCGTCACGCCGTCGGCCGAAGCCGGGGCAGGCGCGGCAAACGCGAATGCGGCGGCCGCCGCGATAGAGAGGAAGCCGCGAAGGAGACGAACGGCGAGGGGGGTCATGGCACTTTGGCTACCGGATAGGGTGGACCGACGATGAACGACATTGAGTGGCGCAGAACGGCCCGATGAATTATGCTTGAAATAGAATATTTTCTCTCTAAACACAGCGGGCTAGGGACAAAAAGAAAAGTTTTTCTGCCGAACTGGGGACTTGCAGCCAGCTTCATCCAATTCGCAGGGATATTCCAGCATGGACTCAATCGACCGCAAGATCCTCGCCGTGCTGCAAGAGGACGCTTCGCTTTCCGTCGCCGAGATCGGCAGCCGCGTCGGCCTCTCGTCGACGCCCTGCTGGAAGCGCATCCAGCGGCTGGAAGCCGAGGGCGTGATCCAGAAGCGCGTGGCGCTCGTCGATCAGGACAAGATCGGGCTCGCCATCACGGTCTTCGTCTCGATCGAGACCGGAGACCATTCGCAGGCTTGGCTCGCCAACTTTGCCGAGGTCGTCGGCGTCATGCCGGAAGTGATGGAGTTCTATCGGATGGCCGGCGACGTCGATTACATGCTGCGCGTGGTGGTGACCGACATTGCGGGCTACGACGCTTTCTACAAGCGGCTGATTGCAGCCGTTCCGCTCAAGAACGTGACGTCGCGCTTCGCCATGGAGAAGATCAAGTCGACGACGGCGCTGCCGATTCCGGCGGCCGCTACGCGCTGACCGGCTAAACCTCAGGTGCGGGTGACCGAATCGGACAGGCGCGGACGCATGTAGATCTGATCCTTGAGCGACAGCGTCCCGGTAATGACGTAACCGATGGTCGGCGTGTAATCGTACTGCACCTCACCCCAGATCAGCCAGGTGTTGGGAATCTTGAGGGCGGTCGGCACGGTGACGACCTGATCCACCGCACGCGCCGTGGTGTTTTTCGCGTCGCTCCATTCGATTTTCGCGTTCCCCTGGGCGTCGATCTTCACCTGCGACACCGTGACCTTGAGACTGGCTGACGGATAGGGCGCGGTGACCGCGGTCGCCGCATTGAGGATGTTCGTCATGTCCGTGGTGCTGACGCTCGTGGCCTGCGCCACCAGGTCGGCGACCGAGCGCGCGGTGAGCGTCACCTTGCGATCGACGGCAACCGCCTGCGACACCTCGACGCCGCCAAGATAGAGCGTGAGCATCACCGGCAGCAGCAGCGCGAACTCGACCGCGGATACGCCGCGCTCGTCGCCGGCAAGCCGGGTCAATCGGTCGCGCAAATTCGAAACGCAGGATTGGGATGCCATGGCGGCTCTCATTGGTAGGGCTCGTTGCGGAACGCTGCGGTCGCCATCAGCAGGCGCTTGTTGCCGGTCACGTCCGAAAGGTTCAGGCCCATCAGCGAGACCCAGACGGGCCACTGATACATCACGCGAACGACGACGATGTCGCCCGCATTGCCCGGCTGATAGACGAAGTTGTTGTTCACGTTGCCCTGGGAATCGATCGGCTTCGACAAATCCGTGGAGCTGAACGACGAGGCGGTGCGGACGTCGATCTGGATTCCGTTGGTGCAATCGAACATCCCGAACACGCGCGAACAGATCGATTGTTTGAACTGGGTTTGGCTGAAGCCTTGAGTCTGGGCCTGTCCGGTCAGGATCAGGCGGCTTGCATCCGCCGTGGCCGTCTCCAGCGTCTGGCCGGCGAAGAAGACGAGCGCGGTCTCGATGATGGCGAACAGGAGCGCCAAGAAGGGCGCCGCCACAAGAGCGAACTCGACGGTCGCTGCGCCGTCCTCGCGTCGCGCCAATCGACGCAACGCCGCGACGCCGAAGAGTCGTTTCGTATGCAATGCGAACTTGGCGCTGATGTGCCTGAACATAGCCGAGAAGCTCCGGTTCCCCTGAGGCGTCGCGCAGCCGATCATTCAATTTTATAGCAAAGACCCGTTTGCGAACCGTTTCCGCAACGGAAACTAAGCGGACACGGCCGGTAAGATTCCACTAACCGTGGGAGCGATTGCCCGAGGCAGGCCGATCACGGCCGGCATCGCGGCTATCGGCCTGGAACGCGGGTCACTTCGGCAGGGCCTGACCTTGCGCCGTTCCGCTGCGCGTCACGGTCTGGCCGAGCGCGGCGTCGAAATGCGCCGGCGCGTCGCCGAGCGTGACGCGACGCTCGCACTTGGGCGCGCAGCTGTAGGATTCCTGCAGGACGCCGCGATAGACCACGACCACATCGTCGCGCGGCCCATGAACCTGCACGGATTTTTCCATCAGGATGTTGCCGGCACGGTCGAGCGCAAGGACGTTGGTCATCCCGAAGCCCTTGCCGGTCAATACCAGGATGCCGCCGGGCTGCAACGAGACGTCGGCGATCATCGGATTGCCGACCACCACGGTCGAGACCTTCTCCGGCATCTTCACCACCGTGGCCTGATCGAGCACGACGGTCACATGATCCGCGGCACCCGCGGCACCCGCAGCCAGGACGGCGGCGGCGAGGACGACGCCCATCATGCGATGCAAGATGCGTCCGGTCGGGTTTCGCGCTGGCGTCACAGACATTGGGCGGCTTCTCCGCGGCCCGGCCGCATGGGACGGGAGCGGGGTAAGTTGACTGCAAATTGGTGAATGAAGTGCAAACAGACCGTCTTCCGCGGTTCCGGGTTGCATCGGCGCGATGAAACACACGTGATTCACCGAAGATCAGCAACTTTCGGCGGCGATCGTTTCGACTCTTGGCCGGACGCAACTTGCCCTCTTGCATAAATAGTTGCAAGCTTTTACATGTTTATTTAAGATGATTTGCTTTGTTTATTCACCTCAATTTGTTATTAACCACTGTCGTAATTGTCGCGAAGACTAACCAATTCATCAATGAAATTAACTTTGCTGCAATAAGTCCTGGATATCGTGGCGCACGGTCCGGATTGGCCGGGACACAACGACCCATCGGATCAAGCTCAGACAGCCACGTGTGGACCTAAGGAGCCAGCTATGAAGACCCTCGTTACGCGTTTCGTGAAGGACGAGTCGGGCGCCACCGCCATCGAATATGGCCTCATCGCCGCGGGCATCTCCGTCGCCATCATCACCGTCGTGAAGAACGTCGGCACCAACCTGAGTGGCACGTTCACGTCGGTGCAGAACGCGCTCAAGTAAGCAGCGTTCGTCACCGTTCGACCAAAGGCTCCGGCGCGTCGCCGGAGCCTTTTTGTTTGGGCACTTGCGAATGCCGATCGAATTCGCCGCGGCAAGGAAAAACTGATCGATTGGCCTCACGTTCTGTTGAGATTTGCCGTTTAAAAAGGAGCATCGCGTCGTGGTGAGGCCGGCGCGCGCAATAGGGAGAAAGTCGCATGTCGATGTTGAAGCGCTTTTTGCGCGAGGACTCCGGTGCCACCGCGATCGAGTATGGCCTCATCGCTGCCGGCATCTCGGTTGCCATCATCGTGGTGGTGCAAGGGGTCGGTACGAACCTGAGTGGTGTGTTCACCTCGGTCCAGAACGCCCTCAAATAAAGGGCGGCCGGCGACACTCACTTGCCGCCCGGCACGCGGCGCGGGCGGCGAATTCCGAACGCTAACCGATCCGAAAGGGGCGTTCGCACAACGTTTGTCACGGCGCCGCCGGGCGCATTTGGGCGGGTTGGCGATGATGATGGATGCAGTCAGGCTGCTGCTGTTTCCAGCGCTGATGGCATTCGCGGCGTCGAGCGATCTGCTGACCATGACGATCTCCAACCGCGTGTCGCTCATGCTTATGGGCGGCTTCTTCGGTCTCGCCCTGGTGACGGGACTGAGCGCGGCGGCCTTGGGCGCACATCTCGGCGCCGCCCTCATGGTATTCGCCGTCGTCTTCGTCATGTTCGCCCGCGGCTGGATCGGCGGCGGCGACGCCAAGCTCGCCGCCGCCACCGCGCTGTGGCTCGGCTTCGACCAATTGTTGCCGTACTTTCTCTATGCCTCCTTGTTCGGCGGCGTGCTCACTTACTTGATGATCAGATTTCGGCTCATACCGTTGCCGGCCTTCCTCGCCGGGCAGGAATGGGCGCAGCGGTTGCACCGCATGGATGCCGGCGTTCCCTACGGAATCGCCCTCGCGGCTGCCGCGCTCATGGTCTATCCCGACACGACCTGGATGACCGTGACACAGCCCTAAAGCGAACGCCGCCGGGGCGCTCCGGCTCAGTAATCGCCCATTAACTCAATTTGGATACGCCTCATTAACCATGGATTGACGTTTCACTGGTGAAATCCGCCAACCAAGGCCGGCTCCGGCCCGAAGCGTCATTGTGGAAAGTGAAGCGTATGAAAACCGCGCGTCTCGTAGTTCTTGGCGTGGCCGTCGCCGCGGGCGGGCTCGCTGCTTTGCTCGCCCAAAGGTCCGACCCACCGCCGCAGGCCCCCCCGCCGGTGGCCCAGATCGACACCGTCGAGATCCTGGTCGCCAAGGCCGATATCGGCATGGGCCACGTGGTCTCGCCCAACGACGTGCAGTGGCAAATCTGGCCCACGGCCGCTGCCAGCCCGCTCTTCATCCGCAGAGGCGACCGGCCCGACGCGATCCGGCAGCTGTCCGGCGCGATTGCGCGCTCACCGCTGGTGGCCGGTGAGCCGATGCGCGAGAGCAAGCTCATCAAGGCCGACGGATCCGGCTTCATGGCCGCCATCCTGCCGTCCGGCATGCGGGCGATCTCCACCGAAATCTCGCCGGAGACGGGCGCGGGCGGCTTCATCCTGCCGAACGACCGCGTCGACGTGATCCTCAGCCGGCGCGACCGCGAGGCGGAGAAGCAGGCCGGCGTCGACGTCCATACCAGCGAGACGATCCTGACCAACGTACGGGTACTGGCGATCGATCAGGCGGTCGAGGAGAAGAACGGCCAGCGCGTCGTCGTCGGCAAGACCGCGACGCTCGAGCTGATGCCGCGCCAGGCGGAGGCGCTCGCGCTCTCCCGCCAGCTCGGCACGCTGACCCTCGCGTTGCGCAGCATCGTCGATGCCAATGCGCCGGCCACCACCGAAGGCGATGACGGGCGGCCCAACAACCGCCGCGGCGTCAACATGGTCCGCTTCGGCGTGACGACGATGACCACGCCGAAATGAGGAACCGCGGCATGGCGAGCAAGCTCTCAATTCGGCCGATTCTCGTCTCGGCGCTGATCGCGCTCGCGAGTACCGCGGTATCCACGCATGCCGTCGCGGACGAATTGTCCACGCCGGTGCCGCAAGTCGCCCCCGGCGAGGGAACGACGCGTTTCGTGCCGCTCGGCGTCGGCAAGTCGGTGGTGGTCGACCTGCCGCGCGATACCAAGGACGTGCTGGTCGCCAACCCGCAAATTGCAAACGCCGTCGTGCGGTCGGCGCGGCGCGCCTACCTGATCGGCGTCGCCGTCGGCCAGACCAACGTGTTCTTCTTCGACGCCGAGGGCCGGCAGATCGCCGGCTTCGACATCGCGGTGACGCGCGATCTCAACGGTGTTCGCGCGGCGATGAAACAGGTTCTGCCGCAAGCGGACGTCAGGATCGAGGGCGTCGCCGACGGCGTCATGCTGACCGGAAGCGTGGCGAATCCCGGCGAGTCCCAGCAGGCCCACGATCTTGCGTCGCGGCTGGTCGGCGACGGAAAAGTCGTCAACGGGATCACCATTCGCGGCCGCGATCAGGTCATGCTCAAGGTGACCGTCGCCGAAGTGCAGCGCGACGTGATCAAGCAGCTCGGCGTCGATCTCAGCGGCAGCCTCAATTACGGCACGGCCATCGTCAATTTCAACACCAGCAATCCGTTCTCGGTGAACGGTCAGGCGCTCAGCGACACGGCAATCACGCCCCGCGGAGCCCTCAACGCCACGACCGGTTTGCCGCGCCTCGGGGCGACGATACGCGCCATGGAGCGCGCCGGCGTGATCCGCACGCTGGCCGAGCCGAACCTGACCGCGATCTCGGGGGAAAGCGCCAACTTCCTCGCCGGCGGCGAATTCCCCATCCCGGCGGGATACAGCTGCGATCCGGCCACCCGCGTCTGCCAGCTCTCGATTCAGTTCAAGAAGTTCGGCGTCGGCCTCAACTTCACGCCGGTCGTGCTGTCGGAAGGCCGAATCAGCCTCAAGGTCATGACCGAGGTGTCGGAACTCTCGGCCGAGGGGGCACTGACCCTGTCGCAATCGACGGGCGCGGGGACGACCTCGACCGTCAGCATCCCATCGATCAAGACGCGGCGCGCCGAAACCACCGTGGAGATTCCCTCGGGCGGATCGCTGGCCATGGCGGGCATGATTCAAGAGCAGACGAAGCAGCAGCTCAACGGGCTTCCCGGCTTGATGCAGCTTCCCGTGCTCGGCACGTTGTTCAAGAGCCGCGACTACGTCAACCGGCAGACCGAGTTGGTGGTTCTGGTGACGCCCTATGTGGTGCGCGCGGTCGCGCAGAAGGAGCTGTCGCGGCCCGACGACGGGTTCGTGGACGCGACCGATCCGGCAAGCGTGCTGCTCGGGCGGCTCAACCGCATCTACGGCGTGGCCGGCAAGGGCGAGCCGCGCCGCGGCTATCACGGCAGCTACGGGTTCATTCTCGATTGATCGGACGCGACGAGGACATGCAGATGACCAGAGTTCCCAATACGCCGTCGCGGCCGCGCATATTTCGCGCAATGGCGGCGAAAGCCGTGCTGCTCGTCGGCGTCGCCGCCGGGCTCGCCGCATGTCAGCACAACGAGGTTACCGGTATCGGCGATCCCGCGCCGGCGGATTACCGCCAGCGCCATCCGATCGCGGTGAGGGAGGGCGAGCGCACCGTCGAGTTGTTCATCGGCCATGCCCGCGGCGGCCTCACGCCGGCGCAGCGCGCCGATGTCGCCGCCTTCGCCCATGCGTGGCGGCGCGAGTCGACCGGAGGAATCATCATCGACGTGCCGTCGGGGACGGTAAACGCGCGCGCGGCGCGTGACGCGCTGCACGAGGCGCGGGCGATCCTCGCCGCATCGGGCGTGCCGGCTTCCGCCATGGGCACGCGCCCTTACCAGCCCGAGGATGCGAGAATCATGGCCAATCTCAGGCTCAGGTACCCGAAGATGGTCGCATCGGCCGGGCCCTGCGGATTGTGGCCGCACGACATCGGTCCGAGCCTGGATCGCAAGTACAACGAGAACGGACAATATTGGAACTTCGCCTGCGCCAACCAGCGCAACTTGGCCGCCATGGTCGAGAACCCGGCCGATCTCGTTCAGCCGCGCGGCGATACCCCGGTCTACGCGGGTCGGCGCTCGACCGTGCTCGACAAGTATCGCAAGGGCGAGAGCACATCCACGGTCTATCCGGATGCCAACAAAGGCAAGATCAGCGACATAGGCCAATGATCAAGTTCAGTTCTCCAGCAGGGGAGGCCGAGGCCGCCCCGGTCGAAATCGCCCGCGAACAGCACATCGCGCCGATCCCGCGCATTTCGATCCAGGCGTTTTGCGAGTCCTCCGAGACGACCGCAGTCGTGCAGGCGGCCGGCGAGGATCGCCGCATGGGCAAGGCCCATCTCAAGATCCAGATGGGCGGCATTGCCGCAGCGGTCGAGGCTTATCGGACCTCGCCGACCCCCAACGTCATCGTTATTGAATCGGAGAGCCGCGGCGACGATCTCCTCGCCGGCCTCGATACGCTCGCCGACGTGTGCGACGCCGGCACGCGCGTGATCGTCGTCGGCAAGCTCAATGACATCATACTCTACCGCGAGCTGGTGCGCCGCGGGATCAGCGACTACCTGATGTCTCCGATTTCGGTGCTCGACGTCGTGCGGGCGGTCTCCGGGCTGTTTTCCGCGCCCGACGCCAAGCCGGTCGGCCGCACGGTCGCCGTCATCGGCGCCAAGGGCGGAGTCGGCGCATCCACGGTCGCTCACAACGTCGCCTGGGCGATTGCCCGCGATCTCAGGCTCGATTCGGTCGTCACCGATCTCGATCTTCCGTTCGGCACCGCCGGGCTCGACTACAATCAGGATCCGCCGCAAGGCATCGCCGATGCGGTGTTCGCGCCGGAGCGCATCGACACCGGGTTCGTCGACCGGCTGCTGTCGAAATGCACCGACCATCTCAGCCTCCTGGCCGCGCCCGCGACGCTCGAACGCGTCTACGACTTCGGCACCGACGCCTTCGACGGCATCCTCGACATCCTGCGCACGGCCGTCCCCTGCATCGTGCTCGACGTGCCCCACGCGTGGACCGGATGGACCAGGCGCATTCTGGTCGGCGCGGACGACATTCTGGTGGTCGCAGCGCCCGACCTTGCGAACCTGCGGAACGCCAAGAATCTCATCGATTTGCTGCGCTCGGCGCGGCCGAACGATCGCCCTCCGCACTACTGCCTCAACCAGGTCGGCGTGCCGAAGCGGCCGGAACTCAAGCCCGCCGACTTCGCCAAGGCGCTGGAAGCGGAGCCGACCGCCGTCATCCCGTTCGAGCCCCAGCTGTTCGGCACGGCAGCGAACAACGGCCAGATGATCGCCGAGGTCGCGGCCGGCCATCGCGCCGCGGAAACGTTCCGCCAATTGGCGCAGCTGTTGACCGGCCGCGCCGAGGCGAAGCGGTCGCGCGCCAATCTGCTGACCCCTTTGATCGAAAAGCTCAAACGCCGGGCGTAGTTGATTTCGGAGACCAGCGGCGTGTTTGGCAAACGCTCCACATTCGGTTCGGATACTCCGCTCACGGCGCCGGCGCCCGCCGGGCCGGCCGTGCTGCCGTCGCCGGCCGCGCCGTCCGGATCGGATTTCGCCGGCGAGAACGGCCGCTCGTCGCTGCCGTCGTCCGGCTTGGCCGCGGCGGTCGCCTCGCCCCCCCTTGCTCCCGCGCAACGTCCCGGGGCGACGCCTGCTCCGGCGCCGCAGCCGGCAGGCGGCGACTCGCGGCGCTCCGACACCTATTACGAGGTCAAGGGCACGATCTTCGGCGCCCTGATCGAGGCGATCGATCTCTCCCAGCTCGCGCGCCTCGACTCGGATTCGGCGCGCGAGGAAATTCGCGACATCGTCAACGAGATCATCGCCATCAAGAACATCGTGATGTCGATCTCGGAGCAGGAGGAGCTGCTCGACGACATCTGCAACGACGTGCTGGGCTACGGTCCGCTGGAGCCGCTGCTCGCGCGCGACGACATCGCCGATATCATGGTGAACGGCGCCAGCACCGTCTTCATCGAAGTCGCCGGCAAGATCCAGAAGACCGGCATCCGCTTCCGCGACAACCAGCAGCTTCTCAACATCTGCCAGCGCATCGTCAGCCAGATCGGCCGGCGCGTCGACGAATCGTCCCCGATCTGCGACGCGCGCCTGCCCGACGGCTCCCGCGTCAACGCCATCGTGCCGCCTCTCTCCATCGACGGTCCGGCGCTCACCATCCGCAAGTTCAAGCGCGACAAGCTCACGCTCGAGCAACTGGTCAAGTTCGGCTCGATCACGCCGGAGGGCGCCGAGGTGCTCAAAGTGATCGGGCGTTCGCGCGTCAATACCCTGATTTCCGGCGGCACCGGCTCGGGCAAGACCACGCTGCTCAACTGCCTCACCCGCCACATCGACGACGACGAGCGCATCATCACCTGCGAGGACGCCGCCGAGCTGCAGCTGCAGCAGCCGCACGTGGTGCGCCTGGAAACGAGACCGCCCAACCTGGAAGGCGAGGGCCAGGTCACCATGCGCGATCTCGTGCGCAACTGTCTGCGCATGCGGCCGGAGCGCATCATCGTCGGCGAGGTGCGCGGACCCGAGGCGTTCGACCTGTTGCAGGCGATGAACACGGGTCACGACGGCTCGATGGGCACGCTCCACGCCAACAACCCGCGCGAGGCGCTCTCGCGCCTTGAATCGATGATCACGATGGGCGGCTTCTCGCTGCCGTCGCGCACCATCCGCGAGATGGTGTGCGCCTCGGTCGACGTCATCATCCAGGCGGCACGCCTGCGCGACGGCTCGCGGCGCATCACCCACATCACCGAGGTGATGGGGATGGAAGGCGACGTGATCATCACCCAGGACATCTTCCTCTATGAAATGCTGGGCGAGGACGCGAACGGACGGCTGATCGGACGCCACCGCTCGACCGGCATCGGCCGGCCGCGGTTCTGGGATCGCGCCCGCTATTACGGCGAGGACGCGCGGCTCGCCGCGGCGCTCGATGCCGCCGAAGTCGCCAACGAACAAGTCCGCTGACAGCAAGGCCGCCATGGACCTCCAGATGCTCGCCTTGTTCTTCCTGGTAACCGTCGCGGCGGGCGGCGTGGTCTGGGTGTTCGTCTATCCCATCCTGTCGGGCGAACGGCAGGCGGAAAAGCGCGTCGACAGCGTGGCGCGGCAAGCGCCGGTCGTGCGCGCGACCGCGCAGCGCGGCACGCAACGCTCGCGGCGAGAACAGGTCGAAGAGTCTCTGAAGGAACTCGAGCTGCGCCGCAGCAAGGCCAAGAATTTGCCGCTCGCCATGCGCATCAACCAGGCGGGCCTCAACTGGTCGAAGCGGCAGTTCATCTTGATCAGCGCCGCCCTGGGTCTTGTTACTTTCGCCGCCGCTTTCATTGTCGAGGCGGGTCTCCTGCCGGCGCTCGCGCTCGGATTTGCCGCCGGTCTCGGAGTGCCGCGCTGGCTCCTCTCGTTTCTCAAGAAGCGCCGGGAAACGAAGTTTCTGATGGCCTTCCCCGATGCCGTGGACGTCGTCGTCCGCGGCCTCAAAGCCGGTCTGCCGCTGCTCGACTGCTTCCGGATCATCTCCAACGACGCGCCGGAGCCGGTCAAGAGCGAGTTCCGCACCATCATCGAAACGCAGACCGTCGGTATTCCGCTCGGCGACGCCTGCGCCAAGCTCTACGAGCGCATCCCGCTCGCCGAGTGCAATTTCTTCGCCATCGTCATCGGCATTCAGCAGAAGGCGGGCGGCAACCTGTCGGAAGCGCTCGGCAACCTGTCGCGCGTGCTGCGCGACCGCAAGAAGATGAAGGGCAAGATCCAGGCGATGTCGATGGAAGCCAAGGCTTCCGCCGTCATCATCGGCGCCTTGCCGATCGCGGTGATGATCCTCGTCTATATCACCAGCCCGAGCTACATCGAGCTTCTCTGGACCCATCCGATGGGCCGCATGATGCTCGTGGCGTGCGCGAGTTGGATGCTGATCGGCTGCCTCGTCATGCGCAAGATGATCAATTTCGACTTTTAGAGCGCCGCCATGATCGAGCTTCTGATCGACAAGATTCACGACGCGAAATTCCTCACCATGCTGTTCGCCGCCGTTGCCGCCGTGGCGACGGTGCTCACGCTCGCGATGCCGCTGCTCACGGGCGACAGTCTCGACAAGCGCATGAAGACGGTGGCGATCGAGCGCGAACGGATAAGGCAACGCGAGCGCGAGCGGCTGGCGCGCGGCGAGAAGATCACGCTGCGCAGCTCCCCGAAGCAGTACATGAAGACCATCGTCGACCGGTTCAATCTGGCGAAATGGCTGGGGCAGGAGGAGGCGCGCGCGATGCTCATCCAGGCCGGCTATCGCGGCCAGGGGCCCTATATCGCGTTCCTGTTCTTCCGTCTGGTGGCGCCGGTCGCATTGCTGCTCGTGACGCTGTTCTACGTGTTCGTGGTGGTGGAACTGCAGCAGCCGGCGACGATCAAGATATTGATCTGCCTCGCCGCCGCCTATGGCGGCATGCAGGTTCCCAAGCTGTTCTTGAAGAACAAGATCCAGCGCCGCCAGCTCTCGATCAGGCGGGCCTTTCCCGACGCGCTCGACCTGCTGCTGATCTGCGTGGAATCGGGCATTTCGATCGAGGCCGCGTTCCGCCGGGTGAGCGTGGAAATCGGCTCGCAGTCGATCGCGCTCGCCGAGGAACTGACGTTGACGACGGCCGAGCTGTCCTATCTGCAGGATCGCAAGCAGGCCTACGAGAACCTGGCGCAGCGCACCGATCTCGAGGGCGTCAAGGCGGTCTGCATGGCGTTGCAGCAGGCCGAGCGCTACGGCACCCCGCTCGGACAGACGCTGCGGGTGATGGCGCAGGAGAACCGCGACATGCGGATGCAGGAAGCCGAGAAGAAGGCCGCCGCGCTGCCGCCGAAGCTCACGGTGCCGATGATCCTGTTCTTCCTGCCCGTGCTGTTCGTCGTCATCCTCGGACCCGCGGCGATCCGGGTGATGGAGATCAAGTAAGCTTCGGCCGCTTGCTACCGGTGAAATTGCGAACGGCCTCGGCGGGTCATGCCCGGCCCCAGGATCAAGTCCGGGGCAGGCTCTTATGCCGAGCATCCACGTCTCGGAGATGCGAGTCACTCAAAGACGGGCTGGCCGGGACAACCCTCGCCGCTGTGGCGGCTCGCCCGGCCATGACGATGCGAATAGGTCGAGGTCAAAGAGCGCCGTATCACTCGGCGCGGCGGGCGAGTTTCTTCCAGCTGTTCGGTTGTGCCAGCATCTGGCGCAGATAGGCCACGTTGGCGGCGGCCTCGTCGGGCGGCAGATCGGCGCGCGCGATCTTCTCCGCCTCCTGGAACCGGCCTTGCAGGCCGACGACGAGCGCGAGATTCTGGCGCACGCGCGGGTCGGAACCGGGCCGGTCGACGGCGCGGCGCAGTGTCGACTCCGCCTGCGGCAGGTCCTTGGCGAGCGCGTAGGAGAGACCGAGATTCGACAAGACCGACGGTTCATCCGGGATGATCCTGAGCGCGCTTTCGTAATGGCGCCGCGCCTCCTCGGGCCGCCCCATCTGGTCGAGCACGGCGCCCTGCACCGAGAGGATGCGCCAGTCGGGCTGGTCGGGCGAGTGGGCGCGGTCGAGCACGTCGATCGCCTGCGCGTAACTGCCCATGTCGGCGAGCGCCCGGCCATAGGCGCCCAGCACCGCCCGGTTCTTCGGGTTCAGGATCGAGGCCTGCTCGAGCACGGCCGCCGCCTGGTTGCGCTGGCCGATGCCGCGCAGCGCGATCGCGTAGCGGATCGCCGCTTCGACGTCGCGATTGTCGGCGCGATAGCGCTCGCCGTAGACCGCGATGTCGCGGCGCCACTCGGCCTCGGGGCGCGGCCCGGCGGGCATCGCGATCGAGCCGGTGGTGTCGGTCGGATTGGTCGTCTTGCAGCCGGCGGCGGTTGCGGCGATCACCGCGGCAAGCGCGGCCGAGGCGAGAAGGCGCGTTGTTCGGGTCGGACGCATGCGCTCACTCCGCCGAGCCCGCGGATGCTCGGCCTTGAGCTTCAGCAATAGAGCGTTAACCCTAACGGCCGGTTAATCGGTTCGTCCGCGGCTCGCCTTTCCCCTCGCCGACCGCCGTGCTAGTGCCCCGTTTCCGAAGTTCGTGATACATTGCGGCACTCTCTCACACGAACTTCGCAAACAAAGGGGCACTAGCAAGTATATGATTCTAGTGCCGCTTTTCGATTTGAAGTTCCTAAACGAACTTGCCGGTACCGCTGTAGGAACTTCAAATCGGCGGCACTAGCAGGGCAAACCTCACGCCCAGGCCTTCCTTCCATGCATCCCGTCTACGTTGCCCGCGGCGAAGCCGTGCAACCGATCCCGATCTGGTTCGTCACCGCCGCGACCTATGCGGCGGTGCGCGAGCGGCTCGATGCCGGCGCCCGCGCTTTCGCCGACGCCGCGTCCTTCGAGCCGCTGGCCGGCCGCCACCTGCTGCTGCCCGGAGCGCAAACGTTGTCCGGCGCGCTGTTCGCGCTCGAGCCGGCGGACAAGCCGGTCAAGGACCTGTTCCTGCCCGGCCGGCTGCCGGCGCTGCTGCCGGACGGGACCTATCGCTTCGCCAACGCCGCCCACGACCAGCGCCTTGCGGCGCTTGCCTTCGCGCTCGGCTCCTATCGCTTCGGCCGCTACCGCCGGATAGAGGACAAGGCGGTCAAGCTGGAACTGCCCGACGGCGTCGACGGCGCCGATCTCACCCGCATCGCGGACGGCGTGACGCTCGCCCGCGACCTCATCAACACGCCGGCCAACGATCTCGGACCGGCCGAGCTGGAGGAGGCCGCCCGCACGCTCGGGACGAAGCACGGCGCCAACATCCGTTCGATCGTGGGCGATGACCTGCTCGCCGAGAACTTTCCCCTGATCCACGCGGTCGGACGCGCGGCAGCGCGCGCGCCGCGCCTGATCGATTTCACCTGGGGAAATCCGAACGATCCCAAGATCACGCTCGTGGGCAAGGGCGTGTGCTTCGACACCGGCGGCCTCGACATCAAGCCCGAGAGCGGCATGCTCATCATGAAGAAGGACATGGGCGGCGCGGCCTGCGTGCTGGCGCTCGCGCACATGATCATGGACCGGGGCTTGCGGGTGCGGCTGCGGGCGTTGGTCCCGGCGGTGGAGAACGCGATTTCCGGCAGCGCCTTTCGTCCGCTCGACGTCTATCGCGCGCGCAAGGGGATCACCGTGGAAATCGGCAATACCGACGCGGAAGGCCGGCTCGTCCTCGCCGATGCGCTGGCGCTTGCCGACGAAGAGACCCCCGCGCTGGTGGTCGACATGGCGACCTTGACCGGAGCGGCGCGGGTCGCGCTCGGGCCCGATCTGCCGCCGTTCTACACCGACGACGACGCGCTTGCCGCCGATCTTGCCCGCTGTGCCGCGGCCGAGAACGATCCACTGTGGCGCATGCCGCTGTGGGGGCCCTACGAGAGCCTGCTCGAATCCAAGACCGCCGATATCAACAACGTCTCCTCGGGCAACCAGGGCGGCTCGATCACGGCGGCGCTGTTCCTGAGCCGCTTCGTCACGGCGGCGAAAGCCTGGGTCCACCTCGACGTCTACGCCTGGACGCAGACGACGAAATCGGGCCGCCCCGAGGGCGGCGACTGCCAGGCCGCGCGCGCGATCTATGCGCTGCTGCAGGAGCGGTATCCGAACTGAATTTCTTGAAGTGCTGCAGCATGACGAAAATAGTACGGCTCCATCGGGCGACGTCCCGGACGTAGCCGGCATCCTTCGAGGGCCGCTGCGCGGCCACCTCAGGATGACGGTTAACGTTTAAACGCCGGTGGCATCAGTAACCTAAACTTCGATCGATCACATTCCGGAGCGCCTCGCCGCGCTCGTAGCGTGCGATCTGTTCGGCGACATACACCGAAATCGTATCGGGATCGGTGTCCGCCGCATTATGCGGCGAAATCGTCACTTTGCGATGCGACCAGAACGGGCTTGTGGCCGGCAGCGGCTCCTCCTCGAACACGTCGAGCGTCGCGGCCAGCAGCGTTCCGTCGTCGAGGGCGGCGAGGAGGTCGCCTTCGTCGTGAAGGCCGCCCCTCGCGGCGTTGATGACGACAGGTCCGCCCAGGACTCCGTCGCGCGCCAGCTGAGAGAACGTGCGCCGGTTCAGGATACCGCGCGTCGCCGGCGTCAACGGCAACAGGCAGACGAGGATGTCGGTCCGCCCGATGAAGGCGGCCAGCTCGGCGTCGCCGGCAAAACAGCGAATGCCCGGTAAAGTCTTGCGGCTCCGGCTCCAACCGGCCACGTCGAAGCCGATCCGGCGGAGCACCGCGGCCGCATCGCTGCCGAGCACCCCCAGGCCCATGATGCCGACCCGAACGGCGCTCGCCGCCCATTGGGCCTTCGGCGCCCAGACGCGGTCCCGCTGGCAGGCATCGAGATAGCGCTGGCCGCGGTGATGCATGAGAACGTGCATCGCCACGTATTCGCTCATGCGGTGGGTGAGATCGTCGTCGGCAACGCGCACCAGCGGCACGTCGGGCAAGGACGGGTCGGTCACCAGAGCATCGACGCCGGCTCCGAGATTGAACACCACCGCGAGGTTGGGAAAGGCCGCGAGCGCGCCCGGCCTCGGTTTCCACACCGCGGCGTAGCGGACCGCCGTGGGATCGACCGGGTCGTCCGGCAGGAGCGCGACCGGACGATCCGCGCAAACCCGCCGGAACCGCTCGCGCCAAAGCGGCGGAGCCCAGTTGTCCGTGCCGCCGGCGATCAACAGGGCGAGCGCGCCTTTGGTCATGCGGAAATAGGCTACTGCGCCACGATTCCTTCGGGCGCGGTCTCGAGGTTGAACGCGGCGGCGAACAGGGCGCGGGTGTATTCGCTCTTCGGGTTCGCGAACACCTCAGCCGCCGCGCCTTCCTCCATCACCTTGCCGTGGCGCATGACGATGAGGCGGCTCGCCAGCGCGGCGACCACCCTGAGGTCATGGGAGATGAACAGGTAGGTGAGATTGCGGCGCTTCTGCAGGTCGCGCAGGAGATCGACGATCTGCGACTGGATCAGCATGTCGAGCGCGCTGGTCGGCTCGTCGAGCACGACGAACGTGGGCTCGAGCACGATCGCGCGCGCGACCGCGATGCGCTGGCGCTGGCCGCCGGAAAATTCGTGCGGATAGCGAAAGCGCGTGTCGGGATCGAGGCCCACGTCGTTGAGCGCCCGCATCACCCGCTCCTCGCGCTCCGCATCCGACATCTTGGGGTGGTGCACCCACAACCCCTCCTCGATGATGTCGGAGATCGACATGCGGGGGCTGAGCGAGCCGTAGGGATCCTGGAACACGATCTGCATGTCGCGGCGGAACGGCCGCATCTCCTTGAACTTGAGGCCCTGCAGCGCATTGCCCAAAAACACGATCGGCCCGTCGGAAGAGATCAGCCGGAGAATGGCCAGGCCCAGCGTGGTCTTGCCCGAGCCCGACTCGCCGACCACGCCGAGCGTCTCGCCCTTGCGCACCGCGACGCTCACGCCGTCCACCGCCTTGATGTGGCCGACGACCTTGCGCAGCACGCCGCGCTTGATCGGAAACCAGACCCGCAGGTCGCGCGTCTCCATCACGATCGGCGCGTTGGGCCGCAGCGGCGCGGGATCGGGCTTCGGCTCGGCCGCGAGCAGGGCGCGCGTGTAGGGATGCTCGGGCGCGGTGTAGACGCGCTCCACCGGACCCTGCTCGACGATCTTGCCCTTGCTCATCACGCACACCTTGTCGGCGATCTTGCGCACGATGCCGAGGTCGTGGGTGATGAACAGCATGCTCATGCCGAGGCGGGTCTGGATCTCCTTGAGCAGCTTGAGAATCTGCGCCTGCACCGTCACGTCGAGGGCGGTGGTGGGCTCGTCGGCGATGAGCAGGTCGGGCTCGTTGGCGAGCGCCATGGCGATCATCACCCGCTGGCGCTGGCCGCCGGAAAGCTGATGCGGGTAGCTGCCGAGCCGGCTGACCGGATCGGGGATGCCGACCTGGGCCAGCAGCTCGACGATGCGCGCCTGGGCGGCGGCGCCGGTGAGCCCGCGATGGAGCTCGAGGATCTCGCTGATCTGTTTCTCGATCGTGTGCAGCGGATTGAGCGAGGTCATCGGCTCCTGAAAGATGATGGTGATGTCGTTGCCGCGCACGTGCCTGATTTCGTGCTCCGGCAGGCCCAAGAGCTCCTGTCCCTTGAAAAGGATCGTGCCCGAAGGGTGCCGCGCCGCCGGGTAGGGCAAGAGCTTCATGATCGACAGCGCGGTGACCGACTTGCCGGAGCCCGACTCGCCGACCAATGCGACCGTCTCGCCCTTCGTGAGGTCGAACGAGACGCGGTCGACCGCCAGCGTCTCGCGCTCGCCCTGCCGGAAGGCGACGGAGAGGTCGCGGACGTCGAGCAGCTTTCCCGTCGTCGCGTCCATCATCTTCACCCGAACGTCTTGCGCGGATCGAAAGCGTCGCGCACCGCCTCGCCGATGAAGATCAGGAGCGAGAGCATGACGGCGACGGTGAAAAATCCGGTCAGGCCGAGCCACGGGGCCTGCACGTTGGCTTTGCCCTGCGACAGGAGCTCGCCGAGCGAGGGCGAGCCCGGCGGCAGGCCGAAGCCGAGGAAGTCGAGCGCCGTCAGCGTCATCACCGATGAGGACAGGATGAACGGCAGGAACGTCATGGTCGCCACCATGGCGTTGGGCAGCAGGTGGCGGAACATGATCACGGCGTTCGACACGCCGAGGGCGCGCGCCGCCTGGATGTACTCGAAATTGCGTCCGCGCAGGAACTCGGCGCGCACCAGCCCCACGAGCGACACCCAGGAGAACAGCAACAGGATGCCGAGCAGGACGAAAAAGCCCGGCACCAGCACCGACGAGATGATCAGGAGAAGATAGAGCGAGGGGATCGATGTCCAGATCTCGATGAAACGCTGGAACAAGAGATCGGTCCAGCCGCCGAAATAGCCCTGCACTGCACCGGCCGCGACGCCGATGAACGAGGAGATCAAGGTCAGCGTGAGGCCGAACAGCACCGAGACGCGAAAGCCGTAGATCATGCGGGCGACGATGTCGCGGCCCTGATCGTCGGTGCCGAGCCAGTTGTATTCGAGGTCGCGGCAGCTCGTGAGCTTCTTGCGCTCGACCACCGGCTGGCACTCCTTTTCCGTGAGCAGCCAGGTCGGCTTCGACGGCGCCGGCGTCGGCAGGTCGAGGTTGTGCGTGCTGTAGGAGTAGCGGATCGGCGGCCAGACCATATACCCGCCCTTCTCGGCGATCAGCTTCTGCAGATAGGGGTCGCGATAGTCCGCACCGGTCTCGAAATCGCCGCCGAAAGTCGTCTCGGAATAGGTGACGAAAACCGGGAAGTACGACTTGCCCTCGTAGCGAACGTAGAACGGCTTGTCGTTGGCGATGAACTCGGCCAACAGCGAGACGACGAACAGGACCAGGAAGAGCCACAACGACCAGTAGCCGCGCCGGTTCGCCTTGAAGTTCTGCCAGCGCCGTTGCGCGATCGGCGAAAGATCGATGCGGTGTCCTTCCGGCAGGACCACGAGGCCGACCGGCGAAACCGCGGTGGTGTCGGGGGTCTTCGCCGTGACCTGGGCGTCCACTCAGACCTCCCGGGTCTCGAAGTCGATCCGCGGATCGATCCAGGTATAGGTGAGGTCCGAGATGAGGTTCACGACCAGCCCGACCAGGGCGAAGATGTAGAGCGTCGCGAACACCACCGGATAGTCGCGGTTGAGCACGCTCTCGAAGCCGAGCAGGCCGAGCCCGTCGAGCGAGAAGATCGTCTCGATCAGCAACGAGCCGGAAAAGAACGCATGGACGAAGGCGCCGGGAAACCCTGCGATGACGATCAGCATGGCGTTGCGGAAAACGTGGCCGTAGAGCGTCTGACGGTCGTTGCAGCCCTTGGCGCGCGCCGTGAGCACGTATTGCTTGCGGATCTCGTCGAGGAAGGAGTTTTTGGTGAGCAGCGTCATCGTGGCGAACGCGCCGAGCACCATCGACACGATCGGAAGCGTCAGGTGCCAGAAATAGTCGGGGATTTTCTGGTACCACGGCAGCTGCGCCCAGTTGTCGGACGTGAGCCCGCGCAGCGGAAACACGTCGAAGAAGGATCCGCCCGCCAACAGGATGATGAGAAGGATCGCGAACAGAAAGCCGGGAATCGCATAGCCGACGATGATGACGGCCGAGGTCCAGGTATCGAAGCGCGAGCCGTCTTTCACCGCCTTGTGGATGCCGAGCGGGATCGAGATCAGATAGGTGAGCAGCGTCATCCAGATGCCGAGCGACATCGAGACCGGCAGCTTCTCCTTGACCAGATCGATCACGCGCACGTCGCGGAAATAGCTCTTGCCGAAATCGAACCGGGCGTAGTTCCACAGCATCAGCAGGAAACGCTCGTGCGCCGGCTTGTCGAAGCCGAACTGCTTTTCCAGGCTCTTGATGAACTCGGGATCGAGGCCCTGGGCGCCGCGATACTTGGAGCTGACGGCATCGATCTGCGATCCGCCCTGCACCTGTCCGCGCGAGGCGAAATCGCCGGATTGCGAGCCGGAGATGCGCGAGGAGGCGCCGGTGTCGGCGCCGGACAACTGCGCGATCACGCGCTCGACCGGCCCGCCCGGCGCGAACTGCACCACCGCGAAGGAGACGAGCATGATGCCCAACAGCGTCGGGATCATGAACAGGATGCGGCGGATGATATAGGCGCTCATGTCGTTCGCTGACCCGCGACCGGGTACCCTTTCGTTCGGCCGTCATCGCCGGGTTTGCCGCAACGGCGGCGAGGATCGACCCGACATTCCATCCAATATCACAGGACGTCTTAGATGGCGCGATGGATGCCGGGGTCAAGCTCGGGCACGACGAACTGGAGATTCAAGCGGCCGTTCCATTCTACCCCGACCGCTCGATCTTCGCCGCCTTGTCGCGGTCGTACCACCAAGTCTCCAGTACGCCCCGCGCGTAACGCGGTTTTATCGCCGGCCGGCTGAACTGGTCCCAATAGGCGACCCAGTGCGAGGCCTTGTACCAGTGCGGGATCCAGTAGCGCCCGGCACGGATCAGCCGATCCAGCACCCGGCACGCGACGACCAGCTGAGGCCTCGTTTCGGCGGCAATGATGCGCTCGATCATGGCGTCGATCGACGGCTCCGCGATGCCGGCGAGATTCTGCGAGCCCTTCAGGCCCGCCGCCCGCGAGGAGAAGAAGGTGCGCAGCGAATCCCCGGGCGTGGTCGAGAAGCCGAAGCGCTGCACGGTGATGTCGAAGTCGAAGTCGTCGACCCGGGCGCGGAACTGAACCGGATCGACGACGCGCACGGTCGCTTCGATGCCCAGCGTGCCGAGGTTCTTGATGAACGGCATGTGGTGCGGCTGGAACGTCGGCTCGTCGATGAGGAACTCGACTGCGATGCGCTCGCCCGCGGGCGTCAAGCGTTTGCCGTCCCGGATGGGGAAGCCCGCGTCCTGCAGGAGTTGGGCGGCCTTGCGCAGGAGCACGCGGTCCTGGCCCGAGCCGTCGGAGACCGGCGGCACGAAGGGATCGCCGAACACCTCGTCGGGCACCTTGCCGCGGAACGGCTCGAGCAGGGCAAGCTCCTCCCGGCTCGGCTCGCCGGTCGCCATCATGTCGGAATTCTGGAACACCGAGTGGGTACGGTCGTAGGACCCGTACATGATGGTCTTGTTGGTGAACTCCTCGCGGAACAGATAGTTCTTGGCGGTGAATCCCTCGAAAGCAACGTCGCGGTCGCGGTAATATTCGAAGCGCACGACGTCGAAATTGTTCTGGCCGCGCGAGACCGGAAGGTCGGCGCCCCACCAATCCTTCACCCGCTCGAATTCGATGAAACGGCCGGCGGAGAGGCGCCCCACCTTGTAGGCGCCCGAGCCGAGCGGAACGTCGAGCGTCGACTCGTCGAACGGACGGCTGGTGTAATAGGCCTGCGAGAAGATCGGCATGAAGGCGACGAACAGGGGCACGTCGCGCGCACGTTTCGGGGCGAAACGCACCACCACGGTCGAATCGTCCACGGCCTCGGCGCCCGCGAAATCGCGCATCATCTGGAGGATGATCGGGTGGCCCTTTTCCTTGAGGATCGAGAGCGAGAAGGCGACGTCGTGGGCGGTCAGCCTGGAGCCGTCGTGGAAGCGCGCCTCCGGGCGCAGCAGAAAACGGTAGGTGAGCTTGTCCGGCGAAATGGCCACCGCGCGTGCCGCGAACCCGTACATCGCGTCCGGCTCGTCGGCCGCCCGCGCCATCAGGGTGGCAAAGGTCAGCTCCATGCCCTGCGCGGCGTCGCCTTTGAGGATGTAGCTGTTGAGCGAGTTGAAGGTGAGAAAATTCTGGTTGAACTGCCGGTTCGGGCCGATCTGGGAAAAGGTGCCGCCTTTCGGCGCGTTGGGATCGACATAGTCGAAATGGTGGAAATCCGGCGGGTACTTGAGATCGCCGAAAGCCGAGATGCCGTGGATTTCCTTGTGCCCGGTGCCGGCAGCCGGCGCGGAGAACGCCGCGGTGCCGGCGAAGCCGGCGGCGCCGAGCGCGCCCGCGCCGACGACGAGAACGTCGCGGCGCGACGGCTTGCTTCCTCCCTTGTACGCGTTGGTTCGAGACAAAGTTGTCAGTCCGTTCCGATCGCGCAACGTTCGTCGCTCTTCCAGTTAGCCCTTCTCGACGCGCTTTGCGAGTCGATCCTCCCGAGGGTGAAGGGGAATAATCTCTCGGCGGGACGAGAACTCACTGCCTCGACCCGGTTTTTGCGGCGCGCTCGGCGTCCCACCACCAGACCGTGGGGAACGCCGCCGCTCCGTATTTCGGCAGTGGATCGGGCCGGCCGAAGCGGTCCCAGCGGGCGCTGCGGACCTTGCCGTAGGTCCATTGCGGCACGACGTAGTGGTTCCACAGCAGCACGCGATCCAGCGCCTTCGTCGCCGCGACCAGCTGATCGCGGTCCTTGGCGAAGATGACGCGATCGACCAGCGCGTCGACGGCGGGGTTCTTGATGCCGGCCAGGTTGCGCGAGCCCGGCTGATCGGCGGCTAGCGACCCCCAATAGCCGCGTTGCTCGTTGCCGGGGGAAAGGGACTGTCCCCAGGACCCGGTGATGATGTCGAAGTCCCAGTTGCGCAGCCGGTTCTCGTACTGGGCGTCATCGACCCGGCGCACGATCACCTCGATTCCGATCCGCTCGAGCGACGGCTTGTAGAACAGCATGATGCGCTCGAAGTCGGGCTGCTCAATGAGCAATTCCACGCTCATCGGCCGTCCGGTCGCGAGCTCGACCAGCTTGCGGTCGCGCACCTCATAGCCGGCTTCCTTGAGCAGGCGGACGGCCTCGCGCAGGTTGGCGCGCACGTTCTCCGGGCTGCCGCCGACCGGGTTGGTGTAGGGCGCGGTGAATACCTCGGGCGGCACCTTGTCGCGCACGGTCTCCAGGACCGCGAGCTCCTGGCCCTCCGGCAGGCCGGTCGAAGCGAGCTCCAAACCCTCGAAATAGCTGGCAATGCGCTTGTACTGACCGAAGAACATCTGCTTGTTCGTCTCTTCGAAATCGAACGCGAAGTTGAAGGCGCGCCGCAGCCGCGCGTCCTTGAACTTGTCTCGGCGGGTATTGAACACGAAAGCCTGCATCACCCCGACATTGCGGATCGGGAATTCCTCGAGGAGGACGCGCTTGTCGCGGACGGCGGGGAAATCATACGCGGTCGCCCAGTTCTTGGCGCTGTTCTCGGTGCGCCAGTCGATGTGATCGGCCTTGAACGCCTCGATCGCCACGGTGGAATCGCGGAAGTACTCGATACGAACCTCGTCGAAATTGTCGCGCCCGATATTGACGTTGAGATCCTTGCCCCAATAGTCCTTCAGGCGCTCATAGGTGACGCTGCGGCCGGGCACGAAGTCCCTGATGCGGTAGACGCCGCAGCCGAGCGGCGGCTCCAGCGTGGTGGCGGCGACGTCGCGCTTCCTGCCCGCCTTGTCGGCGCCTTCCCACCAGTGCTTCGGCAGGATGTTGAGCTGACCCACGATCTGCGGCAGCTCGCGGTTGCCGGACGACTCGAAGGTGAACGTCACCTCGCGCGCCCCGCTCTTCTCCGCCTTGATCACGTGCCGGTAATAGGCCGAGAGCTGCGGACTGTTCTTCTTGAAGGCCTCGAAGGAGAAGATCACGTCCTCGGGCGTGACCGGCATGCCGTCGTGCCACTTCGCCTCGGCGCGCAGCCGGTAGGTCACGGAGGAGAAATCGGGCGGATGGCTCACCGCCTCCGCGAGAAGCCCGTACTCGGTCGACACCTCGTCGAGCGAGGCGACCATCAACGTGTCGAGGATGAGATCGATCGCGCCGGCGAGCGAGCCCTTCACGCCGGCCACGACCGGGTTGAAGTTGTCATAGGTGCCGAACGCGATCTGCCGCACCAGGCCGCCCTTCGGCGCGTTCGGGTTGACGTAAGCGAAGTGCTTGAAGCCTTCCGGATATTGCGGCTCGCCGAACAGCGAGAGGCCATGCAGCCAGGTTTTCTCCTGCGCATGCGCCGGGTCGGCCAGGGCGAGGTCGCCGAGGAAACGAACGGCCGGTGCGGCCAGCGCAAGGGCGCCGGTGCGGACGACGGCGCGGCGGGTCAGGCTCACAGAATGCTCCAAGGGCTGCAGGGCCGGTTCGGCTCGGCCACGGGCTTTAACGGATTATGCCCGTTTCGCGATATTTCACCACCCGGTCGCAGTGCCGCAGCTCCTGAGCCCTTCAATTTTCCGTGCAGCAGCCGCCGGTTGGCAAACGCCCCAATGACCGGGAGCGATCTGGCCGCTGTGGCCTTCATCGCCTGCGGGCTATTGCGTCTTCGGGCCCGACGACGGGGCCTCCGCCGCCTTCGGCAACGGCGCCGGGCTGTCGGATTTCGCATTGAGAAACGCAATGACGTCGGCCCGCTCGCTGCCGCGCGGCAGGCCGGCAAAGCTCATCGCCGTACCCGGAACATAGCCTCTCGGGTTGATCAGGTACTGGTCCAGCTCTTCGATCGTCCACTTGCCGCCCTTGGCCTTCATCGCCGCCGAATAATTGAAGCCCGGCACCGCGGCCTTGTCGCGGCCGACCACGCCGTAAAGGTTCGGACCCACCCGGTTCGGCTCGCCCTTGCTGAAGGTATGGCAGGCCTGGCACTTCTTGGCCGAGTTCTCGCCCTTCTCGACCGACGCGCTGGCGAGCCGCTTCTCGATCGGCTCGTCTGGCGCCGGTGCAGCCGGGCCGCCGCCGGCCGCCGGATGCTCCTGCACCGCGACCTCGTAGCCCGGCTTGGCCGGCTTGGGCGCGGAAAACATGGCACCGGCCGCGATATTCAGCGCCAGGGTGAAAAGGCAGGTACCAAGGATCGCGCCGAGGACCTTGTTGAGTTCGAAGGAGTCCATCAATCGGCTCCGGGACCCGGGAGGGAAGATGCGGCGAGCGGTGGCGTCGGGAACCCAACGGCGGCGGACAGATAGCCGGTTTGCCTCGTCCCTGGCAACCCGTATAACCGCCCGCAAATCTTGGCCCTGAGGCCGGGCGCGAGCCGGCCGGCGTTGATGTCAGATAGCGACGTTCTGGTCCTGATCCCGGCCCGCATGGCGTCGAATCGGCTGCCGGGCAAGCCGCTGGCCGACATCGCCGGCTTGCCGATGATCGTCCGGGTGCTGCGCCGCGCCGAAGCCGCCGCCATCGGGCCGGTGGTGGTCGCAACCGATTCGGAAGCCATCGCGACGGCGGTGGAAAAGGCCGACGGCCGGGCGGTGATGACGCGCGCCGACCACGTGTCCGGGTCGGACCGCATCTTCGAGGCGCTCGGCACGGTCGGCAGCCGGGCGCGCATCATCGTCAACGTCCAGGGCGACCTGCCGACGCTCGCGCCGGCCGATTTGCGCGCCGCGCTCGCGCCCCTTGCCGACCCGGCGGTGGACATCGCGACCATCGCGGCCGAAATCCACGACGAGTCGGAGCGCGCCAACCCGAACGTCGTCAAGGTCGTGGGCACGCCGGTTTCCCCCGGTCGCCTGCGCGCCCTCTACTTCACCCGCGCGACCGCGCCCTTCGGCCAGGGGCCGCTCTATCACCACATCGGGCTCTACGCCTACCGCCGCGCGGTGTTGGAACGGTTCGTGGCGCTTCCCCCATCTCCGCTCGAACGGCGCGAGCGGCTCGAGCAGCTGCGCGCGCTCGAAGCAGGCATGCGGATCGACGTGATGCTGGTCGATTCGGTTCCGCTCGGCGTCGACACGCCGGAGGACCTGGAACGCGCGCGCGTCCTCCTCGGCCGTTGACTTGAGCCTTGCGCACCGCATAACGGGACCCATGAGCGCGTAGCCCGGATTGAGCGCCCGCCGTCGCCAAGGCCATGGCGGGCTTGATCACGTGCCCGCCGAAGCGCAGCGAAGGCGGGCAGCGAAATCCGGGGCAAGGCGGCAGCATCGGTCCCCGGATGTCGCTTTGCTCCATCCGGGCTACCGGCTACTTAACGGGACGCCATGAGCAAGCGCAAAATCGTGTTCCAGGGCGAGCCGGGGGCGAATTCCGACATCGCCTGCCGCGAGGCCTATCCGGATTGCGAGCCGGTGCCGTGTCCCACGTTCGAGGACGCGCTCAGCGCGATCGCGTCAGGCGAGGCCGCGCTCGGCATGATCCCGATCGAAAACTCGCTCGCGGGCCGCGTCGCCGACATCCATCATCTCATGCCGACGTCGGGGCTGCACATCATCGGCGAATGGTTCCTGCCGATCCGCAACCAGCTGATGGCGCCGAAGGGCGCAACGCTTGCCGGCGTCAAGACGGTGGAAAGCCACATCATGGCGCTCGGCCAGTGCCGCAACTTCCTGCGCAAGCTAGGCGTCAAGACGATCGTGGCCGCCGATACGGCGGGCTCCGCACGCGAGGTCGCCGAGCGCCGCGATCCGACGCGCGCCGCCGTCGCGTCGCGGCTTGCCGCCGAGATCTACGGCCTCGACATCCTGGCCGAGGACATCGAGGACGAGGCGCATTCGACCACCCGCTTCATCGTGCTCTCGCGCGAGGACAGGCGCATCGAGCCCGGCAACGGGCCGGTCATCACCACCTTCGTGTTCCAGGTGCGCAACATTCCGGCCGCGCTCTACAAGGCGATGGGCGGGTTCGCCACCAACGGCGTCAACATGACCAAGCTCGAGAGCTACATGATCGAAGGCAATTTCTTCGCCACGCAGTTCTATGCCGACGTGGAAGGTCACCCGGAAGACCGTAGCCTCAAGCTCGCCCTCGAGGAGCTTGCATTCTTCTCCAGCCACCTGACGATTCTCGGCGTCTACCCGGCGCATCCCTTCCGCGCGACCAATAAGGGAAACGGGTGACCCTGGTTCAAATCGTCTGGTTATACTCCCCGACGTCCTTGTGCGTGCGCAGCACGGCATCGACCGCCTTGAACATGTCGCGCATGCGCGCTTCCGACACCGGGCTCTCCACCACCACCACCAGCTCCGGCTTGTTGGAGGAGGCGCGCACCAGGCCCCAGGTGCCGTCCTCGACGGTGACCCGCACGCCGTTGACAGTGACGAGGTCGCGGATCGGCTGGCCGGCGACCTTCTCGCCCTTCTTCTGCGCCGCCTCGAAGTATTTCACGACTTCGTCGACCACGCCGTATTTCATCTCGTCAGGGCAATGCGGCGACATGGTGGGCGACGACCAGGTCTTTGGCAGCGCGTTCTTCAGGTCCGACATTTTCTTATCGGGATTGCGGTCGAGCATGTCGCAGACGGCGAGCGCGAAGATCAGCCCGTCGTCGTAGCCGCGGCCGTACGGCTGGTTGAAGAAGAAGTGGCCCGACTTCTCGAAGCCGGCGAGCGCGCCGATCTCGTTGACCCGGCGCTTCATGTGGGAATGGCCGGTCTTCCAATAGTCGGTCCTGGCGCCGTTCCGCTTGAGCACCGGGTCGGTCATGAACAGGCCGGTCGACTTCACGTCGGCGACGAAGGTCGCGTTCTTGTGCTGCGCCGAGATGTCGCGCGCCAGCATGACGCCGACCTTGTCGGCGAAGATTTCCTCGCCCGAATCGTCGACCACGCCGCAGCGGTCGCCGTCGCCGTCGAAGCCGAGGCCGACGTCCGCCCGCGTGCGCAGCACCTCGTCGCGCATCGCATGCAGCATCTTCATGTCCTCGGTGTTGGGATTGTATTTGGGAAACGTATGGTCGAGCTCGCAGTCGAGCGGCACCACCTCGCAGCCGACCGCCTCCAGCACGCGCGGCGCGAACGCCCCCGCGGTGCCGTTGCCGCAGGCGGCGACCACCTTGAGCCGGCGCTTGAGCTTGGGACGGTTAGTAAGATCGCCGATGTAGCGGTCGGGAAAATTCTCCACGAACACGTACGACCCGCTGCCTTTCAGGTCGAAGCGAGCCGAAAGCACGATCTCCTTGAGCCGGCTCATCTCGTCGGGGCCGAACGTGAGCGGGCGGTTCGCGCCCATCTTCACGCCGGTCCAGCCGTTGTCGTTATGGGACGCCGTGACCATGGCGACGCACGGCACGTCGAGGGCGAATTGGGCAAAATAGGCCATGGGCGTGAGCGCAAGCCCGATATCGTGCACCTTGCACCCGGCCGCCATCAGTCCGGAGACGAGCGCCATCTTGACCGAGCCGGAATAGGCGCGGAAATCGTGGCCGGTCACGATCTCAGGGCGAACGCCCAATTGGTGGATCAGCGTGCCGAGCCCCAGGCCGAGCGCCTGCACGCCCATGAGATTGAGCTCTTGTCCCAACAGCCAGCGCGCGTCGTATTCGCGAAACCCGGTCGGCTTCACCAGCGGCTCGGACTCGTAGGCATAGGTATTGGGCAAAAGCGCGGGCTTGGGAGCCGGGAACATCGAGGGCCTCGAGGGAAAGCGCGGGCGGCGGCCCCCAATAGCGCAATCGCAGCTATTGCTCCAGCACCAACCGGCCGTCGGCGAATTCGAACCGTCGCAGGCGCGACAGGAACGACATCCCGAGCAGGTTCTCGCTGAGCGCCTCGTTCGGCATCACCACCGCGGCAACGTCCCGCACGGTCAGCCCGCCGACCTCGACCATGGCAAGGCGCGTGGGCGCCGCGTACACCGTGCCGTTCGCGGTCTTGATCTGGGCGGTGTAGTCGCGCCGGGCGGGATGGATGCCGAGCCGGGCAGCCTCACGCTCGGGAATCGCGATGATGGTCGCGCCGGTGTCGACCACGAAGTCCATCCGGCGGCCGTCGATCCGGCCCTCGACGTTGAAATGGCCGCGATTGTCGCGCCGCACCGTCAGGCTGCGCCCACCGGGGGCTGCCGCCAGTGCCGCGGCCGGAGCCGGGCGTGAGGGCATCGTCCTGGGTTGCGCCGGGTCGCCCGGCGCCCCGCCCACCTTGTCGATGAAGCGCGGGGCGATGCCGGCAACCACAAGCGCCAGAATGGCGATAAAAATGAAGTTCCGCATGGTCCGCCGCACGTCCAAGGTCCGCGCCCGATACGAGCACAGGACGTTGGAGCAATTCGCTAACGGGGCCGCCGGCGCTTGAGGAATTTCGCCGGGTCAATGAACGCGCCCTTGCCCGGATCGGGACAATTTTAGCGGTCGGCCGTTTCAGGCCAGTGGTCTCGGCCTTCGGCTCGCCCGGCCATGACGGCCTCAGGCGCCGCGCGGCTTGGCGCGGCGGGTCGCCGGCGCGGCGAGCGGATCGTCGGGCCAGAAGTGTTTCGGATAGCGGCCCTTCATCTCGGCCTTCACGGCGGCATAGCTGCCGTGCCAGAAGCCCGGCAGGTCGCGCGTCACCTGCACCGGCCGATGCGCCGGGGACAGCAGCTCGACAACGAGCGGCACCCGGCCGCCGGCGATCGCCGGATGGCGGCCGAGCCCGAACAGCTCCTGGACGCGGATCGACAGCTTCGGCCCTTCGCCTGCGCCGTAATCGATCGAAACGCGGGAGCCGGACGGCGCGGTGAAATGGGTTGGAGCTTGGTCTTCAAGCCGCCGCCTCAGAGTCCAGGGAAGCAGCGCTTGCAGTGCGGCGGCGAATTCGTCTTCGGATATCGCGGCCAGTGACGGCTTGAACCGCAACAACGGTTCCAGCCACGCGCCGATACCGGCCGCGAGCGCGGCGTCGGAAAGGTCGGGCCATTCGCCGCCTTCGGCGCGGCGCAGGAACATGACCCGGTCCCGCCACTGCCTTAAGCTCTTCGTCCACGGCAGGCGATCGAGGCCGAGGCGCGCGATGCCGTCCGCGAGCAGCGGTGCCGTCGCCTCGCTCGGCGTCACCCGCAATGCCTGCTCGGCAAGCACGATCGCGCCGAGCCGCCGCGTGCGGCGCGCGCGCAAGGCGGCGCTTGCCTCGTCGAAGGCGATCTCATCACGCGCCTCGATGCGACCGCCAAATCGCGCCTCGATCTCGGCGAGCGATATCGGTGCCGCCAGCAGGATGCGGCTCTGCGCGGCAGTGCCCGCCAGCTCGGCGACCGCGAGAAACGGCTCGCGCGCGAGCGGCGAGACGGGATCGATGCCTGCGCCCCGCCCGTTCGCCAGCAGGAACGCGCCGGTCCCGCCGCCGCGATTGCGCGCAATGCGCTCCGGATAGGCGAGCGCAAGCACGGCCCCGATGGAAGGACGGCCGTGCGCGGGCGATGCGGCTTGGGTTCCCTCCCCCCTTGTGGGGGAGGGACAGGGAGGGGGGGCCGCCGCAGATTCAGAATCTGAAAATGACCCCCCTCCCCAGCCCTCCCCCACAAGGGGGGAGGGAGCAGGCCGTGCGGGCGGGGAGGCAGCGGCCACAACAAGGTCCGTCCACCGCGCGGCTATGCGACGCGCGTCCTCGGCGCGGCGCGAGCGGTCGCGGCGGAACGCCTGCAACCGATGGCGGAGATCCACATCGTCGCCGCCCAGCCCGCGCTCCGTCAGTAAGACGGCGATGTCGGCAGCGAGACCGGCGGCGCCTTCCGCGGCCACCACCATGCGCGCCAGGCGCGGCGGCAGTGGCAGGGCGCGCAGCCTGCGGCCCGCTTCGGTGATCCGGCCGTCGGCGTCGATGGCGCCGAGATCGCGGAGCAACGACCTCGCCTCGGCGAGCGCGGCCTGCGGCGGGGAATCGAGGAGTGCGAGCGTTCCCGGATCGGTCACGCCCCAGTGGGCGAGATCGAGCACGAAGGAGCCGAGATCGGCGGCGAGGATCTCCGGCTTGGCATAGGGCGCAAGCGAAGCCGTTTGCGGCTCGTCCCACAGCCGGTAGCAGATGCCGGGCTCGGTCCGCCCGGCGCGCCCGCGGCGCTGGTCGGCGCCCGCCCGCGAGACGCGCACGGTTTCGAGCCTCGTCAGGCCGACGTCCGGCTCGTAGCGCGGCACGCGCGCGAGGCCGGAATCGATGACGATGCGGACGCCCTCGATCGTCAGCGACGTTTCGGCGATCGAGGTCGCGAGCACGACCTTGCGGCGACCGGCGAGCGCCGGCGCGATGGCGCGGTCCTGGGCGTCGGCATCGAGCGCCCCGTAGAGCGGGACCACGTCGACGGCCGGATCGCTGAGCCGCTCGCGCAGCATCGCCTCGGTGCGGCGGATTTCGGCGGCGCCGGGCAGGAACACGAGCACCGATCCCGGATCGGTCCGCAACGCCCGCGCGACCGCATCGGCGACCTCGGTCTCCACGTTCACGCGGGGATCGCGGCCGAGATAACGCGTCGCGACCGGGAACGCGCGGCCTTCGCTTGCGATCACCGGCGCCTGCCCAAGAAGCTTGGCGACGCGCGCGCCATCGAGCGTCGCCGACATGACCAGGAACTTCACGTCCTCGCGCAAGCCCTGCTGCACATCGAGCGCCAGCGCCAGGGCGAGATCGGCGTCGAGCGAGCGCTCGTGGAACTCGTCGAACAGGACCGCCGCCACGCCGTCAAGCGCGGGGTCATCGAGGATCATCCGCGTGAACACGCCCTCGGTCACGATCTCGATGCGCGTGCGGCGCGAGACCCTGGAGCCGAAGCGCACGCGCAGGCCCACCGTGTCGCCGACCTTTTCGCCGAGCGTCCTGGCCATGCGTTCGGCTGCCGCGCGCGCAGCGAGCCGGCGCGGCTCGAGCACGAGAATTTTCTTCGATACCGCCCACGGCTCCCGCGCCAGAACGAGCGGCACCCGCGTGGTCTTGCCGGCGCCCGGCGGGGCGACCAGGACCGCGGCGTTGCGCGCGCGGAGCGCCGCCGTGAGATCGGGCAGCGCCGCGTCGATGGGCAGCTCGGGTTGGTCCATGCGGACGGCAATCACCGGTTCACGCGAATTTAAGCAACCGGATTCATGCGACCTTTACCCCAATCATTCGAAATCGTGGGCCAAGTCCGTGCGAACGCCTCGGGCCACTGCGGTCAAGGCACGCATATTGCGAAGGTCAGGGCGAGATCCACTGCTGTCCCGAATTGGGACAATCCGCGCTGTTGAGGGACCACAGGACCACGATGAGCCTGCCGCACACCGAACGGATCGACTGGGTCGATTACGCCAAGGGCTTCTGCATCGTCATGGTGGTGATGATGCACTCGACCCTCGGGGTCGAGGCGGCGCTTGGCCGCGAGGGCTGGCTGCATTACGCCGTTGCCTTCGCCAAGCCGTTCCGCATGCCCGATTTCTTCCTCATCTCCGGCCTGTTCCTCGCCCGCGTCATCGACCGCGACTGGCGCACCTACCTCGACCGCAAGGTCGTGCACTTCGCCTATTTCTACGTTCTGTGGGTGACGATCCAGTTCGCCGTCAAGGCGCCGGGCTTCGCCACGGAATACGGGTGGAGCGGAGCCGCGGGTCTTTATCTTGAATCCTTCATCCAGCCGTTCGGCACCCTGTGGTTCATCTATCTGCTGCCGGTCTTCTTCCTCGTCACCAGGCTCACGCGGGGCGTGCCGGCCGTTTTGCTCTGGCTGGCGGCGGCGGCGCTGGAGATCGCGCCGATCGAGACCGGCTCGGTGATCGTCGATGAGTTCGCGAGCCGGTTCGTGTATTTTTACACCGGCTATCTCATCGCCCCGCGCATCTTCGCCCTGGCGGCAAACGTGCAGCTGCGGCCCGCGCCGGCGGCGGCCGCGCTCGGCTTATGGGCCCTCGTCAACGGCGCATTCGTCTTCAATGGGCTTGCCGATCTTCCCGTCCTCTCGCTTGCGCTCGGCCTTCTCGGCGCGGCGGCGGTGGTCTCCGTCTCCGCCTTGATGGCGACGAGCGACGTGTTCCGGCCCTTGCGCTATTGCGGCCGCAACTCGATCGTCATCTATCTCGCCTTCTTCCTAGGGATGGCGGCGTCGCGGGCGGTGCTGATCAAGACGGGTTTCATAGCCGATATCGGCACCATCTCGGCGATCGTCACCGTCGCCGGTGTCATCGGTGCGCTGACCTTGTTCTGGGCCGTGCGCGGAACGCCGCTCAAGGTCCTGTTCGAGCGGCCGCAAGCCTTCCGGCTTGCGGCGAAGCCGCGGCTCG
>WNGA01001525.1_pt1 | contig 38576 bp, 36 predicted proteins | sample 5400061 | NCBI WGS metagenome assembly WNGA01 (sample SAMN13153366, study PRJNA577476) | soil metagenome | isolation source: 100 cm soil or saprolite under grassland replicate 2 | place: USA:California | collected 2016-06-15
AGGAGCGGCAGGCCGATGAAGTTGGCGACCGCGATCATCGTGGCCTCGCGACGGGTGAGCAGCGCGATCGCCTGCGAGAGCGCGGAAAACGGCGCGGCGACGAGCGCCGCTGCGACCAGGATCACGACCCAGCCGATCAGGCCAGTGTGGATTCGGACCCCGAGCGCGAGCGCGATCACCAGAATGATCAGCGCCTGGATCATCGAGATCAGCGCCGAACGGACGACCTGGGAGGCGACGAGCGAGACGCGGCTGACCGGAGTGGCGAGGAAGCGGGGGATGACGTCCCGGTCGAGGTCGGTGATCATCGCCATGCCGCTCCACGTGCCGCCGAAGAACGCGTTCATGACCACGATCGCGGGCGCGAGGAAGGTGATGTAGGACGCGGTCCCGAACCCACCGCCGGGGAGGTGGGTGACGCGCTTGAAGAGCTGTCCGTACAGCGTCAGCCAGACGAGCGGCTGGATGACGAGCAGGGCGATCCAGATCGGCTCGCGCATCAGGTTCCTCGCCTGCCGGCCGACCATGTACCACGTATCTCGGATCGAGTTCACGCGGGCTCCTCGGCCGCGGCCTCGTCTTCGGCTCGGAACTCTCGGCCGGTGTAGTGCAGGTAGACGTCGTCCAGCGAGGGGCGGTGAGAGTCGACCGCCTCGACCGCCAGCCCGCTGCGCTCGAGCGCGGAGAGGATCTGCGGAATGGCTCGGGCGCCGCTCTCGACGCGGGAGCGCAGCATCCGTCCTTCCGTCGCACTTCACGGACGCCGTCGAGGCCCTCGATGATGGCGCGCGCGTCCGCTACCTTCCCGTCCGAGAGCTCGACGGTGACGGAGTCTCCCTCAAGGCTGCGTTTCAGCTGGTCGGGCGTGCCCTCCACGGAGACGGAGCCGCGGCTCATGATTGCGAGCCTGTCCGCGAGGCGGTCGGCCTCCTCGAGATAGTGCGTGGTCAGCAGGATCGTCAGGGCTTCCCGCTCGGCGATGCGGCCGAGCTCTTCCCACATTCCCGAGCGCGCCTCGGGATCGAGGCCGGTCGTCGGCTCATCCAGGAAGACGACGCGAGGGCGGTGGACGAGGCCGAGCGCGATGTCCAGCCGCCTTTTCATGCCGCCCGAATAGCCGCGGACGACCCGGTCGGCTGCGTCCTCGATCCCGACCAGGCCGAGCAGCTCGTCCACGCGCTCGCGCAGGGCGCGGCCGTTCATGCGCTGGACGCGGCCCTGGAGCATCAGGTTCTCGCGCCCTGTCGCCTCGCGGTCGACGCCCGAGCTCTGAGGGACATAGCCGATTGTTCGCCGGACCGCATCGGGCTCGTCGACGACGTCGTGGAAGACGACCTCGGCGCGTCCTTCGTCCGGTTTCGTCAGCGTCGTCAGCACCTTGACCGTCGTCGTCTTGCCCGCGCCGTTCGGACCGAGCAGGCCGAAGACCTCTCCTTCGCGCACGCTGAACGTGACGCCGTCGAGCGCCTGGACCTTCCCGTAGCGCTTGCGAAGCCCCTCGACGACGATTGCGTCCATCGAGCCGAGTCTAGTGGCGGTGCGTCATTAGACTCCGCCGCCGTGGACCTGTACGAGTACCAGGGCAAGGAGCTCTTCCGCCGCTTCGGCATCCCCGTGTCGGAAGGCCGGCCGGCGACTACTCCGGAAGAGGCCCGCGCGGCGGCCGAGGAGCTCAGCGGGCAGGTCGTGGTCAAGGCGCAGGTCCTCACCGGAGGTCGCGGCAAGGCCGGAGGAGTCAAGCTGGCTGATGATCCCGCCGATGCGGAGGCGAAGGCGAACGACATCCTCGGGCTCGACATCCGCGGCCACGTGGTCAAGAAGCTCTGGATCGAGCGCGCCTCCGAGATCGCGAAGGAGTACTACCTTTCGGTCACCTTCGACCGAGGAGAAAAGCAGGCGCTCTTCATGCTCACGACCGAGGGCGGGGTCGAGATCGAGGAGGTGGCCGCGCGCGGCACGGATGCGATCGCCCGCCTGCACGTCGATCCCCTCGAGGGCTCCCAGCCCTGGCAGGCGCGCCGCCTGATCTACGGGGCCGGCGTCGACGACCCCGAAGAGCAGAAGCAGATCCTCGAGATCGTCGGACAGCTGTACGAGACGTTCGTCGGCTGCGACGCGATGCTCTGCGAGATCAATCCGCTGATCGTGACGCCGGAGCGTGAGGTCAAGGCGCTTGACTCGAAGTTCACCGTCGACGACAACGCGCTGTACAAGCATCCCGACATCGCGGAGATGCGCGACCTCGACGCATATCCGGCCGAGGAGCGGGCGGCGCGCGAGAAGGGCGTCACCTACGTCAAGCTCGACGGCGAAGTCGGCATCCTGGGCAACGGCGCTGGGCTCGTCATGTCGACGCTGGACGTGATTGCGCTCGCGGGCGGGCGACCGGCGAACTTCTGCGACCTCGGCGGGGGCGGAGACGCGCAGGGCGTCGTGGACGCGCTCGAGGTGATCACCTCCGATCCGCAGGTGAAGTCGATCTTCTTCAACATCTTCGGCGGCATCACCCGCTGCGACGAGGTGGCTCGCGGGATCCTGCAGGCGCTCGGGCAGATGGAGATCGCACACCCGATCGTCGTCCGACTCGACGGGACGAATGCAGACGAGGGCCGGCGGCTCCTGCAGGAGGCGGATGCGCCGATCGAAGTCGAGCCGACCATGCTGGATGCCGCGAAGCGGGCCGTGGAGTTGGCGGCATGACCAACCCAGGCTGGTGTTTAAAAACACATGGCGGTGACGTCTGGTTCAGTCGCGCCCAGCTTTATCGCGACAGCGAGGCGCATCGCGAGGGACGCGATCTCGACCTCATCGTCGAGTGGGCCGAGGGCGAGACCGCGCTCGACGTCGCCACCGGGGGCGGCCACGTGGCCCGGCGGCTGCGCGAGGCGGGATTCCAGGTGGTCACCTGCGATCCCGCACCGGGAATGGCGCCGGAGGTCATCTGCCGCGCCGAGGACCTCCCCTTCGCGCAGGGAAGCTTCGACGTCGTCGTCTCGCGCGTGGCGCCTCACCACTTCGAGGACGTCGCCAAGGGGGTGGGGGAAATGGCGCGCGTCAGCCGTCACCTCGTCCTGGTCGCCGACAACCTCTATCTCGGGGAGCCGGTCGAAGACAGGCCGGCCTGCAGGTCGAGGACGTCGAGCGCGAGGAGAAGCGGATCGAGCTCGAGCCCTGGCTGGAGCGGGCCGGGTGCGTGGGGGACGAAGCCGCGCGCGTGCGCGAGCTGCTCGCCGACCGGATCGAGGACGGCTACCTCCGCCTCGACCGCATCATCCTCAAGGGGCGCAAGTAATGGCCATCATCGTCGACGAATCGACGCGCCTCGTCGTCCAGGGCCTGACCGGCCGCGAGGGCCGCTTCCACGGGCTGCGGAACCGTGCGTACGGGACGCAGGTCGTGGCCGGCGTGACGCCGGGCAAGGGCGGCCAGGACGTCGAGGGCGTGCCGATCTTCAACACCGTTGCGGAGGCGGTCGAGGAGGCCGGCGCGAACACGACGATGGTGTTCGTGCCCGCGCCGTTCGCGTCCGATGCGATCTACGAAGCCGTCGACTCGGGCATCGAGACCGTGGTCTGTATCGCCGAGGGCCTGCCCGCGCACGAGATGCTGCGGCTCTACAACTACATCCGTCCGCGTGGGATCCCGATGATCGGGCCGAACTGTCCCGGTGCGCTCTCTCCGGGGAAGGCCAACGTGGGAATCATCCCGGCCGAGATCTTCAGCGAGGGGTCGATCGGGCTCGTCTCGCGCTCGGGCACGCTGACCTATCAGATCGGCCACGAATTGACGCAGCTCGGCCTCGGCAACTCGACCATCGTCGGGATCGGGGGCGACCCGGTCGTCGGCTCGTCCTTCATCGACGTGCTGCGTAAGTTCGAGGACGATCCCGAGACCGCGCGCGTCGTGCTGGTGGGCGAGATCGGCGGCGACGAGGAGGAGAAGGCGGCGCGCTTCATCGAGGACGAGATGTCGAAGCCGGTCTTCGCCTACATCGCCGGTTTCACTGCCCCGCCCGGCAAGACGATGGGGCACGCGGGGGCGATCATCTCAGGGTCCTCGGGCACCGCCGAGGCGAAGAAGGAGGCCTTCGAGGCGGCGGGCGTCACCGTCGGGAGGACGCCGACCGAGGTGGCTCAGTTGGTGGCCGAGGCCGCGGGCGCACCCGCGTAAGATCCCAGCATGTCCTTCCTGAAGAAGGCCTGGAACTGGCTCTTCGGCCGGGAGTACACGCAGGAGGAGCTCGAAGAGAGGGCCAAGGAGGCCGAAACTCCCATCGTCCTGGCGGGCGACATCGCACCGCCCGGCTACGTCTCCGACGCAGACGAGGGGCGGCCCCGTCACTGACCTCCTCGTGCTGTTCGACGTGGACGGCACGCTCTTCCTGACACACGACCCGCTCTTCGTTGAGGCATTGACCGCGGCCGTGGACGATGTCTACGGCCTCCAGCTCACCCCGGGCTGCGTCGACCGCACCGACCATCCCGGCCAGACCTCGCTCAAGATCGCGCGCGAGGTGCTGCACGAGGCGGGCCTCGACGACGCCGCGATCGACCCGCGGCTCGCAGAGTGCTGTGCGTCAATCTCGAGCCGCTACCTGGCGCTCCTGGAGCACGCCGACACGAGCGGATGGGAGGCCGCCCCCGGGGCCGCCGAGACGCTCGAGGAGCTGACGGCGCGTGCCCGTATTGCGCTTCTGACCGGCAACCCCGAGTCGGTCGCGCGGGCGCGCATGGACCGTCTCGGGCTAAAGCGCTTCTTCCCCGAGGGCGAGGGCGCCTTCGGCTGCGAGGCCGAGCACCGCGTCGACCTGATCGCGCTCGCCCGCAGGCGGGCGGGAAACCATCCGGCCGCGCAGACCTGGGCGGTAGGCGACACGCCGACCGACGTTTCGAGCGCCCACGCCGCCGGCATTCATTGCGTCGGGGTCCCGTCCGGTCGGTTCCATCCCGACGAACTCGCGGGCGCCGACGCGGTCGTCGAGGACCTGTCCGGCCTCCTCCGGGTGCTTCCCTAGACTCCGGTAGGTGACGGAGATCTCCTTCGCGCGCGGCGTCCCGGCACCCGACTGCCTCCCGGTCGAGGAGATCGGCGAATGCGCGCAGGCAGTGCTCCTCCGCGCCGAGCGCGACACGATTCAGTACGGGCCGTCGGGCGGCTTCCCGCCTTTGCGCGACTGGCTCGCGGAGCGCCACGGCGTCGAGCCCGACTCGATCTTCGTCTCGAACGGCTCGCTCCAGGGGCTCGTCTTCCTCGCCACGCACCTCCTCCGCGAGAACAAGCGCGTGCTCGTCGAGGCTCCGACCTACGACCGCCCCCTGAAGATCCTCCGCGGTCTCGGCGCGGAGATCACCGGCATCCCGATGGACGAGGACGGGCTCGACCCGGACGCGCTCGAGCGCGAGCTGAAAGACCGGCGCCCAGCGTTCCTGTACACGATCCCGACGTTCCAGAATCCGAGCGGCAGGACGCTGTCGCTCGAGCGCCGCAAGCACGTGCTGGAGCTCGCCGAGCGCCACGACTTCCTCGTCGTGGAGGACGACCCGTACGGCCTCGTCCGTTTCGAAGGGGATCCGCTTGCGAGCATGTTCGAGCTCGCGCCGCCCGGCCGCGTCGCGTACTCGTCGTCGTTCTCGAAGACGGTTGCGCCCGGGCTCCGCGTCGGTTACCTCGTCCTGACCCCGGAGCTCGCGGCGGCAGTGGAGGCGATTGCGGTCTCGACCTACGTCTCGCCCGTCATCTTCACCGAGGCGATCGTGTGGGAGTTTCTGCGGCGGGGCCTGCTCGAACCGAACCTGGAACGCGTCTCCGGGTTACTCCGGCTGCGGAGGGACGCGATGATCGAAGCGCTGGAGCGTGACTTTCCCGAAGAAGCGCGCTGGAACCGGCCCGAGGGCGGCTATTTCCTCTGGCTCGATCTCCCCGTGGGCGTGGAAGCCTCGGACCTGCTCGCGCAGGCCGAGCCCGCGGGCGTGACGTTCGTCAATGGCGAGGACTTCTTTGCGGGGCCCGGCGGCGAAGGCTCTGCGCGCCTGGCCTACAGCTTCGCGTCACCCGCCGAGATCGAGGATGGGATCGGCCGCCTCGCCTCTGTTCTAGGAGGGCTCCTGCTTGCGCCGCCGGCGGCGGTATAGCTGCGACAGCAGCACCCCGAGGAAAATTCCGATCGCAAGGCTCACGAGGATCACGAAGATCAGCGACGCGTGTGTCGTCCCGAACACCCAATGGATCGACACCTTCCCGCTGTTTTCGATCACGAAGGCGATCACGTAGGCGAGCAGCAGGCCGAGCGCGATCAGGGATACGTAGAGAAGGGGTTGCCGGTCGTGTGCCTTCTCGGACTCGGGTGGAGTGCTCATAGCGGATGAGTCTAAGCGGTGCCCCGGAGGGGTTACCTCGCGCCGGGTGGCGGCTGCTGCCGGGCTGTGGGCCGAGGCGAAGTAACGCGGACGGGGTGTTGGGCTCAGCCCGGGGCGCAGACGCGTCACTCGAGCTTTGAGAATCGGCCGGAGGAGGGCTATGCCCTCCGCACGGCCGATTGCCGCCTCGCCCAGGGCCGCTTAGGCTGCCGCCGATTGATGTTGCGCGACGAGGTCGCCGAGCGGGCGGGGAACGAGTCGGGGCTGCCGCGGCGGAACGAGTGAGCCGCGGCTATGAAGCCGGAACGTCGGGCACGGCGCCTCCAGGCTGAGGGCGCAGAGCCCCGCGCGCTGGAAATAGCAGTCGCTGCAACTGAGTTCGGTTCGCCGCTTCCCCAAACCGCCGGCCCCCCTATTTCGTCCCCTAGACCAGCGGTCGATGTTACGGCGTATTGCGCAGATTGCAAGGGGTCGGCTGAAAGAAACTGGCGCAATTTCCGAGGCTTTCGGAACGGCGAAAATTGCTGCTAGCTAGGCTTTTGGCGGAAGCGTTGCCAGTTTGTGCAACGCCTGTTGAAGGCTGTGCACAGGGATGACGCGGACCGGGCCCGCATGGCGCCGGGCGACGGCCGCGTTTTCCCCAGCCGGCACGAGCAGGATGTCCACATGGGACTGCTTCGCCTCGGTCGCTTTCTGCTCGACGCCGCCGATCGGGGCCACCGTCCCGTCCAGCTCGAGCTCCCCGGTGGCGGCGATCCGATACCCGCGGTCGACGTTCCGGCCGAGCTTCTCCATGATCTCGAGCGCGAAGGGGAGGCCGGCGGACGGGCCGACGACTGCGCCCGGATTGATGTTCACGCGCACGGGCAGCCGGACGCTGCCCGCCTGGTCGACGATCACCCCGACCACCGGCCGCTTCCGGTCTTCTGAATCCGGGACGGTGCGCAGCTCGAGCGTTCGAAGCCCACGCGGGCTCCGGACTGTGAGCCGGACGCGGTCGCCCGGCTTGCGTGCGCGGATGAGCCTGCGCAGGTCGTCGGGCGTTCGCACGGTTTTGCCGTCGACCGCGACGATGACCTCGGTCCCGCGCAGGGCTTTGGCCGCGGGCATCCCCGGGATGACCGCCGAGATCCGGGCACCGTCCAGGCGGATGCGGACCTTGTAGCCGGCCGCGCGTTCCGCGAGAGCCGCCGCGACGTCCTGCGAGCGCACCATCTCGCGCTCCTCGATCCGGTGCTGCGCCTTGTCGCTGACTCCGGGCGGCTTGATCGCCGACTCGGGAACGAGGGTGGCGCCGGTCCGGATACTCGGGAACAGGCGCTCGAGCAGCGTCGCCTTGCGGACGATCACCGCCAGGAAGTAGACGGCGCCGCGATCCCGGTCCCGCCGGTGCGTTCCGGCCACCGTGATCAGCGGCGCGACCGGCCTCGCCTTGTCCGGCAGGAGGATGTACTCCCCCGACGGGACGAACCAGAGGATCGCCGCCGCGATGACGAGCAGGAGCGCGGTGACGCCGAGAGCCTTCCTCACGTGCCGAGGATACGCGCGGCTAGAGAAGCGAGCGCGTAAGACCGCCGTCGACGGGGATCACAGTGCCGGTCACGTAGGCGGCGCGATCCGAGGCGAGGAAGCAGACGACGTCTGCGACTTCGGTCGGCGCGCCCAGCCTCCGCAGCGGGATCTGTTCGACGTCGGTGGAGACGTCGGCCAGCCTCGGCGTGTCGATCCGGCCCGGCGCGATCGAGTTGACGGTGATCCCGTGCGGGCCCGACTTCCCGCGCGAGCGTCTTCGCCCAGCCGATGACTCCCGGCCGCACGGCGTTCGAGAGAACGAGGTTGTCGATCGGCTCCCGCACCGAGCTGGAGGCGATGTTGACGATGCGGCCGTGCCCGCTCTTTCCCAGATAGGGCAGGCAGAGGTTGGTCAGGCGGACGACGGGAAGGAGCAGGAGCTCGACCGCCTCCTCGAGCGCCTCGTCGAGGCCGGAGGCGGCGCCCGGAGGCGGACCACCGCCGTTGTTCACGAGGATGTCGATTCCGCCGAAGGCGTCCACCGTCCGCTCGACGAGCCGGCCGAGATCCGCGCGGCTGGTGAGGTCGCCTCGGACCGCGAGACCGCCGACCCGCTCGGCCTCGCGCTCGAGCACGTCCCGGCGTCGCGCGAACATGGCGACGTTCGCGCCTTCCGCGGCAAGCCCCTCGGCGATCGCAAGCCCCATTCCCGAAGAGGCCCCGCAGACGATCGCCGTTCGCCCTCGTAGCCCCAGCTCCATCTCGCGGAGGCTATAGAAGTAACGAGCCGGCCCCCGAAGGGGCCGGCTCGTGGGGAGGAACTGCTAGCGGCCAGCTCTAGCGGTCCGGCCGATGCCTAACACGGATCGCGTTCACGATCGGCGGCGCGCTACCGGCGCGGCCGACGAAACGGATGTTCGCTTGGCCGTCCGTGATCGGCACGAAGAACACGTGCTTGTCGGCGTAGAAGCTGCCGACCTCGCCCGCCACGTCGTGCGACGGGAGCACGAGGTTGTTCTCGATGATGACGTCGAAGAGCCGGGTGCCCGCCCGCCGGTTTTGAAGCTCGGCGAAGCGCAGGTCCACCTCGTAGACGCCGTTCGGCAGGCCGTCGAAGCGGTACTCGGTCGGATTCGCACGCTGCGACTGGTACAGCTTGTCGTCGTCCGTCCCGCCGATTGCCCGCTTCGTGCTGAGGGTGCTCGAAGAGCTGTTCGTGTAGCCCCAGCTCCCTGAGCTGTACCGCTGGTCGGCCGACCACATGTCACCCTCCAGGTCGGTGTATGCGCCGTCGCCGGCGTTCACGGCCTGGTAGTAGCGCGGGATGATCAGCCGCACCGGGACAGCCAGGTTGGGCTTCCGGCCGCTGTTCGTCCGGAACGTGAGCCTGGCTGCGTACACGCCCGGGCTGAGCCCGTGCGTATCGACCGTTACCTGGACGTCGGTGTGGTCGCCCGGATTGATCGTTCCGTTGTCCGGGACCTCCGACAGCCATGGCACGTCCGTGAACTCGCCGCATTCGTCGAGTTCGGACAGCTTCTCGGAGTCCGGCGTCGGGGTGAACCCGGCCGACGAGCCTCCGATCTTGTAGAAGCCGCACGAACCGCCTGCGCGGTAGCGCGGGAACTGCGCGTTCGGCAGCGCCGTCCAGCTGTCCGCGGACGGGTCGTAGGTGAAGCCCTGGTTCGTGACGGTGTTGAACCCGTTCGTGACGCCGCTGGAGACGACCAGCAGTCCGTTCGCCCCGCCGGAGACGGAGCCCCACAGGTCGATCGGCATGTCCGCGATCGGGCTCCACGAATCCGAGCCCGGGTCGTAGGCATTGCCGCTGCGGAACGTCGTTCCACCGCTGACGCCGCCCGAGCAGTAGACCTTGCCGCTGATTCCGCCGCACGCTTCCCACGAGTCCGTGGTCGGGTACGGGGCGACAGTGTCCCAGCTGTCGGACGAGGGGTCGTAGCGGACGGTGGTGGCGGACGGCGTGCAGAAGCTGTCCGCGCAGCCGCCCACGAAGTAGATGTTGCCGTTCGCGACGGCGACACCCGGAGCCGCACTCGGGCTCGGGTTGGGAGCGACCGTGCTCCAGCTGTTCGAGCTCGGGTCGTAGACGTCGGTCTGGGCAATGGGGTTCCCGTTCACGTCCCAGCCGCCCGTCACGTACAGCATTCCGTTGACCGCGGCCACCCCGGGCTTCTCGCGAGCCCGTGGCATGTCCGCGATCGGCGACCACGTGTTGCTGCCGGGGTCGTAGACATGCCCCGTATTCGTGACGCCGAGGGCGAAGTTGAATCCGCCGACGGAGTATTCCTTGCCGTCGATGAAGGCGGCCGAGTTGTCCATGATCGGGACCGGGAAGTTCGCGATCGTCGACCAGGTCGGAGCCAGCGGCGGACCGGCGTCCACACGCGGCGCGTGGCCTTGCGTGTGGTTGCCCATCCAGCCCGGATCAGCCAGCTCGTCCTTGCTCAGCTCGATCTTCATCAGCTTCGAGCCCTGGCCGGCCCTGGACGGCAACGCAGCACCGCCTCCGGACTCCTGGACGTCCCAGGTCATCGGGAGACTGCCCGTGTTGCTCAACCTGAGCGTCTTCGTCCGGGTCTGGTCGACCGGCACGATGAACTCGAGCGACGTTGGGCTCACCTCGCCGCGTGCTGTATCCAGCGAGAAGTCCTGAGTGATCGTCTGATCCTCTCCGATCGTGACGTTTGCCGACTCGGTGCCGTAGTTCGTCTTGCTGGCCTCGATCGTGTAGTCGCCGACGAACAGCTGCATACGGTAGAAGCCGTGCGCATCCGTCGTCGTCTGGCGGATGACGTTCCCGCCCTGCATCGCTTTCACGGTCGCTCCGCCGAGCGCCAGATTGTCATTGGCGTCGGTCACGTGACCCTCGACGAAGCCGTTCGGCGGCAGGCGGTACAGCACGGCGAAGTCCGGCGTTCCGATCGTCGCCTCGTTGAACGAGTACTGCAAGGCGTCGTTACCGGCCGCGTTCTCGATTCCGAGCGTGGCCGAGTTGCCCCGCTCGCGGCCGTCGTCGGCGATGTTGCGGTACTGGGTCAGGATGCGGCCGTTCTCGTAGAGCACGACCTCGAAGTCGACCCGCCTCGTGGTGTCGCCGAAGTAGCGCACGTTCCGCCACTCGATGACGAACCTATTTGGGTTCGAGAGCGTGCTCGTAAACATCGCCCCCGGGGGATCGACGAACATGTCGTCCCAGTACGGGTAGATCGCCGCGTTGGGCGTCCCCGCGCTCGGGATCGAGCTGTTCGAGAACGGACAGAAGCCCACGGTGGCGTTGAAGGTCAGATGGCCGTTCGTGCAGACGTACGTGGTGCTGTAGCTCTGGCCGTAGAACGTGAACGCGAACGGCAGGTTGACTTGCACCGAGTTGTCGTCACCACTCAGAGACAGCGCCGTGTCGCCCTCGATGTAGTCCGGCGTCACGACCCGGCAGAAGTAGCCGAAGTTGTCGTGGCGCAGTGTCAACGTGAAGTCGAGCGTCGTGTCGCTCGAGATCACGACGTGCTGCGTCTGAGCGTTGTTGCAGCGGCCTCCCTGGGCCCGGACGTCGTACTCACCGTCGGGCACGCTGGCGAAGCTGTAGTGCCCGTTGGCGTCGGTCGTCTCGGGCGGGATCGGCGTCCCGAGGATCGTGACCGTCGCCCCCGGCACCGGATTGTTCGAGTCGTCGCTGACGGTGCCGGAGAGTGAGTGCGACGGCGCCTGCTGCAGTGCGAAGTCCTGCGTCGTCGTCCCGCCGTCCGTAATGACGACGCCGTTCGCCGTCTGGCTCTGGTAGCCGAACGCGCTGGCGGTGACGTCATACGTGCCGGCCGGCAGGATCAGCGAGTAGTTGCCGTTTGCATCGGTCACCGTCGATGCCCCCAGCGGGGCGACCGACACGTGTGCACCGCTGATGGGATTGCTGGTCCCGGCATCGGTGACCGTGCCTTGCAGCGTCCCGCTCGGTTGCGCGGTGCATTGCGGGAACCTGAAGTTCCCGATCCGCGTCCGCCAGTTGAAGCTGGACGTCGTCTGGTAGTACTCCTGCGTGTACCAGAACGTGCAGTCGTCCACCGGGTCGACCGTCATGTCGCTGTAGTCGCCCCAGCGGCTGACCGTGTCCGTCTGGCTGCCGTCCCCGTTGAAGAGGTGTTCTTCCCCCTGGGCCAGCGTGTCCGGCGGGTCAGTGGCCAGCCGTCCCGCGTAGCGAATCTGCGGGTGGATGGTGGAGTCAGACGCGCTGAAGCCCAGGGCGAGGTTGCCGTCGTTGTCCATGGCGGCGCTGCCCATCCAGCGCCAGGTGGAATCGGGCTGGTAGGTGCTCTGCTGTACGAAGCCCGGCGACCCTGAGGTGGCGTTGTTGACCTCGAACCACCGCACTCCCGCCACTCCGCCCGAGGACACCGTCATGTTGCCGACGAGCGCCTCGTGGTCGCCGAAATTGCGGTACGCGTTGCGGAACATGCCGCGATCGGCGAGGCTGTCGAGAACGTCCCCCGTGCCCAGCTGCGGCACGCCAGCGAAGAGCACCGAGAAGGGGGCGGGAGTCAGGGTGCCCACCAGTGTCCACGTCGAGTTGTCGGGATTCGAGAAGTCGACGTGGAAGCGGCGCATCGGCCACGTCGAGTTCGTTCCCACCGACAGGTACGGGTTGGGTGCTCCCGCAGGCGGGGGTGTCAACCCGTCCAGATCTGCGGGCATGAACGCGTCGTCCGTGGAGGCCCCACGAGGCGCGGCGATGAAGGTCGCCGGGGTGCCGGCGAGCATTGCAGCGCGGTCGAAGGCGAAGGCCTGCGGCCCCAGGAACGCCGTGCCCGACGCGTTGAAGATGTTGGCGCTGGCGTAGTAGGCATCCGGCCAGACACCGAACTTCGGGTAGTCGTAGAAGTCGTCCGTCATGTGGAAGGCGTACCGGTTGTACGAGCCGGCGGCATCGCTCGACGTCGAGACGGCTATGCACTGATCCGTGATCGGCGTGCTCGGGTAATTCCCCGCGAACTGGGTGATCACCCAGCGCTGGGCGAGCTGGTCGTAGACCACGACCGGGTCGCCAAAGCCGTTGAACTCGCACAGTCCGCCGAAGCCCTGCCACAGCGACGCGATCGCGACGGGCCCGAACACCGAAGCTCCGGTGTTCTTGTTGAAGACCTGGAAGCCCTCGTTGACGATCTGCACGTATTGCGTCAGACCGACCTCGCCGTTCGTATCGGGCGGGGCGCAGAAACAGACCACGCCCGGATACGGAATGCCGTCGAAGTTGAGGATCGGGCTCGGCATGTTGGCCGGCCCCTTCGTGCTCTGCACGACGGTATCCCGGGCGTTCGCATGCGGCTTGAACAGCCGCTCGGTCTCCGGCTTCGCGACGTGCTTCGCCCCCGGTTTGACCGGTGTGGCGTGCATTTTCCGCAGCGCGGGCGAGCGGTCGTTGCGGTACGAGTAACCGACGGTGATGCCGTTCCCGCCGGTGCTCGCCTTGGCGTCGTTCCCTGCTGTTCCTCTCGCCAAGGCTCCGCTCGACAACGTCAGCACGAACGCGCCGACGAGCAGCGCGATCAGAGCCGCCCCCGCTGCCTTGAGCGTGAGCAGGTTCTTCATGCCATGCATCTCCTTTCCGGGGAGACCTCCCCGATCGGCGAAGAGCGCGCTGGAACGTCGCTAGGCGACGTCAGCGTCGTGTTCGTCCGGGAGCTGCACGAAGGCGCACGTGTCCGCCATGAGCGCACACGGCTCCGGCTCCCTGGGCTCTGCCTGAGCAATACGTACCCCCGTCCCTTGCTGGCAGTGCAGGCATGCTACAAAACGAGGTCCGCGCGCGTTGCAATGGGCAAGCATTAGAGGGGTGTGGCTGCTTAGGTCCCCAGCCTCGCTGCGACCCCCGTGCGTCTCTCAAGCGTGCGGCGATCGCCGCTGATGAGCGGCGGCGGAGAGTCCTTGGGTCAGGCCGGGACGGGGGTACGTCGCCAAGCCAACCCAGGTGACCATCCGAACTCGCCGCTCACCAGCGGCGACCGTTACCTATACGAGTCCGCAAACCAACTGGATCTGGCCGCTGCCAGCGAGATTATCACCCCTGGCAGGCGACGCGCAAACGCTCAGGCGGTCGTGCACGCGACCACCCGCGTCGTCATCCCGCCCCGCATGTTGAAGACGCCTTCGACCTCCGCGCGCCGGGGAGCAGCGCTCTCGACGATCTCGTCCAGCACCTCGTTTACGAGCGCCTCCTGCAGGATCTCGCGCGAGCGAAAGCCGCCGAGGTAGTCGCGCAGCGACCTGAGCTCGAGGAGCTTCTCGCCGGGGACGTAGCGGATCGTGATCGTTCCGAAGTCCGGCGCTCCCGTGAGTGGGCAGATGGAGGTGAACTCGGGGTGGGCGAGCTCGATTTCGTACTCGCGCCCCGCGTGCGGGTTATCCAGCGTCTCGATCACGCTCGAGGACGGCGACGACCTCGCGGACGGCCGCGGCCGAGCGCTCGAAGGCCGCCTGCTCTTCGTTCGTCAGATCGAGTTCCATGATCTGCTCGACCCCGCCGGCCCCTAGCTTCGCGGGGACGCCCATGTACAGGCCGTCGATCCCGTACTCCCCTTCGAGATAGGCGGTCGTCGGCACGACGCGCTTGTGGTCGAGCACGACGGCGTCCACCTCGTTGGCGACCGCGGCGCCCGGCGCGTACCAGGCCGACGTCCCGAGCAGCTCGACCACCTCGCCGCCGCCGACCGCGGTCCGCTGGACGATCTCGGCGACCCGTTCCTCAGAGACGAGCTTGGTGAGCGGAACGCCGCCGACGGTCGTGGCAGACAAGACCGCGACCATCTGGTCGCCGTGGCCGCCGAGCACGACCGTGCTGACGTCCTTCGGCGACAACCCCGTCTCCCAGGCGATGAAGGTGCGGAAGCGGGCGGTGTCGAGCACGCCCGCCTGCCCGAAGACGCGCTCCTTGGGAAAGCCCGAGACGTCCTTGGCGACGTGGCACATGGCGTCGAGCGGATTGGTGACGACGATGATGAGTGCATCGGGGGAGACGGCGACGGCCGCCTCGGTGACCGAGGCGACGATGCTCTGGTTCGTCGTCACGAGGTCGTCGCGGCTCATCCCGGGCGAGCGCGGCTTGCCCGAGGTGATCACGATCACGTCCGAGCCCTCAGTTTCCTCGTAGCCGTTCGCGCCCACGACTCTCGGCTCGTAGCCCAGGACCGCGCCGGCCTGGTTGATGTCGAGCGCCTTGCCCTGGGGGAGGTTCTCGATGATGTCGACGAGGACGACGTCGGAGTGGTCGCGGCGCGCCACCTCCTGCGCGACGGTCGCGCCGACCGCGCCGGCGCCGATGACCGTGACCTTGCTACGCAACGGGCGCGCCCAGCTTCTCGATGATCGCGTCGGCCACCTCGCTCGTCCCGACGGCGGTGGGATCGTCTCGGGTCGGCTTCATGTCGTAGGTGACGCTCTTTCCCTCGGCGATGACCTCGGCGATGGCAGCCTCGAGGCGGTCGGCCGCCTCCATCTCGTCGAGGTGACGGAGCATGAGGACGCCGGAGAGCATCATCGCCATCGGGTTCGCCTTGTTCTGGCCTGCGTACTTGGGCGCCGAGCCATGTGTGGGCTCGAAGACCGCGGCCTTGGTGCCGAAGTTGGCGCCCGGCGCGATGCCGAGCCCGCCGACGAGGCCCGCGCAGAGGTCGGAGACGATGTCCCCGTACAGATTCGGGAGGACGAGGACGTCGTACTCCTCCGGCCGCTGGACGAGCTGCATGCAGAGGTTGTCGACGATCCGGTCCTCGAACTCGATGTCGGTGTTCTGCTCGGCCACCTCGCGGGCGACGTGCAGCCACAGCCCGTCCGAGAACTTCATGATGTTCGCCTTGTGCACGGCCGTGACCTTGCGGCGGCCGTTGCGGCGCGCGTAGTCGAAGGCGAACTCGACGATCCGCCGCGTCCCCGTGACCGAGATGGGCTTGATCGAGATGCCCGAGTCGGGCCGGACGGTTCCGCCGTGCGCGCCGATCCACTCGATCAGCTCGCGCGCCTCGTCGGAGCCCTGCTCGTACTCGATCCCCGCGTACAGATCCTCGGTCGCCTCGCGCACGACGATCAGGTCGACGTCCTCGTAACGCGAGCGCACGCCGCGGTAGCTCTTGCAGGGCCGCACTTGCCCGTACAGGTCGAGCGTCTTCCGGAGAGTGACGTTCACTGAGCGGAAGCCCGTGCCGACCGGAGTCGTGATCGGGCCCTTCAGGGCGACGCCGTTCCGGATGATCGAGTCGAGGACGTGCTCTGGGAGCGGGTTCCCGCCGTGCTCGTCCATGACATCGGCGCCCGCCTCCTGGACGTCCCAGTCGAATGCGACGCCGGTTGATTCCAGCACTCGGCGCGTCGCCTCGGTCAACTCGGGGCCGATCCCGTCTCCCGGGATCAGTGTCACGGAGTGAGCCACGGCGCGGCACTCTACCGGTAGATTCCACGGCGATGAACGAGTTCAAGCCGGGGTTGGAAGGCGTCGTGGCGATCGAGACGGAGATCGCCGAGCCCGATCGCGAAGGCGGCTCTCTCCGCTACCGCGGAGTGGACATCGAGGAGATCGTCGGCCGCTACCACTACGAGCAGGTGTGGGGCCTCCTCGTCGACGACGATCTCGACTCGGTGATGCCCGACCCGGAGCCGTACGAGCCGGCCGTACTCACCGGGAATGCCCCCTCGGACCTTCAGAGCGAGACTGCGCGGCTGTCAGGCGTCTGGAAGCTGGGGAAGCTCAACGAGATCTCCGACGAGCAGGCGCGTGACGACCTGGGTCGGTTGTCGGCTCAGATGATGGCGATCGTCGCGCGCTCGGCGCGCGTAGCCGACGGCCACGACGTCGACGTCCCGGACGAGGTGGTCGCCCACGGCGCGACCGCAGCTGAGAAGTTCCTCTTGCGCTGGCGGGGAGAGGCTGACCCCCGGGCTGCCAAGGCGATCGACACGTATTGGATCTGCACCGCCGAGCACGGCATCAACGCGTCCACGTTCACGGCCCGGATCGTCGCCTCGGCCGGGGCCGACTGTGGGGCTGCGTTGTCCTCCGCAGTGGGCGCTCTCTCCGGCCCGCTGCACGGCGGCGCGCCCGCCTACGTGATTCCGATGCTCGACGAGGTCGCTGCGATGGGAGACCCGGAGCGCTGGGTGAGTGACACCCTGGACGCCGGGAAGCGGATCATGGGCTTCGGCCACCGGATCTACCGCAAGGAGGACCCGCGGTCGCGGCTGCTCAAGCAGACGGCGATCGACCTGGGAGCCCCCCGGGTCGAGGTCGCGGTGGAGCTCGAGCGTGCCGCGCTGAAGGCGCTGGCCGAGCGGCATCCGGAGCGCGAGTTGCCCACGAACGTCGAGTTCTTCTCCGCGGTCGTGCTCGACGTCGCCGATGTTCCGCCGGAGCTCGCACCGGCCATGTTCGCGTGCTCGCGCGTCGCCGGCTGGTCGGCGCACATCCTCGAGCAGAAGAAGACCGGCCGCCTGTTCAGGCCGTCCGCGCGCTACATCGGCCCGCAGACCCGCTCGCTCTCCGAGCTCGGCGGAGCACCCGTCCCCAGTTGAACCTCGTCGAAGCCGCGGCCGAGGCCGATGCACTGGCCCAGCGCGGGGCCGAGCGCGAGCTGGCCGCCCTGCGCACCCAGTGGAGCGACGAGATCGAGTCCGCTGCGCGGGCGGCCGACTATCGCGAGCGCGCGGTCGCCTATCGTGCCGTGGGTCAGTTCCGTTTTCGCCAGAAGCTGGAGCTGCTACGCCGGGGGCTCGAGGACGAGAGCCCCGCGTGCCGCGGCTCTGCGCTCGTCTCCCTGGAGCTGCTCTCGCGCGATGCCCCGGGGCCGGTCAACGGCGTTCGCCCGATGCTGCACTCGCTGGCGAACAGCGATCCGAACCAGGCGGTGCGGCGCCTCGCGATCATCTGTCTCCGCAACGGCTCCCCGCAGCGCGACACGATCGTCCTGCTGCAGGGCCTGGCCGAGAGCGAAGAGCAGGAAGTGGACCTTCGGACGGCTGCGAAGCGCGTCGCCGACGCGCTGAGGAAGAAAGCCGCGCGCTAGCTGTTCGAGGTGCAGCCGCAGGAGCGGCCGCGGATCTGCCGCCCGCAGGAGGGGCATAAGCGGCCATGGTGCCGCCATTGCAGCAGGCTCTTCTGGATCCCCGAAAGGGCCATCAGAAAGCCGATGCCGGTCGTCGAGGCGATCAGGACGGCAAGCTGAAGATCAAGTCTCATCGCCCCCTTTGGATGCCCGGTGCTCGGGTTTGGAAACCCGGGCGCGGCGGCGGGCGTGGGGATGCGCGCGGAAGTAGGTCTCGCGGCGGCGGGTGTCCGTCACGTGCGTGTACACCTCGGTCGTGGCCAGATCCGCATGGCCGAGCATCTCCTGCACGCTCCTGAGGTCGGCACCGCCCTCCAGGAGGTGGGTCGCGAAGGAATGGCGCAGGAGGTGAGGGTGGATGCGCTCGGGCTCGAGGCCTGCCTTGGCCGCGAGCCGGCGGAGGATCAGGAAGGCTCCGGCTCTGGTCAGAGGCCCTCCCTGCGCGTTGAGGAAGAGCTCTGGACGGTGGCGCTTGTCCAGGTAGGGGCGGCCGCGCGACAGGTAGCGCCTGAGGGCGTCGACGGCCTGCCGGCCGATGGGGACGATCCGCTCCTTGCTTGCCTTGCCGATGCAGCGCACGAGGCGCTGTTCCAGATCGACGCCGGTCTTGTCCAGGCCGACCGCCTCGCTGACGCGCAGGCCCGCGCCGTACAGGAGCTCGACCAGGGCCCGGTCGCGCAGGTCGCGGGGCTGGGTGGCGGAGGCGGCCTCGACGAGCCGCTCGGCTTCACCCGGAGAGAGGGTGCGCGGCAGGCGCCGCCGCCTGCGGGGCAGGTCGATCTCGGCCGCGGGGTTGTCGGCTCGGGCGCCGAGGAGGATCAGGTGGCGGAAGAAGGAGCGGATCGCGGCGGCCCGGCGCGAGATCGTGGACGGGGCGAGCCCTTCCGCCCGCAGTTCGGCCAGGTAGCGCTCGAGCTCCCCGGTCGTGACGGTTGCGGGCGGCCGGCCGAGCCAGGTCGCGAGGGCGGCGAGGTCGCGGCGATACGCGTCCACGGTGCGTGGGGCACGGCGGGTGGTCAGAAGGGCGAGAAAGCCTTCGACCTCGGGATCGGGAGGGGCTTTCGCCTGTGTGGTAGGAGCAGGGGTCGAGCGCATGCGGAAGCTTTCGCCCCTCGGACCGCTTCGCCTGCCGCGTCTACGCTTACGCCATGTCCCGCGCCTCGCCGGATCGGCCGAAGTGGAAGCACTCGGACGGGCGCCCCTACGACGACTTCGACTTCGGTTTCACGCGCTTCGCCGACGAATCCGTGCCGACGAACGATCCGCGTCCCCTGAGGCGCATCCCATCGAGGATCTTCAGCCGCATACTCCGAATCGGCCCTCGCAGCTCTCGTCACAGAGTCGACACAGACCCGTCAGAAATTCACGACTAGGCTGTCGGTGGGAGGGGGTGGTGGGCGCCCGATTGTCGCGTCTACCTCTTAGGAGCGAGGGTGCGCCCGGTCGTACACGCGGCGAAGTCGCTTCGCGTCGACATGGCTGTACACCTGCGTGGTCGACAGCGAGCTGTGGCCGAGTAGCTCCTGAATCGTGCGCAGGTCGGCGCCGCCCTCGATCAAGTGCGTCGCGAACGCGTGCCGGAGCCGGTGGGGATGCGGGAGAAGCCGCCGCAGCGTGCTGGTGTCGAGCCTGCGCCCGCGCGCCGAGAGGAAGAGCGCGTCCTCCGCGCTCCGCGCGAGCAGCGGGCGCGCGTCGCTCAGGTAACGCGTGAGCGCGTACGCGGCTTCCTCACCGAGTGGGACTACCCGCTCCTTCCCGCCCTTGCCCCGGATGTGCACGGCCTCCTGCTCGAAATCGATGTCCCCGAGATCCAGGTCCACCGCCTCCTGCGATCGCAGGCCCGCGGAGTAGACGAGCTCGACGAGCGCGCGGTTGCGCAGCGCGAGCAGGCCGTCGCCGTCCAACGCATCGAGCGCCTCGTCAATCTCCCCCGGACGTGGCGCGTCCGGGAGCCGTCGCGGACGCCGCGGAGCGAGCGACGCATCGGGCACGCGGCTTGCACCGAGAGCGAAGCGGAGGAACGAGCGAACGGCCGCGAGCTTCCGCCCGATGGTCGTCGGCGCCAGTCGCCGCGGCCGGCGGCCCGGCCTGCTCGCGCCCAGATGCGAGGCGTATTCCGCCAGAGTCCGTACGTCGACCTTGTCCAAGCCTGTACCGCGCCTGCGCAGCCAGCCATAGAACTCCTCGACGTCGAGGCGGTAGGCCCGGCGGGTCGAGTCCGAGAGACTTGGGCTCTCGAGAAAGCGCTCGATCTCGGCTTGCGCGTCCACCCGTCTCGATTCGCCGTTGCGGCCGCTTCGCCTGCGCCGGGTGGCCCCGATGAAGGCCGTTCCCGCGCCTCGTGCTTAGGATATGAGACGAAGGCGCGACCCAGCGTGGGCGCGCCGCGTTCATTTTCCGCTTCCCGGGTAGGCAACCGAGCACATGGCGACGACAACGGAGCTTCCCAACCAGACCGACTTTCCGGAGCCCGAGCTTCGGGCTATCCGGATCTACTGGAACCCGACGACCTCGCTCCTGTACATGCACGCGCTCGAGCGTGGAGACGGCGCGCTCGCGGAAGGCGGGCCCCTCGTCGTCGACACCGGCAAGCACACGGGCCGCTCACCCGACGACAAGTTCCTGGTGCGAGAGCCGGAGTCGGAGGACAGGCTGTGGTGGGGCGAAGTCAACGAGCCGATCGAAGAGGCCGCCTTCGAGTCGCTCAGGCGGAAGATTCTCGACCACTTCGAGGCCGGCGAGGTGTACGTCGTCGACGCCTTTGCGGGCTCCGATCCCGAACAGCGGCTCGCCCTGAGGGTCGTCACCGACAGTCCCTGGCACGCGCTGTTCGCGAAAACGCTCTTCATCGAGCCGACAGAGGAGGAGCTCGCCGAGCACCGGCCCCAGGCGCTCGTGCTCCACGCGCCGGACGTGCAGGCCGATCCGGAGAAGGACGGCGCCCGAAGCGAGACCTTCATCGTCCTGCATCTCACCCGTGCCGAGGTGCTGATCGGCGGCACCCGCTACGCCGGCGAGATCAAGAAGTCGATCTTCAGCCTCATGAACGACCGCCTGCCGCTCGAGGGTGTGCTCCCGATGCACGGCTCGGCGAACGTCGACGACGAAGGACGGGTCGCGCTCTTCTTCGGCCTGTCCGGGACAGGCAAGACGACGCTCTCCGCCGACGCGGAGCGCCACCTCATCGGGGACGACGAGCATGGGTGGTCGGACGACGGCGTCTTCAACTTCGAGGGCGGCTGTTACGCGAAGGTGATCAACCTCTCGCCCGAGGCCGAGCCCCAGATCTATGCGACCACGCGCGCATTCGGGACCGTGCTCGAGAACGTGATCGTCGACGAGCGCGGGATCCTCGATCTCGACGACGACTCGAAGACGGAGAACACGCGGGCCGCCTACAAGTTGGAGCAGATCGACAACGCGCTTCCCGAGAAGCGCGCCGGGCATCCGACCGAGATCGTGTTCCTCACGGCGGACGCGTTCGGGATCCTTCCCCCGATCGCGCGACTCAGCCGCGAGCAGGCGATCTTCTACTTCCTGTCCGGGTTCACGGCGAAGCTCGCCGGAACGGAGATCGGCGTCACCGAACCGCAGCCGACGTTCTCGGCCTGCTTCGGGGCGCCGTTCCTGCCGCAGCCCCCGGCCGTGTACGCCGACCTCCTGGGCGAGAAGCTCGAGGAGCATCCCGGGGTGTCGGTATGGCTCGTCAACACGGGCTGGACGGGCGGCCCCTTCGGCGAGGGAGAGCGGATGCCGATCGCTGCGACGCGGGCGCTTCTTCGCGCGTCGTTGAGCGGTGCCCTCGACGCTGCGGAATACCGCGTCGATCCCGTCTTCGGCATCGAGGTTCCGCGCGCCGTCCCCGACGTCGATTCCGCCCTGCTCGACCCGCGCTCGACCTGGCGCGATCCCGAGGCCTACGACCGCAAGGCGGCCGAGCTCGCAGGGATGTTCCGGGAGAACTTCGCCCGCTTTGACGACGTGGACGAGTCGATCGCGGCCGCCGGCCCGCGCGCGTAGCGCTCGTTACCCAGCCCCGCCCTCACCCTTTGCGCTAGCGTCCGTTGTAAGTGGACGCCAAGCACGATGTGCTCGTGATCGGTGCCGGCTGCGCGGGCATGCGCGCGGCCATCGAGGCGTTCGATCAGGGCGCGGACGTCGCGCTCCTCTCCAAGATCCATCCCGTCCGCAGCCACTCCGGCGCGGCGGAGGGCGGCATCAACGCGGCGCTCGGCAACGCCTCCGACGACAGTCCCGAGGAGCATGCCTTCGACACCGTCAAGGGCTCGGACTACCTCGGTGACCAGGACGCGATCGAGATCCTCTGCGACGAGGCGCCGGCCGACGTGCACCAGCTTGAGCGCTGGGGAGCGGTCTTCTCCCGGACGGAGGAAGGCAAGATCGCGCAGCGCCCCTTCGGCGCTGCGGGCGCACCGCGCACCGCCTATGCGGCCGACATCACCGGTCACGTCCTCATCCACGTCCTGTACGAGCAGGTGCTGAAGCGCGACATCCAGGTTTACGAGGAGTACTTCGCCTGGAAGCTCGTCGTCGACGAGGACCGCTGTCAGGGCGTGATCGCCTGGAACTTGCTCGAGGGCGGAGTCGCCTCGATCGGAGCGAAGACGGTCATCCTCGCCACGGGCGGCGCCGGTCGCCTCTACGCCGGCACGACGAACGCGTATGCGTGCACGGGGGACGGGATGGCGATCGCGCTGCGCGAGGGTGTCCCCCTCGAGGACATGGAGATGATGCAGTTCCATCCCACCACCCTTGCCCCGACCGGCGTCCTCATCACGGAGGGCTGCCGCGGCGAGGGCGCCTACCTCCTCAACTCCGAGAACGAACGCTTCCTCAAGGACTACGCCCCGAACGCGATGGAGCTGGCGAGCCGAGACGTCATCTCGCGGGCGGAGCAGACGGAGATCGACGAGGGACGGGGAGTAGACGGGAACGTCCTGCTCGACCTGCGCCACCTCGGAGCGGAGAAGATCCTCGAGCGCCTGCACGGAACCCGCGAGCTGTCGATGGTGTTCGCCGGGATCGATCCCATCCACGAGCCGATCCCGGTCCGCCCCGGGGCCCACTACCACATGGGTGGGGTGGACACGGACAACTGGGGGCGGACGAGCCTCGAGGGCCTCTACGCGGCGGGGGAGTGTGCGTGCGTTTCCGTGCACGGAGCGAACCGGCTGGGCGGAAACGCGCTGATGGAGACGATCACCTTCGGCAAGCGGGCCGGCGCGCACGCGGCTGAGTGGGCGCTCACACACACGACCGTAGCCGTTCCGCCCTCACTCGAGCGAGACGCCGGAAGCGAGGTGAAGGAGCTCCTCGACCGCCGCGAAGGCGAGCGTCCGTGGACGATCCGCAACGAGCTCGCCGAGACGATGCACGAGAACTTCGGCGTCTTCCGGCGCGAGGACCAGATGAAGCGGCAAGGGGAGATCGTCGGGCGGCTCCAGGAGCGCTACGAGCGCGTCCTCGTCGAGGACAAGGGCGACGTGTTCAACAACGACCTGACGCAGGCGCTCGAGCTCGGCTTCCTGCTCGACCTCGGCGAATGCATGGTGGTCGCGGGGCTCGCACGCGAGGAGAGCCGGGGAGCGCACGCGCGGCCGGACGACTATCCCGAGCGCGACGACGAGAACTACCTCAAGCACACGATCGTGACGCTCGAGGACGGCGAAGTGAAGCTGGACTGGCGCCCTGTCACGATGACCAAGTGGGAGCCGAAGGAGCGGACCTACTGATGGGCTGGGAGTTCATCGTCCCCAATCTTCCCGTGCGCGACGTCAGGGCGGCGCAGCGCTGGTATCGGGACATGCTCGGCTTCGACATCCATTGGATCTGGGAGGACAACTTCGGCTCGGTGGGGCTGGATCACGTCGAGTTCTTCCTCTACGAGAGCGACGATCCGAGGCCGGCGGTCTGCTCGATCTTCGTCGACGATGTCGAGGCTGTCTATGCGAGTTGCCGCGAACGCGGCGCCGAGATCGTGGCCGAGCTCGAGCTGAAGCCGTGGAAAGTGCGGGAGTTCTCGGTCCGCGACCCGGGCGGAAACATTCTCCGAATCGGTCGGGGCGAAGAGCCCGTCGACAGGGTCGAGCAGTTCACCCTCGGAGTGGCCCAATGACCGGCAACGGGAGCTACCCCACGATGGAGGTCGCGCTCAAGATCTGGCGCTTCGACTCCACGACCGGCGAACGCGAGTTGAAGCAGTACGAGGTGGAGGCGCCCGAGTGGGCCTGCCTGCTCGACGTCCTCGACATCATCAAGGACCAGGTCGACGGGACGCTCGCCTACCGCAAGAGCTGCCGGATGATGATCTGCGGTTCGTGTGGGATGCGCATGGACGGCGCTGCGATTCTCGCGTGCAAGGAGCGGATGAAGCCGATCGTCGACGCGGGGCACGTCCCCGTCATCTCGGCGATGGGGAACCTCCCGATCGTCAAGGACCTCGTGGTCGACATGGACCCCTTCTGGGGCAAGATCCGCGCGATCAAGCCCTGGCTGCAGCCCGGCTACGAGGAGCCCCCCGAGCGCGAGTGGGAGCTGACCCAGGAGCAGGTCGAGCCCATTCACAAGGAGGCGCTCTGCATCATGTGCGGCTGCTGTGTCTCCGAGTGCAATTCCATGGAGTCCGACCCCGAGTTCCTCGGCCCTGCGGCGCTCGCCAAAGGGTTCCGCTTCATCGGCGACCCGCGCGACAAGGCCGAGGCCGAGCGGCTGAACGAGTACAACAAGGAGCACGGGATCTGGGACTGCACGCGCTGCTACTTCTGCAATGAGCGCTGTCCGAAGGGAGTCGACCCACGCGACGCGATCGCCAAGCTCGGCGCCGAGTCGATCAGGCAGGGCATCGACCACGACCCGGGCGCCAAGCACGCGAAGTGGTTCGTCAAATCTGCGAAGACGACCGGCTGGCTGCGTGAAGAGGAGCTCGTTCCCAAGACGCAGGGATACATTTCGACGCTCAAGCAGGCGAAGTTCGCGGCGGGGCTGATGAAACACGGGAAGGCACGCCCGATCCCGTTCCCGCACGTCGCTGGCGACGTCAAGGAAGCGAGGGCGCTCTACAACATCGTCAAGCAGCAGGGCCGCGAGGGCGCCGCCGGCATTGTCCAGGGTGAGAAGGCGCTCGGCCGGATCGAGTTCGTGGAGGAGGAAGGAGCGGGAGTGAACGTGCCGGAGGTCGAGCCGGGCGTCGAGCCGCCGCACGCCGAGGGATGATGGGCGGAACAGATCTGCTCCTCGCGCCACTGGGCTGTCGCTGGCAAAGGAGGCAAGCCGACGGCGCGCAGGACAGTACAAATCAGTACGGCCAAGCGACGCCGGCGCAGCATCCTGCCGCCAGCGGCGGAAGCGCGGCGCGCAGCCCAGCTTGCTGGGCAGGAGCGGCGCGCGGCCAGTGGTGCGAGGGATGAGGGTCGCCTACTACAAAGGCTGCCTCGCGTCGCTGTCGGCCAAGGAGCTGGACAGCTCCACGCAGGCACTCGCCCCCAAGCTCGGGCTCGAGCTGGAGGAGCTCGAGTCGGTGACCTGCTGCGGGGCCGGCGACATCCACGAGGCCGAGCCGGACTACTACCTCCATCTGAACGCGCGGATCCTGGCCTACGGAGAGGCGACGGGCTCGGACACGCTGATGACGATCTGCAACGTCTGCACGCTCAACCTCCGGCAGGCGAGCTGGCAGCTCCGAAACGACGATGCGCTTCGCGAGCGCGTGAATGCGAACCTCGAGGCGGTCGGCGTCCCTCCGTACAGCGGTGAGATCGAGGTCAAGCACCTGCTGTGGCTCATCGCCGAAGGCGACGGCTACGAGCGGCTCAAGCAGGTCGCACACAAGGGGCTGAAGGGGCTCAAGGTCGCTCCGTTCTACGGGTGCCAGATCCTGCGGCCGTCGAAGATCCTCGGGTTCGAAGATCCGGACCGGCCGTGGTCGCTCGAGGCGATCATCGAAGCCTGTGGTGGCGAGCCGATCGACTATCCGGCCAAGATCAAGTGCTGCGGCTTTCCGATCATCGCCGCGCGCGAGGACGTGGCTCTGGGCGAGCTGATCCAGCCGATCGAGCAGGCAACCGAAGCGGGGGCGGACGCGATGGTCACGCCGTGCCCGCTCTGCCACCTCTCGCTCGACGCGTGGCAGTCGAAGTTGAAGAAGGCGACGGGCCGTGACTTCGCGATGCCAATCCTCCATCTGTCGCAGCTGATCGGCGTGGCGGCAGGGCTCGAGGCATCCGAGCTCAAGTTCAAGCGCCACCTCGTGCCCGTGACGCCGGTCGTCGAGAAACTGGAAGTCTGAAGCCGCACCGTCTTCTCGCCGGAGCAGCGGCCGCCGGGCTGGCCTGGGGGCACTTCGAAGCCGGCTGGGTCCGGTTCCGAGTGCTCGAGGTTCCGCTCCCGGGCCTTCCGGAGGATCTCAGCGGACTGCGCATCGCGCACCTCTCCGACTTCCATCTCGGCGTTCCGTCGCGCGGGAGAACGGCGGTCGAGCGGGCGGTCGCCTGGGCGGAAGGGCGCCGGCCCGACCTCGTCCTCGTCAGCGGCGATCTCCTTTCGCGACCTGCCGGCGCCGAGCGGCTGCGGTCGCTGATGGCCCGCCTGCCCAATTGCTACGCCGTACTCGGAAACCACGACTTCGCCGTCAGCCGCGATCCGTTCGCGCAGCCCAGCGAGCCGTACGACCTCGGCGGGGCGGTCTTGCTCTCCGACGACTCGCACACGGTCGAGGTCAGAGGCCGGCGGGTCCAGATCGCGGGAGTCGATCCGCGCTCCTACATGGATGAGGTCGCCCGGCCCGACCGGCTGGTCGACCCGGAGGCTGACCTGCGCATCCTCCTCTGCCACTTCCCGGGCGTCATCGACAAGCTCCGGCCAGGCTCGTTCAACCTCGTGCTCGCGGGCCACCTGCATGCGGGGCAGATCTGCATGCCTTTTCCCGGGGGACGACTTCGGCTGGCGCACCTGCGTTGGCACTACGTGCAAGGGCTGTACGTGCGCCCCGCCGGCGTCCTGCACCTCTCACCCGGGCTTGGGACGACGTTCGTCCCGTTCCGGTTCCTCGCGCGACCGGAAGCAACGGAACTGATCCTAGAATCGGCCGAGTGAGTACGCGCGTCACCGGCCTCACCGGCGCCACGCTCCCGACGGCGCCCACCGTCTGCCACGAGTGCATCTTCTGGCAGTCGCGCGGGGGTCGTGCCATGGACAAGAGCCGCTGGATCGGGAAGGCGGAAGAGGAGTGGGGGGCCTGGGGCACCGTCTACCAGTCGGACGGCCGGCTCCTCGGGTCGATGCAGTACGGGCCGTCCGCTCTCTTCCCTCGCGCCGCCGAGCTTCCGGGAGGCCCGCCCTCGGAGGATGCAGTGCTCGTCACCTGCGCGTATCTGGCCGACGAATCGAGCCAGTGGGTGATGCAATCGCTGTTCCTGACCGCGATCGGAGACGCGCGAGACAAGGGAGCGGGCGCGCTGGAGGCGTTCTCGTACCGCTACCCGGAAGGTGAGTCGGCCTACGAGCGTTTTCATGTGCACCGTACGATCTTCCCCGCGGACTTCCTCGCGGACTTCGGCTTCGTCACCGTGCGGAGCACGGGCCTCGTCGGCCTCGCGCGGCTCGAGCTGGGAGGGCTCGAGCCCGTCGCCGAGGGGAAGCGCGAGCGCGTGCTCAAGGTCGTCAAGGAAGCCTTCTCGCCGGTCCCGCCGGCTCCTCAACCTCCGTAACGCTTTTCTCGACTCAGCGGCGCGGGTAGGCTGCGCTCGTGACCTCGAACGGACTCATCGACCGGTACGCGGAGCTCGCCGTGCGCTCCTGGGTGAACATGGCGCCCGGGCAGGAGCTCGGCATCTACGCGCTCTCGCTCGAGCACACGCCTCTCGTCCGTGCGCTCGCAGGGGCGGCCTACGCCAACGGGGCCAAGTACGTCGAGGCCACTTACGACGACCAGCACGTGCGCCGCGCGATGATCGAGCTCGCTCCGGACGAGGCGCTCACATGGTCACCGCCGTGGTTGATCAAGCGGTTGGAGGACCGGGCGGAGAACAAAGGGGCCAGTATCGCGATCACAGGCGACCCCGAGCCCGACCTCCTCGCGGACCTCGACGGTGAGCGCGTAGGGCGCGCGCGGCCGGTCGAGCTGATCAAGCGGGCCGGCGAGCTCCTGAGCAAGCGCCCGGTCAACTGGTGCGTCATCGCATGGCCGAACGAGGGTTGGGCCAAGACCGTCTTCGGCGAGCCGGATGTCGAGCGGCTGTGGGAGGCCGTCGCCCATGCGGTCCGCCTCGACGAGCCCGACCCGGTGGCGTCCTGGGAGGAGCACATCAAGAAGCTCCAAACGCGCTCGAAGGCGCTCAACGAGGGCAAGTTCAACGCCGTGCGCTTTCGCGGGCCCGGCACCGATCTCACCGTCGGCATGCTGCCGAACTCGTATTGGTCCGGCGGAATCGACACGACGTCATGGGGCCAGCGGTACATCGCAAACGTTCCCACCGAGGAGGTCTTTACGACTCCCGACTGGCGGCGGACGGAAGGGGTCGTGCGCTCGACCAGGGACCTCTCCCATCCGTTCTCGGGGACGATGGTGCGCGATCTGGAGGTGCGCTTCGAGGGCGGACGCGCGGTCGAGGTGAACGCCTCCACCGGGGCCGACGTCATCCGCGGCGAGATGTCCGTCGACGAGGGAGCTGCGTACCTCGGCGAGGTCGCGCTGGTGACCGGCGACTCACGCGTGGCGGAGACCGGGATCACGTTCTTCGACACGCTCTTCGACGAGAACGTCACCTGCCACGTCGCCTACGGCTTCGCCTACCCCGAGCGCGTGGAGGGCGGGGACGAGATCGCGCCTGACGATCGCCGCGCACACGGATTCAACTACTCGGTCGTCCACACCGACTTCATGATCGGCGGGCCCGAGGTGGACGTCGACGGCGTCACGGCGGATGGGGAGGAAGTTCCGGTCATCAGGGAGGATCAGTGGCAGTTGAAGTAGAGACGAAGACGCGGCTCGACCGGTACGCCGATCTCGCCGTTCGCGTCGGGGCCAACGTGCAGGAGGGCCAGCTGGTCTCGATCGGCGCGCTGGTCGAGCATGCGCCCTTCGCGCGGGCGCTCGCGCGCTCGGCCTACGAGACGGGCGCGAGGTACGTCGAGGTCTTCTACCGGGACCAGCACGTCCGCAGGGCGATGATCGAGCTCGGCCCAGAGGAGACCCTCACCTGGACGCCTCCCTGGCTGCTGGCGCGCGAGAACGAGATGGCGAAGGAGCAGGCCGCGCAGATCGCCGTCAGCGGCGACCCCGAGCCCGATCTTCTCGCCGATCTCGACCCGCAGAAGGTGGGCCGCGCGCGGATGGTCGAGCTCAGCAAGCTCGGCCTCAAGCACACCGTCGAGCGGACGAACAACTGGACGATCGTCGCCTACCCCAACGAGGGCTGGGCGGAGAAGATGTTCGGCGAGCCCGACGTCGAGCGCCTGTGGGAGGCGCTCGCGTTCGCGGTCAGGCTCGACGAGCCCGACCCCGTCGCCGCATGGCAGGAGCACGTCGAGAACCTCGGGCGCCGAGCCAAGCAGCTCAACGACCGAAGCTTCGATGCGATTCGCTTCCGCGGGCCGGGAACCGATCTGACCGTCGGGTTGATGCCGCAGTCGCGCTTCGGAAGCGGGGACTTCGAGACCGCCTGGGGTCGCCGCCATGTCCCGAACATGCCGACGGAGGAGGTCTTCACGACTCCAGACTTCCGGCGCACCGCGGGAACGGTTCGCTCCACCCGGCCACTTCCGTTGTCCGGCAACGTCGTCGAGGGTCTCGAGCTCACCTTCCAGAACGGTCGCGTCACGGATGTCCGCGCCGAGAGCGGGGCGGAGGTCGTGCGAGCCCAGATGTCGCTGGACGAAGGAGCGCTCTCGCTGGGCGAGGCGGCGCTCGTGGACAGCACCTCCAAGGTGGGGCAGACAGGGCTCGTGTTCTATGACGTCCTCTTCGACGAGAACGCCACCTGCCATATCGCCTACGGCGCCGGGTTGGACTTCGCCGTCGAGGGCGCCGAAGGCCTGAGCGAGGACGAAAAGCGGGAGCTGGGCATCAACCAGTCGGTCGTGCACACGGACTTCATGATCGGCGGGCCCGAGGTGGAAGTCGATGGAATCGGCTCAGACGGCTCGGAGGTGCCGATCATCCGCGACGACGCCTGGACGCTCGAGTAGCAGCTCCATGATCTGGAGGGCGTTGAGCGCGGCGCCCTTGCGCAGGTTGTCGCAGACGACGAACAGGACGAGGCCGTTCTCGGAGGTCGAGTCGCGGCGGATGCGACCCACCAGCACCTCGTCTCCCCCGACCGCGTCGCGCGGGTCAGGGTAGGGCTCGACCACGCGCACGCTGGGAGCCGACGCCAGCGCCTCGCGGGCGGCCTCCGGCGAAAGCGCCTCCTCGGTCTCGACCCAGATCGCCTGCGCGTGTCCGATCAGCACCGGGACGCGCACGCACGTCGCGCTGAACGGAAGCTCGTCGAGCTCCATGATCTTGCGCGTCTCGGCCCGAAGCTTGAGCTCCTCGTCGAACTCGTCGCCCTCCAGGTCCCAGTCCATCGTCACGCTGGCCGCGGCGGGCATCTGGGTGCGCAGCCGCTCCATCGACCGTGCGCCGGCGCCGGAGGCGGACTGGTACGTCGCCATCCTTACCCGGCGGAGCCCGGCCGCCTTGCGGAGAGGCTCGAGCGCGCAGACGAGCTGGATGGTGGAGCAGTTCGGGTTGGCGACGATTCCCTTGTGTTTAAAAACACGATCCTTATTTACCTCCGGGACCACGAGCGGGACCCCGTCGGCGAGCCGGAAGGCGGACGACTTGTCGATGCACACCGCTCCGCCCGCGACCGCGGCGGGAACGAGCTCGCGGCTGGCGGCAGTGCCGACGGAGAAAAGGCAGAAGTCGAGGCTCCCGTCGGCGAGCGCATCGGGACTCGCCTCCTCGACCTCGAGCTCGCCCGCCCCGTACGGGACGCGGCTCCCGGCCGAGCGCGCCGAGGCAAACGCCCGCACGTTCTGGTGCCCGCGCTCCGCGAGCAGGTCGAGCGTGACGGGGCCGACGGCTCCCGTGGCCCCGACGACTCCGACGCGAGGCGCGTCAATGGGTCGGCCGGTCACGCTGGCGAGCCTCTGGCGCGCGAAAGGCGAGCCATGCTAGGACGCAGGGAGGCCGCGTGTCGGATCACACGCGGCCGACCGAGGACGACGCATGGTGAAGCCTCTTCAGCCCCCCAGAGGCCGGTGAGGGTGGCCGGTCGACCCATCAATGCGCACGTTCCGCGCTCGACTCGGCCAGCTCGAACGCCTCGTGAAGCGCGCTCACGCTCCGCTCGACGTCGTCCCGGGGGACGTAGAAGGCGATCTTGATCGGCGACGTGGACACGAAATGTGAGTCGACGCCGAGGTCTGCGAGCGTTGCAAACGCCTTGGCTGCGACGCCGGGATGGGTCTTCATTCCCGCGCCGACCACGCTCACCTTCCCGAGGCCCTCACGCTCCGACCAGCGCACCCCCAGGGAGTCGAGCGCGCCTGCGGCGCCGGCGCGGTCCTCCTGGGGCGCGGAGAACATGAAGCCGGAGCCGATCTGGATGACGGTGTCCACGTTCACCGAGGCGTCGGCCAGCGCCTCGAAGAGCCGCGCGGAGTCGTCGGTCTCGACTTCGAACACCGCCTCCTCGACGTCGTGGGTGATACCCGCGATCATGGCCTTCTCGAGCATCCGTTCGTCCTCCTCGCGTATCCAGGTCCCCTCGACGTCCGCAAACGTGGAGCGTATGTGCATCCGCACCTCGTGGTTGCGCGCGAACTCGACCGAGCGCAGCTGCAACACCCTCGCTCCCGAGGCCGCCAGCTCCAGCATCTCGTCGTAGCTGACCGCGTGCAGCTTCCGCGCGTCGGGGACGATGCGCGGATCGGCGGTGAACACGCCCTCGACGTCCGTGTAGATCTCGCACCGCTCGGCACCGAGCGCGGCAGCCAGCGCGACGGCGGTCGTATCGGAGCCGCCGCGCCCGAGCGTGGTCACGTCCTGGCTGGTCGAGACCCCCTGGAAGCCCGCCACGAGGACGATCTCGTCCCGGTCGAGGGACTCGTGGATCCTCCGGGCCCGGACATCCACGATCTTCGCCTTGCCGTGACTCGTGTCGGTGACGATGCCCGCCTGCGAGCCGGTCAGGGAGACGGCGCGCTGGCCGAGGTCGTTGATGGCCATCGCGGCAAGGGCGCAAGAGATGCGCTCTCCGACGGAGATGAGCATGTCCAGCTCGCGCGGGTCGGGACGGATGGAGACCTGATGTGCGAGCGAGACGAGCTCGTCCGTGGTCCCGCCCATTGCGGAGAGGACGCCGACGACGCGGTTGCCGGCCTCGCGCGCAGAGACCAGCCGCTTGGCGACGTTACGAAGTCGTTCCGGCCCCGCGACGCTGGTGCCGCCGAACTTCATCACCACGGTGCCGCGCTGGCGAGGCTCCCGGACGGGGACCGCGGGGACGGCCTCGTAATCGGTGGCCGCCCGGGCCACTACATGTCCCTCCTGCCTGCGAGCGCCCGGCCGAGGGTGACCTCGTCCGCGTACTCGAGATCGCTCCCCACGGGGAGCCCACTCGCGAGCCTCGTTACCCGCACGCGTCCCCGGAGCCGGTCGGCGAGATAGGCGGCGGTCGCCTCCCCCGTCATGTTCGGGTTGGTCGCGAGCACGACCTCCTCGACGCCGTTCCGCTCGACTCGCTGGAGCAGCTCGTCGATGCGGAGGTGCTCCGGCTCGACTCCGTCGATCGGCGAGAGCGCACCTCCCAGGACGTGGTAGAGGCCGCGGTACTCAGCCGTGCGCTCGAGCGAGATCAGATCCGCGGGCTGCTCGACGACGCACACGAGCGCGCGGTCGCGGCGCGCGTCTTGACAGATCTCACAGACCTCCTCCTCGGTCAGGTTGCCGCACTCGCGGCAGAAGCGGACGCGCTCCTTGACCTCTTCGATCGCAGAGGCGAGCGCGAGCGCCTCGTCCTTGGGAACCCGGAGGAGATGAAAGGTGAGCCGCTGGGCGGTCCGCATCCCCACGCCGGGAAGGTGCGTGAGCTGTGCGACCAGGTTGTCGACCGCGGGTGAAAGCATCCCGGAATTGTGCCTATGTGGTGCGGACTTACAGGCCCGGTAGCCCGAGCCCGCCGAGCCCACCCATGGCGCTGCCGAGCTTGGACTCGGCCAGGCTCCTCGCGGAGCGGATCGCCTCGTTGACGGCGGCCACGACCATATCCGCCAGCAGTTCGGGATCATCCGGGTCGATCGCCTCGGGCGCGATCTTGATCGAGGTGATCTCGAGCGCTCCGGTCGCCGTCACGGTGACCATGCCGCCGCCCGCGGACGCTTCGACGGTCTCGTTCGCGAGCTCCTGCTGAACCTTCTCCATCTGCGCCTGCATCTGCTGCGCCTGCTTCATCAATTGATTGAAGTCGACGCCCACGGCTACTCCTCCACCTCCCGCGCATCGAAGGTCTGCTTCACGAGCTCGACGAAGTCCTCCTCGCTGGTCGGCTCCTCGGCCTCGGGCTCGTCCTCGCCTTCCGCGACGGTGAAGGCGACACCGAGCTTGCGCCCCGTGACCTCGTGCAGGGCCTCCGTCAGAAGAGAGGAGTTCTTCTCCTCCTCCGCGAGCTTGCGATGGAAGTCGGCCGCCGCCGGGAACGCGAGCGTGAGAACGTCGCCCGAGAGCTCCGCCGGGCGAGCCTCCCGGAACACCGACGCAGCCGGAATCGAGCGATTCTCCACCGCCGGGACGATCGTCCGCTGCCATGCCTCGCGGACCTGGTCGAGCGTCACGTCTGAAGGCTCCGACTCTTCTACGGGAGTTGGAGGCGCTTCGCCGGCCCGAGCCGGCGCAGGGGCGGCCGCGTCCGGAAGGTGGCGCGCCTCGAGCTGCTCGACGCGGTACGCAAGCGACTCGCGGGACAGGTCGGCGCCCGGCCTCGTCACCTTCACGAGTGCCAGCTCCAGCGGCAGGCGCGGGTCGCCTCCTTGGCGCATGTCGTCCACCGCAACCGCGAGCAGGTCGCACAGGCGAAGGACGATCGCCTCGCCAAGCTGGTTCGCCTGCGAGCGCAGCCGGTCGCGGGTCTCGGCCGTGACCGGCAGCGACTCGGGCACCTCGCCCATGTGCTGGACGAGAAGAAGGTGACGCAGGTGCTCGAGCAGGTCGGTGACGAGCCGGCCGAGATCCTGGCCCTGCTCGGAGAGCTCCTCGATGAAGGTGAGCGCGCCGGCCGTGTCCCGGTCGACCACGAGGTCGACGAGGCGGAAGAGCGCCTCCTCCTCGACCGCGCCCAGGAGCTGCAGGACCGCCTGGACGGTGACATTGCCTTCGGTCGCGGCGGAGAGCTGGTCGAGGGTGGAGATCGCGTCGCGGTACGAGCCGCGCGCGCTGCGAGCGATCAGCGACAGAGCGGCGTCCGGCGCCTCGATCTCCTCGCCCTCGGCTACCCTGCGCAGAAGCTGGACGAGCTCGGGCAGCCGCGGCCGTCCGAACACAAACGTCTGGCAGCGCGAGCGCACGGTGGGGATCACCTTGGCGAGATCGGTCGTGCAGAAGACGAAGACGAGGTGAGGCGGCGGCTCCTCGATCAGCTTCAGCAGCGCGTTCCAGGCGGCGTCGGTGAGCTGGTGCGCCTCGTCGAGGATGTAGACCTTGTAGCGGCCTTCCGCCGGCTGCAGCACGACCCGCTCGCGGATCTCGCGGATGTCGTCGATTCCGCGCTGCGAGGCCGCGTCCATCTCGACGACGTCGAGCGAGGTCCCGGCCGCGATCGCCTCGCAGGCATGGCAGGTCTTGTCCGGTGTGGGGGTCGGCCCCTGGACGCAGTTCAGCGCCTTTGCCAGGATCCGCGCCAGCGACGTCTTGCCGGTGCCGCGAGGCCCCGCGAACAGGTACGCCTGGCGCAGCTGTCCGGAAGCGATCGCATTTCTGAGCGTCCGGACGATGTGCTCCTGACCCACGACTTCGTCGAAGTCCTGCGGGCGGTACTTCCGATAGAGCGCGGTCACCGCTCCGATAATAAGCTGCTGGGCATGGCCGTCGAGGAAAAAGAGCGCGCGCCCGCGACCGAGCTCCGGCTCGAGCAGTTCCTCGAGCTGCGCCGGCCGGGCGACGTCGTGCTCGCGTCCGACGGCAGGCAGGTCGCCTTCTCGGTGAGCGCGGGCTACTCGACGAAGGGGAAGCGCCCCGAGAGCCACATCTGGACCGCGAGCCTCGACGCGGGGTGCGGGCCGGCAACCGGCGGGAGCGGGACCGACGCCCTCCCGCGGTGGGGGTCCGACGGCTCGCTCGCCTTCGCCTCCGACCGAGATCACCCCGGCCGCATGTCCGTCTACCTACTGCGGCCCGGCCCGGGCGAAGCTCAGCCGGTGGGCGACATCCCCGGCTCGGTCGAGGACCTCCAGTGGGCGCCCGACGGTCGGACGCTGCTCGTCCTCGCCGCAGATCTCGGCGCCGACCGGGCGGGAATCCAGGCGGCGACCAAGATCGGCGAGCTGGCAGCCGAGGAGCAGGATCCCAAAGTGACGCAGCCGTTCCAGGCGTGGCGGAGGCTCTACCGGATTGATGCGCGTACGGGCGCGACCGGCGAGGTAAGCCCGGAGGGCGTGAACGTCTTCGAGTACGAATGGGACGGAGAGCGCGCGGTCGCCGTCTGCTCGGACGATCCTTCGGAGAGCGCCTGGTACAACGCCTACCTCGCGCTGCTCGACGTCGATCGCCGCACTGCCGACCGTCTGTACGAGCCGGAGTGGCAAATACAGGGCCCGTGCATCGCCGGGCGGGGCGACACGGTGTGCTTCCTCGAGGGCTTCTGCTCCGACCGCGGGGTGCTCGCGGGCGAGGTGAAGGCGCTCGACCTCTCGGGCCGAAGCGTGCGCCACATCCCGGTCGACTGCGACGTTTCCTCGCTCCAGCGCCGCGACGACACACGGCTCTGGTTCGCGGGTTGGCGGGGCATGGAGTCGGTGTGCGGCTCGCTCTCGCTCGACGGAGAAGTCGAAGAGCTCTGGTGGGGCGAGGCGACGCTCGGCGCGCGCTTCCAGCCCCGGGTAGCAGCTGGTGAAGGCGCGCTGGTCGGAGTCCTGGACTCACCCGAGGGCCCTCCGGAGGTAGCAGTCCTCGACCTCGAGTCCGGCGACGGCTGGCGTCCGCTCTCGGATCTCAACCGAACGATCCCCGATCCGCGCGCAGCGGGGGAGTGGGAGCGCCGCACCTGGGCCGCGTCCGACGGTCTCGAGATCGAGGGCCTGCTGCTCACGCCGCGCGAGGCGGAGCCGCCGTTCCCGCTCATCGTCTTCGTGCACGGCGGTCCGACGGGCTGCTGGAGTCACGGCTTCCTCCCGTCTGGCGCGTTCGGTCCGTTGCTCGCCCAGAGCGGCTATGCGGTCTTCCTCCCGAACCCCCGGGGAAGCGCGGGGCGCGGACAGGAGTTCGCGCGCGCGAACCTCGGCGACATGGGCGGCGGGGATCTCCAGGACATCCTCGCCGGCGTCGACGCGCTGGTCGAAGAACGTATCGCGGACGACAGCCGAGTGGGAATCGTCGGCGGAAGCTACGGCGGCTTCATGGCCGCTTGGGCTGTGACCCAGACCGATCGCTTCGCCGCCGCCGTCCCGCTCGCAGCCGTCACGGATTGGCGCAGCTTCCATCACACGACCAACATCGGGCAATTCGACGTGCTCTTCCTCGACGCCGATCCCTTCGAGGAAGGCGGAGAGTACGACGCGCGCTCGCCCGTCGTCCAGGCGCGCAACTGCAAGACGCCCACGCTGATGGTCCACGGCGAAGAGGACCTCTGCGTGCCCGTCGGCCAGGCCCAGGAGATGTACCAGGCGCTCGTTGAGGCCGGGTGCGAGACCGAGCTCGTCGTCTACCCGCGCGAGGGGCATGGTGTGGCCGAGCGGGAGCACCAGCTCGACGTGTGGGAGCGCGTGCGGGGCTGGTTCGAGCGGTTCCTAGGCTGACGCGGTCAACAGCTGCCCGCCGCCCTCGTTCTCGACGTGCACGTCGTGCAGGCCGGCCTCTGTCGCGAGCTCGACAAGCTCCTCGTCGGTGTAGAAGTGGCCGCGGCTGGCGAGCGGCTCCGGCGCGGCGGGCGTCCCGCGCAGCTCGGGGGCGGTCGTGTAGACGGCGATACGGCTGCCCGGCCGCAGGACGCGGCGGCACTCGCGCAAGACCGCGACGGGATCCTCGAAGAAGAGGAAGACGATCGACATCGCCGCGGCCGTGAACTCGCGGTCGGCGAAAGGTAGCCGCTCGGCCTCGCCGAGCACGACCTCGGCTTGGGGCGCTACCTCTCGGGCCACCTCGACCATGTCCGGGCTGTGGTCGAGGCCGGTCGTCCGAGCTCCCGTTGCAGCCGCATCGCGAAGGAGGAGCCCGCCGCCACATCCGAGCTCGAGCAGGCGGTCACCCGGCCCGAGGGCAAGCGCGTCGAGGATGGCGCGGCGCGCGAAGTCGTGCATCTCCTCGCTGCCGTATACCTGCCGTGCGCGAGACCCGCTCGGGCGTCGCGCCATCCGGTCGGTCAGCCAGTCGACGAACGCCTCTTGCGACAGGCTCGCCGCCTTCCAGGCCGCCAGCTCCTGGTCGTCGAGCCCGAGCGACCGCATGGTCTCCTCTGCCTCGAGGGCGGGGAGGACGCGCAGGAAGAAGTCTCGATCGCCGACGAAGGTCGGCTCGAGCTCGAGGAACTCGGCTGCGGTGACCCACCGCGTCTCCGCCACCTCGTCGGGATCGAGCTCGAACTCATTTGGCTCGAAGCGGGCGGTCCACCAGTGCAGGCGGTAGTCCCCGTCGTCCGTCGAGCACTCCCAGACCTTCTCAGTGGGCGTGACCTCGAGGCCGATCTCCTCGCGCACCTCGCGCACGAGCGCGGCTTCCTCGGTCTCGCCCGGCTCGATGCGTCCGCTCAGGGGCGCCCAGTGCCCGGGCGCGACGACCTTCGGGCCGCGCCGGATGACGAGAAAGCGGTCTTCCTTTCGCAGTACCGCGACGACGGCGTCCGGTTTCTCCATGGTCGAAAGCATGCCCGTGCGTGGCATTGCCAGGCCGCAGCGGTCACGCCTGCCGATGAGAGGAGCTGCGCCGCAGCGCCGCTGCCGGTGCATCGGGCTCGATCTGATCACTTCAAAGGAAGCTCAGGGAGGGGGAGCTCGAGGGGGAACCGCAGGTTCCCATTCGATAGAGCGCGGCCTAAACAGGCGTGCGGAGGGCCGAGCCCTCCTCCGCCTATTTCGTAAGGCCGAATTACGCGGATGCCGTCGACGTGGAAATGTGCGGACGCGCCACGTCAACATCGCCGCCGAAGCTCCACCCTCTTTTGCCAGGCCGCAGCGGTCACGCCTGCCGATGAGAGGAGCTAGCTGTCCTGCCCACAGACGTTGTGAACGCGACTAATCGGCGGTTGTCCTCCTAAGGAGCTATGTGGCCTGCGCTCGTTGTAGTAGCGCAGCCAGTGTGGCAAGGCAGCCGCCCGGTGTCGAGAGGAGCGGTAGCGCACGCCGTAGGCCCACTCCCGCGCCATCGTCTGATGGAAGCGCTCCACCTTCCCGTTCACCTGCG
>WNGA01008124.1_pt1 | contig 38567 bp, 23 predicted proteins | sample 5400061 | NCBI WGS metagenome assembly WNGA01 (sample SAMN13153366, study PRJNA577476) | soil metagenome | isolation source: 100 cm soil or saprolite under grassland replicate 2 | place: USA:California | collected 2016-06-15
GTTTCCCGAAAGACTCCTACGAAAACCTGCGCCTGCGGTTCATCCGCACGCAACGGGACGAAGTCGACGCCATCGAGGCCTTCGGCACGTTCATCTGGGACATTCGTTTCAAGGATTTTCAGGCTGAGTACGACCTGGCGCGAATCACCTGGGACGAAGCCCGCCATACGGAGATTGGCCACCGCGCCCTGCTGGCCGCTGGCTACGATCCGTTCGAGCTGCGCAACCGCCTCACCGGCTCGACCTGTCGCGGCCCGATGGACCCGGCCTTCGCCATGGCCGAAATCAATCTCTTCGGCGAAGTCGGCGTGCTCAAGACCATCAACAACCTCATCGACACGGCGGCGGACCGGCGCGACGAACTCCTGCGCCACATCGCGGATTTCATCCGTTCAGACGAACGCACACACGTCCGCAAGGGTGGCCGCATCATCCAGGTGATGACCAATCTGGACGCCAAGGCGCTCGAACTGCGCACGCGCGAACTGTTCACCGAATGCCTCGTCAGCCTCGGCGCGGTCACCAAGGACATGGATGTCTTCACCGTGTCGCGCGAGGACATCGAGCATTTGGTGGGGGAATAAGTGAAACATTGAAGAACCTCTTTCCAACTCTTCTCTTTAATGGCATGATACAACACGCATGACCCACGGAGATTCCAACTCCGTCCATCGTTGCCGCGGACTGTCGCGGCGGTCCTTCCTGTCGGATACCGGCATGGGTTTCACCGGGCTGGCGCTCGGCGCGTTGCTGTTCGAGGAGGGCGTGGGCCGCGCGCTCGGTTCCGAGGCCGTCTCCCAATGGCGTCCGCCGGACGGTCGGCCGCACTTTTCGCCGCGGGCCAAGTCGGTGATTTGGATCTTCCTTTGCGGCGGCGTCAGCCACGTCGAAAGCTTCGACGTGAAGACCGAGTTGAACAAATACGCCGGCAAGAGCATCGAAGAAACGCCGTACGCGAAGGTGCTGGAGAACCCGGGCCGCAACGTCATTGGCGCCAACCCTTCGCACGGCAACCGCAAAACCATTCTCCCCCTCCAATCGGGCCACAAGACTTACGGTCAGTCCGGACTCGTCGCCGGCGACTGGTTCCAGCACATCGGCGCGTGCGCGGACGACCTGGCCGTGGTGCGCAGCCTGTGGACCATTCACAACGACCACGGCGCGCAGCTCACCTGGCAGACCGGGCGGCATCCGCGCGAGCTGGAGCACCCCACGCTCGGCGCCTGGTCCTGCTACGGGTTGGGATCGATGAACGACAACCTGCCCAAATACGTCGTCCTGGGCGCGCCCACGGGCGATTGCTGCGGTGGCACGTTGACTTACGGCGCGAGCTACCTCGGCCCGGAGCACGGCGGCGTGCGGCTGAATGTCGACCCCAAGAAACCGCTCCCCTTCCTCGCCCCGCCCCCCGACAGCATCACCACCGAGGAACAGCTCGAGAACCTCTCCCTGCTCGGCAAGCTCAATCGCCTGGCCGGCATCGACTATCCCGACGACCAAAACCTGCGCGCCCGCATCAAGTCCTACGAGTTGGCTTATCAGATGCAGACGAGCGTTCCCGAAACGCTCCAACTCGACCGCGAACTCGAAGGCACGCGCCGGCTCTATGGCCTGGACCGCGACGAATGTAAAACCTTCGGCCAGCAATGCCTCGTCGCCCGGCGTCTGATCGAGCGCGGGGTGCGTTTCGTGCAAATATTCCACGGCGGCGGAGGCGGCGGAGCGTGGGACGCGCATTCGGACATCAAGAACAACCACGCCAAACTGGCCAACCAAATTGACCAACCCGTCGCCGGCCTGCTGAAAGACCTCAAACAGCGCGGTCTCCTTGACGAAACGCTGGTGGTCTTCGGCACCGAGTTCGGCCGCTCGCCTGGCGCGGAGGGAACGGGACGCGACCATCATCCGCAAGGTTTCTGCGCGTGGCTGGCCGGCGGCGGCGTGAAAGGCGGCGTGCAACACGGCGTCACTGATGAACTGGGCTTCCACGCGGTCGAAGACCGCCATTACGTGACGGACATCCACGCGACCGTGCTGCACCAGCTTGGTCTCGATTCCCGCCGTCTGGAGATTCCCGGCCGCAAGCGCCTCGAAATCGATCACGGCGAACCGATCCGGGAGATCCTTGGCTAAGTGCGGCCGATATGGAGTGGGGCGCAGGTATCCGCCTGGCTGGGCAGCCGGAGCTTGTCCCGGTTTCACGCGGGCGTAAATGGATTCAGCACGTCGTGCCGTCCGGCGCGGATGCTGTGCGTGATGGCCTGCGTGATGAATTCCTTGGCACGTGAAACTGCTTGCACCAGGGTCAGGCCGCGGGCCAGGCCGGCGGTGATCGCAGCAGAGCAAGCGCAGCCTGTGCCATGAGTCGAGACGCCCCGCACGAACGGCGCCGTCAGCAGCAACTCGGTCCGACCGTCGAAGAAGAAGTCAGCCGCCTCGCGACCGCCGCGCAGATGGCCGCCTTTGACGAGCGTAGCGCAACCGAAGCGCTCGTGGAGCGCTCGCGCGGCCCGGCGGAGGTCTTCCACCGAGCGCAGGCGTGTCGAGAGCAATCGCTCCGCTTCCCTCAGGTTGGGCGTGACGAGCGCGGCGCGCGGGAGCAATTCGCGCTGGAGGATTTTCTCGGCGCCAGGACTCAACAGCCGCGCGCCGCTCGTGGCCAGCATCACCGGATCCACGACGAGCGGGGGACGATTGCGATGATTGAAAAAATCAGCGACGACTCGAATGAGCGGAGCGGCAAAGAGCATGCCCGTCTTGCAAGCGGCGGGAGGCAGTTCATCAAAAACGGCTTCGATCTGCGCCCGCAGCATCGCCGGTGTGGCCGGTTGCACGGCGCGGACACCGCGCGGGTTTTGCGCGGTGAGACAGGAGACGGCGCTCGTGCCGTGGACGCGCAGCGCGGCGAATGTCTTGAGGTCCGCCTGAATCCCGGCGCCACCGCCGCTGTCCGAGCCGGCGATAGTCAGGGCGACAGGCCATTGGGGGTGTTGGCGCGGGAGTTTCATACCGCGCCTGAAACACCCACGGGCCGTAGCCGCCGACGTAAGGAGGCGGACTCGTTCTTCGCTCGGTCTATCCGCCTCCTCACGTCGGCGGCTACGGCGCCTATAAAAAATCCGCGTTCGCTCACGACCCAAGACTACGCGATTGGTTTTCCCGTTTGAACTTTGAAGTGCCGCGCCCATATTAGCAGGCATGGACAAAGGCAAAGTCGCGGAAGTGCTGGTCGAGATCGGCACGCTGTTGGAGTTAAAAGGCGAGAACCCGTTTAAGACCCGCGCCTACACGAACGCGGCCCGGGCGCTGGAGAATCTCACCGAACCGCTGGAGAAGGTGGTCGCGGAAAATCGACTGGGAGAGATCCCCGGCATCGGCGAAGGCATTCAGAAAAAGGTGACCGAGCTGGTCACAACAGGCCGCCTGAAGTACTACGATGAGATCAAGGCCTCGGTGCCCCCCGGACTGGTCGAGATACTGCAAATCCCCGGCATGGGTCCGAAGAAAGCCAGGGCGCTCAACGACAAGCTTGGCATCGAATCCATCGAGCAACTGGAAGCGGCTTGCAAGGCCGGCAAAGTCGCGGACCTCGACGGGTTCGGCGAGAAAACGCAGAGCAAGATTCTGGAGGGCATCGCCTTCAAGCGGACTTATGCGGCGCGGCACCATTTGGACGACGCGCTCGAGGTGGCGGAGCCGGTGCTGGAGCGGCTTCGCGAACACCGGGATGTGATTCGCTGCAGCACCGGCGGCAGTCTGCGGCGCTGGCGCGAGACGATTGGCGATGTCGATTTCCTCGCCTCGTCGAAAAAGCCGGCGGCGGTCCTGGATTTTTTCACGACGCAGCCGGGCGTGCTCAGCGTGAGCGCCAAAGGCGACACGAAGGCCAGCGTGATCCTCCAGGGCGGCATCCAGGCGGACCTTCGTGTGGTGACGGACGCGGAGTATCCGTTCGCCCTGGCCTACTTTACCGGGAGCAAAGAGCACAACATCGTGATGCGCCAGCGGGCCATCGCCCGCGGGCTGCGGCTGAACGAGTATGGGCTGTTCCGCTCGAAGGAGGAAACGCGCGATCCGAAATTGCGCCTGCCGTGCAAGTCGGAGGAGGACATTTTCGCCGAGCTCGGGCTGGCGTATGTCCCGCCGGAACTGCGGGAGGATCACGGCGAATTTGCCGCGGCGGAACGAGGAAAGTTGCCGAAGCTCGTTGAATGGACCGATCTGCGGGGCGCACTGCACAACCACTCGACCTGGAGCGACGGCCACCAGACGCTCGAGGAAGTGGCCGCGTACGCGCAGGAATTGGGGCTGGAGTATTGGGCGGTGACGGACCATTCGCGCTCGTCCTTTCAGGCCCACGGCCTGGAGCCGGCGCGGTTGCGCGAGCAGCTCAAGGCTATCGCGAAGATCAACACGCAGCTTGCGGACGAAGGGAGCGATTTCAGGCTCCTCACGGGCAGCGAAGTGGACATCCTCGGCGAGGGACGGCTCGACTTCGAGGACGACCTGCTGGCCCAACTGGACGTGGTCGTGGCCAGCGTCCACGCGGGATTCTCCAAAGACGAGGCGGAGATCGCAGGCAGTCATCGACGCGTGCGCTGAGACTGGGACGTGGATTGAACTCAACTGCAATCCGTGGCGTTTCGACATGGATTGGCGGCACTGGCAATACGCGAAGCGCAAAGGAGTGAAGTGCGTGATTAATCCCGACGCGCACCGGCGGGAACATTTCGGGTTCCTGCGCCTGGGCGCAGGCGTGGCGCGCAAGGGCTGGCTGGAGAAGGCGGACGTGATCAACACCCTGCCATTGAAGGATTTGATGAAGGCGCTTGGAAAGACGCAGGGGCGGGCCAGGAAAGGGTAGCTGCGACCTACCAACTCACCGGCACGGACATTTTCCCGCCGAACTTGCTCGAGTAAAAAAGTTGTTTGCGAGCCGCGCCGTATTCATGGACAAGCCGTGTGATCTTCACGTCGTAACAGCAGTATTCGGCGATTTCGAGCAGCCGGCCTTCCTTGAACCAGCGCAACGCCTGCAAGCCGTCGGAGGTTTTTTCCAGCCCCATCGTCGCCTGAGCAATCGAATCGAGGGAGAGCCGGTGCGGCAGGGTCTTTCGGATTTCGGCCAGCATGTCGAGCGTGGGCAGTTGGCGGAGATCGAAGATGGTGTAGCCGTGCAGCACCTCATAGTCGAAGCCCAGGTTGTTGAAGCCCACGACGAGATCGGCGCGGCGCAGGTCCTGAAGCAAGTCGTCGACTTGTTTCTCGGCATAGATGCGGTACTCGCCCCGGGCGGTGCTGTAGGTGACGCCAACGCTCATCCGCATGTCACGGACCTTGTCCCAGCCTCCGACTTCGTCAGCGGACTTCTGAGTTTCGAGGTCGAAGTAGACGATGTTCTTCATGCAGTCGGCGGCGCGTCGGAACGGAACAGGGGCGATTGTAGTACGCACTGAAGCTCTGGCAATGGAAATGTCAGGCCGTTAAATCGTTGAATCGTTGAATCGTTAAAGTGGTTGAGCGGTTCAACGGTTCAACGATTCAGGCCAATCCTACTACTGCCTCAAGCGGAAGAAGCGGGATTGGAATGAGGGCGTTAGGGTATACGGGCTCGAGGAGTTGGGGACGTCGCTGTAAGTCCCCCGCGGCTGCGCGGCCTGCTGGAGTACGAATCCGGCGACGCTCCAACTCAACGTCACGTTCGCGCCGCTACGCTGAATGTGCAGCCGGGGGACCGTCCCCGACGGTGGGGCGACGCCGACCAGGGAGAGATCGAACGCCCCATCGCTGGTGGTCGGCGCGTCCTGATGGAGTTCGACCGCCAGGATATTCTGGCCTTCCAGGAGCAGCCCGGGAGTGGCAACGATGTTGGTCGGCGCGTAGAACAGTTCGTTGGTTCCGTTCACATTGGCGTTGGCGCGCGTGACGCTTACGATGGCCCCGGTGGGCATGTTCATGCGGAAGAGTTCGGTGCCGTTGAGGTAGGCCACCAGTCCGTCATCGCGCAAGACGCGGAACGCGAGGTTCGTAAAGTCCGCGGCATCGGTCACGCTGAAGAGGTGCCGGAAATAGGCGGAGATGTGGCGGTTCCCATTCGTGCCGCTATTGATGAGGGTGCGCGGAGTTCGCATCACGACGCTGTCGCCCAGAGTGCCGTATCCCAAAATCCCCGGCCCGTTGCTCCAGCTTGAATCATCGAATCCGGCCAATCGCCAATTCGAGCCTGGAGCGCTATTTGTGTCATAGTATCGCCAGACCGAGCCGGTGGCCACGAGGGTCGTGAGAACGGGCGCCGGGATGATTGTGATGCTCACCGGGGCCGAAGTCCGACTGAGGCCGGAAGCATCAATGGCCGCGGCCCGCAGGGAATGCGGACCAGGGGTGAGGAGTGGACTGACCGACGCCAGGCCGACAACGTCGACCGTGTTCGTGGCGATCGAGTTGGGCCCATCCATAAACACCACGGAATCGACCGGGCTGTCCACATCGGACGTCGCCGCTGTCATAGTCAGGTTGATTGGGCCGACGAACATGGCGCCGTTGGCCGGCGTGGTCACGGTCACCATCGGCGGCGCCGGTGGCACGTTGGGCAGCAACTCCAGATCGAAGCTCACGTCACTGCTGGTCAAACTGGCCTGGTGAATTTCGGCCGCCAGCACGTTGACGCCCGTCCTCAACAAACCGGTGCTGACCGGCATGCCGTGAAACGCATCATCATCCAACGCAATCAACGCCGTGTTCATGCTCCCGGCCGGGCCAGGGGCCATGTTATTGCGAAAAATCTCCGTGCCATTGAGGTAGACAATCGCGCCGTCGTCGCGCTGGACTCGCACGACCAGGTTGCTGTACGCCGCCGGATTCGCGACAGAAAACGAGTGGCGGAAGTAAAAGGTGATGTTCGTGAGGCCGGCCGCGTTGGTCTTCGCAATCACGGTTGCCTCGTCACCGTCCCCGAATCCGAGTTGCGCTCTCCCCGTCAGCCAGTTGTCGTCGACAAATGCCGCGCTCTCCCATCCCGTACCCGGATCCGAGCCGTCATCGAGATACTTCCACGACCCTTGCCGCGGCACCAGGAACGGCACGACCGTAATCGCGACAGGCGCCGAAGTCGAGCTGACCCCGGTGCTGTCCGTGGCCACCGCGCTTAACGAGTAAGTTCCAGTCGAAACGCCCGTCCACTGCAACACGGAATATCCGTTGGTCGGCGTGGTGCCCAAGCCAAGCAGCCTCCAGCCGTCGTAGAACTCCACCGCGGCCACTGTGCCGTCGGTGTCGGACGCGGTCGCCACCATCGCGAAGTCCGTCGCGCCCACGACTTCATTGCTGACCGGCGCAACCAGGGTCACGGTCGGAGGCTGGAACAACACGTTACCCAGCAGCTCGAGATCGAACGTGACGTCTGTACTGTCAATGGAACGCTGGTGCACTTCGACGGCCAGTTGATTGTCGCCCGTGGTGAGCAAAGCCAGGCTGACCGGGCCGGCAAAGATGTTGTTGCCATCATCTGAAGCGTTGGCAGCGGCGAAAGTGCTGGAATTCGCCGGTCCGGGCGGCATGTTGCTTCGAAAAATCTCGACCTCGTTGAGGTAAACGATTGCTCCGTCGTCCCGTCGAAGCCGCACGAGCAAATTGCTGAACGCGGAGGGGTCGGGCGTGGTGAACCGATGCCGGAAGTAGAAGGCGATGTTCGTGACACCGGCCGCGTTGGTCTTCGCAATCACAGTCGCCTCGTCACCGTCCCCGAATCCAAGTTGCGCGGGGCCGTTCGACCAACCGGAATCGTTGAAGAGCAACGCCTTCCAATTGCCCGGAACGCCTCCTTGATCGAAGTACTTCCAGACTGATCCCGTGCTGACCAGCGACGTTTGGCCTGAAACCGAGGTCAGGAACGAAAACACCGCTGCGGCCAGGATACTGACCCGGCAGACCTTTCTACTCATATCAGTGGTTGCTGCTGTCTCGAGCCTCGCGCCCTGCTTCCGCACCGAGTCCATCCGCGAAGCTGATTGAACCAAGGGTCGTTTAAGGTTTAGGCATTGTGACCACAAACTGCTCCAAAAGGCAACTCCGGAATCAAACTCCAGAATGGCATTTCAGTATGGCGGTTCCTCTAGGTCGCCTGCTCCAGTGCCTTGATGGCTCCGTAAACCCGCTCGGCGATCTCCCGCTGGCGGTCGGGCGACTCCACCTTCCGGCCGCCGGGGTCGCGAACGTAAAACGTGTCCACCGCCGCGCCCTTTTCGGTCGTGATTTTTGCCAGGGAGATGTCGAGGCCGAGGGCGGTCAACGCTTGTGAGATTGCGTAAAGCAGGCCGAGATGATCCTCTGTTTCGACATCGATCGCGGTCCGGTCCTCGGACATGGTGTTGTCGAACAGAATGCGCGTGCGGATGCGCTCGCCGGGCAGGCTGTGGTAAAGCGGCCGAGCGGCCTTCTGCCGCGCGATGAGCGATCGGAAATCCAGCGGTTCGCCGGTGAGCGCCCTTTTCAGCACGTTCTCAAAGCGTTCCCGGCCTTCGCGGGCGACCAAGCCCCCGCCATGCGCCTCGGTCACGTAATAGGTATCCAGCACGATACCGTCGGTGCGGCTGAAAATCTGTGCCGAAAGGATGTTCAGCCCCGACGCGCTCAGCGATCCGCAAACGGTGCTGAACAGGCCGGCGCGGTCCCAGGTGCAAACCTTTACGGCGGTGTAGCCGCGATCCGGCTCGTTCTGCCATGCGATGACCGGTTCCAGCGCCTTGTCGTCCTCCGCGATCTGCATGTGCATGAAACGATGCGTCAGGGCCAGATCGGCAAAGACTTCCCGCGCGGTGTGAATCTGGAAATAGCGCGGCGGCAATGCCGTGAAGTGGGCCTCGACTTCGTCGCCGCGAAAAGTGCGGGGCAGCATCCCGGCCACTTCCTCCGCGAGCAATTCGCGCTGGCGTTCCGCGGCCCGGATGAATTCCGTCGAGCCGGTCAGCAGCTTCATCGACTTGTGGTAAAGCGTCCACAGCAGCGCGTCCTTGAAGCCGTTCCAGAGCGTGGCGCTGGTCGCCAGCGAGTCGGCGAACGTCAGGACGGTCAGCATGCGAAGGTTGTCCGCCGTCTGCACGATCCCCGCGAAGTGCCGGATGACCGCCGCGTCCTCCAGGTCCCGGCGCTGGGAAACCATCGCCATCGTCAAGTGCTGCTCGACCAGAAGGCAGAGCGAATGGGTCGTCGCCCCGTCGAGTTGCAGGCGGCGGGCCACGCGCAGCGCGTTTTGGCCGCTGGCCTCCGAATGGTCCCCCGTGTGCTCCGCCTTGCCCGAATCATGCAGCAGCAGCTGCGCAACGTTTCCGCGTAGCGGGCCAGCGATTCGTCCTGCGACTCGAACACGCGGTCCAATTGCGCCAGGCACATCAGCGTATGTTCGTCCGCCGTGTACTGGTGGTAAAACTCGTGTTGCACCAGACAGGTGAGCCGGCCGAATTCCGGGACGTATTTTCCGAGGAGCCCCACGTCGTGCATCGCGCGCAACGTCGGCGCCACGTTGCCCGGCTGGTTGAGGATTTCCAGGAAAGTTTCGCGAACGTGTTCGTCGTCGAGGAAAGTCCGGTCCACCAGCCGCAAATCGCGCCGAATCATCTGCTCCAGATCCGGGTGAAGCCGCAGCCCGCGTTGCTGGGCGTGGAGGAACACACGCATCAGCCGGCGCGGGGAGTCCTTGAAAATGCGCGGGGACGAAGGATGGATCTGCCCCTCGTCAAACCGGAACCCGTCGATGGTTTGCGGCGGCGGCCTCTTGAAGGCCGAGGGCAGGAAGCGGCTCCAGTCCGGCAGCCGGCTGGGGCGCGGCAGCAGGGCCAGGCGTTCCTCGAGCGTTCGGGTCGTCAGGAAAATGCAGCGCATGTGGCTGTAGAGGTCGCGCATGAACTCCTCGAGGCGCCGGCTGGCGGACGGATCCTTGTAGCCCAGCCGCGTGGCGACCGTGGGCTGGAGCGCCTTGGTCAGCACTTCATAGGGCCGGTTGGGCGTCGGGCAAAGATCGTGCATCTGGTTGCGCACGCTGAGCAGGAAGTCGTACGCGGCTTCAAGCTGCCGGCGCTCCGCGGCGGTGATGAACTCGCGCTGCTCCATCTCCTCCAAGGACAGTATGCGGTACTTGAAGAAGGTCATCCAGCGCAGGTTCTGGTAGTCGCGCAGTCCGCCGCAGCCGTTCTTGATGTTGGGTTCCTGCATCGTGGCGGAGTTGCCGAACTTCGCGCGCCGCTCGGACTGGTCCTTCATTCGCAACGCGATGTACTCCTCCTCATGGCCGGCGACGCACTTGGCGAGCACGGCCTTTTGCAGCTTCTCGAAAATACCCTCGTCGCCCACCACGAACCGCGCTTCGATCAGCGACGTTTTGGTTTCCATGCTCTTGGGGTCAGTCCGGCTGTTGGCGGCTTCGACGGTTTCGGCGGGGGTGCGCACGGAGTGGCCCGGCTTGAAACCCAGGTCCCAAAGCGTCATGAGCAACACGTCCATCAAGCGCGCCAATTGGGGCATCGGCCGGGTGCCCACGGCGACCTGGCCCTGATGAAGGAACGAGATGTCCAGGTCGCTCAAGGGATTCAATTCGCCGCGCCCGTAGCCGCCCAGCGCGACGAGAGCCAGGGGCGGAAACTCCTTTTGCGCCTGGGGGGAAAGGCTGCTTTTGGCGTGGTCCCACAGGGTGCGGATGAGCACGTCCACCAGCAACGCGCGCGCCTGGCAGACTTCGCGTCCGCCCGCGCCCGCGTTCTGGAGCAGGCGCACCTGGTGGTTCATCAGCTTGAGGACCTTCCGGTAGTCGGCGAGGTGGGACGCCGGTTCGAGGCCCTTCAACCGAAGCGCCAGCGATTCAAATTTTTCCTGCAACGTCCGCATCCGGCGCGGAAAGTTACGGCAACGCGGGGGGAAGGCAAGGAGGGAGGGGGCGCGCGTCAGCAGCGGGGAACGCAGGAAAGCGGGAAAGTGGGAAAGCGGGAAAGTGGGAAAGTGAGAAAGTGAGAAAGGGGGAAAGGGGGAAAAGGAGAGGGTCGGAGAATGGCCGGTCGCGCTCGGCCCGTATCAGAATTGGAAACAACTTTGCACTCCCGGATTCGGCAAGCGAATCGGGGGCTTGTGAATTACTTGGCGGCCTGTTCTTGTGGTGGCAGGATTTGTACCTGCAAATTCTTTTCTGCGACGACTGTCAGAGGTACCCCTGCAAACAGCACCGGAGTGAGCACTTGCTGTGACTCTGGCAACCCTCGTTTGAATATGTAGACGTCGCCATGCTCGGTCTTGTGGACGAACTCCCAAAAAATTCCGTCACCATTTCCAAATCCACAACCAAAACGAAAGGCCGACTCGGGATAGTCCGGGTCTGGGGCGGGAGTGACGAAAGTGCGTGTCAGTTCGCAAGAGCACCTTCCGTCCTTCCATTTGGCCACAAGAATAGCTCCAGGATGCTTGAAATACGGATCTGCATAGGCGGCACGCTTCGCTCCACCATCTGTTTCAGGGGTGATGGTGACCTGCACATTCTCAAGAATGAGCTCGCCGCTCCTCGCAGATTTGGCTTTCGGAGATGAGCATGATGTCGCTGCCAACGCGGCCACAACAGTCAGTATTGCAAGTTTTGGTTTCATAATCATTGGACTTTCGGATGTCCAAGCCGCTTAAAGCAGGCACTCGGTCAAGATTTCGCGGCCTGAATCGCGCTTATGTCCGACAGCTTGGGCTTGGAAAATGCATTTGACAAGAGGGCATTACGGACGATCAAGCTGCCAAGCTGCTGGAGTCGGCCCCCGGAGGGCGAAAAGTTCTCCAATCCCCAGTGAGGTGTGAGCACTTGTCATGGCAGTCTTATGGCGTTAAATTGTCGCTGTGAAGACGCTCACTGCCACTAAAGCCCGCCAGAACCTCAGCCATTGGCTGTCCCGCGCGATCAAGGGTGAGGACATCGGCATCGTCTGCGGCGCCAACATCGTCGCGCTGCGCCCCGTCGAGGTCTATGCCGAGGATTATGCGCTCGTGGAATACGGCGTGACCGGGACGCAATTGGATCGGGCCATCAAAAAACTCAACCGGGAAGCAAGCCGCGATCGGCGCCGGGGTAAAATCAAGGTGTGGGATGGAACCGCCAAAGGGCTTCGTAGTTGAACACTCGACTCGTTGGAAGCAGTCTGCAAAAGCTCTCTCCGACGACCAACTGACGGAACTCGCCGGCCGGTTGCGCCAACTCCAGGAGTCTTTTGGCCAGCCGCACCGGCACGGCGGGCTAGGGTTGCGGAAACTGCGCCGCAACGCCTACGAGCTGAGGCTGTCGCTCGGTTTACGCGTGGTCTTCCTGCATCTAAAGCCGAACAAGGTCCTGCTCATGCTTTGCGGCAACCACGATGACGCAGCCCGCTTCCTCAAAGAGTTTTGAGCGCGCCGTCCAGCCGTTCGATCCCCAAGGCCAGTTCCTCTGCCTGGCCACTCACCCGCCGCCCACGCGCGCCAGATCGCGGGCGTTTTCCTCGAAGGCGGCGTTGATGGCTTGCTCGCCGCTCAAGCCCTGCTGCTGTGCCTTCTTGAGGGCGTTGAGCACGCGCTTGTAGTCCTTGGGCATCACCTTCACGAACATACCGGAATACTTTTCCCAATGCGCCAGCACCTTGGACGCGCGCTGGCTCTTCGTGTACTCGGCGTGGCGCTGGATCATCAGGCGCACGGACTCGGCTTCCTCGGCGTCCTCGAACTTCTCGAGGGCGACCATCTGCTTGTTGCAGCGCGTGGCGAAGTCTCCGTTCTCGTCGAGGATGTAGGCAACACCCCCGCTCATGCCGGCGGCGAAATTGCGGCCGGTGGGGCCGAGCACGACAACCTTCCCGCCAGTCATGTACTCGCACCCGTGATCGCCAATGGCCTCGACGACGGCATTGACGCCGGAATTGCGGACCGCGAAGCGTTCGCCGGCCATGCCGCGGATGAACACCTCGCCGCTCGTCGCGCCGTAAAGGGCGACGTTGCCGGTGATGATGTTTTCCTCGGGCGTGAACGTGCTCCCTTCCGGCGGATAGAGGATAATCCTGCCGCCGCTCAGGCCCTTGCCGAGATAATCATTTGCATCGCCCTCCAGAATCCACGTCAGGCCCCTGGGCATGAATGCGCCGAAACTTTGGCCGGCGCTCCCTTTGAAGTGAATCCGGATGGTGTCTTCCGGCAGCGCCTCGGGACCATGACGGCGCGTGATCTCCCCGCCGAGAATGGTGCCGACGACGCGGTTGATGTTCTTAATCGGAAGCGTCGCCCGCACCGGCTCTTTCCTCTCGAGCGCGGGCTTGCACAGTTCGAGCAGCGTCGTGTTGTCCAGCGCCTTGTCCAGACCGTGGTCCTGCGGGATCTGGCAGAAACGGCCGACTTCGGGGCCGATGTCGGGCTGGTACAGAATCTTGCTGAAATCCAGTCCCCGGGCCTTCCAGTGGTCCACGGCCTTGCGCGGTTCGAGGCAATCGGTGCGGCCAATCATTTCGTTCACCGTCCGGAAGCCCAATTGGGCCATGATCTCGCGCAATTCCGTCGCGACGAAGCGCATGAAATTCACCACGTCCTCAGGTCGGCCGCCGAATTTGGCCCGCAACTGCGGATCCTGCGTCGCCACGCCCACCGGGCAGGTGTCCAAATGGCAAACCCGCATCAGGATGCAGCCCATTGCGACGAGCGGCGCTGTCGCGAAACCAAATTCCTCGGCGCCGAGCAGGGCGGCGATGGCGACGTCGCGGCCGGTCTTCAACTGGCCGTCGGTCTCGACCACGATGCGCGAGCGCAGATTGTTCAGCACGAGCGTCTGGTGGGTCTCGGCCAGGCCCAGCTCCCACGGGATGCCCGCGTGTTTGATCGAAGTTTGCGGCGAAGCGCCCGTGCCGCCGTCGTAGCCGGAGATGAGCACCACGTCCGAATGAGCCTTCGCCACGCCGGCGGCGATGGTCCCCACGCCCACTTCGGCGACGAGCTTCACACTGATGCGGGCGCGGTGGTTCGAATTCTTGAGGTCGTGAATCAACTCCGCTAGGTCTTCGATGGAATAAATGTCGTGATGCGGCGGCGGTGAGATGAGGCCAACGCCCGGAGTCGCGTGACGCACCTTGGCAATCCATGGCCAGACTTTCTTTCCAGGCAACTGACCGCCTTCACCGGGCTTCGCGCCCTGGGCCATTTTGATCTGAAGCTCCTTCGCGTGGACGAGGTAATTGCTCGTGACGCCGAACCGGCCGCTGGCAACTTGTTTGATCGCGGAATTCTTCGAGTCGCCATTGGGCTCGAGCTTGTAACGCTCGGGGTCCTCGCCCCCTTCGCCGGTATTACTCTTGCCGCCGATGCGGTTCATGGCGATGGCGAGCGTCTCGTGCGCTTCCTTCGAGATGGAGCCGTAGCTCATCGCGCCGGACTTGAAGCGCTTCATGATGCTCTCGACCGGCTCGACCGCATCGAGCGGCACAGCCGTCCGCGGCTTGAATTCGAGCAGGCCGCGCAGCGTGTAATGCTCGCGGAGCTGGTCGTCCACGAGTTTCGAGTATTGCTTGAAGACGCTGTAATTGCCGGTGCGGACCGCGTGCTGGAGCTTGTGAACGGTCTGCGGGTTGAACAGGTGCAACTCTCCGCCCGCCCGCCACTGGTATTGGCCGCCGACGTCGAGCGTGTGGCCGTTGACGGGCCGGTCGGGGAACGCGCGGCGATGGCGCAGTTCGACCTCGCGGGCGAGTACGTCCAGGCCCACGCCTTCGACCCGGCTGGGCGTCCAGGTGAAATATTTGTCGATGACCTCGTGGTTAAGGCCGATGGCCTCGAAAATCTGCGCGCCGCGGTAGCTCTGGATGGTGCTGATGCCCATCTTCGAGGTGACCTTGACGACGCCTTTGATGGCCGCTTTGGCGAAGTTCTTGCAGGCCGTCTTGTGGTCGATGTCCTTGAGCATGCCCTCGCGAATCAAGTCGTCCAGCGTCTCAAAGGCCAGGTAAGGGTTCACCGCGCCGACGCCGTAGCCAATGAGCAGCGAGAAGTGATGCACCTCGCGCGGCTCGCCGGATTCCAGCACCAGTCCGACGCGCGTGCGGCTCCCATTGCGGATGAGATGATGGTGCAGCCCGCTGACCGCGAGCAGCGACGGGATGGCGGCGTGGTTGTGGTCGATGCCGCGGTCGGAGAGGATGAGGATGTTGATGCCCTCGGCAATGGCCTTGTCCGCGGCGGCGAACACGTTGTCCATCGCCCGCTCCAGGCCGTTGGCGCCGCCGGCAACCTCGTACAGAATGGGCAGCGTGATCGACTTGTAGCCCGGCGAATGGATGTGCCGCAGCCTGGCCAGTTCCTCGTTCGTGAGGATCGGCGACTTCAGCTCGATGAGATGGCAACTGTCCGGCTGCGGGCGCAACAGGTTTTTCTCCGAGCCAATCGTGGTTTCCGCGGATGTGACGATTTCCTCGCGGATGCAGTCGATGGGCGGGTTGGTGACCTGCGCGAAGAGTTGCTTGAAATAATTGAAGAGCGGCTGTGATTTGTCGGACAGCACGGCCAGGGGCGTATCCGTGCCCATCGAGCCGACGGCCTCGACGCCGTCGCGGGCCATCGGCGCCATCAGGATGCGCAGGTCCTCGAAGCTGTAGCCAAAGGCCTGTTGCCGCTGGAGCACCGTGTCGTGGTCCGGCTCGTGGATGTGCGGCGGCTCGGGCAGCGCCGCGAGTTCGATCATGTTCTGCTGAACCCACTGGCGGTAGGGATGCTCGCCGGCCAGCGTGCTCTTGATTTCGTCGTCGCCCACGATCCGGCCCGCCTCGGTGTCCACGAAGAAAATGCGGCCGGGCTGGAGGCGCCCCTTGAGCGCGACTTTTTCCGGCGGCACATCGAGCACGCCCGCTTCGGAGGCCATAATCACCATGTCGTCCTTAGTCACATAGTAACGGGAGGGCCGAAGCCCGTTGCGGTCGAGCACGGCGCCGATCTTCCGGCCGTCGGTGAACGCAATCGACGCCGGGCCGTCCCATGGCTCCATGAGGCAGGAGTGAAATTCGTAGAAGGCCTTCTTTTCGTCGCTCATTGACTCGTGGTTGGTCCACGGCTCGGGGATCATCATCATCACCGCGTGCGGCAGCGAACGGCCGGCCAGCACGAGCAATTCGAGGCAATTGTCGAACATCGCCGAGTCGGAGCCGTCGGTGTTGATGATCGGAAAGAGCTTCGGCAGATCGTCTCCGAACAGGTCGCTGGCCATCATCGACTGGCGGGCGCGCATCCAGTTGATGTTGCCGCGCAGCGTGTTGATTTCGCCGTTGTGCGCCAGGTAGCGGTACGGGTGGCTGCGTTCCCAGCTCGGGAACGTGTTCGTCGAGAAACGCGAATGCACCAGCGCCAGGGCCGATTCCATCGCCGGATGCCGGAGATCGGCGTAATACTGCTCCAACTGCACGGGCATCAACATGCCTTTGTAGATGCACGTTTTGTACGAGAGGCTCGAGATGTAGAAGAAATGGCCGCCCGCAAATCTGCCCGAATAGCGAATGGAGTTTTCCGAGCGCTTGCGGATGACGTAGAGCTTCCGCTCGAACGCCATGGCGTCGGCCAAATTCCCGCTGCGCCCGATGAACACCTGCCGCATGCACGGCTCGCTGGCCTTGGCTGTCTCGCCCAGTGGATCATTGCAAGTCGGCACCGTGCGCCAGCCCAGCACGCGCTGGCCTTCCTCGACGACGATTTGCTCGAACACCTGCTCACATTCGCGGCGCTCGCCCGCGTCGGGCGGCAAATACATCATCCCCACGCCGTATTCCTTTTCGCCCGGCAACGCCACGCCGGCCTCCTTCGCGGCGAGCTTCAGGAACTCGTGCGGCATCTGGAGCAGAATGCCCGCCCCGTCGCCCGTGTTCGCCTCGCAGCCGCAAGCGCCGCGATGGTCCAGGTTGATCAGGACCTCCAGCGCGTTGCGGACGATTGAATGGGACTTGCGCCCCTTGATATTGACGACGAACCCGACGCCGCAGGCGTCGTGCTCGAAGGCGGGATCGTAAAGGCCCTGTTTTGCGGGAGGCCGACGGAAAATGCGCCTGCCCCCTTTCGGTTCGACAATGCTATCGCTCATCAATCGGGTGCGAATGGAACTGGTTCGCGTTCGTTATTGCCATCGTATTGTTAGCAAACCGGCGGGCACGTGCAATACTTCATTGCGGGAATTTTCTGAGGCGGGCGCATGTCACGATCTAAGTGGCCTCACGCAAAGGGCGCGGAGGACGCAAAGAGGGACCAGGCTGGATTGTTCGCAGCTCGCATGAAACGCCCACAGCCCGTAGCCGTCGGCGTGAGGAGGCGGACTCGTAAACCCGTTGGATCCATCCGCCTCCTGACGTCGGCGGCTACGGCGCGTATGAAATATCCGGGATAGAGCCTCGCTCGAAAGCCAGGCGGCGTGTTCGCCCTTCCCTGAACCTTTGCGTCCTTTGCGTCCTTGGCGTGAGGCATTATGCCATCGCGCGGGCGATCGAGTTCCACCAGCAGTCGTGCAGCTCGGCCACCGCGGCGGAGAACTCGCCGGCCGCCGTCTTGATCTCGAGCCGGTCACCGCCGACGGCACCGATGCGGGCAGCCGGCACTCCGAGAAGTTTCGCCCGCTCGACGACTTTCACGGCATCGAGGGCCTTCGTGGTGATGACAACACGGCTCTGCGTCTCGCCAAAGAGAAGGGAATCCAGACGGGACTCTTTGAAGGCGGAGAGGTCGATTCGCGCGCCGATGAGCCGCGGTGTTTCCCGCGCCAGTTGCTGGCTGATGCAACACTCGGCCAGCGCCACGGCCAGGCCGCCTTCGCTGCAATCGTGCGCGCTCTTGATGCCACCTGCTTGAATCAGGCCGAGCAGCGTCGTGTGCAGCGTCCTGGCGGCATCGAGGTCGCAGCGCGGCGGCGAGCCCGTCTTCCGGCCGTGGACGACCTGGAGATAAGCCGAGCCGCCGAGGCCTTGGAGCGGGTCGGCGGCGTCCACGGCTTGCCCAAGCAGGATGACCGCGTCGCCCTCGTCCTTGAACCATTGCGTCGTGACGTGCTCGGGCTTCTCGATAAGGCCGACCACGGCCACCGTCGGGGTTGGGTCGATAGGGCCGGCTGGACTCTGGTTGTAGAGCGAGCAATTGCCGCCGGTGACGGGCGCGTTGAACGCGCGGCAGGCATCCGCCAGGCCCCGGACCGATTCCTTGATCTGCCAGAACAACTCGGGCTGGAGCGGGCTGGGCATGTTGAGGTTGTCGGTCACGCCGAGCGGCGCGGCGCCGGCACAAGCCAGGTTGCGGCACGCTTCAGTCACCGCGATTTTTCCGCCTTCGTGCGGGTCGAGGTATACGTAGACGCCGTTGCAATCCACGGTCAGGGCGATGAACTTCTCCAATTTGAAATCTGAAATTTGAGATTTCAGATCGCTCGAAAGCTCGGGCAGTGAGTCCGATTTGATGCGCAGCACGGCGGCGTCGCTGCCGGGGCAGACAACCGTGCCGTCGCGCACCATGTGGTCGTATTGGCGGTAAACCCAGTTCTTGGACGCGATGGACGGCCAAGCCAGCAGTTGCTTCAAATCATCCACGGGAGACCGGCTGCCTGCGACGGGTGGTTGTGCTTCGCCGATGGCTCCATTGCCGCTCTCGGCCGTTGCAGCCTTGCGGGAGAGGCGCACACGACCTTTTTCGTCCGAACCCAAGTGTTTGACCCAAACTTCGTCGCCAACTTTGACAACATCCTCGATTTTCTTGGGACGAGTCGCCGCCAATTCACTGATGTGAAGCAGTCCCTTCTTGCCGGGTAAGTATTCGACAAAACAGTCGAATTCTTGGACCGTGGCGACCTTGCCGCGATAGACCTTGCCCGCCTCCGCTTCAGCATCCACGCCTTCGAAGTAGTCCGGAATTGTGCCGAGACGAAACGCGCGCACTTCTTTCAGATACTCCGGCTCCTTTGCCTCACGGTGATAGACCGGCGCTTCGTCAGCGAGCTTGCGGGCCGGGATGTCGGCGACGACGCGGTCGTTGTGTTTGACGACCATGCGGCCGGTGTCGGTGACGATGCCAATCTGTGCCCACGGCAGGTCCCATTTGTCGAAAATGCGCTTGACCTCCTCCTCGCGGCCCTTGGTCACGATGATGAGCATGCGCTCCTGCGATTCGGAGAGCATGATCTCGTAACTCGTCATGCCCGGCGCACGCTGCGGAACCTTGCTCAACTCAATCTCGATGCCGGTCCCAGCGCGCGCCGCCGTCTCGCAGGTCGAACACGTCAACCCCGCCGCGCCCATATCTTGAATGCCGGCCACGGCCCCTGTGGCGAGGAGTTCGAGACAGGCTTCGCACACCAGTTTTTCCATGAACGGATCGCCCACTTGCACCGCGCCGCGCTGTTGCTGCGCGGATTCGTCGGTCAAGTCCTGCGAAGCGAACGCCGCGCCCGCCAGCCCGTCCCGGCCCGTCGCCGGCCCGACGTAGAAGACCGGGTTGCCGACGCCCCGGGCGGCGCCGCGCACGATTTGTTCGTGGCGCAGCACTCCGAGGCAAAACGCGTTCACGAGCGGGTTCCCTTCGTAACTCTTGTCGAAATAAACTTCGCCCGCGATTGTCGGGATCCCGAAGCAGTTGCCATAATGGGCGATGCCACTGACGACGCCGCTGAACAGCCGGCGGTTGTTGAGAACTTCCTGCGGCGGTTCGCCGGGGGCGGGTAAGTGAATAAGTGGGTGATTGAGTGAGTGGGATTTCGCAGCACTCCCGTTCTTCTCACTCACCGGCTTACCCACTTTCCCACTCACGACGTCCGCGGTAATCGGTCCAAACCGCAGCGAATTGACCGCGCACACCGGCCGGGCGCCCATGGTGAAAATGTCGCGCACGATGCCGCCGACACCCGTGGCCGCGCCCTGAAACGGCTCGACGGCGCTGGGATGGTTGTGCGACTCGATCTTGAACGCGATGGCCAGCCCGTCGCCGATGTCGACGATCCCCGCATTCTCCTCGCCGGCGCCGACGAGAATTCTCGGGGACTTCGTCGGGAAAGTCTTCAGCAACGGCCGGGTGTTCTTGTACGAACAATGTTCGCTCCACATCACCGAGAAGATGCCCAGTTCCGTGTAGCTCGGATCACGGCCGAGAATCGCCTGGATACGGGCGAACTCCTCCAGCGTCAGGTTGTGTTGCTGGACCAACTGCGGTGTAATGGCTGGCTCGGTCATGGCTTCACGAGGTCGAATCAAAATCGCCCCGGCAGAATGCGGCCTCCTCCGGAGCGAGACAAGTCGTTTGACGCTTCCCGGCCCCGCGTGTAGAACCGCAGCGCCCATGACAAAGCGCGCCAAGTACCATCGAATCCTGCTCAAGCTCAGCGGCGAAGCCCTCGGCGGCGACCGCGGCGTCGGCATCGATCCGGAGGCCGTCCGCGACATGGCCCGGCAGATCCAGGAAGTCCGGGAACTGGGCGTGCAGGTGGTGATCGTCATCGGCGGCGGGAACATCTACCGCGGCCTCTCCGGCAGCGTCGGCGGCATCGAGCGGGCCACCGGCGATTACATGGGCATGCTCGCCACCGTGATCAATTCCCTGGCGCTCCAGGACGCCCTCGAAAAACTCGGCGTCGCCACGCGAGTGCAGAGCGCCGTCACGATGCCGCAGGTCGCCGAGCCGTTCATCCGACGCCGAGCCGTGCGCCACCTTGAAAAGGGGCGCGTGGTCATTTTCGGCGGCGGCACGGGCAACCCGTTCTTCTCGACCGACACCGCTGCCGCGCTTCGCGCCAACGAAATCGGCGCTGAAGTCATCCTCAAGGCCACCAAGGTCGACGGCATCTACGATTGCGACCCGAAGAAAAACCCGAAGGCCAAACGTTACGACCAAATTTCCTACCAGGAGGCCCTGCTCAAGCGGCTCACGGTCATGGACTCGACCGCCTTCTCGATGTGCCAGGACAACAAGATGCCTATCATCGTGTTCGACCTGTTCAAAGCCCACAATCTGCGTAGCGTCATCCTCGGGGAGAAAGTCGGCACGGTCGTCACCGGCTGAGGACTCCGTTATCGATGCGAAGTTTTCCGAGCCATTTGGTCGCGCCTGCCAGGCACTCAAAGGCAGAGGCGTCTCATCGCGCGTCTCGCTCGGCGCGTATGGCAGCGGCGACCTTCTCCCTGCTCAGTTGAACGTCCGCGCCCCGCAACCGTCCGTTGACGCGGCGCGGCTTCACGATGGGCACCGATGTTTCGGCCAGTTCCACGAGGCGGATGCTGCCATCCGGCTGGACCGTGGCGTCGAAAGTTGCTTTTGGGCGGAATAATTGCGGGCTGGCTAGCCTGCCGCGTTCATCTACTGTCAGCTTCATGCTGTGTTTATCCCACACAGGCGCCCGTTATTCAAGGTCAAGCAGAGGCTCACGGCTCCTTGCGCACCCGATAATATCGCCGCAAAACCTCTGCCGGCGGCGCGTCGGTCCAGCTTGTGAGGTTGGTGACCGTCAGGAAAGGCGGCGCAAGCGCGCTCCACACGCCGCCCGGGCTGCCGAGCGAAAAGTTGGTGGCTCCTTCCACGGCGTAGAGGACCCCGGGCGCCGATTCCCATCTGAGCGCGACCTCATTCCCGTTCTTCGAAATGCTCACGATGCGGCCGGGATGCGAGGAAGGATCGGCCGGATCGTAGCCCAACTCGACTTCGCTGGAATCGAAGTAGCCGTCCCCATCACGGTCCAGCGCCAGTCTTACGCCCGAACCTTCCGGCACCACGGTGGCCGTGAACGGATTGGCGTCCGTGGCCGGTGCGATGACCTCGGCCAGCGTCGGCGCGATTTCTCCGTGGCGATCCGATTGAAAATCCTGCGTCGCGCGACGGAAAAGCCAACCGCGCGCCAGTCCGTCCTTCTTCCCGCGCAGGATCACTTGCACCCGGCTGTTGGTCCGCTGGACCAGGCTGATCATGTCGTTGAGCAGCGTGGGCGCCGACGGCGACGCGAAGGTCACCTGCCGGCCCACCGCCGCCGGCACGTCCTGGCTGGGTTTGCTCGGGTTCGGAAGGACATCCGACCCACTGAAAGCGATCAGAAACGCCACCATGTTTGCAATCGACTGGTCCGTCCCGGACACCTGCGGAAATCCATCCACCAAAAAGCGCGTCAGCGTGTCCACGCGTCCGTCGTGCATGAATCCGAAGCCGGAGCGGCTGTTGGTCCCGAGCCCGTCCATGCCCAGCTTGTCCGAAAGGTTGCGGAGCTGCGAAAAGACAAGCACGCCCTCGGTGCCGCTGCGAGCCAGAGGGAACGAATTCGTCGCTCCCGGCCCTCCGCGCCCGCTGTTGAGATCATGGCAGAAGCGACAATTGCCCTGAAAACTCAATAGTCCCTGTGTTGCGTTGCCGGGCGGCAGAGCCAGCGGCGGCCCACCGCCATTCGTCGAGACCTTTCCGACGAGCCCGGGCAATGGCAGTGACGTTGGCAAACCATTTGTAAACGTTCGCAGCGGATTGGGCGGCAGGTAAATGCTCGACAGCATGCCCTTGAACTCCGCCATTTCGTTCGACGTAAGCTGGGTGTCCCGGGCGAGCAGCGCCGTGAAGGTGGGATTGAACTCCTCGATGTTCCGGCGGTCCCCGCGCCAGTGCAGCACTTGCTGGGTGATCACCCGTCCGTTGAAGACCGACGGCGGTATGATGTCCTGCAACGTCTGCGTGACCATCGGACCCTTCATGGGATGAAACGCGCCCGTGCTGTTCGTCACCCGGTCGCCGGCCGGGTCGCCAAGGTCCCACGCCAGCCGGTCCATCCGCGCATCCGGATGACACGACGCGCACGAAACCACTCCAAGTCCCGAGTTCTGGCGCGTATCGTATAGGTGTCGCCTTCCCTTGCGTACAATCTCCGGCGTTGGATTGAACACCGGCACGTTTGTCACCACCGCGCCGGCGCTCGTGTCTATCACCGAAATGCTGGAAGAAAAGTGGTTCCACACGTAGAGCCGCCCGCGGAGTTCATCCAGCGCCATGCCGGTCGGCCCTTCGCCCAGTTCGATGCACTGAGGGGCCGCGCGGTTGCCATCCGCATCCACGATGATCAAATTGCGGGAACCCATGCCAGAGATGTAGGCCCGCGCGCCGTTGGAACTCCACTCGATGCCGCGCGGATCGCCAAGCGACAGCGCCCGCTCCTCCGGCGGCATCGACGGCACGAGGTAGCTCAGGTGTGAGTTCAGATCGCGCAGCCGGTTGGTGCGCGTGACCGGATCGACCAGCGCCAGATTCACTCGCAGGAACACCCCTTTGAGCAGCGGCTCGAAGCGCTTCTCGTTCGTCCCATCCGTGCCCACTACGGCGACTTCGCCCGAGACGGGATTTACCGCGATGCCCATGCACAGGTTCATCAACCCATGCGCGTAAGTCACCTCCAGCGTCGCCGTGTCAATGAAAGCCACGTCGCGGTCCGGCAGGTCCCAACCCTCGATTCGGCCCGACACCGCGGCGTTCGTGCCCGACACCCATTCAGTCCAATCCCCGTTGTTGTCATCCATCCAACGGCCCGAGGCGTTCTTGCGAACGATGTGACTGACGCGCGGCGCCACGTTCGGAATGACTTTGGCCGGGTAAAATTCCGTGCCCGAGTTGGGCGGCGGATCCTGCCCGCTGTAAGGCCCGCGAACGTCCTCCACCGGCCCGCCCGAGGGCTGCACGCCCAACGTCGTCAATTTCTTCCCTTCGTCACGGCCGCACGCGTCTCCGGATCGATGACGAAGACCCCGTTGGTGCGCGAGCACGACACCCACGCGCGGCGCGGATTGCCCGCAAAGACAACGTCGGCCGGTCCCGCGGGCGTCGGCAACGTCGCCACCACGCTTCGCGCCGCAACGTCCACCACGCTGATGCTGGACGAAATATAATTCACCACCCACAACTCATTCGCCGACGCGAACCGGGCCGTCACCGGGTCCAACCCCACCGCCACGCTGCCGACCGGCGCGGGCACGCCTGAAGTAACGTCGAACAATTCGACGCGTCCATCCGGCAGATTACACACGGCCAGCGTGTGGCCATCCTGCCCGAGCGCGACCGGGTGCACCGGTGCGGTCTCGAAATTCACGAAATTGGTGATGCCTGCCCGCGCGCCTGCCGCACCCATGAACCACGCGAGCGCGGCGATGCAAATCACCCGCCGCATTAACCCTGGAATGGAAACAATGTGAGTGGTCATAAGGATCTCCTGTTCGGTCCTTAAGCCACCTTCCTCGACTTCCCTGATCAAGAAAGTCGTTTCGCGCAGTGGCCTGCGTGGGATTGACCGACTAATCCCGGGTTCGTACATAACCGAGTCCTGCGATAAGGACGCGCCGCTTGACAAACTGCTGTACGGCGACTCTTGACCAACTCGCCCCTGATGTCAATCTTCCATCAGTTCATGGGCTATGCCCGAATGCGCCACGGAGGATTAAGGCGATTCACCCCTGCCCAATATAGACAAATGATATTGCCCGAAGGGTCAACGATGCGCGCCTCACGCCACAGCCACGGTTCATCGCGCGGCTCTTGAGAGAACGACAGCCCTGCGGCTTGAAGTTGTTTCACTCGTTCGTCGAGTGACGACGTTTCAAAATAGACCACTGTGCTGGAAGAAACAGGCATCTCCTTGACCAGGTGCACCGAGAACGTCGCTTCACCTTCCGGACACTTGAAGCGGGCGTAGTGTGGCGAGCTGACTATGAGCTCAAGGCCCAGGCGCTTGTAGAACTCGACCGAAGCGGCGACGTCAAGGGCGGCGGCCGTGACTTGGTTGAGATTCATTGGCCTACCGACGCAAGCTCAGCGACTCGGCCCGCGAGACGCAAGGATTGCAACCGCGACGCTCCCGCCGGGTTCGCTGCAGCGCATGGTTAGGCCACGTCATCTTCATACTCCAACACTCCCGGCCATGGAAGCCAACCCTGCTCCAGCTTCCTCTGGACGAAAAGCATCGCCTTCTCAGCGAACGCCTTCTTCTCGGCTTCCTGTGGCATGTCTGATGAAAAATAAGTCCGAACGACAACCACGGCATCTCGTGCGCCCGTAACCCGAACAGCCCAATCGACTCCAAGACGCGACCGACCAGACGCCTGCTTAAAATGTCCGACCAAGCCTTTCTCCACAGTAACCGTGTTGCTCATGGTGTGAAGTGGCCTAACGAACCCAAGCTCAGCGACCCGGCGCACGGGACGCAACGATGGCAACCGCGACGCTCCCGCCGGGTTCGCTGCAGCGCCTTGTTAGGCGGCAACAGGTTCGTGCTTCTGATGCTCAAAGCGTCTCGCGCAACCGGAAATAGCGGCCGGTCATGGCGATGTCAAACTCGCTCTCGATTGTCTCGGAATCGGCGGTAAACGGCGGCCCCGTCGCGCTCCATGTAATAAGATCATTGGAAGCCTCAAGCACATAACGTCGGCCCAAAACAACGCTCTGCGTGACTCTTACTCTGCTGAAACTGATTGCTACCTTCGGCACAAATGGCGGCGACGCGATGATGATCTGTGGGGTGTTCGTGTAGCAGCATCCAGCATTCATAATGTTAATGGCGGCTACGTTACCGTTCGTGAGCACAGCGGTCGCGGTGGCATTGGTGCCTCCTCCGCCACGGATCACCACCATCGGGGTATTCGTATATCCGCACCCGGAATCCGTGACACTAGCTCCAACCACAAAACCATTAACCACCTGCGCTACCGCCGTCGCTTTGTGAGGCGTGCATGGCGGTTCAGGAGGAATGAATATCTGAACCTGTAGGACCAACTCAGACCCTGCAGCATCAATGTCATACCATCCCCTGGGGTTGACTACATTACTGGCCTGAATACTCATCTGAATGTTCCCCATCGAAGGCGACCAAGGGAAATTGAAACCAGACACGATGGTGACGAAAGGTTGTGGATCTGGCTGGCCACTATAGCAATCCCCTGCAACGCGGAGTGGTCCGCTGTAAATTACGGTGTCGTTTAAGCGCACAGTGAACAGGGAAACGTCAAGCACGTTCACAGGAGTAACACAATATTCGTCCTGCCGCCACGCAATGCTCGTCACTGCTCCCGTGACCGCGGCACTTCGTCCCCAAGACGTCGGCATATGAATTGTTTGCTGGAAATTTAATGACAAGGTAGTGCGGAAGATGGTCGATCTATTCGGCCCGTCCACAGATTGGTACGCGGTATTCGGTGAGACAATACTTATGCTCTCTTGGGCGACCACGTGCAGGGCCACGACCGAGGAGAAGATGGCTAATGAGAGACAAAAGACCAAACCAGAGCGAAGTGGCGTTTTCATGCTGATTTCATAACGTGTGTCGTTTTGTAACGTTCGCAGATGCGACGCATGCTCACCCGCCTAACACGTATTCGGCCAAAGGCGGGTTTGGCCTAGCGCTGGGCGGTTTGGCCTGGCGCGTCTCATGGGCTGAATTTTGAGCTTGTTCCGCCCTTTATGGCAAGGAACCGTTTGGCCGATCCCGTGCGCCCCTCCCACCGCCAAGTATTGACTTGTGTCGTGGCCGGGGCGTGGTTCAATGCACAGGTTGCGCCGTGCGGACTCGGGCCGCCTGCCGCGGCCGCCACGTCAGTCAGGCTCAACGGGGCGAACAGAACAGTATTACGGGTGAAAATGACTCTCGACGCCAGGAAACACCTTCGCTTCGGCCTCGATTTGGTGCTTGCCATCGCCCTGGGCCTCGTCGGCGCGACCGCCTCAGCCGCCCAAGCAGAAAAGGTCGGCGGCGGCCCGGATTCGGACTTGGCCTTCTTGCCCCGCGGCGGCGCCTTTCCGATCCCCGTCACGCTCCAGCTCACGTCGAGCCTTCCGCAGTGCACCCTCCGCTACACGCTCGATGGCTCGGAGCCGGACGAGAATTCGGCCGTCTACCAGGCGCCGCTGCCGCTGACCAACTCGACGCTGGTCCGCGCGAAGGCGTTCGCGCCTGGTCGCCCAACCGGCGCGGGCGCCGCCGAGCACTACACGTTGCTCGACGAAGATTTGCTCGAGTTCAGTTCCAACCTCCCGCTGGCGATCCTCAATTCGTTCGGCACCAACTTCGCGCGCGAGCGCAAAATTGAAGCGGGCGTGCAACTCATCGATTCGCGCAACGCCCGCGCGAAGCTCACCGCCACGCCGGAACTCTCCGCTCCATGCCTCGCCAACGTGCGAGGCCGGGCTTCGTTGCGCTATCCGAAGAACTCCTTCACGCTCAAAATCACCGACCCTGCCGGCGATCCGCGCAAGGTCTCCCTCCTCGGTTTGCCCGCGGAATCGGATTGGGCCCTCTACGCGCCATATCCCGACAAGACACTGATGCGCGACGTGCTCGCCTATGAAATCAGCGCCGGGATGGGCCATTGGGCGCCGCGCACTCGCTTCGTCGAAGTGTTCGTCAATCAGACCGGCAGCCGGCTCAGCCGGCGCGATTACGTCGGCGTGTATGTCCTGGTGGAGAAAATCAAACGCGACAAGAGCCGCGTGAACATCGCCCGGCTCAAGCCGGACGACTCCAGCGAACCGCGCGTCACGGGCGGGTACATCTTCAAGAAGGACCACATCGGCTTCGGCAACTGGGGCGGACCGGGAGGTGGCGATTTGGGCGGATTTGCGGGCGCGCCCGGACCTGTTACGAGCACGCGACCCGGATTTCCCACCGGCCCCGGCGGTTTCCCGGCCGACCCGAGGGGATTTCAGCCCCCGTATCGGGGCAGCCGCAGTTCCAGTTCCAGTTCCAGCTCCAGCTCCAGTTCGAGTCGCAGCAGCCGATCCAGCCGCGTGGTCGTCCACCATTTGGGTCGCCCCACACCCGGGGCCGGGGCCAGGCGCGAGAGTCCATTGCGCGAGGCAGAGGATGACGCACATGAAGCCGGGGAGGAGGGGTTCAAGACCAGCCACACGAATGAATTCTTTTTCGTCGAGCCGGAGCCTGATGAGATCACCGGCGTGCAGAAGGCCTGGCTGAAAAATCACTTGAACGAATTGGAAGATGCGCTCTACGGCCCGGACTTCCGCGATCCCGTCCGGGGCTACGCGGGCTTCATCGACGTGGATTCCTTCATCGATTACCATCTCATCGTCGAGACCACCAAAAACGTGGACGGCTTCCGCTTCAGTGTCTTCTTTCACAAAGACCGCGGCGAGAAAATCAAGGCCAGCCCGATCTGGGATTGGAACCTGAGCTTCGGCAACTCGAACGGCAAGCAAGGCTGGCTGCCGGAGTCCTGGCTGTGGCCCCAATTGGACGACAAGGAGTATTCCTGGTATCGCCGGCTCTTTGAAGATCCGGACTTTGGCCAGCGCTACGTCGATCGCTGGACGCAACTGCGCACCAATGTGCTGGCCACCAGCGTCCTGCTTTCCCGCGTGGACGAACTGGCCGCGCTCCTGGAGGAATCGCAGCGGCGCAACTTCGAGAAATGGCCCATCCTGGGCCGCCCGGTGAACCCAAATTATTTCGTCGGCTCCAGCTACGCGGAAGAAGTGAGCTGGATGAAGAAATTCATCCAGACCCGCCTCGAATGGATCGATCGGCAGTTTCCATCGCCGCCGAAGCTCTCACCGGGCGCGTCGGGCGGCGCCGTCAAGCTGGACAGTGCGGAGGGAGAGATTTTCTTCACGCTCGACGGCACCGACCCGCGGGCCGGTGGCGGAAGCCCCTCGACCCAAGCACACCGCTATGACAAACCGTTCTCCTTCGGCAAAGGCGCGAGACTCTTCGCCCGTGTCCGGCTGGAGAACCGCTGGAGCGGGGCGCTGGTCGCACGGGGCGAGTAAGATTCTTTGGAGCAAAGGGTCGCGTTTTCCGTCCAACCTGAACGCTTTGCTTCGTCCAGTGGATCGGAATGGTACGATCGAACGGGCTGGACGGAACGTTCAATGAAACGAACGGACGCTAGAGGCGTTGGATCGGTGGCGGCACTCGCGAACCACGAAATGATGCGCAACCAGACGGCAGCTTTCAGTGGCGGCACGGCGGCGGTTCCGGCCCGGATTGGCGGGGCGCCTGGGCCTGCTGGAATTGCAGCGTTTGCCGCGCTGGCGGCCGGCCTCCTGCTCAGCGCCGGTTGCGGGAAACGCGGCGAGCAAAAAATCACCGGCAGCCGATCCGCCGCACCCGTCGCGCTGGCCTGCGCCTGGCAGCCCGGCTATGCCTACCATCTGCGCCTCGACACAGAAATTGTGACCGAAACCGAGGGGACCGACCCGCAGAATTCCGGCCGTCATCGCGTGACTTACGGCCAGGAATGTCTGGTGCGGGTCACCAACTCCCCGCGCGGAGGCAACCTCGAGCTCGAAGTCGAAATCACCTCGCTCGAAATGGAGCGCGCCAAGAACGAGGGAGTTGCCTTGAGCTTCGATTCCGAACAGGGCGGCGAAACCATTGACGACTTCGGCTACGTTCCGGTCCTCAAGAAAATGGTCGGCGGCCGGCTCCGCTTTTCGGTCTCGCCCGGCGGCAAGCTGGTGAAGTTCGACGGCATTTCGGAATGGCTCAACAACGCCCTCGGCGCCAAGTCCCCCAGCCGTCCCAGCCCAACTGCCCGTGTCAAAACCTTGATTCAACAAAACCCACCGGGTTCCCCCGGCAGCCCGCCGCCGACCGAGATTCTGAATGAGGAGCTTGCGTTCAGGCGTGCAGAGTTCGCGCCGGGTCCGCCTGCGACCAATGCTCCGGGAGCAGCGGCGGGCACCGCCGGTCGAATGTTCACTGCCGTCCCAGCCAATCCCGCTCGACCCTCTTCAAGTAGTGGCGATACCGTTGGCCGAACCCTCCGCGGCTTTTTCAACACGGACTTGTTTCGCACACTGCTCGAGTTTCACTTCCTGCCGGCGGCGCCCGTGCGCGTCGGCGACGAGTGGAAGGAACAGGGTGACACGCCCATCACCAGCCGCAACAACCGCATCAAGTACGACGCCCAGTGCACCTTCACGGGCTGGCAACAGCACGGCGGCACCAACTGCGCCCGCATCGACGCGGTGGGAAAAAGCGCCGCCCAAAGGCCGCCTGTCAAATCTTCCAACAAGTCCGGCACAAAGTCCGGCCTCGACGGCACGGTCTGGGTCAACACCGACCTCGCCTTCCCGAAGACCACGGTGCTCGACAAGGAATCCGTGCTTCCCGGCGACACGAACACGCGCCTTGTCGGCACCAACAGTGTTACGACCACCACCGGCCCGAAATATGTCCGCGAGCACGTGACGATTACGCTCCTCAAAGCCTTTCCGCCCGTGCTTCCGGCCGAATAAGGTTGAGAGCAGTTTGTGTTGAGAGTTGAGAGGCGCTCTTGACGCCTTGGGCCACTCTCAACTCTCCACACAAGCTCCTCTCAACTTCTGCAACCCCGCGGCGCTCACGGCGCCGCGGCGCGATAAAAGCGGGAAGGGGAACCAAGCTTTGGCCCAAGGTCAACCGTTGCCGGGGTCGAGCCGGCGCTGACCTGCGTGAAAAATGTCCAATCCACAAGGTTGGTTGATTGCTCGATGTTATACAGGTCGCCGGCAGCGGCGGTGAGAGTCAGGTGGAGGTTGCCGCCCACGACGTTCAGGTCCAACTGGGCCGTCGGCGCCCAGCGCAGGACGAACTCGCCTTCGGGTGCGCCGGATTTGCCGTCCACAGCGACCTGATACGTCACACCGCTGGTCGCGCGGAATGTGACGCGGCTTTGGAGGACCGGAATCGCATCGTCGATGTTGTCGTTGGAGCCGAGTTCCTGCAACGACGCAAGTTCGCTTCCCACATAGACCGCAAGGACCGTGTCTATCGAGCTGCCGAGCGTGTCAAATGTGAACCAGCCCGAGACAGGCGCCGTCCAACGGTGCCATGCTGAGGCGTTGGCGAGGATCAGCCCGCGATCCGGTTCGTCGGGTTCGACCGTGGCGTCCCAGGTGAGGCCGTTGGTTGTTCCGGAAATTCCCATGAGCGTGAAGGCGTCGGCAAAATAATCGTTGGTGGGCGGGCCGCCCGGCTGGCTCCAGTTCAGCACGATCGTGCCGTGCTCCGAGCCGCGGCCGTTGCCGGGATTGTAGCCATCCACGGCGATGAAGTAGGTCGTGCCCGCGGTGGCGGCGATGGTGACGCTGCTGGTGAGGTTGGTGAAGTCGTCGTTAAATGCGATGCTCACGAGGTTCAGGAAGTTGTCGCCGGCGTAGACGGCCAGGAGCGTGTCGAAGGCGCTGCCCGACGTGTTGATCGTAACGTCGCGATTGCGAAGTGATGTCCACTTGAACCAGAGCGACTTGCCGGACACCGGGCCGTGGAGCGGCTCCAGCCACTCGAACACCGCGGTAGTGTTACTGGTCGTCAGCGAGCCGGAGAAGCCGGGCAGCACCCGCGCCTGGGCGAAGAGGTCATTGGTCGGGGCGTTGAAGGCCAGCTCCCAGTTGAGCGTAAAGGGATTGAAGTCGGCCGTGGCGCCGGCAACCTCGTTCGAATAGCCATCCACGGCGATGCGGTAGGTCGTTCCCGCCATGGCCGGGAAGCTCGCGCGGCTGAGTTGGATCACTCCCGGCACGATATCGTCGTTGGCCACGACGGGCGTGAGGGCATTGATTGAATCGCCGGTGTAAATGGCCAGGACCGAGTCGAAATAGAGTCCAAACGTGTCGAACGTTGCCTGCCCGCTGGCCGGCGCCGTCCAGTTGAACCACACCGAGCGGCCTCCGGCGCTGATTGAGTGGTTGGGTTCACCGGCCTGCCGCGTGGCGGACAGATTGTTCCCGGCCACTTGGCCCTTCGTGCCGGTAATCATCGTGGCATTGGCAAAGTTGTCGTTGGGTGGCGGCGCTGACGCCGAATAGTAATGCAGCGAGATGCTGCCCGAAACCGCGCCGGCGCCGAAATTGTGGCCATCCACGGCGACACGGTACGTGGTGCCGGACGTGGCGCGAAAACTTACGCGGCTGAAGCCGATGAACGGAAAATCGTCCGGATCCGCGTCGTCCGGCACGACGTCGTCGTTCTCGGCGACCAGCGTAAGGCCATTTAGACTATTGCCTATGTAAACGGCCAGGAGCGTGTCCAGAGTACTGCCCATCGTGTCAAAGACCGCGTCGCCGCTGGCTGGCGCTGTCCAGTTGAACCAGACGGAGCGGCCTCCGAGGTTTCCGGCGTGATTCGGTTCGCCGTTTTGACGAGTTGCATTGTGATTGCGGCTGCTGACGCCGCCTTGGATGCCTGTGAGTGCCGTGGCGTTGTTGAAGTCGTCGTTGGCAGGAGCGCCAACGATTTGGATCCAGTTCAGCACCACGGGACCACTGGCGGCGCCGGAGCCGGCGTTGTAGCCGTCCACCGCGATGTAGTAAGTCCGGCCGAGGATGGCGTTGGCGAGATTGACCCGGCTTTCCAGATAGCCGCCACTGGTGTCAATGAACCCGGTATTCGGATTGTCCGTGCCGGCCGGATTATTCGTGCCGCCCACTATGCGCAGTTCGCCGGCCAGGTTGGTGTACACCGCCAGGATTGTGTCGAACCCGCTGCCCACCGTGTCGAATCGGATCGACTCCGTCCCCGCCGCGGTCCACGAGTACCAGATGGACTTGCCGCCGGCATTGAGCGGGTGATTCGGCTCCGAGACATCCTTGGTGGCGTTGACCGTCGACGCGGTGACGCGCCCCGCCTGGCCGGTGATGACCTGCGCGTTGGCCGGATTGTCATTCGCCGGCGCCTGGGCCATCGCGCTGGCGCTCAGTCCGTGGATTGCAATCGCGGTGGCCATAGGTAGCACCGCAGCGAGCCGGCTCCACGCGGAATGGAGAGTGGCTGCAGGAGCGCCTCGACACGAGAGTTCCAAAGCAAGGTTCACTTCAGGTGGAATGAGTGTGAAGTCTATACACCAATTTGGGCCGGAACGAAAGCGGGAAGTTTCGTCCGATGGGAGCGCGGAGTCAGTGATCAGTAATCAGTATTCAGTATTCAGTATTCCGTGACCGAGCGGACTGCGAGCGGCTGACTGAATACTGATTACTGATTACTGATTACTTCCCCGCCGTATCCTTGCGCGGGAACAGCGGTGCAGGTTCGCCAACGCAGTGGCCGGGCGCGAGCTTCCCCCAGGCGGCTTCGCTCAATTTTTCCGGGGCGCCGGCCAGGCCGAGTTGGGCGTAGATTTTTTCACTCGAAGTTGGCACAACGGGCCAGAGCAGCACGGCGAGCACGCGGCAGGTTTCGACCAGGTTGTAGAGCACTTCATCGAGGCGCTGGGCTTGCGCAGGGTCCTTCGCGAGCTTGAACGGCGCGGTCTGGTCGACGTACTGATTGGCGCGGTTGACCAGGCCCCAAATGCTTTCGAGGGCGGACTGCAATTGAAACTCGCGGTAATGTTGCGTCGTGTTCGCGACCGCCAGGCTCGCATCGGGGGAAAGTTCCGCGGAGGGCTTCGGAACAATGCCGTTGCGGTAGCGCTTGAGCATCGAAAGGGAGCGGTTGACGAGGTTGCCCAGGCCGTTGGCCAATTCGGCTTGGTAGCGGGCCGCGAATCCGGCGTCCGTCCAGTTGCCATCAGGGCCGATGTCCAATTCGCGGACGACGTAGTAACGGAAAGCGTCCACGCCCCATTCGTCGATGACGGCCAGCGGATCGACGATGTTTCCGGTGGCCTTGGCAATCTTCGCGCCGTCTTTCTGCCACCAGCCGTGGACGAGCAAGTGCGCCGGCAGCGGCAGGCCCATCGCTTTGAGCATAATCGGCCAATAGACAGCATGAAACTTCAGGATGTCCTTGCCGATGACGTGAACGTCCGCAGGCCACAGGCTTGGTTGAGAGTTGGGAGTTGAGAGTTGAGAATCGAGCATCGCGCAGACAGCCGGATCGCCCAGGGCGGCGGGGACGCTCAGATAGTTCACGAGCGCATCGAACCAGACGTAGGTGACGAAGCCGGCATCGAAGGGCACCGGAATGCCCCAGTTGAGCCGCGCGGCTGGACGCGTGATACAGAGGTCTTCCAGCGTGTTGTTCTTCAGGAATCCAAGGACCTCATTGCGGCGGTAGCCGGGCTGGATGAAAGCGGGATGCGTTTCAATGTAATCGATGAGCCACGGCTGGTGGTCCTTGAGCTTGAAATAATAGTTGTCCTCGGTCAGCTCGATGACTTCGCCCCACATCGGATCGAACGTGCCGTCGGGCAGCCGATCTTTTCCGGTGAGAAACGTCTCCTCCTTCGGCGAATACCAGCCGTGGTACTGGGCCTTGTAAAAATGTCCGGCAGCGTAAAGCTTCGCGAGGATGCTCTGGACGACCGCCTTGTGGCGCGGCTCGGTGGTGCGAACGAAATCGTCGTTCGTGAGCTGAATGCGGGCGGTGAAGTTCCGCCAGTCCCGCGCCAGTTCGTCGCAGTAGTCTTGCGCGGGTTTGCCGGCCTTCTGCGCTGCCTGCTGGACCTTCTGGCCGTGCTCGTCGAGGCCGGTCAGAAAAAACACCTCCTGGCCCAGCGCGCGGCAGGCGCGGGCAATCACGTCCGTCACGATCTTTTCGTAGGCATGGCCGAGATGCGGCTGGCCGTTCACGTAATCGATGGCGGTCGTGATGTAGAAAGGCTTGCTCATCGCTGCCGGGAAGTGTGGGGGAGGGGAGGGGAAACGTAAAACGTAAAACGTGAAACGTGAAACGTGAAACGTGATGCGTGATGCGTGATGCGTGATGCGTGATGCGTGATGCGTGATGCGTGATGCGTGAAACGTAAAACGTAAAGCGTAAGTCTTGCAGGGCGTCCACGTGCGATTGGCCAGCTTGCGTTGGTCTTACGTTTCACGTTTCACGTTTCACGTTTCACGTTTCACGTTTCACGTTTTACGTTTCACGTTTTACGTTTCACGCCTTGCGTCCTCCTTACAGAAAAAACGCCACACTCCCCACTGCCGCCGCCACCGTCCAGATCAGCACCACCGCCTGCGTCCGGCTGAAGCCGCGGCGGACCAGCCGGTGCGAGAGGTGGTTCGTGTCGCCGATGTAAAACGGTCGGCCCACCCGCCAGCGGAGCAGGATGACCCACACCAAATCGGCCAGCGGCACCGCCAGCACCAGCAACGGCGTCAATACTGCCAGCGGCCGGGGATGTTTCGGCGAGTGGAAATGCGGAAGAATGGCGAGCACCGCAAGCAGGAAGCCGGTGAGATGACTGCCGGCGTCTCCGAGGAAGACCGACGCTCGGGGAAAGTTGAAGGGCAGGAAACCCAGCAGCGCCCCGACAGCAAGAAACGCGACGGAGGCCACCAGGTATTGGTCAAGCAGCGCCGCCTTCACGCCGAAGAGGGCGGCGGCGATGACTCCAAGACCGGCGCAAAGGCCGTTCATGTTGTCCAGGAAATTGAGCGCATTGGTGACTGTTACAATCCAAAGCACGGTGATCGCGAAGCTGAAGAATACATTCGGAACGAACAGTGTGATACGCACGCCGCTGGCGGCGACCAGCCCGGCAACGAGCATCTGGCCGGCGAATTTCAGTACTGGGCGCAATTCATGCCGGTCGTCGAGCCAACCGAGTAAGGTCATCCCGACGGCGCCTCCAAAGATGGGAGGGATCGGCGCCTCATGAATCTTGCGTTCGCCGGGCGCATCCACCAGTCCCACGCGCCGGCACGCAAAGCGCCAGAGTGGCAGCGAGGCCAACGTCAGCGCGAAGGCCGCGGCGGCTGAGCCGGCGTAAACCGAGTCGGGAAACTTCATCCTAAAAAGAGCAGTCGAAACCACAGATGGACACAGATGAACACAGATAAAAAGGCTTTGCGACGGCGGGCAGGTTCACCCAATGGGGGAGAGTCTTTCTCCGCAAAAATCTGTGTCCATCTGTGTTCATCTGTGGTTTCCATTCTTCAAATGAACCGCAAGTGCCGGATTCTGGTTCACCGGCGGGACGCGGCGCCGCGTTCCAGCGCCAGCCGCCGGTAGAGCGCGTCAAGCGCGTCGATCATGCGCTCGACCGAGAACCACTGTTTGACGAACTCTTGGCCGCGACGGCCAAGCCGTTCGCGAAGGGCGGCATCGCCTGCGAGCAGGACGATGCGGTCGATGAGTGCTTCCAGGTTGTGCGGCGGGACGAGGAAGCCTGTTTCCCCCTCCAGGCAGACTTCCCCTGCGCCGTCGCAATCGTAGGATACGATCGGCCGGGCTGCGGCGAGGGCCTGTGGCAACGCGCGCGCCAGTCCTTCGCGAAAGGAGAGATGGATGAGCACGTCCATGACGCCGACAAGCTGCGGGATTTGCCCCGGCTGGACAAGGCCGGTGAAGACGAAGTGATCGCGCAGCCCAGACGCCTCGGCCATCGATTCGAAGCGCCTCCGCCACCGGCCATCGCCGACCAGGAGGAACCTGACATTCGGGTTGCGCTTCACCACGGCGGGAGCGATTGCGAAGAGATCGTCGTGGCCTTTAAGTTCCGTCAAGCGGGCGATCTTGCCGACGACAAAGTCTTTGGGCCTCAGTCCAAACCGGGCGCGGACCGCCGGATCGTTGCGGGCTTCGCGGAACGGTTCGAGCCGAAAGCCGCTGAAGATGCGGGTGAATTGTTCCCGATGCCCGACGCCCGCGGCGAGATACTGTCGCGTCATCGCATCGGACACGCTGACAAAGTGCGTCGTCCAGCGAGCCGCGCAGCGTTCGGCTGCGGTGAAGGCCAGGTTGGCCAGGGGACCTTGAAATGAGCCGAACGACGGGCCATGGATCGTGTGGACGATGGTCGGCACCCCGGCGCGACGCGCGGCAAGGCGGCCGAGAATGCCAGCCTTTCCACTATGCGTGTGAACGAGGTCCGGCGCACGTTCGCGAAGCAATTGTGTCAAATCGCGGAGAGCCAGCAGGTCGTGCCACGGATGGACGGGGCGAATGAGATGAGGGCTGATGGCGAGGACGCCCGGTCTGCCAGCGAACGAGTCCTCAAGCGAGCCTTCCGGGCCCCGAGTTGGTCCGGAGATGAGTCCGACCTCCAGGTCCGGTCTGTCTCCAAGGCCGAGGACTGAAGCAACGGTGTTTTCCTGCGCGCCACCCAGGATGAGCCGGGTGATGATGTGCGTGACGCGCATGCGCCCCGGCTCAATTGCCGCCGGACTCCAGGTCGCGGATCCGCTGCTCGATGATTCTGCGTTCCGGGATGCCACGTGGGGCGGACTCGAGGTACTTCTTGTAGTAGCGGATTGCTTCCACCCTGGCTCCCTTGAGTCGGTAACATTCGCCAAGGCCGTAATAGACATGGTAGGAGTTAGGCAGGAGGGATTCGACCGTGCGGTAATCGGCCAGGGCCGCATCGAGGTGCGCGGGGTCGGACTTGCCAATCACGAGTTGCGCCGCGTTGAGGTGGACGATCGCACGGTTGAGGAGGGCGGTGGGGTCATTGGGTCTGATCTTAAGCGCCCGATTGAGGTACGGCAGCGCCGCCTCGTAGCGGCCGGTGCGGATCATCATCGCCGCCAGGTTAACCAGCGCGTTGAAGCTTTCCGGTTGGACCTTCAACCACTCTTCGGCGACTTTAGTGGCCTTGTCGAATTGCTGGAGGTAAAGGTAAATGTCGAAGAGCGTATTGAAAGGGCTGTTCTCGCGCGGATACTTTTGCTGGGCATCGAGCAGAATCTTCTCCGTGCGGGCAAGATCGCCTTTGTTGAGCCAGGCCCAGGCTTCAGCCCGAATCAGGTCAAGCTTGTCCTCCAGAGTGAGGAGCGCGGGCGGACGGGCGCGCAGTTCCTCGATGAGTTCCAGCGCCCGGTCCAGCAGCGGCGCAATCATGAGGAGCTCGCCGATGAGATTGATGCGCGTGGAGACGTTCGTGGGCTGAAAGAACAGGGTGCGTTCCAATCCCTGCGCGGCCTGGCGGAAGAGGCTGCCCTGATGGAACGCCTGGGCGATGAGGTAGGTCGCGGTCGGTTCGTCGATGGGGCCGTTGACATTCACCATGAATTCCCAATTCCGGCCGTACGGCGCCATGAGGGTGACGGCTTCCTTGGGGGGCGGCTGGCTCTCCACGTTGCCCGCTTGAAAGCGGCGGTTGAAGTCGCGGTTGATGAACGCGACCGGATTGGCCTCGTTCAGTTGCAGGGCCAAATCGAAATACTCGGCGGCGAGCTTCAGGTCGCCCGCACGTTGGGCCGCGACCCCAAAATGGTTCAACGCGCGGCTATAGGCGCGGCTGGCGTAGGCCCGAAGTGAGTCTGGCTCATAAGAATCAACCTTCGGCTTCCCGGCGGCAGCCGGAGGCTCAAATTGCCTTAGCTCGGGCATGAGCTTTTTCCAGAAATCGTCCTGGGCTTTGAGTTCGGATGCGGTGCAGACCGGCGCCGAGATGGCGTTTGTGGGATAAGTCACCAATCGGTACACGGACTGGCTCGGTTTCAGATAGAAGAATTCGAAGAAGAATCCGAAACTGGGATGAATGTAGTACAGGTTGAAGTTGTTGGTCAGGAGCGTCGAGGCGATGCTGGGACCGGTCAGGAGCATGCCGGGCGGAACGTTCTCCGGCAGGCTCGGCCAGCGCCCCGGGTGGCGCCTGGCCAGGAATCGGTGGTAGGCCGGTTTGTCGAGCGCGGTGCTCTCCAGGAGAATGTGATTTGTGTCGGCCGAACGCCGGCGCAATTCGAGTCGCAAGGCCTGCAGCCGGGGC
>WNGA01001293.1_pt1 | contig 38552 bp, 36 predicted proteins | sample 5400061 | NCBI WGS metagenome assembly WNGA01 (sample SAMN13153366, study PRJNA577476) | soil metagenome | isolation source: 100 cm soil or saprolite under grassland replicate 2 | place: USA:California | collected 2016-06-15
CGGCCTGGAACCGGGACGCCGTTACGAAGAAGACTGGTGACCAGCGTCGGCAAACTGCGACATGAGCTGCTGCGGCCGTTGCCAACGGAAGTCCCAATCGACGATCGAGAAGCAGATCACGTCGTAGGTCGTGGGTCGCGACCGAGGCGTCGCCGCAAGCCAGTCGTTGGCTAGCGCGGGCTCGGCCGTCGCCTCGACGCCTGGCGTATGGTTTGGCGCTACGAGCGGCACAGCGGACGAAGGGGCGCCGGAGGGCTCGGCAGCCGGCGGCGGCAGGGCACGCCGATCGAAGAGCTCCGGCACGCGAGCCAGTCGGCCAATGGCGGCGCGTGCTCGCCAGTACAGCCCCAGGGTCCACCATCCGCGTGAGCCATAGATCTCGGCCAGCCGCGCCTCGCGCGCCAGGACCTCCTGCCGCAGCCATTCGATGCCTTCGGCTTGTTGCGCCGCATATGCCTCCATGTCCCGAAGCTGGCGTTGCCGCAGGTCCAAATTCGCGTGGAGCGCATGTGTCAGCTGGCTGACCTGTTCGTATCGCGTCGCGTAGTCACGGGCCATCTGTTCGTATCGCGTCGCGTTGTCTCGGAGCTCGGACAGCGTCTGGTCGCGTTGAGCGATCTCACCCTTCAAGCTTGCATAGCTTTGCTCGAGCTGGCGCACCTCACCCCGCAGGAAGTCGATGCCCTTGTCGCGCTCGGATATCGTGTGTTCGTGTTGGGCTAGCGCGGCCTTAAGGAAAGCGACGCTCTGGATGTGGTCGGCAATCCCTGCTCGCCCCGGGCCGCCACGTCGCCAAGGAAGCCGATCGCCTTGTGCTGCTCGGCGATCGTCTTGTGCGCTCGGCCAGTAACTGCGCGAGTCGCGCGACCGCCTGCTCTTGCCTGGCCACTTGCGCGGCCAGAACTTGAACGGCTTGCTGTCGCTCGTCCACCACCAGGTCCAATCCCCGCGAGGTGGCCGGCCCGCTGGCGGAGGCTGTGGTCCACCGCCCCAGATACGAGGGAGACGCATAGACCACTAGCAGCTGCTTGCCATCCCAGTAGCGCCGGTCGACGTCGACGACCTTCCGGGAGATCTGGACGAAGCTGTCCAGGTATTCTGGAAAGGACTCTTCCACGAACGAGTGCCGATGCTCTTCGATGAGCGGCCACTCCTTGTAAGGGACAAGCGCAATGTAAAGATCGGACGTCGCGGAAAGATGATTCCTGGCAACTTTGAACGGCTCGTCAAAGTGCTCGAGACAGTTGGATGTGACGACGACGTCAAAGACAGGTATGCCATCGCCATCTGCAAGTATGAAGTCGAGCCAGGGATAGCGGCGGCGGGCTTCCTCGATGGCCCGCCTCGAGAAGTCGAGGCCGACAACGCGAGCGCTGGGGAAAGCTTCGGCCAACACCGCGCCGCCCTCGCCAAACGCGCAGCCCCAATCAAGGACTTTTGGCGCGGCCGACTCCAGATAGGCCACCACACCGCCGTCGAGATTGGCGACCAGCCGCTCCATGAAATGGCGCGTTTGCTGGCTGCCGGCGTTCGCGTCCCAGCGATGCTCGAAACACACTCGTCCCACCAGCGCGCCGAGTTGGCTGGCGGGCTAGCGTCGTTGAGGCGATCCCCCGATGCCGGAACAGCTCTCAACGTCGAGCCGCGTGGGAGTCGCTTGCGGTCTCGCTCGGAGGTCAAGGTTGGATCTCAATACCAGGTCGAGGTCGAGGCGTGACGGCCCCCCGAAAGCTCACGCTCCAAATCATCTCACCCGGCAGGCCAGACCGTCGCAACCACTCAAAGAAGCTTCGCGATTATCCCCATTATCGTCGGCCGGGTCAACCATTTCAGGGGTCGGGGGAGGGCTGTCTCGATCTTCTGATGCCGGGTCGCCGGCCCTTGATCCCGGGTCCCTGACCGCTGAAGTGTGGCCCCTGGCCCCTGACCACCAGGAGTGTCTATGCTCAGCGAGTCTGTGAGAGACGAGCCATGCCACTGTCGACCGAGATGCTGCGCGAACGCTTGGCTGGCCAGCACTGGACGGCGCACAACATTCGTTTGACGAGCGAGCTCATGACGCTCCCCAACCAGCCGGACTTCATGGACACGGACCTTCGCCTGCGGGCAATCTTGCGGATTCTGGGGCTGTTGTATCGAACTGGCCTGGTCAAACTCCGCATCGCCGACCTGGGTTGCCTGGAGGGTGGCTTCACGCTGGCGCTGGCGCAGCGCGGGGCCTCGGTCATCGGCGTTGAGGCACGGGCCGCGAATCTAGACAAGGCGCGTCTGCTGAAAGATCATTTCGGACTGCCGAATCTGGAGTTCCTCCTGGGTGATGTCAAGGACTTCACACGCGAAGGGTTCGGCGAGTTCGACGTGGTCCTTGCGCTCGGCATCCTCTATCACCTGGACGATCCGCTCGCCTGGCTGCGCCAGGTAGCCGAGGCCACGCGCGGTGTCCTACTGGTCGATTCGCATTACGCCCCGGCCGACGAGGCCGGGCTGGCCTGCCTGGACCCCAGGCTCTCGGCACTTGGGCCGCTCGAGCAGCTCGAGCTGGGCGGCGCGGTGTACGAGGGGCGGTGGTTTCGCGAGCGCCCGGATGGCGCCGACCCGGAGCCGGACCCCTGGGCCTCGTATTCGAACTCGAGCTCATTCTGGTTGACCAAGGAGTCGTTGCTGCTGGGGCTGTTGCGCTCGGGCTTCGACGTGACACTCGAGCAGCACGACCTGACCGCCGAGCGTTATCAGTTCCACGCGACAACGTTTTCGCGGGCCATGTTCGCGGCGATCAAGACCGCAGCATTCCAATAGCGGTCAGCATCCGCCCGGACCGACGATGGCCCTAGTTTCGACGTGAAGGGAAAGGACCGGGCTTCGCACCGGACAAACGCCGGGGAGCCGATTGGGGTGCCTGTCGCCATAAGGCGTGCTAATTCATCGAAACGACGACTCGTTGCAAGCAATTGACATTCTGATGCGGGTGCGCTATGCTTGCCGCACCGATCCGCGGATTCTGTAAACGGGGGCAAACGCGCGGGGCGCCTCGACGTGACATCGGCACGGATCCCGGGCCTTGGACTCTGGTTGGCCGGTGGGTTGGTCGCGATTTTGGCGCTGGCCTCGTTACCGGGTGATTGGGGTATGGCCTACGGCCAGACGATCGGCCCGGGCGGCGCCGGGAACAAGCCCGGCATTCGGCATGCGGACACCATTCAACTGCGGAACACTCTAACGTCTGGCGTCAACGACATTGGATACACTTACGGGCTCGCCAGCGACACGGTGGTGCTGATGTGCGACTGGGACGGGAATGGATCCCAGACGCCGGCTATCATCCGAGGTGGCACCTGGTTCATCCGCAACAGCAACTCGTCCGGCGTCGCCGACCTCGTGTTCGACTATGGGGCCAGCGGCGACACCCCGGTCTGTGGTGACTGGGATGGCAACGGGACCGAGACGGTCGGGATCAGGCGGGGCGACACGTTCTTCCTGCGAAACACCAACACCGCCGGCTTTGCCGACCTGGTGTTCACGTACGGCCTGTCGAGCGACAGGGCCATCATCGGTGACTGGGATGGCAACAACACCGACACGGTCGGAGTGTTCCGGGCCGGGAACCCGAACATCTGGGAGCTGCGCAACAGCAACTCGAGTGGCGTCAACGACATCGGGTTCCAGTACGGCCTCTCCGGCGACTCTCCGATCGTCGGCGACTGGGACGCGAACGCGACGGCCACGCCGGGCATCGTGCGCGTCTCGGGCGGCACACTCATCTGGCAGCTTCGCAACAGCAACTCGAGTGGGGTCAACGACATCGGCTTCGCGTATGGCCTGTCCGGAGACGCACCGCTTGTCTGGCGATAGGCCCTCGGGCCTGGAGCGCGGCTAGACAGCGTGGATCCCGGGTGGTCCTAGGTTCCACAGGAGGGCGGGGTGGCCCCTCTAGAGCGACTGATCGAGCGGCTCGCGCCGTTGGTCTGTGTGCTGTTCGTGATTGCCGTGCTCGTGAATCGAGCGACGGGCGGCGTGTTAGGCGTCCAGACCAGCAACTTGATCCTGTTCTCGATTCTTGCGGCGCTCGCGGCCATCTGGGCCCGCCTCGACCGGCGCGCTGGTGGCGGCTAGCGAACACTCAGCCGGTCTGACGCGTCGGGGGAGGGTGACACACGGTGGTTGTTGAAGAGCGAGTCGGGGTCAAGCACGGTCCAGTGCGGGCATACCTGGATGATTTTCGGGCCATCCTGAACTCGCTCGACACGGCCGACATATTCGGCGTGGTCGAAGTGCTGCTCGGGGCGTACCGCGGCGGCGCCAAGGTGTTCCTGCTTGGCAATGGCGGCAGCGCCGCCACCGCCTCTCATTTCGCCTGCGACCTTGGCAAAAACGTCGTCGGGCCGGATGGCGGCCGCTTCAAAGTGATCGCGCTAACCGACAATGCCGCCGTACTTACAGCCTGGGCAAACGATACCGCCTACGAGCACGTCTTCGCCGAGCAACTCGCGAGCCTGCTCGAGCCAGGCGACGTAGTGATCGGGATCAGCGGCAGCGGCAACTCGCCGAACGTCTTACGCGCGATGGAGCTGGCCCAGGTCCGAGGGGCCACGACCGTCGGACTGATCGGGTTCGAGGGAGGCAGGCTCAAACCGCTGTGCGACGTCTCGGTGGTCGTTCCGTCTGATCGGATGGACCAGATCGAGAATGCCCACCTCACCCTGGAGCACCTGATCTGTCACGTGCTGCGCCTGATTCTGGCCGAGGAAGAAATCCACGACGGCTTCGATATCATCTTGCCCAGGATGGTTTAGCCGTGCGGGCAGTGTTTCTCGACCGAGACGGGGTGATCAACCTCAATCGGGACGACCACGTTACGAGCCAGGCTGAGTTCCAGTTCCTGCCGGGCGCGCTGCAGGCCATGGCTGCGCTGGCTCGCAGCTCGCTTCAGGTGGTGGTAGTCACCAACCAGTCGGCAGTCGGGCTCGGACGGATGACGGCTGGTGAGCTGCTCGAGATCCATAGCTGGATGCTCGAGCGGGTCCGCTCGACCGGGGGACGTATCGACGCGATCTACGCCTGTCCTCATCTGCCCGAGGAGGACTGCTTGTGCCGCAAGCCCCGGCCAGGTCTTCTCCACCAGGCGGCTCGGGAACTGGACCTCGACCTAGGTCGATCTTTCATGATCGGCGACGCGGCCTCGGATGTGCAGGTTGGCCTGGCGGCCGGCTGCCAGCCCATCCTGGTGCTAACCGGTCGAGGGCAGCAGGCGCGGCTCGACCTGGGGCGTAAGCAGGTGCAGGGCTATTGCGTCGCCCGCGATCTCTCAGAAGCCAGCCGACTCATCCGTCGTCTAGAGGCAGAGGTCGCGGTCGGACAATCCCCTCAGCGCCTGGCGATCTGAGCCGTCCCGCCCGAGGTAGCTGACGGATGCTTTGGTACACTCAACGTTCTCCGGCGCTGCGTCTCGGGACAGTGGCCGCGGTCGAGCGACCGGATGGGCTCCTGGCTCTGCCACAGCGGCGGGCGCTGCATCGGGGGTACCAGCCCGGTTAGCGGGAGGCACGTGGCGTCCAGACGAGTACTCGTGGTCGTGGCCGCCGCGCTGGTCGCCGTGGCCATCGGCGCGGGAGTCGTAGCGGGCTACGGAGTCCAGCGAAAAGCGCAACGCGTGGCCGCGTTGCTCGCGGACGCGCGGACTCACGCGGAGCGCGCCGGACAGGCGGTGCCCATCGACCTGTGGGCACTGCGCCAGCCCTGGTCGGTGGCGCGGCTCGGCGCAGAGGTGGCTGAGGCCTGCCGAAGCATTGAGGGCGCGGCGGCCGAACTGGAGCTGACCGATTGGCTGGAATCGTACCCGCGCTTTGCGCCGCAGGGTGCCCGGCTGGCCCAGGTCCGACCGCTGATCGGTCTCGCTCGTGCGACCTGCGGCACTGCAATGGCCCAGCTAGCCCAGGCCAACATGGTCCTCGAGCCGATCCAAGCCCCAGCCGGCCAGCGCGCATCCGACTTGGGGCCGGCCATCCTGGCCGCCGCCGCCCGCGCGCAGCAGATTCTTCCGACGGCCGGTGCGGCACTGGACGGGCTGGAAGCGGTGCGCAGGAGGGTCCGACGTGAGCATCTGGACGGCTGGCTGGCACCGGCCGGCCAGCAGCTCGATCGATTCGACGCCGGGCTCGCCCGGGCCCGAACGGCCGTGCGCGAGGCGCCGCTTTGGCTTGAGCCCACAACGGTGATTCTGGGGGCCGGGAGCACGAAGCGCTACGTGGTCCTGGGCCAAAACAGCCACGAGCTGCGGCCTACGGGTGGGTTCATTAGCGGCATCGGGCTTGTAACGGTGCGGGACGGCCGGATCGAGGAAATGGAGTTCCGCTATAGCCCTGCCTGGGACAACAGCCAGCGCGAACGGATCCCCCCGCCCTGGCCCTTTGAGCGCTACATGGCGTTCGGGGCCTGGTACGTCCGCGACGCCAACTGGTGGGCCGACTTCCCATCCAGCGCTCGGCAGGTCGAGCGATTCTGGGCGGCCGACCAGGGGACACCGATTGATGGTGTCATCGCCCTCGACGACGAGGCAGTCCGCGCAATCCTCGAGGTGACCGGGCCGGTAGAGCTGCCTGACTGGGACCTGAGCCTCGAAGCTTCGGACTTCTTTCGGGTCGTCAAGGAGGCGAGCATCCGCGCCGGGAAGGCCCGGAGCCTCCCGGCTGTCTATCGGGCAGTGTTCGAGCGGCTGCTGTCGATCGATGCGGCGCGACTGTCCAGCCTTACCGGCGCGCTCAGCCGGCTCGTCCAGGAGAAGCACCTCCAGGTGTACCTCGACGACGCCGAGGCCCAGGCACTGGCGGTCCAGATGGGTTGGGACGGTGCGATGCGCGAGGAACTCAACTCCGACTACCTCTTCGCCGTCGACACCACCGTCACCTATAGCGAGGTAAACCAATTCGTGTCCAAAGCTGCCTCATACGCCGTGCGGTGGGCGGAAGGGACAGACACCGCTGAGCGGACGCTGGTCCTGCGTTACCGAAATGGCTATTCGGACCAGGCGGCGGCGTGGGAGCAGAGCGAGGCGGACGGCTCCGTATTCGACGTCGGAACCTGGTCCATGAAGAAGCTGCCAGGCTACTGGGGTGACTGGCTGCGCGTCTACGTTCCCAAGGGAAGCGACCTCTTGATGGCCGAAGGACTCGAAGGGCCAATCGATCGCTATTACGAGCTGGATAAACAGGTCTTCGGTGGATTCTTCGGCCTCCAGCCGGGCGAGGAGCGCACCATCACTCTCCACTACCGCGGACCAGCGCCGCCCCTGTTGGGCGGCGTCCGCTACAGGTTGGTCGCTCAGAAGCAGGCCGGAGCGCCGGCCTATCCGCTCAATGTCATTGTGCAGCGGGAAGCTGGCCGGCCGAGCGAAACCAACGAGCCAGTCCTTGAGGCAGCCCAGTTGGTGGTTCTGCGAAGAGACGAGCACCTGGAGTTGGAGCTTCAGCCTCAGCTCGCCGAAACGGGCCCGGGCCGGAGATGAGCCACTCGCCGGCCCCAGGCAGGTGGACGGTCACCGCCCTGGCGATGTTGATCGCGCTCGCTGCCGCCGGCGGCGAGTGGGGCCAGGCCTTCGGCCAGACGGCCGGCCCCGTCCCTACCCAGCCGACCACGCCGCCTGCGCGAGCGACTCCCTTGCCACCGCCGCCTGCTCCTCCGACCACCGTGCCGCGAGTGGAGCCCTCGATCGCGGCTGCGCCAGAGGCGCCCGCGGAGTTGCCACCCACGCCGTCGGCCCCGACGCAGAGCGCAAGCGTGACCGCGCCCGGCATGCAGTCTGAACGGGCGCAGACGCCAACGGCGCCCCCGGCCCCCGAGCTGACGCTCGGCGCGCCCGCCGCGGAGCCGGTCGAGAGGCCAGCTGCCAAATCTGATGGCAGCCCATTTGACGGCGCGGCCCGGGCTGGGGGCGGCCCAGCGCTCCTGCGAGAGCTCGTCGGCGTGGCCCTCCTGAGCGTGGTCGGGGCGGGTGCAGCGGCCGTCGCGGCGCTGGCTGGCATGATGGCGCTAAGGCGCTAGAGACGACGCTGCCAAAGGTCGTCGCAAATGGGCATCGACCTACACCTCAGCGTCGTGTTTTCGCAAACAATTGACAAAACTTCTCAACGACGCTACAATCGGCTGAGCTGCTTCAGGATGGGTCAATATGTCTCCTGGCGTGTCACCGCGGCGGGCCAGAGTTCGAAGAATCGAGGACCAGGTACACGCCAGTGAGCCGCGCATCTCAGCGCTCATTCGGGACGAGGAGATCCTCCTGAGCTTCAACGAAGCGGCGGCATATCTGCGGGCGAGTCGTTCAACGTTGTACCGCCTGATGCACAGGGGGCAGCTAGTCGGGCGGAAGGTGGGCCGCAAGACTTTGTTCTTCAAGGGCGACCTGATGGACCTGCTGCGCGCGACCGGCGTGCGAGGTGGAGCTGACGGGCAGCGCGCACAGACCGAGCAAAACGGCGACAAGGTGGACTGACGATGGACCTGCGGCGGTATCTGAGCGTGCTGTGGCGGGGACTGTGGCTGCTCGTTCTTGGCACCGTGCTGGCGGCTGGCACCAGCTACATGTCGAGCCGCTCGATCTCGCCGGTCTACCAGGCCAGCATCAAGCTGCTGGTCACCCAGGGCAGCAACACGCTGATCTCCGACCAGTACAGCTCTCTGTTGAGCGCCGAGCGTGTGGCCAAGACCTACGCGGACCTGATCAAGACCAGGCCAGTCCTGGAGCAAGTCGGGCGTACCCTTGGAATCAACGCCAGCTATGAAAGCCTGGCTCGGCGCGTCGATGTAAAGCTGGTGCGTGACACGCAGCTGATGCAGATCTTTGTGGAGGATACCGATCCGGCGCTCGCCAGGGACCTGGCCAACGCCATCGCCGATGTCTTCATCCAGCAGAATGAGGCGGCTCAGCAGGGCCGCTTCCAGGCCTCGCGCGAGAACCTCGCCCGCGAGGTGGACCGCCTGGCGCATGAGATCGAACAGCGCACCGAGGCGCTCGATGCCTTGAAGGCCAGGGGCTCTGCCACCAGCGCGCCTAGCGACAGCGGTGACGTGGAGACGAACCTGCTGCGAAGGGAGCTGTCGGAGCTCCAGCAGACCCACGCCAATCTGCTGCGCAGCTTTGAAGAGGTCCGCCTGGCCGAGGCGAAGGGCCTCAACACGTTGAACGTGGTCGAGCCGGCGGTGCTGCCGGTCTTTCCCGTCCGGCCAAACGTGCTGCTGAACACCGCGCTGGCGGCCGCGGTAGGGCTTGCGCTCGCGCTCGGCGTCGTGCTGCTCAGGGAGCACTTGAACGACACCGTATCTTCACCCGAACGTCTCACGGCGCTGGGTCTGTCCCCGCTCGCGGTAGTGGGAGAATTCCCCAAAGACGCCAAGTCGCGCCTCGTGGCCAGGCCGAAAGAGGAGAGCGAGGACGGGCAGACTCAGGCAGGGTATGGGTACGGATACGGGTATGGCTACGGCTACGGTGGCTACGGGTATGCCTCCAACGCAGAGGCGTACCGGGTGCTGCGGACCAACCTGCAGTTTACTGGCCTCGACAAGCCGCTGCGGACCGTGCTGATTACCAGCGCGGGTCCGGCCGAGGGCAAGACGATCACCGCCGCCAACCTGGCCCTGACTCTGGCGCAAGCCGGCTTTGGAACGCTGCTGGTCGACGCTGACTTGCGCCGTCCGAGCGTGCACAACCTCTTCGAGATCTCCAACCAGCAGGGCCTGACGAGCCTGCTCCTGCAGGACAATCCGGCTGCCGACTACGCCCAGGCCACGAACGTCCCGAATCTGTGGGTCCTGCCCTCGGGACCGCTGCCGCCCAATCCCTCGGAGCTGCTCGGCTCTAACCGCATGGCGGCGCGCGTCAAGGAGCTGAGTCAGCTCGCGGATTACGTGATCTTCGACAGCCCCCCATCCCTGGTCGTCTCGGATTGTCTGGCACTCGCGCCCCAGGTCGACGGTGTTGTGCTCGTCGTGAACGCGCGAAAGACCCGCGTCGGGGCCGTGCGCCATGCCCGAGAGAGCCTGGAGAAGGTTGGCGGACGCGTGGAAGGGGCGGTGCTCAACCGCTACCACCAGAAGACCGGGAGCTACTACTACTATTCGTCGGACTACGGCTACGGATACGGATACGGCTCGCGCCCCAACGGAAGCGAAAACGGCAGGGCGGCGGCGAAGGAGGGGGCGGCTACGAAGCCGCAGCATCGATGATCCGAGTCAGCGGACCTCCTGGTCTTGGGGGGCTTCAGCCCAGTTCCGTCCCGCGCGGCTCTGGGCCGGAGGCGACCGCAGGAGCTCGGTGGCTGGTTCTAGAAATGGGTGGGACGAACTTGAAACTCACTGGGTCAACTGGCGTGCATTTTTCAAGCACGGCGGGTGGCCACGGGGAAGGCGCCGGGCTTGCCTTGATCACGGGAACTTCAGGCCGCCTGGCTGGCGCGCCCTGGTACGTCGCGCGCACTAAAGCGCGGAAGGAGCATCAGGCCGCCGCCGCGCTCGAACAGCGTGGCATCAAGGTGTACCTGCCGATCCTGCGGAGACGCCGGGCGCGGCCTGGTCGTCGAGACTGGGAGCCGCTGTTCCCGTGTTACATCTTCGCGAGCCTGGAAGTTCCATCGGACCAGTGGCTGCAGGCTAGATGCGCGCCGGACGTGGCGTACTTTCTGGGCGACCGCGGCCGACCGAGCGCGCTGCCGGATGGCCTTATAGGGGCCCTGATGGCCCGCGTGGACTTGATCCACCAGACGGGCGGCCTGCCCCGCTTCCGCCCGGGCGAGCGGGTCACGATAACCCGCGGCCCGTTCGAATGCCTCGAAGCGATCTTCGATCGCTCGCTCTCCCCGGGTGGTCGCTCACGGGTACTGGTCCAACTACTCCATCGACTGGTTCCCGTCGAGCTCTCAGAAGAGCACCTCAAGACGGCAGTCTGACGAGCGCGGGGGCGATCCTCACCCTCGCTCCCGACTCACAATCGAAGAGCTCAAAGCCTGGCACGCGCGCGTCCGACCGCTACATACGTGCCGGGACGGCGGTAGCGTGTCCATGAAGGCGCTTGTCCTCGCGGCCGGCCTGGGAACCCGTCTCGCGGCTCTCCAGTTCGAGGGCCCAAAGCCGATGCTCCCCATCGACGGCCGGCCTCTTCTGGAACACACGGTCGGCCTGCTCAGGGCACATGGCGTGTCTGAGATCGCGATCAACCTGCACTATCGAGCCGAGGCCGTCGTGCGGCACCTTGGGGATGGCGAGGCCTTCGGGATCAAGCTGGTCTACTCTTGGGAGGACCGCCTCCTGGGCACAGCGGGCGCGGCAAAGCGGCTCGAACGCTTCCTGGACCAGTCGTTCTACGTGATCTATGGCGACGTGCTGACGGATCTGGACCTTTCTAGCCTCGCGGCATGGCACGCGGTGAACCAGGCCGTCCTGACTATGGCCCTGTACCGTGTGGACGACCCCGGCCGGGTGGGGATCGTCGAGCTGGGAGCCGGCGGGCGGGTCGAGCGGTTCCGCGAGAAGCCTGGCCCGGCCGAGGTCTCCTCCAACCTCGCCAGCACCGGCATCTTTGTAGCGGAGCCGCGGATCCTGGAGCGCATTCCAGCCGACAGCTTCCGCGACTTCGGACAGCACCTGATCCCGTCACTCCTGGAAGAGGGCTTACCGGTCTACGGCCGGCCGGCCGATGGCTACGTGCTGGACATTGGAAGCCCCGAGCGCTACGGCCAGGCGCTTCGCGAGGCCAGCGCGGGACGTGTCCAGCTTCACGCCTTGCAGCCGGCGATCGACTGACTTCGAAATGCAGTCAAGGCACTCAAGGTGCTCAAGATGTCACGCTAGGGATCTTGGGCATCTTCGCGAGCCGTGGGGATGCTGATCGCTCGGGCCCCTGTTCGCGTCAGCCTCGCAGGCGGCGGGACCGACCTGCCGGTTTACTACGAACGGCACGGCGGCTTCGTGGTATCCACGACGATCGACAAGTACTTCTATGTGTTCATCAACTTGAACAGTCCAGAGAGCGTCCAGGTCAGCTCATCTGACTACCGCATCTTCTACCGCCATCAAGCCGGGCAGCAGCCCCTCTGGGACGGCGACCTCGGCCTGGTCAAGGCTGCGCTGCACGATTTCGGTATTGAGGGCGGGATGTCACTGTTTCTGGCGTCGGAAGTGCCGCCGGGGACCGGCCTCGGCACTTCCAGCACCGTGGCCGTCGCGCTAGTAAAGGCGCTCGCTACGCTACGCGGTCTCTCCCCAACGGCGGCTGAGGTGGCGGATCGAGCTTGCGCGCTGGAGCTGGAAAAGCTGCGCTCGCCGATCGGGAAACAGGACCAGCATGCGGCCGCGTTTGGCGGCTTGAACGCGATCAGCTTCTCGCGCGAGCAGATCACCGTAGAGCCGCTGAGCGTAGCGTCAGAGACTCGCGAGAGACTCCAACGCAACCTGCTGCTCTTCTTCACTGGGTCGACCCGCTCGGCCAACGCGGTCCTATCCAGCCAGCAGCGCGCCAGCGGGGAAGAAGGCAGCGACACGGTGCGTGCGCTGCATGGCATCAAGGCCGCCGCGTCGGAGGCCAGACGCTGCCTAGAGAGCGGCGCCCTGTCGGACTTTGGTGAGATCCTGGCCGAATCGTGGGAGCTCAAGAAGCGCCTGGCACCCGGGGTCACCAATTCACGCATCGACGAGCTGTATGAGCTTGCGCGCCGCCACGGCGCAGTGGGGGGAAAACTGGCCGGAGCCGGGGGCGGGGGCTTTCTGATGCTGTACTGCGAAGAGTCGTGCCAGGCCGCGGTCTCGCACGCGCTCGAGGGCGCCGGGCTATACCGCATGGACTACCGGTTCGAGCAGGGCGGGGCCCAGGTACTCATGAACGCGCTACCTCGGACCGCCTGGCGATGGGCGGCCCGAAACGGCCAGGAAGCCGGGTATGCGTAGCAAACGGTTGTGGACGTGGTACGTCGTGGCGCTGGTGGTGGCCGACGCGGCGCTGCTCGGGCTGGCGTCGGTGGCGGCGGGGGTGCTGCGGGCAAGGCTGGGTGGGCTGCCCGGTGTCGCCGAGTTCGAGCCCGACCTGCGCTGGTACGGACTGGTCGCGGTCGGAGTGATCCCCGGGCTGCTGGTGATCCTCTGGCTTCGACGCGCCTACGCCCGCCACATCCTCCTGGGCGGGCCGGAGGAGTACGCGCGGGTGGTGAGCGGGTGCACATACGGCACGCTGCTCGTCGTCGCAACGGGCTACGTCTACGGGCCAGTGCTCACCCGCGGCTGGCTGCTGCTGTTCTGGCTGCTGGCCATCGGACTGGTCGGCGCTGGCCGCTTCACGCTTCGGCGGGCGGCCTATCATCTGCGACACCGCGGCTGGTTCATTCGTCGCGTGTTGATCGCCGGCGTCGGCGATCAGGGCCTGGCCATCGCTCAGCAGCTTCACGGCCCGCTGCGGCAGGGTAACCGAGTCGTTGGAATTCTGGATGATTACCTGGCGGCCGGCACTCGGCTGGCCTCCGCGCGGCCAGCCGAGCATGGCGAAAGCCCGGCCGAGTTCCTGGTGCTGGGACACCCGCGCGAAGCTCAAGCGATAGCCGCGAAGCACGAATGTGACCTACTAGTAGTGGTCCCGGCCGCTTTGAGCTGGGAGAGCCAGCAGGGCTTGGCGCGGCTCGGCTCAACCCCGCTGAACGGTCTCGAGCTGCGGCTGGCGCCCACCCAGTACGACCTGACCGCCGTCGGGGTGGAGCCGGCCCCACTTGGCTACATACCCCTGCTGCGGCTTCAGCCGGCCCGCATCGTCGGCGTCCAGGCGCTCATTCGGGCCGGTGTGGACCTCACGCTCACGCTCCTGCTGTTGGCCGCGCTGGCGCCGGGGCTGATCTGGGCAATCGTAAGTGCTCGCTGGCGCGGCGTCAGACCGGTCTTCGTGCATCGCCAGGTGCTGGGCCTGGGCGGCGTGCCGGTCACGTTCAGTCTGCTGAACCTGGACGTCAGCGGTAGCCTGCTGCTGCACGGGGTCCCGGCGTTGTTCGCGGTCCTTCGGGGCCACCTCGGCCTGGTTGGTCCACGGCCGCTGGCGGTGGACGAAGAGCAGCCAGAGTACCAGCGTTGGGCTGGTGTCCTGCTAGCCGTAAAGCCAGGTCTAACCGGCCCGTGGCGGCTGGCCAGCCCAACGGGGTCACCCGTTGAGCAAGTCCTGGCGGACGTGTGGTGGGTGCGAAACTGGAGCATCTGGCAGGACCTCTTCATCCTGTTCCAGACGGCGCGCAGAGCGTGGAGCGCTCCGCGCAGGGAGCACGGCCTCGTACGCTGGGACAACGGCACTCCCCAGCCCGGGCTGCCCGCGCTGCAGCACTAGGCTGTTGGGTGTGCAGTGCGGGCCTCCGAGCCCGCCAGGTGACCCGGAGGGTGAAGCGTTGCTCGAGATGGATGGTCAACGAGAAGGACCGGAACGAGAAGACGATCCTTGTCGCCCACCGTGGCCAACGCCGTGCGCCACGGTGAGCCGGCACCGGTCAGTGCCGGGGCGGATTCTAGGTCAGCCGTCGAGGTTGGTCGTCACTCGTAATGAAGTTCTCGACGGTTGCTACAGCGACGCACGGCGGCCGGGTAGGTCACCGGTTGGGAGGCGAGAAGGGAGCACGTTAGTATTCACATGAATGAAGCGGCGCACGGCGGCGGAGCGGATCACCCGCTAGAAGGGCTGCTTAAGCGTCTACTTGCCGGCCTCCTCCGAGGATTTCTCCGGGTGACTCCAGCGTGGCGGGCCTTCGAATCATTGCTCGTCATCTGCGGACACCGTTTCCCCGAGTGCCGTGCGATTTCAGCGTTGTGCTACCACGCTGCTCGTGCCATCGTAACGTGGCAACCCGCGGCGACGGAACGGATTGCAACCCTTTTGGCTGGAGGGCGTGTGGTAGTCGACCTCAGCGATTACTCCGTACAGGGACGGCTGTATTTCATTGGCGTCTACGAGCCCGAGCTGACCGCCCTGCTTATGGACCTGCTAACACCCGGCAGCGTGTTCTTCGACGTGGGCGCTAATGTTGGCTACTATTCGCTCCTGGCCGCCGCCCGCGGCGCGGTGGTGCATGCTTTTGAGCCGCACCCGGCGCTAGCACAGCAGCTTCGGCGCTCAGTGGCGCTGAGCCGAAGTGGGCGCCGCCTCCGTGTCAAGCAGGCGGCGGTGGGCGCAGCGGACGGACGCGGCGAGCTATTCCTGAGCCCGGACCCCGCGGCGAATGGCTGGGCCTCGCTCTTGCCACTGCGTCATCTGGAGGGCGGCGCAAGTGTTCGGGTCGACATTGTGAGTCTCGACTCATACTGTCGCCTCCACGACGTGCCGGCCGTCGACCTCGTGAAGCTTGACGTCGAAGGGGCAGAGGCCGACGTAATCAGCGGGGCTCGCGAGGTCCTGTCCAAGCTCCGGCCGCGCGCCATCATCTGCGAGCTGTCTGCCTTTGACGGGGCGCCGGGCCCCCGTAGCGTGATCCGGCAGCTCAGGGAGCTTGGCTACTGTCCGTACGACATAACTTCGGCCGGCCTCGGGCCGGCGACCGATGCGTGTACAGTGGAAGGCACCACGTGGCAACAGAGAAACGTCTGTTTCCTGCCTCGCAACAGCACACCCAGGAGGCCTCTGGGCGCACGGGTGTCAGTTGCGAATTGCACGTGCCCCAGCGCAAGTAGGGAGCTCGCAGCCGGATGAACTCCGGCCGCCCGGGCGCCTCGTGCGGAACGGAGCGATTTCGCTCGGAACGTGGCTCGCCATCAGTATTGTCGGCGTCGCAACGGGCGTCCTCACCGCGAGATTGGTCGGCCCAAGTGGTAGGCGCGAGCTCGCGGCGGTCTTGTCGGCCCAGCCGCCTCAGCCGCCAAGCAAGTCCTGGCCGATGTCTGGTGCGCGCGGAACTGGAGCATCTGGCAGGACCTGCTCATCCTGTTCCAGACGGCGGCAGAGCGAGGAACGCTCCACGCCGGGAGCGTGGCCTCGTGCGCTGGGACAACGGAAGCCGACAGGCCGGCCTGTCCCTGGGCCGAACTAGCGGGCGAGCACCTATTCGGCTGGAACCGGTTGACGTCTGAGCAACTCCGACAAGCGGCTGAAGAAGCGATAGCTGAAGCCGGGATCCGAGTGGTGGGCGAATACGTCCTGCGAACGGGCTTTGGCTAGGCTCAGGAGGAGCGGCGCTCCGTCGGCACACGGGTTGCCTCGAATTAAGAAATGTCCGCCACGGATCGACTACTTCGCGCAGGCGGAGGCCTCATGCCGTCGAGGCTGACAGTGCAGAACTTCGGACGCGCTTGTCGAACGGCACTCCTGTGGTTGGTGCGCGCCGAAGCCCGCACCCTGCGGCTGCGAGGAACGGACAGCCTTCTCAGGTGGCTTTACCATCCCGACCGTCGGGCAAGCGATTACCTCGACTTCGTCGGACCGTACGACGACTCACTGGTTCAAACTGACACGAGAAGTTTCCTCGAGTGGTGGGTCTACGCCTACGGTGGATACGCGACGGGCTCCATGCAGCTCCTGCGACGCCTCGTGCACCCGGGTTCGGTCGTTTTGGATGTGGGTGCGAATATCGGCCTGTTCACACTGCCATTAGCTCGCGCCGCCGGCGAGACCGGGGTGGTTCACGCGTTCGAACCGCACCCACGACTTCGCGCGCGACTGGTTGGGAACGTCGCCCTGAACAATCTGCGCAACGTCACGGTCAGCGGGCTTGCACTGGGGTCCCGGCGATGCCAGGCGACCCTGTGGGGATCGACCACTGCCAATCAGGGGAGAGGCTCCCTGCAGCCCGGCCCCGGGCTTGACGAGGAGTTCACATGCCAGGTCGATACCCTCGATTGGTACGTCGAAGCGGCGGCGCTACCGCGAATCGACGTCATCAAGATCGATACGGAGGGGGCTGAGCTTTCGGTGCTCGTGGGTGGCGGCGCGGCCCTGCAGACGTTTAAGCCCGTCCTGTATCTCGAAGCGGCGCCTGAGCTGCTCGCCAAATTTGGCGCCACCGAGGGGGACGTTGCCGACTTCCTGCGCGGCCTCGGCTACCAGCTATGGGGCGACGCTAGTAACGGCAAGAGCCCGCATTTGGTCCCGCTCGCCGACGGCATGAGCGAATCTGTCTCGCCACGGAACTGGCTCGCGGTGCACCCGGAGAGCGTAGCCCGCACCGACCTGGCTCGCGCCGACCGGCGGAGCGGCGATTCACTCGGCGTAGACGCGGAGCCTTGACGACATACTCACGACAGCGACGCGTGGACCTCGCTCAACCAGGCAGCGAAGGCGTGGATGGGTCCATCGTGTGCTTCTCGCAAGTCGAAAATTCGTGAGTCAGGAAGGACCAACGGCAGCTCGTCGCTTGCGATTTCGACTGCAGCGACCGCTGCTTCCTGTTTTGTCCGAGCGGTTGCTCCGGGAAAGGTTGGTCTCTGGTGCCACGCAGACGCTGCTCGCAAACACCTTCATGCTGGCCGTGTCGCTCGGTTCCGCTGTACTCCTCGCGCGCGCTCTCGGTCCCGACGGACGCGCGGCACTAGAGGCGCTTACCTTCCTGCCCAGAGCGCTCACCCCTATCCTTCAGGTCGGAGTTTCGCAAGCCAACGCCTACGTCACCTCGCAAGGGCGCTTCAACACGCCGACTCTGACGCGCAATACCTTGTTGGTCGCTATTGGAGTCGGCGTTCCCGCCGCGGCAGCCTGCGTCCCACTCGTGCCCGTGTGGTTGCACCAGTACACGAACGGAGTGCTCACGCTAGCGGCGGTGTTCCTCTTCACCATACCCCTGGGCATTCTGAACGTCGGTCTGCTGGGTCTAATACTCGGTCAAAAGCGCTATACGACATTCAACCTGGTTCGAGCCGTCCCGCCAGCAATCGAACTGGTGCTGTTGGCGGCATTGTTCATGGCAGATCGGCTCACGGTCACCGAGGCCGCTTTGGTGCATGTTTCGACAGCCGGGCTGCTCGTGCTCGCGGTCCAAATCATCGTTCTTGGGCGCCCCGCCATATCATGCGCGACCGAGCATCTCCGCGCACTGAAGACCACACTAAAGTATGGCGTGCGTTGCCTGTCGGCAGACGCCGCTAGCGTGGCAAACAACAGCGCGGACCGAGCGTTGCTTGTGACGCTCCTATCGCCAGCTGAATTCGGTCAGTTCGTGGTGGCGACGCGCACGGCGGGGCTCCTGCTCAGTTTGCCCAATGCTATCGGGACGGTACTGATGCCAGAAGCGGCGGGTCGGACGGGGCCGCAGGCGGTGCGCCTGACCGTGAGCGCGCTAATTCTGAACGCCGCCATGGCCTCCGGCTTGGCAGCACTCCTCTTCTTTACGATTCCGATTCTTGTCCCCTCTCTGTACGGTGAGGCCTTCGCGCCGGCCGTGGTTCCGGCGCAGGTGCTACTGTTGGGCATCACGTTATCGGGCCTGGCCGGTATCGTCGGCGAGGGCCTCAAGGGGATGGGCCGCCCTGCACGCGTGGCCATCGCGGACGGGATTGGCGGCGTTGTCACGGCTGCGGGCATCATGTGGCTCGTGCCTGTGGCTGGCCTCACCGGGGCTGCCGCTGGATCGGCTGCCGGATACGCCGTAGGCCTGATTGTTCTCCTGGTGTTCTTTCAACGGATCCGGAGCGCCGGGTTTGGACGTCTCGTCACGACGCAGACACGCACCGTTACGTCGCTTCCGAAGCCGGGAAACGGACCCAGTCCGTAGTGCGGGCGGCTGTGCTAAGCTCCACACTCGTTTCAGCCGCGTGTCTGGCAGCTGGACTTGCCGTTGCGCAGCGCGGTCTGGAGGCCGCGGGCCTGCTCGTGCTGCTGATCGCCGTCTTTCCGTTGACGCCGTATTGGCAGCTGACGCTGTACGTTCTTCTCGGCTACCTCACTATCTCTGGGCTAGTGTCGGCGATGCTCTATCCCTGGGAGGGCGCGCGGCTCATCCCGCACGTATTGACAGCCTGGGTCTACGCCGGCTTCGTGGTCCAGTGCTTACTCCGTCGGACTCGCATGGAACTCCACGGGCCGGTGGTCCCCGCGGTGGGCCTGGTCTCCGCCCTCTGGTTGCTGCAAACGCTCAACCCCGGCCAGTCGAGCCCAGGCGTAGCGATACTGGGGCTTGTCACCTATATGTACTTCGTTCCGTTGGTTGTGGTCGGATACCAACTTCTTGCCGACCCGGCTCAGGTGAGGCGATTCGCGATCCTTATGAGCCTCACCGCCTTTCCGGTCGTTGCAGTGGGCACGTGGCAATTCTTTGCCGGGCCCGACTCCTTCGGGGTTTTGGGACCCGGCTTCCAACCATTCGTGGTAAGCAGTGGCAACGTGACGGTCTTTCGGTTTCCTGCGACGTTCTCTTTCACGACCCAGCTTGGCTGGTACTTGGGCCTCGAGTTGCTGTTGACCGCTGGCGCTGTCGTGGCGCTGCGCGGGCCCGCCCGATGGTTGGCCGTCGGCTCCTTCGTCTTGTGCATGTTCCTGGCCGCGATCAGCGGCGCACGCACCCTGTATCTGGTAGCACCGGCCAGTCTGGTATGCCTGGCATTCCTGCTCTGCCGCGAGCGAGCGCGGGTGGGCGCGGCCGCGGCTCACTCAATGCCGCTCCCCGAAGGCCGCTCGGAGTCGTCGCCGGCGCCTTCCACACGTGTATCGCTCGTGCCGGTCACGCTGCTAGCCGCCCTGGGGCTCGGCATGGCCATTCTGCTGGCCCAGCCTGTGCTCGAGGCCCGCCTTGCCACGCTCGATCCCAGTGGCGAGGACAACTGGGCAGATCTTTCCTTCCGAGTCACGTGGACATTCGAACAGGCGGCGCGTTTGTTCGAGAGCGACGTGACCTGGTTACTCGGGCATGGGACCGGCACGGCGTCGCCGTATCTGTGGCGGCTGGACGCCGACCGCTTGGTAGCTGAGGCGTTCTTCGCCGAGGTTCTGTACCAACTGGGCATTCTGGGGCCCATTGCCTACCTCGTGATGTTCGGCATCATCCTGGCCCAAGGTGCCCGGTCGATGACCTCAAGTCGGACGGGGGGTGATTGGGTATGGAGTCGTGTCTTCTATGTCTACGTCTTCCAGGTGATAGGTACCACCGTCCTGACAGGTGGCGAGGCGCTTGTGTATTTTCCTTCTAACGTGTTCTTCTGGCTGCTTCTGGGCGGGCTACTGTCTCGCGGAGGGCCGAGGGCGCTCTATTCCGTGGGGCGGTTCCCAACATCCCGTGCGTGGCGAGCGCCCACAGAGTGAGTGAGCCTATGGGGCCGAAGTTCTTCCTGCCGCCGCGGGGCTTTCGGTGCAGCCGTCCTTGTGGGCGCAATGCCTGGCGACTGCGGCCGGCGGCTCACGCTGACGGCAGCTGATCACGTGGCTGTATGAGCAGTTACGCGTGAGATGCTCCAGCGCAACTGCAGCGTACCGGACAGGTATGACTGCTCACGAGGGAAACGCCGTTAGCGGCGGCTTGCTCGGGACACGGCGGGCCGCGCCAGCCGGATGGTCGAGCCCATAACCACATCTATGTCACCACACCGCTCGCTCGGCGACACTCTCGCCGCGGCGTCGGACGGAAATGCGCGGTTCCCGTCACGCGTTCTGCTGTATACCGCCCGCTTCGCCCCGTCAACTGGTGGGACCGAGACGTTCGCGGCCAGGCTAGCCGGTGGCCTTGTCGAGTCGGGTCTAGCGGTACGTCTGATCACAGACACCGCGGCCTCAGAGGAGCCCGAAGGGCCGCCCTGCCCCGTTGTGCGGCGTCCGTCTCGTCGGCGCATGTTCGAGTTGGTCCGATGGGCCGACGTGGTTCACTTGAGCGGATTCGATCTTCCGTTGTTCCTGCTTGCCAAGGTTCTCCATAAGCCGGTTGTCTGGACGCATCATGATTATGGGCCCACGGAGTGCGCCCGGCCGGAATTAGCGAGGAAGCGCGGTGGGTGCGGACCGTTGCACTTTGGGATCTGTTGGCCCCGGCTGCGTCAACGATCGTCCTTCGTTGGCTCGCTGCGGAGCTACCTCCGCCAGTGGGTGCAGCTCGGAGCACGATACTTGGTTGAGGCGAACGTGGTAATTCTCGAGAGCCATCGGAGAGCGCTGAATATCGAGGGTGCGCACGTTATCCCTTACTGGACCGAGCCGCGCCAGGCGGCGAAGCCGGAAACGCGGCCTTCGCCGGCCACAGTGGTCTTTGCGAGCCGGCATGCCGCTGGGAAGGGGGGAGATGTTCTTCTTCGCGCCCTGGCCCGGTTGCTGCCCACGAGCGCCGAATGGCGAGTCGTGTTAGCCGGCGACGGTCCCGAACGCCGCCAGTGGATGTCGCTCGCTGCGCGCCTGGGCGTGCCAGCCGAGTTCCCAGGCGCCTTGCCATGGCAGCGCATTCCAGACCTTCTGCGGCAGGCGGACGTGGCGGTGGTGCCGACTGTTTATTGCGAATACTTTGGGATCATCGCGCTGGAGGCCATGCTCGAGGGCATCTACGTCATCGCTTCCGCCAGCGGCGGTCTCGGCCAATTCGTTTGCAGGTGCCAAGGCGGAACGTTCCCGCCCGGCGATGATTCAGCCCTCGCAGGTCTCCTCCAGGCCGTTCTAAGTGATCGGCGGCAAGCCGCAGTACTGGGAGCGAACGTCCGCGAGCAGGCAGCTCGGCTCTTTCCCAGGGCCGAGAGTATTTGCGCTTATGTGCGACTCTATGAATCCTTTTCTCGTAAATCCGCGAGGTCTGCTCGACCATTCGAGGCCGTTAGGTCGGTGTCGCCCGGTCGGAGTGGCTCCAACGATGAGGGCGCGCGACCTCGTGAGTAGGGTCGCCGGGATCCGCATTCTCTTCCTGCGGGCCGTGAGTCTATTCAAGACGGCGCGAGGTCCTGTCGAAGTTTTTAGCGTCCTCTGTTTCATCCTCAGGTATGTTGAGTCATGGGTGGCGCCCAAAGTCCTGCGGACCGCCGAGGCGACGATCCGGTTGCAAGGCGCCGTTTATAGGGTCGGTCTCCGCGGAGGCGAATCAGCTACCTTTCGAGAAATCTATCTGGATCGGCAGTACGACAAGCTTCCAGATTTCATTCCCAGATACGGATGGACCGTCCTGGACATCGGCGCGAACGTAGGGCTCTATGCCGTTCAGTCGGCGCGCCGCGGCGCCGTCGTCTACGCGTTCGAGCCGAGCAGAGCGAGCTACGAGCGGCTCGTCTACAACGTCATAGACAACGGGCTATCGGGACGCGTGACGACCTCCAACTGTGCCCTGGGTTCGCGGCCCGGCCGTGGAGTTGTGGTCAGCGACGGGCTCACGATCCATGGGCAGGTCCAACCGATAGGTGACCGCTCGAGGCAAGTGCCCACTGCTGTTGAGATGACGACGCTCGATCGTCTAGTGTGGCGGTTCGGCTTGGCCCGCATCGACCTGATGAAGATCGACGTCGAGGGCGCGGAGGTGGAGGTACTGGGCGGGGCCATCGACGCGTTGAAGGCTGTCGACCGAATCATCGTCGAGTACCATTCGACGGACCTCCTGGAGAAGGTCGACCAGTTCCTACTTGGCTGCGGGTACTCGCTGCTTCTGCGGGAGGAAACTTATCCTGGCCAGGCGCTGGGACTTCTCTATTACGCCAAGCGGCCCACGCCGGTTGAAGGCCTTGCCGGCTCTGATAACGCTGGCCGAGGTGGTAGCGCACTCGACCCCCAAGCGTGGGCCTGTCTCGGTGAGGACTTCTGCAGCCGCATCTTCCGTCCGCCAAATGACAAGCCCTAGGCAGAGAGGGGATTCGAAGGACCCGCAGGTGCTGGTGAGTCATCCGGGACGTCAGCACAGCTACGAAACGGTAGTGGCTGCACAAGTGGCGGGGATGTTGCGCCGCTTCGTTACTAGCTTTTACTGGCGGGGTGAAACGGACCTACAGTCGGGCGCCTGGCGGGCGCTGCCGAGCCAGTGGCGCGGTAGACTTCGCACGCAACTAAGGAGGCGATGGCACCCCGAGATCGATCCATCGCTGGTGGCAACCTTCCCGGCCTTCCACACGTTGGCGCTCATAGCGCGACTGGCTGAACGGTTGGTGCCTCCGCTGGGCCGACTCGACGCCGACGGGAGAGCGGACGTGGCCTTCGACCGGCTCGTTGCGAGATCCCTGAGGCGATGGCCGACTGCATCGATTGTCCACGCCTTCGAGGGGGCCGCACTTTACACCCTGATGGCGGCTCGACATGTCGGTGCGGCCGCGGTCCTCGACGTTCCAAGCGCCCATGAATACTTCCATGGAGTGGCTCGCGAGGAGGGTGAGCCGGTCGACGAGGAATGGCTTGCCTCGGCTAGTGCCCGCGTTCGCGCGGAGCGGCAGCAGGCCGACTGGCTTCTCGTGCCGTCTGAGTACGTGAGGCGATGCCTGGTGGAGAACGGCGCGCCCGAAGACCACGTTGCCTACATCCCCTACGGCGCCGATCCAGCCCGCTTCGCGCCGGAGGCGGGAAGGTTACGCGGCTCCGAGCGTACCTTCCGGGCGCTCTTCGTGGGCAGGGTCGGCGCCCGCAAGGGTGTGCGGTATCTTCTCGAGGCCTGGGAATCGCTCAGTCTCCCGAACGCCGAGCTGGTCCTGGCGGGCGGCGCCGGCCGGAGCGGTCGGGAGCTCACCTCGAGGTACCGCACGAATTCCCGCTGGCTCGGAAACGTGCCGTACCCGAGCATCCCGCGTTTGTTTCAGGCGAGCGATATCTTCGTGTTTCCGTCCCTAGCAGAGGGCTCCGCATTAGTCACCTACGAAGCGATGTCAGCAGGGCTCCCGCTCGTCACGACGATCAACGCCGGGTCAGTGGTCCGGGACGGAACGGACGGGTTCCTGGTGGCTGCGAGGAGCTCCGAGGCGATCGCAGCAAAGATCGAATGGTTATATGAGCATCCGCGGGAGAGACGTGAGATGGGGGCACTCGCCAGGGAACGGATCCTGAATGGGTACACATGGCGCCACTACCGCGCTCGACTCCGGTGCTTGTACCGCGCCATTCACGCAGGCGTCTGCCTCCCATCGGCCCTCGAGGAAGCAGAACCGAATGGGTCGGAGTGAGGCACCTGTTGATAGCCCGCCATGTCGTTCAACATGAGTGAGACGACCTGGACGCGATTGTGGACGCGAGAGTGACAACGCCTGATGGCTCGGAGGCTCAGCGGGGTGTGATTGGGCCGCCCCCGCACGGCCGGCCACGGCGCGACGGTGGCCGATTCGCTCACGCCAGGGCAGACCGCGCTCACCTGACGATGAGCGGTGGCCAGAGTGAGTTCTCCGGATGGCGGGCGCTGCTCCCCCGCCCGCTTGCGGAACGTATCGACTTGACTCGGGTCGACATCAGGCGGACGCTCAAGTGTCTGAGCGCAAGCTTGCCGCCCGAGGCCTGCGTGTTGGACGCCGGTGCGGGGGACTACTGCCAGGCGTCGTACTTCCGTGGAGCGCGTTACATCTCGATGGACTATGGGGGGCGTGGGGTGTTCCCGATTGGTCCCACACTCGACGTGTTCGGCGATGTCACGGCCATCCCCTTCAACGACGATGTGTTCGATCTCGTGATTAGCATCGAGGTGCTCGAGCACATTCCTACCCCGGCACGCGCCCTGGCGGAGCTCCGTCGCGTCGCCCGACCGGGCGGCCTCATCTTCTTGACGACCCCACTCAAGGGCCCGGGCTTCCACGATGTTCCCTACGACTATTTTCGATACACGCCTACCTCGCTGCGGATGATGTGCGACGAAGCGGCGCTCGAGGTCCGGTGGATCCGGCCACACGGTGGGTACTTCTGGTGCCTAGGAATGGAGCTGGTCCGCCTGCCCGGCATGATCTTCCCAAAGCCCCGTGGAATGCTGGCACGGCTTGCTTATTACGGCTTCAAGCAGCCCATCACCTTGCCGCTGTTCGAGATCCTCGTGCCGCTGGTGTGCTACTACGCCGACCGCCTGGACTGTGAGAAGCTGCATACCCAAGGCTATATGACCCTCTGCCGGAAACCCGGCCCGGCCTTCTCCACGAGGACCGACGGAGAACATGAAACTTGCGTGGTGGGCGCATGAAATGCCCGGCGATCCGGCGACCGGCGGGATGCGCATAGTCATAAGTACCAGCTCCTCTCCGTGGAGCGGGCACGCCGGTGGCGGGACGACGGTTGTTCACTATCTGGCGACCGGTCTGAGCCGCCGTGGCCACGACGTTACGGTCCTGTACATGGGCCCAGGGATTCCGCCGGGCCGGGAGCGCCCGGAATACGACGTTGCGTTCTTCTCCCGCGGGCGTGCGAACTGGTTCATTTTCGACGCGGCCAGGCAGGCACGACAGGCGGCGAAGCAGCGGCCTCTCGACATCTTGCACGTTCACGGCGCAGAGGGGGCCTTGTTCACAACGGCCGTCCCGGATACACCGCTCGTCGCGACCACCCACAGCGTCCTGAATCCGGCCATTCGCCCGACGTTCTTCGTGCCCCCACCCGATTATCGGCGCCGACCGCTTTCGTGGTGGTCGGCCTGCGTCGGGGCTGCGGCCGCGTCACTCACGCTGAGACGGGCGGACCATGTCGTCTGCGTGAGCAGTTTCTCGCGGGAGACGGCCCAGCGGAACTACAAGCTCCCCGACGAGAAGGTCAGCGTCATCCACAACGGAGTCGACGTCACCCGTGCTTTTGCCTACGCCCCGCCACGCGAGATCGGCGGACCGGCGCGCGTGCTTTACTGCGGCCGAGTGGTGCCTGAGAAGCGGTGGGACGTGTTCATCGAGACGGTTGCCCGCCTCGCGCGCGCCCGACCAATTGAGGCCGCGGTCGTCGGCGACGGCACAAGTCTGCCGGCCATGATGCGACTTGCAGAGGCGCTAGGACTCCACCACACGGTCCGGTTCGTTGGTCGCCTCGATCACACCGACCCGGCCTTGGCTGCATGGTACCAATGGGCAGACGTAGTGCTGATGCCATCGGAGTATGAGTCCTTCGGAATGTTCGTTCTCGAGGCTGGCGCCTGCGGCCGGCCGACGGTCTGCTCGGATATTCCTGGCGTCCAGGACCACATGGTGGACGGGCTTTCTGGCACACTGGTGCGGCCGGGCGATGCGGCCGCTTTCGCGGAGGCGACACTAGTGTGGCTTGCTCTGCCGGTCGAGGAACGGGTTCGACGGGCGCGAAAGGCGCGCCGCCGGGTAGAAGAGAAGTTCTCCTGGGAGCGGTCACTGGACGCGCACGAGGCCCTGTACCAAAAGGTCCGCGCCAGCCGGGCGGCTACTCCGTTCGCGGGCGGGAATGCTGACCCCGTTGATAGCAATGAAGCGCTCGGCAGTCTTCCGACCTGAGCTCGCACTCTACTACTCGCCCCTGATTCGGCTCGGGGGGGCCGAGCGGCAGTGGGCGGAGGAGCTGCGCGCCTTTCGAGCAGCCGGCGTCCAGGCGATTGGCTTGACGCAAGCCGCTTCACCCAACATTCTGAGTCAGCTCTCGCTGGAGCGAGAGGCTGTGCGCATCCTCGCGGCCACCCGGCCCTGGGCCCGAGCGCAGCGCCTTCGCCAGTGGCTGGTTCGCAACCGGCCACGCCTGCTGGTGGCGCACAGCAGCCCGGAGCTCACATTCCTGGCGACGCTGGGGACAGCAGTCCCCTACGTGCTCTATCAAAGCAGCCCGCCCTTCTACGGCGGCTACTCCAGCAACCCGTATCCGCACGCCCTTCGGCATCGGACCGCCTACCGCAGGCTTAGCGTCAGGACGCCGGGCTACCTCCAGTTCGGGCGGCTGCCCAACGGCCTGCGGCCGCTGGGACGGTGCAAGCTGGAGGTGCGCGCGTTCGTGAAGACGCTCGCCATGCGAAGGGCAGCGGCCGTCGTCGTGCTGTCGACGCGAGCAGCCCGCGAGATCCAGGCGCTGTACGGGGTCCGGGCAACGTCGGTACGCGGCTGCCTAGACGAGGCGGTGGCGACCTACGTTCCGAGCCTGGACGTCCGAGCCCGCCACGGCCTGGCCGACAGACCGCTGCTGGTCAGTGTGTGCCGACTGGAGGCGGTCAAGCGGGTCGACCTGCTGCTACGGGCATTCGCCGAGGTCCGTCGTGGCTGCCCCCGCGCGATGCTCGTGGTGGGAGGGAGCGGATCGGAAGCCGAACGGCTGGACGCGTTGGCGCGCGAGTTGGGCATTCGTCGAGACGTTGTCTTCACCGGCTTCATACCCAACGAGGAGGTCTGGGACTACTTCGCGGCCGCCGACGTCTTCGTCGCTCCGGCGACGGCAGACTTCAACATCGCGCCGTATGAAGCGCTGGCTCTGGGACGGAAGGTCGTCCTGTCCGACGAGCTCGAGCTGGAGGAGTGGATCGCGGCCAGCGGATGGGTCTTTCGGGTCCCGGCGACCGTCGAGGCATTCTCTCGGGCGATACAGGACGCCTTAATCGCGCCCCACCCGGCGCCCCTGGACCTTTCAACGCTGACCTGGTCGGCACGCGTGAACTCGCTGCTCGGCTGCTTCCAGGAGGCGGTCGGCCGCCACGCGCCGGCACTGATGGCGGCGTCGTAGGGTGAGCGGACGCGCACCGACGCGGGGCAGCGGGGCGACCGTGACGGGCATGAGTCCGGGCCAACTCGCCGAACAGGTCGTCCGGGTGGTCGCAGATGGGCAACTGCTCGCGTACATCATTCCGTCCTCACTGCAGCCTGAAAAGACCGTGTTCTTTACCGAGCCCGAGCTCAAACAGCAGGTCGGGTTCGTCGTCTACCCCAGAGGTGGCACGATCGTCAGACATGTCCACAAGCGCATCCAGAGGCAACTGGTGGGAACATCTGAAGTACTGCTGATCAGGTCGGGCCAGTGCGAAGTAGACATCTACACGAACGAGCGTGTGCTCGTCTCCTCGCACACGCTTAGCGCGGGGGACCTGCTGCTGATGGTCGACGGCGGGCACGGCTTCCGAATGACGGAAGACACGGTCTTTCTGGAGATCAAACAAGGGCCATACCTGGGCGTCGACGAGAAGGAGCGATTCTAGGCGTGGCCTTGATCCCGGTCAACGAGCCGCTCCTCGAAGCCGAGGAGAAAAGCCTGGTCCAGGACTGTCTCGAGAGTGGCTGGGTCTCGTCCGCCGGCCGCTACATCGAAGAGTTCGAGGCCCTCTGGTCCGCACGCTGCGGGATGCCACACGGCGTGGCGGTCACAAACGGGACCGCTGCGCTCGACGTGGCGGTGGCGTGTCTCGGGCTGGAGCCGGGCGACGAGGTCATCCTGCCGTCGTTCACGATCATCGCGTGCGCCAGCGCGATCATCTACCACGGCGGGCTGCCGGTGCTGGTCGACTGCGATCCTGACACCTGGTGCATGGACGCCCGGCAGGTAGAGGCGGCGATCACGCCGAGGACTCGAGCCATCATGCCCGTCCACATCTATGGCCATCCGGTTGACATGGACCCGCTGCTCGAGCTGCGAGACCGCTACGGGCTCTCGATCGTCGAGGACGCGGCCGAGGCGCATGGCGCGGAGTATCTGTCCGGCCGAGACTCGGCGGAGCCGAGGTGGCTGCCGTGCGGCGGCATGGGTGAGCTGTCGGTCTTCAGCTTCTACGCCAACAAGCTCATCACCACTGGCGAAGGCGGGATGGTCCTCACCAACAGCGACGCCTACGCCGAGAAAGCGCGGGGCTATCGTAACCTCTGCTTCCGACCGGAACAGCGCTTCTACCACACCGAGCTGGGCCACAACTATCGAATGACCAACGTCCAGGCGGCGCTCGGGGTGGGCCAGCTCAAGCGATTTAACCGGATCGTGGCGCGCAAGCGCTGGATTGGGCAGACGTACACGGAGCGGCTGTCGGACATCACAGGTATCCAGCTTCCGACTGAGCGACCGTGGGCGCGGAACGTCTACTGGATGTACGGCCTGGTGGTGGATGAGGAGCGCGGCATCGACGCCCGAGAGCTGACCTGTCGCCTGAGGGCCGAGGGGGTTGAGACCCGCCCCTTCTTCCTGGGCATGCACGAGCAGCCGGCTCTCCGCGATCGCGGCCTCTTCCTGCACGACCGCCACCCAGTCGCGGAGCGGCTCGCACGGCGCGGCCTCTATCTGCCGTCCGGCCTAGCGTTGACTGAAGAACAGATCGATCGGGTTTGCGGGGCGGTCCGACGCGTACTGAGATGAGCGGCCCACCCATTCAAGCGAGCAGCGAGCCGTTCGGGCCGACCTACGCGCAGCAGTACGACCTGCTGTATGAGGACAAGGACTACTCGGCCGAGTGCGACCGTCTCGAGGCGATCTTCCAGCGGCATGCTGCGAGGCCGATCAAAGACGTGCTCGACCTGGGTTGCGGGACTGGCAATCACAGCCTGCGACTGGCTGCGCGCGGCTATGACGTCGTGGGCGTCGATCGCTCCCACGAGATGCTAGCTCAAGCCGAACAGAAGGCCTCGGCGCTACGCGGCGACGCGTGTCTGGGCGGCATCGCGTTCGAGGCCGGCGACGTCCGCTGTGTCCGCCTGGGATGCCAGTTCGACGTGGTCTTGCTCATGTTCGCGGTCCTCGGATACCAGACGACGAACCAGGACGTGCTGGCGACGCTGCACACGGCCCGCCAGCACCTGAGACCCGGTGGGCTGGTCGTCTTCGACGTCTGGTATGGACCGGCCGTGCTGACCACTCGCCCAACAGAGCGAGTGAAGGTGATCCACACGGACGAAGGCCAGCTGATCAGATCCGCGCGGGCCGAGCTAGACGTGCGCAGCCAGACCTGCTCGGTCTCGTATCGCCTGTGGCGGCTGTCGAGCAGACGAACGGTGACCGAGGCGCAGGAAACGCATACGATGCGCTACTTCTTCCCGATGGAGCTAGAGTTGTATCTGTCCGAGGCAGGCTTTGACCTGACCGAGCTTAGCTCCTGGGAGGAGACCGACCGCCCGGCCGACGAGACGACCTGGAACGTCGTAGTCGCAGCGGTAGCGAACTAAGAGCGAACGCACTGTAGATGCTTCTCGACGACTTGTTGTTCAGGATGCCCAGGTTGCGCAGAGCGATCAGCGCGCTCATCCCTGACCGGACCGTCAATGTGTCGTTTCTGCACCGAAGCCTGGCGTTGTCGTCGCGCCTGGAAATAGGCCTGCTGCGCTTGTCGTGGCTGCTGAACTCCTCGCCGACCGGGAATGAGCTGGCCTCGCTCTTCTCACTGGCCGGATTGGTGCGACCAGGCTGCACTTTCGTGGACGTCGGAGCGAACGTCGGTCTGTACAGCGTGCCAATGGCGTCGCTCGGCGAGGTGCTCTGTTTCAGCGTCATCGCCGTAGAGCCAAGCCGTCGGACCGCTAGCTTGCTGCGCAGGAACCTGGCGCCATATCCAAACGCTACGTTGATCGAGGGCGCCGCCTCCGACCGGAGCGGCGAACTGATAATGGCGAACACCGGCAGCGCGTCCGTAACCTTCCGAGTGGTCGAGTCGCGTGAGATTCGGGGAGCCTCGCAGAACGGCGCCGGCGCGCACCGGACAGCCTGCTTTCGGCTGGACGAACGACCTGAGATTCGAGACCGAGCGGACCTGGTTGTCAAGATCGACGTGGAAGGGCACGAAGCTCAAGTGCTGGAGGGAATGGAGGGACTCCTTGTCGAGCGGCGCGTCTCGTCCATCATGATCGACGGGTTTCGCGACAGCCGAATCCCCGAGCGGCTGCTTTCGAGAGACTTCGAGCTGTTGGACGGCCGTTCGCTCCGGCCGTACCACGACCACTTCAACTTGCTCGCGCTGTCGCGGAACCGAACGCAGCGGGGCGGCTACGGGTGATCGACTTCGCTGGTGGGCATCCCGAAGTATCGAGCAGCAGCGCGTCGACTCTGGGCGAGTCGTGGGGGGACTCGGCAAGATGAGCGTGAGGAGGATGCTGCCCAGCTGGCTGTACGACCACGAGCGGCAGATGGTCCGCACAGGACCACGGGCGGTCGCGATGACAGGGCTAGCCGCCGTGGCGCGCGCCAACGTCCTGCGCCGCCGGCGCTGGACCGGCTGGAAAAGGCGCTTTCCCGAGCTACGCGTCCATCTGGGCTGTGGCGGGAAGTACGTCCAGGGTTGGATCAACCTGGACCTCAACCCGGTTCGGCGGGTGGACGTCTGGCTCGACATCACCGGGCCGCTGCCATTCGACGATGGCGAGGTGTCCGTTGTCGCCAGCTTCCACGTCTTCGAACACCTCGATCCGTCCGAGACTCGGCAGACGCTTCGCGAATGCTGGCGGGTGCTGCGGCCGGGCGGAGTTCTGCGAATCGGCGTGCCTTCACTCGAGCTTGCCATCGAGGCCTATCTCAAAGACGAGTGGCAGCGCTTCGAGTGTTTGCGGCCCATGGCGGCCTCGCGAGGGGGAAAGCTCAACGAGACGCTGCTGTACTACGGCCAGCACAAACAGGCCTTTGATGCCGGCTACCTGACGGAGGTTCTAACTGACGCTGGATTTCGTGAAGTGAAACTCGTTGAGGGCTGGGAGAGCGCCGTCGTGGCGCGCAAGGAACTGGAACAGATGCAAGACCCCGAGCTAGTCCCCCAGAGCTTGTTCGTCGAGGCTCGCAAGTGAGGTCCTCACGCCGCGCAGCGCACTTGTTCCGCGCAGCGCACTTGTTCCAGCCCCGCGAAACGCACTTGTTCTCCCCCCGAGGGCCCAGAGGGAGAGGGGGAAACCGCCGCTGATGCGTGTCCTACACGTGCTGGCGTCGCTCTCGCCGAGGCTTGGCGGGCCAGCCAACGTGCTCGGGCTGGCGCGGGCGGTAGCGCGCCAGGGCTGCGACGTCTCGATCTTCGCTACGGATATCGACGAGTGGGGCCGGCTTTGGCCGTGGCAGCGTCCGCGCCGCCTGTCGATGCCAACCGATAGGCCGATCATGGATCAGGGGGTGAGCGTTCGCTACTTTCCGGTCTCCTGGCCCTCCCGGTACGCCTGTTCCTGGAAGCTATCGGCCGCGCTCAGGAATGAGATCGCGACTTTTGATCTCGTGCACATTCATTCGCTGTACCTGTTCCATGGCTTCGCCGCGGCGCACCACTGTCGAAAGAACGGCATCCCATATGTCATTCGACCGCACGGCAGCCTGGACCGCTTTCACCGCGGCCGTCATCGCTGGCGGAAGGCGATTTACAGCCGCCTCTTCGAGTTGCGAAACATCGCGGGGGCGGCCGCGTTGCATTACACTTCGGTGGCCGAGGCGGAGCACGCCCGCGCGGCGGGAATCACCGTGCCGGGGTTTGTGGTGAGCCTCGGAATTGACGCGGCCGAGTACGCCGAGCTTCCGGCCCGGGGAATCTTTCGGGCGGCTCACCCCGAGCTGAACGGCCGGCGGCTAGTCGTTTTCCTCGGTCGCATCACGCCGAAGAAGGGGCTCGACTTGCTGATCCCGGCGGTCGGCCGCTTGAGCACTTTCGTCCCCGATCTTCACCTTGTACTGGCGGGCCAGGACGACGAGGGCTATCTGCCCAGGGTCAAGCAGCTGATCGAGCGTCACGATCTAGTCGATCGAGTAACGTGGGTCGGCTTCGTCAGCGGCGTTGAGAAGCGCTGCTTGCTGCGAGATGCCGACGTGTGGGCGCTGCCCTCGTATGACGAAAACTTCGCGGTCGCCGCGGTGGAGGCGATGGCTTCCGGCGCACCGGTCTTGATCAGCGACCGGGTCGGCATCCACCGGGTGGTTAGCGAGCGGGAAGCCGGGCTAGTCGTAGAAGCGACCGTCGAAGCGGTCGCCGAAGGGCTCGAGCGCATCCTCACGGATGGCTCGCTCCGCCAGCGCTTGGCCGCCAACGCGCGAGCACTGGCCTTCTCAGAATTCACCTGGGACGCCGCCGCCACCCATCTGATCCAAGAGTATCGCGCGATCCTGGCCAGGCGGGGTGCGGAGCAGGGCGCCGGCAGCCTCGGAGGACGGTCGATCGCTTCGGCGGCCAACTTGGGGAGTCGGGCAGACCGATGACCGCGGCTCCGGTCTCAGTGGTGCTCCTCACCTACAACGAGGCCCACAACATCGAGCCTTGTCTTCAGTCCGTAGTCGGTTGGTGTCGCGAGATCCACGTCGTCGACAGCGGCAGCACCGACGGCACTCCCGACATCGCCCGCAAGTACACATCGCTCGTCCACTTCCATCCGTACGTCGACCATCGCAGCCAGCTCCGCTGGGTGCTGGAGAACGTGCTATTTGCGTGTGAGTGGCTGCTCCTGGTCGACGCCGACCTCAGGGTCAGCGACGGGCTCAAAGGCCAGATCAGCACAGCCCTGGCCCAACCAAACGAGGGGATCGATGGCTTCTACAGTGCCCACCGAGTCTTCTTTCGCGGGCGACCAGTTCGTGGCCTGAAGGGCCGCTCGCTCAGGCTGGTACGCCACCGCAAGGCCTCGCTCGACGACAGCGAGCTGGTGGATTTTCGGATTCTTCTTCGCGGCAAAACTGGCTACTTATCCGGAGCGATGATCGAAGACAACGCCAACGAGCGGGACATCGACTGGTGGGTGGACAAACATCAGCTCTTCGCGACGAGACAGGCCGTGGAAGAGGTGCTTCGGACCAACGGCCGACTTCACTGGTCCGTCGCGTCACGGGTGCTAGGCAATCACGACGAGCGCATGATCTGGCTCAAGGAGCGCTGGTATCGCGTTCCGCTGTTCCTGCGGCCCGTCCTCTATTTCTGCTACCGCTACTTTCTTCGTCTCGGCATCCTGGATGGCTGGAACGGCTTCGTCTTCCACTTCTTGCACGCGTTCTGGTTCAGGCTGCTGGTGGATGTCAAGATCGACGAGCTGCGGCGGGGCCTCCATGACGGCAGGTACACACTGGAGCAGCTTTACCGGCAGTATCGATGGACGCGTGCGCCGACCAGCCCGGCGCCCTCCTCCTCCCAACCACTTGACGCGCAGCGGACCCCGGTCCGGGCATCGGGAACGCGCTGAGCCATGAATGTTCGAAGTTGACTGAGCAACATCGCCACAACGGCACGCATCCCAAGCACGAGCAGGCCGAGCACTTCGACCACGTCGGCTCGCCGGAATTCGAGACCTATCGTCCCCACCGGGAGCACCGCCTGTACCGCTACCTGATGGCCTACAAGCTCCAACGAGCGCTCGAGTTGCTGCCCTGGCCGCTGGCTGGCCGAACGGCCCTGTCGGTCTGTGGGGGCTCCGGCATGGACGCGGAGTTCGTTGAGCGAGCCGGCGCTCATGTGGTGCTTCTGGACATCTCGCGCGGGGCGCTGCTGAGGGCACGCGAGCGGGCACGCTCATACGGCCTCGGCTATCGACTAGTAAGCGGCGACGCCGAGCATCTCCCGTTTCGGTCGGCCACCTTCGACGTGAGCTTCGTGCACGATGGACTCCATCACCTGGTGGAGCCAGGCCGGGCAATTGACGAGATGGCGCGTGTCGCGCGCGATGGCGTCGTCATCAACGAGCCGGCCGATGCGTTCCTGACCAAACTGCTGATTGGGCTGCGGCTGATACCGGCCCGGGAAGAGGCTGGCAATCTGGTGGTCAGGTTCGATTCGGTCTCACTCCAAGCTCGGCTGGCGCGTCTGGGCTTTCCGCTGGGTGAGTCAGCCCGTTATCTGGTCAAGTATGGCCATCCGCCCGCTCGCTGGTGGAGACTGTTCGATCACCCCGTCGCGTTCACGCTGGCTCGGCTCCTCTTTCTGCTGTTCGGTGTCCGGCTCCTCGGCAGATTCGGAAACAAGCTCTCGGTGGCAGCTACGCGGCTCGGGACGGGCCGGGTGCCCGCGCAGCCTGGGCTGGTCTCAGCAGCTTCGCGCTCGGCTGAGAGCATCTAGCCGGTGACTTGCCCTGCCTATCACCTCGCGTGGCTGCCAGCTCCTCTCGGCCGGCCTGGTCCCTCCTAGCCTTGTAGTGAGACGAGCGTGCAACTGCTGATCCTCGGTATGAACTATGCTCCGGAAGTGACGGGCATTGGCCCGTACACGGCCGGACTTGCCGAGCACCTGGTGTCGCGCGGCCATCAGGTTACCGTCGCTACCGCGTTTCCCCACTACCCCGAGTGGCGGGTCAAGCAGCCCTATCGAGGCCGCTGGCGGCTGGTGGAGCATCGAGGCGGCGTAGAGGTGCGCCGCGGCGCTATCTATCTGCCGCGTCGGCGAAGCGCCGTCCGGCGGATGCTGTACGACAGCTCGCTGGCAGCCGGCGCTCTGGTCAACGGCCTCAGCGCGGCTCGCCCAGACTTTATCCTGTGCATTTCCCCGCCCATCCAGCTTGGGCTGACCGCCATGGTGCTGTCCCGGCTGTGGCGGAGCCGGTTCGGCCTGTTGATCCAGGACTTACCGCTGGAGGCCGCGCTGGCGGTTGGGATGCTCAGGCGTGGGCCAGTCTATCGCCTCGGCCGCTTTGTGGAGCGGCTCGTTTACCGCGCCGCTGCCTCGATCATTGTGATCAGTGAAGGGTTCCGGCAGAGCGTCATCCGCCAGGGGGTGCCCGCGGATCGGATCGCCCACATCCCGGGCTGGGTCGATACAGAGCTGGTCCGTCCCCTGGCGCCAGACCCAGAGCTGCGCTCCTTTGCGGGCGCGGGGCCTGAAGACTTCCTGGTCCTCCACACTGGCAACATGGGCGATAAGCAAGGCCTGGCCAGCGCCGTGCTGGCGGCGGCCGACCTGGATGGCGACGTGCCACTGCGGCTGACATTGGTTGGGGACGGGATGGACCGACCGAATCTGGAAGCGCTGGCGGCCGAACGAGCTGCGGCGACTGTCCGTTTTCTGCCGCTGCAGTCTCAGGCGGCGTTCGCACGGCTTCTCGCATCCGCCGACGCGCTGCTGCTGAATCAGCGCGCCAGTGTCGTCGACAGCGTGGCGCCATCCAAACTGCTGAGCTATCTCGCAGCCGGACGGCCGGTGTTGGCGGCGGTGCACGCCGAGAGCGAGGCGGCGCGGATCGTGCGGGCCTCCGGCGGCGGGTTGATCGTGCGGCCCGAGGACCCGGGAGCCCTATCGGCGGCGCTGCGGTCGCTGGCCCAGGACCCGGAGCACGGCCGCTCACTTGGCGTGAGTGGTCGCCACTACGCCGAGGCCCATTTCGCGCGTGAGGCCGTGCTGGCCAGGTATGACCAGTTCTTCGAGCAGTTCGCGCGGCGGCGGTCAGGGCGAGACGTGCCGCTCGCCGTGTGAGGGTGGCGGTGACGAAGGACACCCTGGCTCCGGGCCCGCCTCAGGCGGGCTGGCAGCTCGCCGCCAAGCGCTGCCTGGACGCGCTGACGTCGGCAGGCTTGTTACTGGTCATGAGCCCGGCTTTGGCGGCGATCGCGCTGGCGATCAGGTTCGGCGACGGCGGGCCAGCGCTGTACCGCTGGCCCGTTGTGGGACAGGGCGGCAGGTATTTCTTCGGCTACAAGTTCCGCACGATGGTGGTGAACGCGGACCAGATGAAGCAGCAGCTGATGGCCCGAAACGAGACTGGCGGACCGATGTTCAAGATCCGAGACGATCCACGGATCACGCCGGTCGGCCGTCTGCTGCGTGAGTACAGCCTCGACGAGCTGCCGCAGCTGTGGAGTGTGCTAAAGGGCGACATGAGCCTGGTGGGCCCCAGGCCGCCACTGCAGAGCGAGTACGTCGAATTCACGGACTGGCAGAAACAGAAGCTAGCCGTCAAGCCCGGCATCACATGCCTGTGGCAGATCTCTGGGCGCAGCGAGATCCGCGATTTCGACGAGTGGGTGCGGTTAGATCTGGAGTACATCCAGCGTTGGTCGATCTGGCTCGATCTGCGGATCCTGTTGCAGACCATCCCAACCGTCGTCCTCGGACGCGGAGCATGGTGACCGCGGCCGGCCTGAAGGGCCATACTCGCCCAGGCTGGCATGTGGCTCGAGTTGAATCAGCCAGGCCCTGGCTCGAGGTGAAGGAACCCACATGCGAGTCCTGGTGACGGGCGGGGCGGGTTTCATCGGCTCGCATACAGTCGACGCCCTGCTAGCCCGAGGCCACGAGGTGCGGGTGCTAGACAGTCTGGAGCCGCCCGTTCACACTGGCAGGCGGCCGGCCTATCTGCCCGAGGACGTCGAGCTGGTCCAGGGCGGCGTCGCCGACCGCGCCGTGTTCCAGCACGCCCTCGAGGGGGTGGAAGCCGTCGTTCATCTCGCCGCCTACCAGGATTATTTGACCGACTTTTCAAGCTTCTTCCTCTCCAACACGGTTGGCACGGCCCTGCTGTACGAGCTTGTCGTGCAGGGAGGACTGCCCATCCATCGAATACTCGTCGCCTCGACCCAGGCGATCTATGGCGAGGGCAAGCACCGTTGTCAAGAGCACGGCGTGGTCTATCCGGACCAGCGTCCGGCTTCTCAGCTCGAGCGCGGTGACTGGGCCGTGTACTGTTCGGCGTGCCGAACACAGCTCGAGCCACTCTGGACAGATGAAGCAGTCGTCCGCCCGCATAACAGCTATGCGATCTCGAAGCGAGCGGCTGAGGAGCTGGCGCTGACACTTGGCCAGCGTTATGAGATCCCGACCGTGGCGCTGCGTTACTCGATCGTTCAGGGGCCGCGCCAGTCGTTCCGCAACGCGTATTCAGGCGCGCTGCGGTCGTTCGCCGTGCGCGTGCTGACGGGCCACCGGCCGCTCGTGTACGAGGACGGCCAGCAGCTTCGCGACTTCGTCTCGATTCACGACGTGGTCCGCGCCAATCTCATCGCGTTGGAGGATCGCAGAGCTGACCACGGCGCGTTCAACGTGGGCGGCGCGCGACGGGTCAGCGTGCTGGATCTGGCGGGGTTGGTATTGGCGGAGGCCGGCTCCTCGCTCGAGCCCGAGATATCCGGCCTTTTCCGAGTGGGCGACACCCGGCACGTCTTCTCCGACGTGTCGCGCCTGGAGGGGCTCGGTTGGCGGCCAGAGGTGCCCATGCACGACATCGTGCGCGAGTACGTGGCCTGGGCGGCCGACCAGCCCGACCTGCACGACACGGTTTCGCCGGCTCTAGCCGAGATGCACTCGATGGGGGTCCTCCGAGCTGTCGCGAGCGCCGACGCGTGACCACAACTGGCCACCAGCATCACGTGAGGCCCAGCCCGCAGCATGGCGCGGACATCCCTCCGTAACCGCGCCTATGAACACTTCGGACCACATCAGCGTCGTCGTGACCCACCCAGGGCGCCAGCACAGCTACGAGACAGCGCTGGCGGCCCAGGACGCGGGCATGCTGCGGCGCTTCGTCACCAGTTTCTACTGGCGTAGGAGCGGGCGACCTTCTTCGACCGCGATGTGCGCTCTCCCGTCTCGCGGTCGCGAGGCGGTTGAAGGTTACTTGCGGCGACGATGGCACTCCGAGATCGATCCATCCCTGGTGTTGAGCATTCCCGCGTTCCACGCCGCGGCACGCGGCGTGAACCTTGTGGCTCGCTCGTGGGCGGGCTCGCTCGTCGATCGGACGGCAACCTGGGCCAACGAGCAGTTCGATCGATCGGTTGCCCGTTGGCTGCAATCGCAGCCGATGCCGACGATGGTGCACGCGTTCGAGAGTTTTGGACTCCAGACCCTCCGCGGCGCGAGGCGCCTGGGAGCCCGAACCGTGCTCGATGTCCCCAGCGCTCACGAGTACTTCGTCAAGGCGGAGCTCGACGAGGGGGCGGATCTGGCCGATGAGTGGGTCGC
>WNGA01001331.1_pt1 | contig 38490 bp, 39 predicted proteins | sample 5400061 | NCBI WGS metagenome assembly WNGA01 (sample SAMN13153366, study PRJNA577476) | soil metagenome | isolation source: 100 cm soil or saprolite under grassland replicate 2 | place: USA:California | collected 2016-06-15
GGGCGGGATGGGGGAGGTCTACGAAGCGGAGGACCTCGAGCTCGGAGGAAGGGTCGCCCTCAAGACGATCCGTCCCGAGATCGCGACCGAGCCGCGGATCATCCAGCGCTTCAAGCGCGAGATAGCGCTTTCGCGGAAGATCACCCACCCCAACGTCTGTCGGATCTTCGACCTGTTCCACCACCGGATGGAATGGGGGACGGGGGAAGCGGAGCTGAGCTTTCTGGCGATGGAGCTACTCCGCGGGCAGACGCTTGCGTCGAGGCTTCGCGCGGTGGGACGGATGACGAGCGTGGACGCTCTGCCGATCGTGGAGCAGATGGCGGCCGGCCTGGATGCCGCCCACCGAGCGGGGGTGGTGCACCGGGATTTCAAGAGCGCGAACGTCGTGCTGGTCCCATCGGACGGGCAAGGTGAGCGGACGGATGGCAGAGGCCTGCGGGCGGTGGTGACGGACTTCGGCCTGGCGCGGAGTGTGGAGGGGGGCGAAGGGCTGTCGACCGGCCTGGGGATGGTGGGGACTTCGGCGTACATGGCGCCGGAGCAGGTGGAGGGGGGCGAGGTCACACCCGCGGCGGACATCTACGCGCTGGGCGTCGTCCTGTACGAGATGGTGACGGGAGTGAAGCCCTTCGTTGGGGATTCCCCCTTGAGCACCGCGATGAAGCGGCTGAAGGAACGGCCCGCGTCGCCACGGGTCCATGTCCCGGACCTCGATCCCGCGTGGGAAGGCGTGATCCTGCGATGCCTGGAGCCGGTGCCGGTGGATCGCTTCGCCTTCTTTTCGTGGGCAGCGTCCTGGCGTACCGGGCTCTCGTCGCGGGAAGGGCGGCGACGACGGCCAGCGGCGCGGCAGCCCGGCCGGAGGCACCGGTCTCCGTCCGCCGGTCGGTTGCGCTTCTGGGGTTCAAAAACCTCTCGGGGCGACCAGAACGGGCGTGGCTGTCGGTGGCCCTCGCCGAAATGCTGAGCACGGAGCTCGCGGCCGGCGAAAAGTTGCGGACGATCCCCGGGGAGAACGTCGCGCGGATGAAGATCGAGCTGGCCCTGGCCGATGCGGAGAGCCTGGCGCCGGATACGCTCGGACGGATCCGGACCCACCTGGGGACGGACCTGGTCGTCCTCGGGTCTTATCTGGCCTTGGGGAGCAAAGGGGAGAAGGTCCGGCTGGACGTCAGGGTCCAGGATGCCGCGGAGGGTGAGACCGTCGCTTCCCTGCCCGAGACGGGGACGGAGGAGGACCTCTTCGAACTCGTGTCGCGGACGAGCGGCCGTCTGAGGGAGAAGCTCGGGATCAACGCGCTGACCGACGCGCAGGCGATTGCGGTGCGGGCCTCGATGCCCAAGGACCCGAGGGCGGCCCAGCTCTACGCGGAGGGGCTTTCGAGGCTGAGGCACTTCGATGCACTGAAGGCGCGGGATCTCCTGGAGAAGGCCGTGGGCCTGGACCCGGGCTTCCTGCAGGGGCACGCGGCGCTGGCGCAAGCGTGGTCCGAGCTGGGGTACGACAGGAAGGCCAAGGAAGCGGCGCAAAAGGCATTCGACCTGTCGCGGAAACTCTCGCGGGAGGACCGGCTCTTCGTGGAGGCGCGGTACCGCGAGGTCTCGAAGGAGTGGGAGAAGGCGGTCGAGATCTACCGGACGCTCTTCGAGTTCTTTCCGGACAACTTGGAGTACGGCCTGCATTTGGCGACCGTGCAAAACTCCGCGGGGAAGGCAAAGGACGCGCTGGAGACAGTCGACACGCTGCGGAAGCTCCCGAAGGCGGTGTCGGAGGATCCCCGGATCGATCTGGCGGAGGCATGGTCGGCTCACAGCCTCTCCGACCTTCGCCGCGCGCAGGCGCTCGCTGAGCAGGGTGCCTCGCTTGCTTCCAGAAGTGGCTCGGAGCTCCTGGTTGCGGCGTCGCGAATCAGAGCGGCAGCAGTGATCGGGGAACTTGGGGACGTAGGAACGGCGGTGGCGTACTACAAGCAGGCAGAGAGATCTGCGAACGCCTGGGTGACAACCGCTGCAGCGCAAGAGCCTTGGACGGCATCGCGTCGATCCAATTGCAAAGCGGCCAGCTCGTTGAGGCCAGAAGAGTGTATGAATCCCTCATCGGCATGTATCGCGGGATGGGATACGAGGATGGTCTGGCAGACGCGCTCTACAGCCTGGGAACTGTCGTCGGCGAGCTAGGTGAACATGCGGCGGCGCGGAGGTTGTACAACGAGGCCCTCGCTTACCATAGGCGAATAGAGAACGACCTCGGCATGGCTTACGCTCGAGCTGCCATTGGGGTCACCCTTATCCGGACGGGCCAGCTCGCGGGAGCGGAGGAGAGATTCCGAGAGGTTCTGACGCTGTCCAGGAAGTTTGCGCGGCGGGACCTTGAGGCGGCGTTGTTGGACAATCTAGCCTGGATCCTGTGGGTTCGCGGCGACCTGCCTGCCGCAGGAAAAACGGCCGAGGAAGCCGCAGCGATCAGCAGGCAGACTGGCCAGAAGCGCTTCGTGGCTTTCCATCTGTTTACCCTCGGTACCATTGCACGGGAAAGGGGTGATCTCGCAGCGGCGAGGACCATGCACGAGGAGTCCCTCGCCTTGCGAAACGAGACGGGACAGAAGGGCAGGGCGGCGGAGAGCCAGATCGAGCTTGCCCGCATCGCGATCGAAGAGGGCAACGCAGCGGATGCGGAGATTCTGATTCGGAAGGCCTCGAATGAGCTCGGAGCAGAGGGGATTGTTGACGAGGAGGCGAATGCCGTTTCCGTGCTCATTCAAGCTCTGGTCGCTCAGGGGAAGCTCGCGAACACGGGGCAGATCTTGGACCGAGCACGTGCGCTCTCGAGCAGGAGTGAGTGTGTGTTTAGGCGGCTCCAGGTTGCGTTCGCCATCGCGGGACTGGATGCTGCCCTGGGCGGAACGGCGAAGGCAAGGAAGGAGCTCGAATCAGTTCTGTCGGCAGCCGAGAGAGCCAGTTTCTATAGCCTGCAACTCGACGCCCGTCTGGCCCTTGGCCAGATGGAGATGAGGTCGGAGCAAACCGCCGCGGGTCGGGCGCGTTTGGAGACGCTGGAAGCCGAGGCTACCGCGAAGGGTTACGGCTTGATCGCGCGAAAGGCGGCCGAGGCGCGCGCAGCGCGTCCCCAGATCCGGCCCGGTCCTTGAACTCCTCAGCCGACGGGAGTTCCTGAACGCGGTGAAGCGCTCGAGGGGGGAGAGCCACCTTCAACCCGACGGGAGCGGATTCCGGTAGATCTCGGCGACCGGCAGCTCGCAGGACAGCGACTCAAAATGAACCGCGGCTTCGGGACCGACAGACTCGACGGTCCATTCCTCGTCGCTTCCACGGCGCCAGACGTCCACGCGGGTCTCGGCATGGGCCGCGATCAGTACCTCTCGCAGGGACGGGATGCGCTGGTAATGCTCGAGCTTATCGCCCCGATCATAGGCCTCGGTGCTGGGACTCGTGACTTCCACCAGGACCAGCGGGTTGGTCAGGGCGTTGCCGTCCTCGACATCGCGTTCCGGGCGCCCGCACACGACGCTGGCGTCGGGGTAGGTGTCGAGGCCCGTGGCACGCACGCGGACACGCACATCCGACATGAAAACGCGACAGGCACGCCCCGCCAGCGCGTTCGAGAGGAGTGCGATCAGGTTGGCGCAGATGCCGCCGTGCTCCGGCGTCCCCCCCGCCATGGCGAAGATGTGCCCGTCCAGGTACTCGTGGCGGACGTTGCTCATGTCCTCGAGGATCAGGTACTCCGCAAGGCGGTAGCGCGGTCGCCGGGCGATCTCGGCCATTTTCCACAAGTCTACTCCGCTGCGGCGAGGGGGTCGAGGCGGGTATTGAGCAGTTCCAAGCCCGTCTGGTCGCCGCGAAATCGGCCTGATCGCCCGAAGGGCCGCCGCGGCCCGCACTGCGAGTCTCCCAGCCGGAGGGGTCCCCTCGGGGGGAAAGTGGCCTACTACGTCAGGTCAGGCCATCAGGAAGGCGCAGCTTCCGGGGGGTGTCAGATCGGTGGCATAATCTGACTTGCCCGGAGACGGGATGCTCCCATCAGAAGACGAGCCAGGCGGCGAGTCGGCCGCGACGGGACCACGTGTCATCAGAGCTGGCGCGGCCGGCGCCTCCGCGACTTTCCATGCCGGCGACATCCTCTCGCACCGGTTCAAGATCGTGCAGTTTCTCGCCCAGGGCGGGATGGGGGAGGTCTACGAAGCGGAGGACCTCGAGCTCGGGAGGAGGGTCGCCCTAAAGACCATCCGCCCCGAGATTGCGACCGAGCCGCGCATCATCCAGCGGTTCAAGCGCGAGATTACTCTTTCCCTGAAGGTCACCCACCCCAATGTCTGCCGGATCTTCGACCTGTTCCACCACCGGATGGAGTGGGGGACGGTGGACGCGGAGCTGGGCTTCCTGGCGATGGAGCTTCTCCGGGGGGAGACGCTTGCGTCGAGGCTTCGTGCGGTGGGACGGATGACGAGTGTGGAGGCGCTGCCGATCGTGGAGCAGATGGCGGCGGGCCTGGCGGCTGCCCACCACGCTGGGGTGGTGCATCGGGATTTCAAGAGCGCGAACGTCATTCTGGTTCCTGCAGACGAGGATGGCCACCACGAGAGCAACGGCCAGCGGGCGGTGGTGACGGACTTCGGGCTGGCGCGAAGTGTGGCCGGGGGCGAAGGGCTGTCGACGGGTCTTGGTATGGTGGGGACCTCGGCCTACATGGCGCCGGAGCAGGTGGAGGGAGGCGAGGTGACACCCGCGGCGGACATCTACGCGCTGGGCGTCGTCCTGTATGAGATGGTCACGGGGGTGAAGCCCTTCGTTGGGGATTCCCCCTTGAGCACGGCGGTGAAGCGGCTGAAGGAGGCTCCGGCCTCGCCACGGGTGCACGTGCCGGACCTCGATCCCGCTTGGGAAGCCGCGATCCTAAGATGCCTTGAGCCTGTTCCAGAGAATCGCTTTGCCTCCGCAGGAGACGTCGTCCAGGCGCTGAAAGGCGATGGGGTCGCGCCGGCAGGACGGCCCCAGCGCGGCCTTCTTCTTCGCCCCGCATTGGCCGCCGGGTTGGCGGTTCTCATTGTGCTCGCCGGCCTCATCGCATACCGCGGTCTGGTTGCCGGAAGGGAGACCGCGGCCAAAGCAGTCACAGATGAGAGGGCACACCAGCTTGTTACTGCCCGGCGATCGGTCGCTCTTCTGGGATTCAAGAACCTCTCAGGCAGGACGGAGCGGGCGTGGTTGTCCGTGGCGCTGGCCGAGATGCTGAGCACGGAGCTCGCTGCCGGCGGCAAGCTGCGGACGATCCCGGGAGAGAACGTCGCGCGGATGAAGATCGAGTTGGCGCTGGCGGATGCGGAGAGCCTTGCTCCAGACACCCTGGGTCGGATTCGCACGAACCTGGGGACCGATCTGGTAGTCCTCGGGGCCTATCTCGCTCTTGGCGACAAGAGTGGACAGAAGATCCGCCTCGACCTGAGAGTCCAGGATGCCGAGAAGGGGGAGACGGTGGCCTCCCTGACCGAGACGGGGACTGAGGGGGAGCTCCTCGACCTCGTGTCGCGAACGAGCTGCGCCTACGGGAGGCGCTTGGTATCGGCGCGTTGACCGCATCAGAGGCGGTGGCAGTACGGGCCTCGATGCCCAAGGACCCGCGGGCCGCGCAGCTTTATGCGGAGGGCCTTTCGAGGCTTCGCCACTTCGACGCGCTGAAGGCGCGGGATCTCCTAGAGAAGGCTGTGGCGGCGGATCCAGCTTTTCCCCTGGGACATGCAGCCCTTGCAGAAGCGTGGTCGGTGTTGGGCTACGACGGTAAGGCGATGGAGGAGGGACGCAAGGCGTTCGATCTCTCTGGGAACCTGTTACGGGAGGAGCAGTTGTTCGTGGAGGCGCGCTACCGTGAGGTTTCGAACGAATGGGAGAAGGCAATCGGGAACTACCGGACGCTCTATGAGTTCTTTCCGGACAACCTGGAATACGGGCTCTACTTGGCGAATGCACAGAACTCGGCCTCAAGGGCGAGGGAGGCTCTCGGGACGATTGCAGGACTGCGGAAGCTTCCGAGGCCCGCATCAGAGGATCCGCGAATCGACCTGGCAGAGGCGTGGTCGGCTCACTCGCTTTCAGACATGCGCCGTGCCCAGGCGCTTGCGAAACAAGCTGTATCCGTCGGTTCCCGAAGTGGCTCAGAACTCCTGGTGGCGGCAGCCCGGATCAGGCAGGCATCAGCAGTAAGCGAGCTTGGGGACGTCACGACCGCGACGCTCTATTACCAGCAAGCGAGAGAAATCTGCGAACGCCTTGGTGACAAGAGCTGCAGTGCCAGAGCCTTGGACGGCATCGCGCTGATCCAATGGCAAAGCGGTCAGCTCGCTCCGGCCAGAGATGCCTACGAGTCTCTCATTCGCAGGTTTCGCGCAATGGGGTATGAGGAGGGCCTGGCGGGGGCGCTCCACCGCCTTGCGAATGTGGTCGATGAACTGGGTGACCACAAGAAGGCCCGAGACCTATTTACGGAGGTGCACGCATACCGTGTGCGAACAGGAAACAACAGTGGAATCGCCGCCGCGGGTGCCAGTATCGGCGGCACGTATCTGCTAGAGGGCCAGCTTGGTCAGGCGGAGAAGAGATTCTTGGAGGCGCTGCCACTGGCCAGGAATGTCGCGCGTCGAGACCTTGTGGCAGCAGTGCTGGAGAACCTCGCTTGGATTCTGTGGTTTAGGGGCGACCTGGCTGCTGCAAGGCGAAGAGCCGAGGAGGCGGAAGGGATCAGCCGGCAGGATGGCCAGAAGGATTTCCTGGCGTTCCATTTGCTTACGCTCGGTGCAATTGCCCGAGACACGGGCGATCTGGTCACTGCGAGGACGATGGACGAGGAGTCCCTTGCCCTGCGAAACGAGTTAGGACAAAGGGGGAGAGCTGCCGACACCCAGGTGGAGCTCTGCCGTGTCACGATCGAGGAAGGCCATGCACAGGACGCGGAGAGCGCGCTTCGAAGCGCCTCGAATGAGTTTCGACGACAGGGCAGTCTCGACAACGAAACCATGGCCCTCGGCGTTCTCATTCGATCCCTGGTCGCACAGGGGAAGCTCAGCGAAGCGGCGGAGAGCTTGGAGCGCGCGAGCGCGCTTTCCAGGAGGACTCAGAATGCTTTTTGGCGGCTCCAGGTTGCCGTCTCCGCCGCGCAGTTGGACGCTGCCCTAGGGAGACTGTCAAGAGCAAAAAAGGGGCTCGAGTCCGTGTTGTCGGAAGCCAAAGACGCCGGTTTCTACGCCTTGCAGCTCGAAGCCCGGCTGGGGCTCGGCCAAATTGAAATGAAGTTGGGGGCGGAAGGCGACGGTCGGGCTCACTTGGAAGCGCTAGAGGCGGAGGCCAGGGCGAAGGGCTACGGGTTGATCGTCGGGAAGACCGCCGCCACACTCGGATCGAATCCGCGGAGAAAGACCGCTGACAGAGGGCTCTAGGCGGCTGGCGTCTCCTGACGCGGCGGGGCCGGGAGACGACCGGCTTGGGCGGCCAGCGAGGCCAGGCAGGCGCGGAAGCTCTCCAGCGACTCGTCCGTAAGAGTGCGGAAGTCGCTGCGGAGGGCGGCGACGTCGTTCCAATCGCGGTCCTGGGTGGACCGGGTCTCGCGGATACGGCGGGTGGAGCCAGCCAGGAAGCGGAGGATCATGCCCACGCCCTGGCCGATGATGTAAAGGCGCAGGCGGAAGCGCTCGGCGGACGTGACGAGAAAGCGGTGCATGAGCTGATTGAGGGCGGCCAGGCTGGCCAGTTGCGTGAGCTTGAAGTCCCGAGGTCGCAGGGGGGCCACCGGAACCATCGCGGAAACCATGCGGGAATACACGGCCATGCCGGCAATGAGGCGCCGCAGGTCGGGAGCCGCGCGCTCGATCATCACGTAGCCCAGGTCGAGCATGCTGATCGCCTCGTCCACGGACCCAACCGCCCGCTGCTCCTCCGCGCGGTCGTAGGCGTAATCGGCCATGGCCAGGTTGCCGTCGAGCTGAGTGCGCATGCGCGTACAGAGGGCCTGATCGTTGGCGTTGAGGAGGGCCTCCCAGTCGCGCCAGCGGCGCTCGTTGATTCGACCCCAGAGTGCGAGGAAGAGTACCCCCCCGCCGGTCGCGAGGCCGAGCAGCACGAGCATTACGCCCTTCCGGGCTGGAACGAATGGGCTGCGGCGGGCGCGCCAGCCAGGCCGGCCTGTGAGTTGCCGACGGGCGCCTTCCGCCAGGGCTGTAGCCAGCGGATGACCGCCGCCGAGACATCGGGCTGCGTCTCCGGCTTCCAGGCGGACCAGGCCCAGAAGGCCGTCAAGAGCATGTAGGCCGCCGGATCAGCCGACTGGACCGCGCGCAGGAGCCAGTCGTACTTCCCGAGCAGAGTAAGCATGGCGGTGAACACCAGCAAATAGGGGACAAAGCCCAGGAGGATGGCCTTGTGGTAGGGGTGCACCGGCACGCGGTACCAAGTGATGAGCAGGGCTAAGCCGTTCATGAGCCAGATGGTTCCGGTGAGGACGCGGGACTGCCAGTCTAGGACCACGTTTTCCATACCTGCGGCGGCCGGAATCACGGGTAGGCCGATCAGGGCTGCAGACGTGGCGATGAGAAGTATGAACAGGAGGCCGCGGGCCGTCGCCTGAGCCGCAGGAAATGCCTGGAAGATTCGGAAGCCCAACTCCACTGCGATGGCCATTTTCAGCGCGTCGTCAATCCCTTGCTGGAGGATCCAGAACCAGGCAGTGAGGAAGCGCTCGGGCCAAAAGCTGAACAAGATGTTGCAAATCAGCCCGGCCAGCAGGTACGCGACGAACGACCAGCAGAGATGGGCGCGGCCACGCCAGATGATGCCAACGATCGCTAGCAGCAGCAGCGACCTGACGAGGTGGGCGATCAGGACCTGGTCGGGGGTCATGCGGAGGCCATTGCCTTCCGCCGGGAGGCCAACTCGGTCTTGCGGACTTTCTCCCGGACGATGTTGTGGCGCTGGAGCCGGTGGTAGATCGTCCGCCGGGTCATGCCCATGATCCGCGCCACCCTCGCGATGTTCCACTCGTTCTGGACGAGGAGAAGCAGCAGCCGCTCGCGGGCGATGTCCTCGTCGCTGGTCTGGGACAGATAGGCCTGGACGGGGGAGAGGGCGGGCGCGGCTGAGGCGGCCGCGATCACGGCCTGGGCGATGGCAACCCCGAAGGCGGAGAGGCTGCCCGTGTCGAGGGCCGCCCATTCCCCCCGGCCGGTGGCAACGTCGAGGTAGAGGAGGGCCACTACGGAGCCCTTTTCGATCAAGGGGGCGACCGCGTAGGTGGCTCGAGCGTTGGAGGCCTGGAGGATCTGACCGGCGGCCAGCTCAGCCCGGTGGTCAGTCCAGACCCCCTGCACTGTGGCCACTGTCTCAACGTCGAAACCCCTGCCAGTGAAGAGGTTAAGGCGATCGCCGTCTAGGGCGAAGACGGCTGCGCCCCGAGCCTTGTTGAGGGAAATGAGGAAGTCGAGGGTCCGGTCGGCCGCCCCGCGTGGATCCCCTGCGACCAGCAGGGCCGCGAGCTGATTGGTCAGGCCCAAAACACCCTCCGTTCGGGGCTCCCGGTCGCTACTTTCTGGGTCCAATCGGACCCCTGCCGGGCCCCCCAAGGAAAAAATTTGACTGAAGATGTATACTCCACTTCTCAACCTAATGCAAGTGGCTGAGCGTCGGCCCTCCCTGAGGAGGTACGACCGCTCAGCGAGGAGATGACATGGCGAGAAAGATCCAGCTCGGGCTGCTCATCACGGGCATGGTGCTCGTGGGAGTGAGCCGGTTCGTCGCGACGGCGTCGGCAAGCGGACCGACTATCACGACTACAGTCTCGTTGGGGGGGATGCCGCACGTCCCTTCCAAGTAAGGTAGCCGACATCGGCCCGGCGCGTTCTGGTTCTCGGAGCTCCACTTCTCTGGGTGGATCGCGAACTAAACAGGCGCGTTCCCTCCGGTCTACCTAGAAGGCGGCCGTCGGAGCCGAGTCACTACGCACCGGCCGTGGCGATCAGACGGTTCGTGTAGTCGATCACTTGACGGACGTAGGTCCGCTTCTCCTGGTAGGTGCCGGGGAAGAAGCTGCGCTTGAACCCGTACATGAGGAGGTCGCGCAGCTCCCCGGAGGTCAGGGCAAAGGCGTCCACCGCGCGAGCGATCTCGTTGCTCACCGTCGTGTCCGAGACGAGCCGGTTGTCCGTGCAGAACGTGCACGAAAGGCGGCGGCGGCGCATCTCGCCGAAGGGGTGCTTGCTGAGGTCGTCGGCCAGCTCGGGAACAGTCTGCTGATTCGAGGTCAGGCAGACCTCGACCGTGATCCGCTTGTCGGCCACGAACTGCGCCAGCTCTTCCACGTAGCGCCGGCGGTCGGTGATGCGCGGGTCGCGGATCTTGGTTTCGTCGAAGAGCCAGGTGCCGTGACCGATCCGGTCGGCGTGCAGGTCCCCGATGGCCTGGAAGATCGATTCCGGCCCGTAATCCTCCCCTGCATGGACGGTCTTGCCGAGGAACGCCTCGTGGGCCACCTGGTAGGCCTGCCGGTGGTCGTCGGCCGGATAGCCCTTCTCCCGCCCCGCGAGGTCCACCCCCACCACGAGCAGGCCCTGCTCACGCCGCAGGCGGGCGGCCGCCCGCGCCACCTCCATGCTGGCCGCGGAGTAGACCTCGGCCGGCGGGGCCTCGGGCATGGCCTCGAAGAAGCGGCGGTAGCCCGTGGAGAACTCGGGGAGGAAGAAGCGCAGGGCACAGAGGATGATCCCGGCCGCGAAGCGCGGCTCGGTCCCGGACGCGACCTCGGGCCGGCGGTTGTAGGCCTCGCTGGCCCGGCGCAGGCCCCGGTCCACGGCCTTCACCACGTCGGCCAGCTCGAAGCCGGGCTGGACGTGCAGTTGAGGCGCGAAGCGCACCTCCAGGTAGCGCACGCCCTCGGCCTGGCAGTCCTCGGCCAGCTCGAAAGAGGCGCGCTCCAGCGCCTCGGCGTCCTGCAGGACGGCGGTCAGGTAGCGGAAGCCCTCCAGGTACTCGCCGAGGTCACGGTAGTGCGGCCGGAACACCTGCGCGCGCAGGCCCTCCTCGGTCTGGGAGGGGAGGCGCACCTTGCGCTCGCGGGCCAGGTCGATCAGGCTGGAGAGCCGCAGCGAGCCGTCGAGGTGCACGTGGAGGTCGGTCTTGGGGAGGCGGCGGATCAGCTCGGGTTGCATGGCTCGATTATGGTCCAGGCGCGGTAAACTCCGTGGCAATGGTTAGCGCCGGAACACATAAGGGACGCCGGGTCGCGATCGCCGGAGGCGTCCTGGTCGTGGCGGTGGCCGCGTTCGTGGTCGTGGCCGCCCGGCACCCGGGGCCTGCTCTCGATGCTTCGAAGCTGGCCACGGTCGAGCGGGGCGACCTGGCGCGCTCCGTCGTGGCCACGGGCCGGATCCAGCCGCTGGCCAAGGTCGAGGTCAAGTCCAAGGCGAGCGGGATCGTCAAGCGCCTCCTGGTCGACTACGGCGACCGAGTGAAGGCGGGGCAGGTCCTGGCCGAGCTGGACCGGGAGCAGCTCGAGGCCAGCGTGCGCGAGGCCCGGGCCAACCTGCTGGCGGCGGAGGCGGCCTACCAGCGCAACCGGATCGAGGCCGAGGGCCCGGACCTTCCCTTCCTCAAGTCCGCCCTCGAGCGGGCGCGGAGGCTCCACGACGACGGCCTGATCGCGCTCTCGGTCCTCGACGACGCGGACAAGGCCTACCAGCTCGGCCTCAACAAGAAGACGGCGGCCGCGAGCAGCGCGGCGGTGACCAAGGCCGAGATCGCGAAGGCGCGGGCGGCCCTGGAGCGCGTCCAGAGCGACCTGCGCTACGCGACCATCACGAGCTCCATGGACGGCCTCGTGCTTTCCCGGGACGTCGAGGCGGGCGACGCGGTGAGCTCGATCCTGGTCCTCGGCACCCAGGCCACCCTGATCATGACCCTGGGCGACGTGAGCGAGGTCTACGTGCTGGGCAAGGTGGACGAGGCGGACATCGGCCGGGTGTACCTGGGCCAGCCGGCGCGCATCGTGGTCGAGTCGTTCAAGGACAAGAAGTTCGAGGGAAAGGTGACGAAGATCTCTCCCCTCGGCCGGGAGAAGGATAACGTCACCACCTTCGAGGTGCGGGTCTCCATCCACAACCCGGGGGGCGAGCTGAAGGTCAACATGAGCGCGAACGCCGAGATCATCCTGGAGGAGAAGAAGGGCGTCCTGCTCGTCCCCGAATCGGCCGTGCTCTACGACAAGGACCGCAAGCCGTCGCTGGAAGTCCCCGATCGGGAGGCCCCGGCGGGTCGGCGCAAGATCGCGGCCAAGCTCGGCATCTCGAACGGGGTGAAGACCGAGGTGGCGGAGGGCCTCAAGGAAGGCGACCAGGTCGTCCTTCAGTAGGCCCCATGTCCTTCCGCGATCTCTTTGCCGAGACCCTCCGTACCCTGGGGGCTCACAAGCTGCGGACCGCCCTCACCATGTTCGGCATCGCGTGGGGGATCGTGTCGATCGTGTTGATGGTGGCGGCCGGGGAGGGCCTGCGCGACGGCCACCGGAAGGTCGCGGAGGGCTTCGGCAGGGACATCCTGGTCGTGTACGCCGGCCGCACCAGCCTCCAGGCCGGCGGGACCCGAGCGGGGCGGCGCATCCAGTGGACGGCGACCGACCACCTGCGCGTCCGGGCGGAATCGCCCTCGTGCCGCGAGGTCATGCCCGAGCTGGGCCAGAAGGACATCCGGGTCCGGAGCTCCCACAACAACGGGTCGCTCGTCGTGACCGGCTCGCTTCCCCCGTTCGCGGACATCCGCAGCATCGGCGTGGAGGAAGGACGTTATCCGAGTTGGGCGGACGAGCGCGAGGCGCGCCGCGTGGCCTTCCTGGGCAGCGACGCGAAGAAGCAGCTCTTCGGGAGCCGGCCTGCGGTTGGGGAGACGATCCGGGTGGGGGAGTTTCCGTACACGGTCGTCGGGGTGATGCGTCACAAGGAGCAGGACAGCGGCTATGACGGGCTGGACGTCCAGAAGGTCTTCGTCCCCTTCGCCACCGTCCTGCGCGACTTCCCGAACAAGCCGCCCGCCCTGCCCGACTCGGTGGACCGCCTCATCGTCACTCCCCGCCAGGTCGAGGACCACGAGGCTTGCCAAGCCGAAGTGAGGCGGGCCTTGGCGCGCCTCCATGGCTTCGATCCCGCGGACAAGGAGGCGGCCGCGGTCCTGGATACGGTGGAGCAGGCGAAGGCCTTCCGCACCATGACCGACGGGATGAAGCACTTCCTGGGCGCCGTGGGCGTGGCCACGCTGTTCATCGGAGGCATCGGGGTGATGAACGTGATGCTGGTGACGGTGCGCGAGCGCACCCGCGAGATCGGCATCCGCAGGGCGCTCGGGGCCACCCGCCGGTCCGTGGTCCGCCAGTTCTTCCTGGAGACCCTGATCGTGGTCTTCCTGAGCGGCGGCCTCGGCCTCGCCGCCGCCTACGGCGCCTGCGGCCTCGTCAACCTGCTGCCCATGCCCCAGTTCTTCACGGGCCTCGTTCCGACCTGGCAGTCGGGGGTGCTGGCCTTCGCGCTCCTGGGCACGGTGGCGGTGCTGTCGGCCCTCTACCCGTCCAGCCGGGCGGCCGCGGTGGACCCGATCGCGGCCCTGCGCTTCGAGGCGGGGGCGTAGGCCTTTGCTCCGTGAGATGCTCGCCCAGTCCTGGGGCAACCTGCAGCGCAACCGCGCGCGCAGCGTCCTCACCATGCTCGGGATCGTGTGGGGCGTCGTGGCAGTCACGGTGCTCATGGCCTACGGCGGCGGCTTCCGGCAGGTCCTGGTGCGGTCCTTCTATGCCTTCGGCCAGAGCGTGGTGGTCTGTTATCGCGGAGAGACGAGCGAGCAAGCGGGGGGCGAGCGGGCGGGCCGCGTGATCCGATTCGAGAAGGCGGACCGCGAGGTCGTGCTGGCCGAGGCCGCGGCGGTCAAGGAGGTGAGCCTCGAGACCGTGCAGTTGCAGCCGATTGCCGCCAGGGACCGCCTCGTCAACGCCTTTGTGCGGGCCGTGCACCCGGAGTACGGGCGGATCCGCAACGAAGTGGCGAGCGTGGGGCGCTGGATCAGCCCGGAGGACTTGATCGAGCGCCGGCGCGTGGTCTTCATGGGCGACCGCCTGCGCGAGAAGGTCTTCGGCGGCCAGCCGGCGGTGGGAGAAACCGTGCGGATCGCCGGCCTGCGCTTTACCGTGGTCGGGGTCATGGCGCGCAAGCTGACGCCCAGCAGCTACTACGCGAGCGACGACGAGTCGGCCTTCATCCCGTTCTCGGCCGCGGGCGACATCTGGGACACGCGTTACGTCGACGTTTTCCTGTTCTCGGCGGTGGCCCCCGCCCTCGAGCCGCTGGCCATGGAGCAGGTGCGAGCCGCCATCGCGAAACGCCAGCGCTTCTCGCCCACGGACAAGCGCGCGATCCGGATGTACGGCCGGGAGCAGTACCGGCCCGTCATCGACGGGATCACGATCGGGCTCCAGATCCTGCTCGTGTTCGTGGGGACGCTGACCCTGGGCATCGGCGGGGTGGGGGTGGCCAACATCATGCTGGTCTCGGTGGACGAGCGGATCCGCGAGATCGGCCTGCGGCGCGCCCTGGGCGCGCGCAGGAGGCACATCCGCGCCCAGTTCCTGGCGGAGGCGCTGCTCTTGACGCTCGTCGGCGGGGCGATCGGAATCGTGGTCGCTTTCTTCGTGGCGGCGGCGGTGGGCAGCCTGCCCCTCCTCGGCCCGCTCTTCCAGGACACCTCCGGCAAGGGCGACCTTCAGCTCGCGATCTCGCCCTTCATGGTTCTCGTCTCGACCCTGATCCTGGTGCTGGTCGGGGTCGCGTCGGGTCTGGTGCCGGCCATCCGTGCCTCGCACCTCGACCCGGTGGAAGCGCTGCGATATGAGTGAGGGGCGGGGCCGGTCTCGAAACTGCGGTCCCCTCCCCCTAAGGGGAGGGATAGGGTGGGGGGTCGATGAACGAAGGGCCTAGTCTCCGCGCTCCAGATACCGGATCCGCTTGTTGATGTCCGTGTTGACCGAGTGGTACGGGCGGAAGAGGCTGCCCGAGTCGAAGACGAGCTGGCGGAGCGCTTCCATGTCGGCGTGCCCGATCGCGTTGGTGAAGATGGGCAGCAGGTACTCGACCCCCACCCGGGAGGGCCGCATCAGCTCGCTATCGTAGAAGGACGGGTGCATGAAGCGGGCGTGGATCTGGCCCCAGCGGTCGCGGAAGGCGTTGCCGTCGTAGCTGTCCACGTAGAACCCCTTGTCGCGGCTCCGCTGCAGGATCGAGAGGGCGTTGTTCTGCCCCTCGAGCAGCATGTCCACCGCCTTGCCCCCGAGCTGGGCCGCGTAGAAGCGGTCGAACAGGATGGGCCGCCCGCCGCGCTGGGTGTGCCCGACCTTACGGGTGAAGATGGCGGCCTTGGCGGACTCGGCACGGCGGAAGTTCTGGAAGTAGGCGTCCCCGAAGTGCTGGATCAGCAGGCTGCGCAGGGCCTCGGAGGCGCCGCTGAGCACGACGTTTCCCGCGGGATCCTGGGAGGTGTGCTGGGCCGCCAGCTCGCCCCCCCCCTCGTTCGTGATCCCCTCCCCGCAGACGATGACCACGTTCTTCTGCAGCTCGTACAGCTCGCGCACCCGCTCCACGAGCGCGGCCACGTTCACCGGGATCTCGGGGACCAGGATGATGTCGGGCTGGCCGTAGGCGGTGCCGAGGGCGATGAAGCCGGAGTGTCGGCCCATCACCTCCACGATCGCGATCCGCCGGTGGCTCTCCGCGGTGGTGCGCACGCGCTGCACGCCCTCCACGGACACGTACACCGAGGTGGCGTAGCCGGGGGTGGCGTAGTTGATCATCTGCTCGAGGTCGAAGGTGGTGCGCGACCGGTTGCGGCGGTAGACGTAGCCCGGGGGGTCGGGGCTTTGGACCCGCTCCCACTCGTCGGGCTCGTTCCGGTGGTTCAGGCCCAGGTCGTTGTCGATCGTTTTTGGCGCGAGCACGGTGGGGAAGAGCTCCGCGAAGGGCTGGAGCCCGTTCAGGGTGCCGTCCCCGCCCACGCAGATGAGCCCCTCGATCTTGAGCAGGTCCATCCGCTCCGCGATCTGGAGCATCGTCTCCTTGTCGTCGGGGTCCACGTAGGCGCGCGAAGCGCCGATGATCGTGCCCCCCCGGGTGGCGTCGAGCTCGGGGATCTCGGTGAAGAGCGGGTTCAGGTGGACGTGGGGGACCTGGGAGTTCAAGAGGGCGGTGAAGCCCTTGATGAAGCCGTAGACCTCGACCCGCCGCCGGTTGGCCCGGGCCACCGCCCCCTGGATGGTGGCGTTGAGGGCGGGGGTGTCGCCCCCGGCGGTGAGGATCCCGATCCGTCTCATGTGCTCATTGTACGTCCTCGTGCCGTCGCCGGCTCGGCCGCTACCGCACGCGGCCCAGGGCCAGCCCGCGAAGCGTGAGGGCGAGCGCGGCGATGGACACGGCGACCCAGGCCAATCCCCAGAGGACGGCGGGAAACGGAGTGATGAGGGCCAGGGCGCTGGCGTCGCTCCCCGCCGATTCGCGGAGCAGCACGTCGGAAGCCACGTCCCACACCGCGTACAGGCAGCTCACCACGCCGATCGCGGCCAGCAGGACCTCCGACACGCGGGCGGAAAGCTTCGAGGCGACGTGGAGGAGGGCGGCGCCGGTGGCGAGGCCGTACACGATGCCGAAGAACGTACGAACGTAGGCGACGGTCACCACGAGGGTGAAAGCGCCCACGAGAGACACCAGTCCGCGGGCGCGGCCGCGGCGCGCCCCCAGCAGCAGGAGCAGCACCCCCCAGAAGAGGCTCCCCAGGTAGCCGGCGTTCAGGATCAGGAAACGATCACCCCCGTCGGTCACGCACACCCCGCCTTCGTCGAAGGTGAGGCCGATGGCCAGGATCCGGCCGCCCGTCAAGAGGGCGGCGATCCCGTGGGAGATCTCGTGCAGGAAGACGACGAACACGCGGAAGGGGTAGACGACGAAGGTATTCCAGAGGGCGAGGGCGGCGAGGGCCACCGCGAGAGGCAGGGCCAGCCGTCGGACCGCCGGCGTCACGCCCGCTCGCCGCCGATCGTCCTGGTCCGGATCGCCATCGAGCCTACTGCTCCGGGTACTGGCCGTGCTCCTTCATCCACTTCGTGACGTCGCGCAAGCGGCCCCGGTAGTTGAGGGGGGACTCGAAGGGCAGCGGGCCCGCGGCCTTGCGGCGGCTGTCACCTCCATGCGCACGGTGGCCAGGGCGAGGGCGGCTACCAGGGTCGGGAGGGGTCGCATCGTGGGGGATCGTCTCACGAAAGCCGGCTGGCTCTCCGGCGGCCGAAGACGATCGGAGACGGAGTCTGCCCGTGCCTTAGCGATTATATCGTATCCGTCTTATGGTCCCATCGGCTGACATTGGGGGAGGATCTCAAGCACAATCGCGTTAGAAATGATCGAGAAACGATCTGCACGCATCTGGTGGCGCAAGCACCGGAGCGCGGAAAACAGGCTGACGGCCCTTGCCCTCGTCACCGAAACCCCCCTCGGTCAGTTCGATCTATTCGTCTACCAGCCCGGGGCCACGGGCACCCAGCGACTGGCCGAGGAGACGATCGACGGCTCGCCCGAGGGCGCTCAACGCCGCGCCGACGAGCTCGTCCGAGAGCTGCTCCATCACGAGTGCATCGACTGCGCGGGCTGGGTCTGACGGCAAGAAAAGAGGGCGCCGGGCCTTTCGGCCCGAGCGCCCGTTCCGAAGGGAAGCGGGTGTCGACTACTTCTGCGCGGGAGCCGCCTTGGTCGCGGCCTTGATCTCGGTGACGGCCTGGTGCTCGCCTTTCTCGTTGTCGCGGCAGGTCACGGTGACCTTCTCGCCGGCCTTGATGTTCTTCAGGTGGGTCAGCGCCTTGCCCTCGACGGGGGCGGTGGTGTTCTCCTTCTCGCCCCTGAGGGTGATGGTGTGCTTGACGGAGTCGATGGAGACCACCTCGGTCGTGACCTCATGGGTCTTTACGGCGGGGGCCTTGGTGGCGGCCTTGGCGTGCGGGGCGGGCTTGGCGGGAGCGGCCGGCTTCGCGGGTTCCTGGGCCAGGGCCACGCCCGCGACGAAGATCAGCGAAAGCAGCAAAGCGAACTTCTTCATTTCGTGTCTTTCTCCTTGAATGACGAATCGAGGTTTTTCAGGACCCGAGGACATGAGCAGCAAGGCTGGTGCCAGGCCCAAGTGGGAGCGCTCAGGTGCCCTTCGCCGCTGAAGATGGATTGCTTACCGTAGCTTAGCGGTCAGGGACGCAGTTTCACAAGGGCGCCCTTTCTGCCCCTTTTCGTGCGGGCGTTGCCCCATTCGGTTCACCCGCCCGCCTCGGGCCGCGTCCGGGGGGAAGGTGGGGGCCGGCGCGCATCGCGGCCGGCCCCCTCTACCGACTCTACGGCTCGTCGTCCGGGTGCGGCGCGACCACGAGCGTGCCGAACAGGCCGTGCTGCTCCTCCAAGGGGCCCGCGGTGAAGAAGAGGGTATTCGTCGGCCCGCTGGCGGGGGAGCCGCTGCCGAATGCGAGCGCCCACAGGCCATCGATCTCGATCGGGGGGCCGTCGGCGGCATGGAGGGGGCCGCGGTGCTGGAACTCACCCTGGCCTGTGAGTTTCGTGGGATCGAAGGCGTGGATGCGCCCGTTGCCGAAGTTGCCGACGAGCAGGTGGTTGCTGAACTTCCCGAAGTCGGCGGGCGCCAGCGCCAGCCCCCAGGGCGCGTTGAGCTGGCCCTTGGAAGCGACCCGGCGGATCAGGTTGCCTGCAGTGTCGAAGGCATTCACGAAGCCATGGCCCTCGCCCGGCACCTCGTCGTGCCTGTCCGCGTCCTGCAGCGCGTAGGTCACGTAGATGACGCCGCCGAGATTCTGGATCCCGAAGGGCGCGTAGCCTACGGGCAGCGTGGGGTCAGCGAAGGCACCGGGGATGTGGACCGGATTGAAGTGGCTGTCGAACACGTCGACGGTGCCCGCGTGGAAGTTGGTCGCGTAGAGGAAGTTGCCCGCCAGGGGGTTGTCGATGGCCAGCCCCTTATACACCGCCCCGCTCGCCGAGTTGTCCACGGCGACCACCACGGGAACCCCCCTGAATCCGGAGATGGTGCCGTCCTCGCTCGAGAAGATGAAGCGGGCCGGGCTCGTGCCTGTGCCGTTGCTCACGACAAAGCCGGTGCCGCCGTTGAACACGAGGCCTGTCGGCGCGCTCTGCAGGCCCATCGCGCCTGGAACCGTGACGATCAGCGCAATGGTGCCGGTATTGACCCTGTAGAGCGTGGAGCGGCCCGTTCCATTGTCCGAGATCCACCACGGTGTGCTGGGGCCGGAAACCAACCCCCAGGCGTTGACCAGGTTGGGATCGACGAGGTCCGCAGGCACGGGCCCGTCGGAGACCAGGTTGTGCTGAGCGTAGAACTGAGCGGCGGCGGGCTGCGCGGCCACGATCAAGGCCGTCGACAGTCCTACGGTCGCGAGCAAGAACGCCTTGCGCATGGCGTCCACCTCCTTCGCCGTGTGGTGGCTGCGGCGCGCCTCGCTGGTCTGGAACGCACGGTCGGAGGGGATTCCTCCGCCCTCGACCGTTAGCCCTGCTCAGAGCTCCGCGGGTGGATGGAACGAAGCCGCTGGCAGCCTTCCCATGGCGACTCCCGATGCTCGTTCCGAGAGGACGCGAAGTCAAGGGGGCTGGCGTCGCGCCGGACGCCGGCCCCTCGCACGTCACCCTCCTCGGACTGGTTGGCCAGCGACAGCAGCATCCAAAGCAGGACCGCCACCGGCAGCAGGGTCACGATGATCCAGAACCACGGCGTCTGCGGCTCTCGCGGGACCTCGTGGAGCCGGAGCGGATCGAGAGGGTCGCGGGTCCTCATGGGACGGGCCAGTCTACAGCGACTCCACCAGGCCCTGTGATCCAGCGCACAACCCCAACTGGCTATCCGTGCGACAACCGTCGATGGCCCCCTCCGGAGGATGCACGTGTGCCGAAAACCGTGCTCGTTATCGACGACGAAGATCTGATCCGCGACCTGCTCAAGGACTCCCTCGAGACCTTGGGCATTCAGGTCCTTCTCGCCCAGGATCTCGCCGGCGCGATCAGGGTCCTCCGCGCAGACGAGGAGGACGTGGACCTCGTGCTCCTCGATGGCACGCCCGGCGGTGATCGTCGACAAGCCTTCCTGAACCTCCAGGCCGGGCGGCCGGGCCTCCCGGTGGTCGTGATGTCGGGCGAGCCCTGGGAGAACCTCGAGCGGCACTTCCGGGGCCTACCGGTGGCCGGCTACCTGGGGAAGCCCTTCAACGTGGGAAGAATCCTCGAGATCCTCGAGGTCGTCGCCAAGCGCTGAACGAGAAAGGTCGGCCGGGAGGGTTCGACAGGCCCCGGCGGCCCCGCTCCTTGCCGACTCGACCTTCCGCCTCCGCGCACTCTCCAACCAACCTAGAGAGAGCGCGCGTGCGTGGTGTGTAAAATTGTGCGCTCATGAGGACACTGACACCCGACCAGGCCACGCTCATCCTCACGGCCACCGGATTGCCGTCGCTGAACGCAGAACATCCGGTGACCAAACGCGTCATAGCCGCCCTTCCCGCGGAGAAGGCGGACTACCGCCCGGACAACATCGTGAGGAGTGCCATCGATCTTGCATGGCACATCGTCGCCTCCAAAACCCGGTTTCTCGAAGCGGTCGCGTCGGGCGCGTTCGATTTCAGCGGCGCCGCGCGTCCCGCGGCTATTCGCACGCCCGCCGACGTCGTTGATTGGTACTCCGAACGATTCGCGAAGGACATCGACCGCATGTATCTCCGGCCGATGGGCGCGAAGGTGCCGTCGATTTACGGGGAGAGCTACGACGCGCGCGAAGCGCGGGAAAAAGCGCGGGCAGCGTCCGGCTAGAGCCCGAAAGACTCGATCGAGAAGGCCATCCTCGGCGGCCAGGTCCAGAAAACTTCACTCTCAGTCGATCGCCAACCGTGCGCTGATCAAGGGCGTTTGGCGGCTTCGGCCAGCCGTCCTACACTCAGGGGCAGCGGGGCTTTCATGCCTGTCTCCTGGCGCATCTCCGAGGCCATCGTTCGGCTTGAGAGTTCCGAGCCGGTCACGTTCGCCGAGTGGAAGGCCGCCGTGGACGCAGCCCTGGCCAGCACCGGCTACCGGCCCGGCATGGGAGTGTTACACGACCAGAGACGGCTCCGGGATGCCCCTTCCACCGAGGAGGGGAAGACGCGGGCAGCCTACGTTGCGGCACTGGGGATTCGCAGGTGGGCGGTGCTGGCGGGGAACGACGTCCAGTACGGCATGGCTCGGCTGGCCGATGCCCTTTCGTCCGGCACCTCGACCGAAATCCGCGCCTTCCGAGATCCGGCGGAGGCCGAGGCCTGGGCGCGCGAGGGCGGGGAGTGAGGCCCGGGACGCACGTCAGGGGCTCCGGCTGGTCCGCCATCACGAGCGTCGCCGCCAGAGGTCCGGAAGCCATCGTGAAAGGCCCCACCAGGGGGAGCGGAGCAGGCGCAGGCGCGCCCTCTCGTCAAGGCGCATGTGTTGGGGTGTCGCGGCCTCCTTCAGGCTGAGGAAGAATCTTTCCCGTTCGGTGAGCTGCCGCCACCTCCCATAAAGACTGCTCAGGACGAATCCTAGCGCTCCGAGCAACGCCGCACCCCAGACGACTCGCCACACGGGACAGTGCCCTTCTCCCTAGCCGCGTCACGCCATTCGGTGGGCACGATGCGCCCTTCCCCACGGAGGAGGAGGGTTCATTCGATCCAGTCCACCGTCCAATATCCCGGCCGATAGGCTTCGCGGGGGATGATGAACGAAACAGATGCGCCGCACCGGCACGTCGCTTTCACGGTCGGCCCCGTCAATGCGTCTTCAGTGGCTGCGTACCCCAGTGGCGTACGTGACCTTCGCCCTTGCCCGACAGGCACCTCCCATCGCCAGACGGACCCAGGCCGGGGTGGGTCTCTTCCCCGTACGGCGCCACCGCTTGTGACCCCTTCCTAACGAGGCCCAGTCTACTCTGGCGCGAGACCCCAGGGCTGGCCGCCCTACTCGAGGCGCGCCTTCAGGAACTCGAGGGTCCGACCGACGATCTCGCGCCCGCGCGTCGTCGACGAGGATGTCGAAAGGGCGGTCGCCAGCGCGGCGTGAACACGGAGGGGGCTTCGGCGGCAACCGCGGTGGTCACGATGCCCAGCAGAGCAGATCAGCGGGGGCTACACGAGATGGCGCGCCCGGAGGGATTCGAACCCCCTGCCTACTGGTTCGAAGAGATGGTACCGCGTTTTTTCAGGATGGTTCAGGAAGTTTCACCACGTTCCACAACTGATCCGCCCTCAACGCGATAGCCGAGGTTTTCGGACCTCACGCGGCGCCACGCCGTTTCACCATGGTTCAGGATTCTTGCCCCCTATGTGCCCCCTAAAGCCGACGACACCAATAGGCCAATCACCCAATAGGCTTGCCCCCTAAGCAGTCCCGAGAGGACATTGCCATGCTGACCGCGAAGAACGTCACGTCGCTCCCGGCCCCGGAGCGAGGCCAGAAGGACTATCCCGACCCGGGGCTGCCGGGGTTCTCGCTGCGCGTCTCGGCTTCCGGACGCCGCGTGTACACCCTCTATTACCGCGTCCGTGACAGCGTGAAGAAGCGCCGGGCCACGCTTGGCCCCGTGAGCCGGATCTCGCTGGCCGACGCCCGCCAGCGAGCCCGTGAGGTCCTCCGGGACGTCGCGCTCGGCGCCGACCCCCTGGCCGTCCGCGAGACGGACGAGCTCGGCGTCCTGTGCGAGCGTTTCAAGGAGGAGTTCTGCGGGTCGCCCGACCGATCGGCGAGCGTCCGCGACTGCTGGCCGCGACTCATCGACAGGTGCATCCTGCCGGCGATCGGCCACGTGAAGCCGACCGACCAGTCCATCCGGGCGCGCATCGTGGAGTTCACGGACGCGATCGCCCGGACGGGCAAGGGGTACATGGCGAACCGCATCTTCGAGATCACACGCCGCATCTGGACCTGGGGGATCGAGAAGGAGGTCCTCTCCCACGAGAACTACCCCTTCCTGCGGCTCAAGAAGCCGTTCCAGCACGAGTCGCGCCGGAAGCGCTTCTACAACACAGAGGAGATCCGCTCCATCTGGACCGCCATCGAGTACGAGCTCGAGGCGCCCGGCGCGCACCCCGACGGCTCTCGAGTCGCCGAGGGCTACTTCAAGATGCTCTGGTACATGGCGGCGAGGCGCGGCGAAGTGGCGAGGATGCGCTTCGACGCGATCGACTTCGACAAGCACCAGTGGGTGCTCTACGACACGAAGAACGACGAGCCGCTCGTCCTCCCGTTGCCGCGGCAGGCGATGCAGATCATCGACGGCCTTCGGCCGCTCGCCGAGGAGCGCGGCGCGCCGTTCGTGTTCTTCTCCGTGCGGCCCGATGCGAGGCAGGGCCACCTGGACCCGACCAGCGGCGCGCCCGCGTCGCGCATTCGCGCCCGCTCAGGCGTTGCGGACTTCCGACCCCACGACATTAGGCGGACCGTGAGGACGAACCTGGCCGAGATGGGAGTGGGGAAGGAGGTCGCGGAAGCGATCCTCAAGCACGTCCAGGACAAGATGAGCGAGACCTACAACCGGCATCGCTACCAGTCCCAGATGGGCGACGCGCTGCAACGCTGGGCGGATCGGCTCGACCAGATCGTGGGAGGGGCGAAGGCGGAGGTCGTGCACATGGGCGCTCGGCGCTAGCGTGTGGACGGGCGTCCAGCGGCGCCAATGGGCAGGGAAGGCGCCCCACGAGCCGTAGTGAGGTCGAGGGCCGCACCAAGCTTCGGAGAAGAGCAAATCACCGCTGTTGGTCATGCCTTTCAGCTGCGGTGGCCGTCGAACCCGACACTGAGTTCAGCGGCGAGGCTGCATCCCGGCCATGCCTCGTCCGCTCCTCATTGTTCGGCGGCCCGCTCATTTGGCCTGCGGTCGTGCCCCCGCACTTCGGCGGCGCAGATACTCATAAGCCCGTTCGTCTGGATCTTCTGGCACCTCAGCGTCCGGAACAAACGTATCGAGCTCAGAGAGAGCCATCCGGAGGGCGTTCTGGCTGTTCGGGTCGGACATGCCAGCGAGAGCCACCTGGAGAGCCTGTTCGATCTCCGCTCTGGATCGGGGCAACATCGATTCCGGCCGCACCTGGCAAGGCGTGTTGCTCATGAGCTCGCTGAACTCACCGACGATCTCCATGGCAGATGTTGGCAGTGCGGCGACTTCTCGAAGCGAAAAGCCGGAGCGGTCGGCCTCCTGCTCGAGCGCCTTCTGCTCCGCCGTCGAACGCAACGAGGATGCATTCGCCTGCATGAAGTCGGCGAGAAGATCCTCTTGCTTCCGCAACGCCCCTACACCACCCACGAGAGCTGCCGCGAGCCCCAGCCCGAACGCAAGCAGACGCTGCGGAAACACAAGGGCAACGACAGCGGTACTCGTCGCGAGAATGGCGGCGAGCAGGAGGAGTGTCATCTTGTACCGCTTGAGCGGCCGCGAATCCGTCAGGCGGCCATCACGGATCCACTGCCGTGCGGTCGGAATGCCGAATGTCAGGATGGCAAGACCCTGACCAAGCGTGAGGGCTCCGACGAAGAATCCGACAACGCCAATCGCCAGCGATGCCATGGCCTTCCCTCCGCTCTAGCCACGTCTGGACTTGGTGACCTCCCTTTCGCCGCCCCATAGGTCCGCCGAACACTGGAGATAAGCTGCGGGCGTCCAATATGCTCAACGCTGGTCAGCTTACTCCTTGTGTTGGGCGGCCCGCACTCCCAGGTCATGGGTGACACCACAGGACGCGCTTGTTCCACGAGTCGTAGACCCACACCTGTTTCCAAACGCCTGACGCCACCATCTGCGCGGCGATGTCGCCTACCTCACGCGGAATCAAGCCGGGATCGACACTCTCCGCCGGGTACTGCTTGTCGTAGTACGCGAGGAGCATGAGTGGCGCACCACCCGTCTGATACGTCTTCTGACTCTTGCCCTGGAATGCATCGACCAGAGGGGTTACCTGCGAGAACGCACCAGCGGTGATGGCCCCGGTCTTGACGGCAGCTGAATGACGCCGAGCCAGATCCTGATCGGTGATCTCGACCAGCTCCGCGTAGTGACGCTGGCCGCCCAGGGTGAACGCGATGTCGGGCTCCGGAGGATTGCGGCTGATGATGGACGCAGGATCGACCAGAAGGCCGGATGCAACCACGAACTCGGTGAACATCCTGCGCTCCCAGTCTGCCTTGGGTATCAGCATCTGCGCATCCACGTCAGGTCCGCCCAACAAATAGAAGTCTTTAACACCCAGATCAGCGGCGGCGCTCCAACTGGCCGGGCGCCGTCCGCTGGTTGTTACACGGCTGCTTCATACCTCACGCTCGGAGCTCCGGATGCGACTGAATGAAGGCGGCCTTCTCATCGGGCAACCAGCCCAGATACGCAAACGCAACCCGCCACGACTCGCTGTGCCGCAGGATCCGCTGAAGGAGCGAGAGAGCACGTCCGCTGCCGTCATCAACGTACCACTTCGCCGGGCGCTCGTCCTTGACAGAAGGTCGGAGGAGGAGCGCCCACTCCGGAGGGAAGGATTCCCCTTGCTGCAAGGGGGAGTGCCACTCGGGCGTGCCGTCTGGCTGCCACGAATCGACGAGGCCACGTAACAGCAGCAGGGACAGCTGCTGAGGGTGACCGGGGAAGATGTGGTTGACGATGGCACACTCCAGGAGGTCGGCGACGGACAGCTCGATAAACCACCAGGACGTGTACGCAGGCAAGACGTCGGGCTTCAGGTCGTGCTCGCGCAGCTTCGATTCAAGGCCTCGAGCGTCGTGCCACGCCCAGGAGTCGAGGTCGGACAACGCCGGCTGTCCCTTCTTGCGACGGTCATACTCGACGCAGAACCGAGTGACCTCCTCGCGATGACACCTACGCAGCAGCTTCACTCTCGCATCCAGTTGTTCTGCGGTCTCGTCGCTCCTGCTTTAGAACCAGGTCTGCGCTCGGTAGCGCTCGTACGCTGCCCCGAACGCAGACTTCAGCGCATGGTCCTCACGGATACTGCGGAACATCGTAATCGGCGTCAACGCCAGCCCGAAAACCAGGAGTGGCCAGACCTGCAGGGCTACCAGCGAACCCAACCCCGCCACCGTGCCGAATATGTACACCGGGTGCCTGATCCGCGCGTACAGCCCTGTCGTGACCAACTGTCGTGCCTCAGGTTTGAAGGAGAACGCTGAACCAAGCTGGATGCGCGCCAGTACCCAGAGGGGGAACCCTACGGTCGCAAGGATGACTCCGACTCCGAGGATGGCCGTGTGGGGCCGAACCCAGACCGCCAGAATCAGTAACGCGAAGTAGAAGGCCACGTCGCCCCAGAGAAGTCCTCGCCGAATCATAGGCTACGCGTCTCCCGGTTCACTTGCGCTACTCTTGTCGTTCGGCTTCACCCCACGGTCCGCGCAACCACCCGGATGAGCTGCGGCACCGGTGCGCGCCCAAGGGCGCGCACGAGGCGGCGGCGTCCAGGCCTCCGTTACAAGCGCCGCCGCCGAGAGGCGCCGTCAGCTCCATCCGGTTGTTCGGCGGTCAGATCACTTGCCCTTCACGCCCTTTCCCCGCGTCGGGCTCGTGCCCACCAACTCGCAGTCGAGACGGTCGAGGATGAACCACTGCCACAGCGCCGCTACGGCTGCGAGTACCGCCATCCCCAAAGCAAGACTTGTGTGACGCTGCAAGAACGATGGCTCTTGTGGTGCCCACGAGAAGAGCGCAGTCGCTTCAGCCATAATGAACAGGTAGGTGGTATGAGCGGAGCGAAGGTAGAAGTACTCACGCTCTGGCTCAGTCGCCTTGGCTCCCTGGCCCGCGCGGAGATGGGGGATCAGCCAGTCGCGGTAACCGCGCAGCGACTGCCTGTGCCAGAGAAACACGAGCATGTCCAGGGCCTGCTCCACTGTGTACCGATGAAGGACGTACCACGTATTGCCAACAACGAACGCAACGACTGCGAGGGTCGCCAGATGCCATGGCTCGCTCCAATTGACCCGGTCAAACCAGCGTGGCTGACCAGCGCGGGCCACGGCGAGGATCAAGAGGCCGGGCAGAGCGTGCCTGAAGATGCGCTGAAGATTCGCGACGAGGTCAGTGACTACGCCGCGGCCTTCGGTGGGTCCTGCCACTTCGCATCTCCCTCTCCGTCTCTGGCGCTACGCCTCGGTCGGCCGAACACTGGAGTTAAGCTGCGAAACTCCGGAGTTTACCGGGCTTCGTCAGCTTCACTGCTTGTTGGCCAGCTCCTCACATGACCTCGTCACCGGGCCCCTGCTGCCGCACGCGCTCGGCAACGTTGGCGGATAGTCTTGAGGGAATCGCGGTCGTAACGAACTGCAGCATCACGGGACGCAGCTCATCCGCCAGGGCGGTGAACTCCCAGCCTTTGCCGGGAGATCTGCCGCTGATTCTCGAGGTTGTGAGGTGGGCGATCTCCTTGTCGGCTCGGACCCCCGCCGCCTTTAGGGTTGCGGAAGGCGCAGGCTGCCAAGCGCCACTGGCACAGAAGTCGGACGCGACCACGTCAGTTGAGCGCGGTCTGTCCAGATAGAGGAAGTCGACTACGTTGCGGAAGTGGATGACAAAGGACTCGATGAGCCCGTTGTTAAGGCGACGCGCGCCCTCGCCGCTGGGGGCAACCAGCTGGCGAGAGGAACCGAGCAGAGCTGTCAACCCGAGGAACATGTCGAACTCGTACCAAAGATGCTCGGCAGAGTACGTGCGCAGGTAGTCGTCACCATACGGCCGCGTCGGGGCAGTCGCGCTCACCGTCTTCCCTCCTCATGTCTGGCCAAGACTCAGTCACTTGAGAAGATAACATGGGTAGCACCGCGGCCGACCCTGCAGGCGTTTGATCCACCCAGCGTTCCGCCGGTGGGCGGCGAGCCGAGGGTTGGTCAAGCAGCGTAACTGGATAAGCGGGTCCAGGCCGTCGCGTGTCGGCCAGGGCCGTGCCGCCAGCGCTGGCCAAGACGGAGCCCGCGGCACGCCCCTGGCACGCGCCCCGCTCGCGGGATAGCCGGGCATCGGCCCACCTCGTGCCCCGCGGGCTCACCTGATGCGCGAGGAGCCCGCGGGGCGGGGCGGTGGCTGTAACTCTTCTCATTTCTGAGAATGGTCCTTCTCATTCTTGAGAACCGACCCTGAAGGCTTCGTCCCACTCCCTGCGTTGAGCGAGGCCGTAGACCCTGCCGGAGACGTCGCCCGGTAATACAGAGGCCCCGCCGCTGGACGCCTTGAAACAATCCTGGGGAGTCGCTCGGCCTTACTGGCCTCGCTCCCACGCGGCACAGATCCCCCCAGGACGGGGGATCTTGGACCCGGCCTGACCGGCCAGTCGGCGACGCTGGGAGCGTCATGCTACGCGCCTCACCCCGCTGAGCGCCTCCCTGGCGAGCCACTACTACAGGAGCGAATTCTCGCGCGGGGACTACGACACCGAGCGCGAGAGTGAGGGCATCGTGGGGTCCCTCTGGCATGGGCGAGGGGCTGAGCAACTCGGCCTTTCCGGGCGTGTGAAGGCGGACCACTTCGCGCGACTTCTGGAAGGGGAGGCCGCCTCGGGCCATAGGGTCCTGGTGGCGCACCACGAGGGCCTCTCTGAGTGGCGGGCGGGCTGGGATGTGACCGTCTCGCCGCACAAGAGCGTCAGCCTTCAGGCGCTGATGGGCGGGGACTCTCCGGGAGGTCCAGGAGTTCCTCGGCCGCCTGCCCGGGCCCAGCCGCGAGAGCAATTACGCCAAAGGCCGAAGCGGGAGTAAAATGAGCTCGACGCCATGCGGACTGTGAGCCTGGACGAAGATCTGGCCGCGCTGATCGAGGGGGAGAAGCCTCTCGACGAGGCCGCGCGCGAGGCGCTAGTGATCGATCTCTTTCGTCGGCGGAAGATCTCGACTGGCAAGGCCTGCGAGCTGCTCCGACTCGATCGGATGGACTTCATCCGCCGCGCGAACGAGCATAACGTCCCCGTCTACCTCACCACCGAGAAGGAGTGGGAGGCCGACCTGGCCGCGCTCGACGCATGGCACCCGCGCACGTCGTAGCCGACGCCAGCGCGCTCATCTGTCTCGGCTGGGTCGATCAGCTCCAGATCCTGCCCGGACTCTTCGGTCGGATCGTCGTCCCACCCGCGGTCGCCGCCGAAGCAACGCGCCGCGGATCCGCTCTCCCGAGCTGGGTCGACGTACGTCCGCCCACCCGCCCGCTTGATGCCCGCGTCTCGGCCGCGCAGCTCGGTGCCGGCGAAAGCGAGGTCCTGTGCCTGGGGCTCGAACTCGAGGACGCCTGGGTCATTCTCGACGACTTAGATGCCCGGACTCTCGCGCGCGGGCTGGGGCTGCGAGTCATCGGCATAGCGGCCGTCCTCGTCGAGGCCAAACGCGCCGGTCTCCTTCCGCAGGTCCGCCCCACCCTCGATGCGCTGCTGGGGAGGGGCTTCCGCTTGGACCGGAGGGTGTACGATCTGATCCTGAAGGCCGCCGGCGAAGCTCAGTCATGACCACGCCCACAACCTGCAACCGAAGGCGCGTCGAGAAAGTCACAGGGCCGGTAGAGTGCGCCGCTTTGCCCCCTATGTGCCCCCTAAAGCTGCGATGTAATTTGTTGATTCTTTGGCGCGCCCGCCGTGATTCGAACACGGTACCTACTGGTTCGAAGCCAGTCGCTCTATCCGATTGAGCTACGGGCGCGTGGACGGATCATAGCACGCGCGATCAGTGGGCGAGGGCGAGGGGATCGATGCCCTTGCCCAGCTCGAACGAGGCGCCGACCGCGCCCACCACCGCCCGGCCGCGCGGGAGGCCCAGCCGGGCCCGCATCCGGTAGACGGCCTCGATCCCGGTGCAGTGCGCGCCGATCAGGTTCTCGAGGCCGGCCTCGCGGAGGTGGTCGGCTGTCCAGTCGAGCCGCTCGTCGGCGAGGGGGAACAAGTGGAAGCCTCCGATGGCCGCGTGCAGCGGCGCGGGGCGGACCACCTTGCGCGCGTACTCGACCGTGTTGATCACGCCCGCGTGGCCGCATCCCGAGAGCAGGACGAGCCCGCGGTCGGTGTCGAAGACCAGGGACTGGTCCTCGGGGATCGTGTCCTCGACCACTCCCTCCGGGCCACGCACCCGGCGAGGAGGGCCAAAGTTGCGCTCGGGGTGGACGCGCGGCACGGGACCCGTGAGCCAGACCCCGGGCAAGAGGGCCACCGGCGCGTCGTGCTCGACGAAGGTGCCGCCCGTCGCTTCGAAGGCGGGCCGCAAGGCGACCATGGGGTTGTCTTCGCGTCCGTCCGCGGAGGGCCGGCTGAAGAAGATGCCCTTCCCCACGTGGACGCGGGCGAGCGCACCGGGGTTGGCAGCCGCGAGCTCCTTCCGGAGGGTCAGCAGGCCGCCCGTGTGATCGTCGTGGTTGTGGCTGAGCACCACCTCGCGCACGCCGGACAGGTCCGCCTTGAGCTCCCGGGCGTTCCGCAGGACCGTGTCGGGGTGGGCGCCCGTGTCGAAGAGGATGCGCTGGCCGTCGGTTTCGACGAGGGCGGCGAAGCCCCACTCGCCGATCCCCTCGTTGGCCAGCATGGTGGACAGGATCAGGATGCGCAGGGAGTGAACGCGCGCGGGCGCGTCCTCGCCCGGAGCGGGTGTGCTCCACTCGGCTAGAAGCGAGAGGGCGACGGCGAGGATGCAGGGGACGCGTGTCATCAGAACCTCCGCGCGGCCCAAGGTATCACGCGAGCGGGCTCGGGAAGAAGAAAGGGGAAGGGCGATCGCCCCTCCCCTTGCCGAGGCCGTCCGCCGCACGGAGCGGCCTCACGCGTCGAAGCTTCGGTTCCTGGTTCTCTGGCGCACCTCCTCGGGCCCGTGCCCAAACGAAAAAGCCCTTCGAGTCTTCCTCGAAGGGCCTCGGTTCGTCCGGGGGGTCGTTCGCGTCTAGCTGTGGGGACCCCCGTCCACACCGATGCCCCTCCCGGGCATGCAACAACAAGCGCCCCAGGCGCTTCGGCGATCGGGGTGGGCGACGGACGAAATCATGACCAATAAATAGATTATGCGGGCGGGCCGGGGCTGTCAACCCCTGGCGGAACGCTCGCGAGAAGGCGGAGCCGGAGGGATGAGCTGGGGAGTAGAGAGAGCAGGGCTGGTGAGGGCTGGACGGCTGGGCTAAGATCGGAGGCTGGGGCGGGGTTCCCGCCCGGAGGCTGCTGATACCCTTCTCTTCGGCCGGGCTGTCGCCTCGGCCGATCCAGAGTCCAATGACCAACGGAAGAGTCGCGATCGTCGCCGGCTGCCGCACGCCGTTCGCCAAGTCGGGCACCGTCTACCGCGACCTCACGGCCCTGGACCTGGCCAAGGCCTGCGTGCGCGAGCTGGTGGAGCGCACCGAGGTGGACCCGAGCGCCATCGGATACGTAGTCATGGGCCAGGTCATTCCCTCCGTGAAGGCCCCGAACCTCGGCCGGGAGGTCGTGCTGTCGACGGGCCTCCCCAAGGAGAGCCCTGCCCACACCGTGAACCGCGCCTGCGCCTCGGCCAACGAGGCGATCGCGGAGGTGGCCACGGCCATTCTGGCCGGGCAGGCCGAGGCCGGGATCGCGGGCGGGGCGGAGAGCCTTTCCGACGCCCCGATCCTCCACAGCAAGAAGATGGCGCAGGTCCTGATGGAGGCTTCGCGCGCGCGAAGCCTGGGGGGCCGGCTGAAGGCATTCTCGAGGGTGCGCCTGCGCGACCTCGTCCCGGAGACGCCCGCGATCGCGGAGCCCTCCACCGGCCTCACGATGGGCCAGTCGGCCGAGAAGATGGCGAAGGAGAACGGGATCACGCGCGAGGAGCAGGACCGGATCGCGTTTCTCTCGCACAAGAACGCGGCCGCGGCCACGGAGGACGGCCGGCTCCCCGCCGAGACGTGCACGGTCCTGGTGCCGCCGTGCTACGAGGTGGCGGTCAGCGCGGACAACCTGCTGCGCAAGGACACGTCGATGGAGGCGCTGGCCGCGCTCCCGCCCGTCTTCGACCGGAAGTACGGGACGGTGACGGCGGGCAACGCGTCGCCCCTGACCGACGGGGCGGCGGCGGTGCTCCTCATGTCCGAGGCGAAGGCGAAGTCGGAGGGCTACGAGCCCCTGGCCTACGTGCGCTCGTGGGCGGTGGCGGCGGTGGATCCCGGCGGGCAGCTCCTCATGGGGCCGGCCCTCGCCATCCCGCAGGCCCTCGAGCGCGCCTCTCTCCAGCTCTCGGACATGGACCTGATCGACATGCACGAGGCCTTCGCGGCCCAGGTAGCCTCGAACATCCAGGCCCTGGAGTCCGAGACCTGGGCCCGCGAGAAGCTGGGCCGTTCCCGCGCCCTGGGCAAGGTCGACCGCGACCGGCTGAACGTCTGCGGGGGATCGATCGCCCTCGGCCATCCCTTCGGGGCCACGGGGGCCCGCATCACGACCACCCTCGCCAACGAGCTCGCGCGGAGGAAAGGGAAGTTCGGCCTGCTCTCGGTGTGCGCCCAGGGCGGGCTTGGCTTCGCGATGGTCCTCGAGAGATGAACGCCGCCCGATGAGCGCCGCCCTCGCGGGCCTGCGCGTGCTCGACCTGACCCGCTACATCCCCGGGCCTTACTGCACCATGCTGCTCGGGGACCTCGGGGCGGACGTGATCAAGGTCGAAGAGCCGCCGGTGGGCGATGCCACGCGCCTGGCTCCCCCCGCGGTGGGCGAGGACAGCGCCGTCCACGCCGCCCTCAACCGCAACAAGCGCTCGGTGGTGGTGGACATCCGGCGGGAGGCCGGGTCGGCGGTGGTCCGGCGCCTGGCCGCGAAGGCCGACGTCCTGGTCGAGGCCTTCCGTCCGGGGGCGCTGGCGCGGCGCGGCCTGGGGGCCGAGGACCTGCGCCGCGAGAACCCGCGGCTCGTCTACTGCTCGCTCACCGGGTATGGCCAGGACGGGCCGATGGCCGCACGGGCGGGCCACGACGTGGACTACATCGCGCTCGGTGGCCTGCTGGGCGCCACCCGGGATGCCGAGGGGCGGCCCATCCTGCCCCCGACCCAGCTCGCGGACATGACGGGCGGGCTGCTCGCCATGATCGGCATCCTGGCCGCGCTCCAGGCCCGGGAGCGGACCGGGCGCGGGCAGGTGGTGGACGTCTCGATGCTCGAAGGCATCCTGGCCCTGATGACGATCCCGGCCACGCGGGTTCTCGCGGGTGGATCGCTCCCGAGCGAGCTGACCGGCACTCACGCGTGCTACAACGTGTTCCGTTGCCGGGACGGCCGCTACCTGGCGGTGGGCGCGCTGGAGCGGAAGTTCTGGGAAGCGCTTGTGGGGGCCCTCGGGATGCCGGAGCGCGCGGGCGGGCAGTGGGAGCGAGCCGAGAAGCGGCAGGAGACCCTGGAGGCGTTCGCCCGCGTGTTCGCCACCAAGGACCGCGACGTCTGGATTCGCGAGCTGCACGCGGCCGACGCCTGCGTGGAGCCGGTGCTCGACCTGGCCGAGAGCCTGGCCCAGCCCCAGTTCGCGGCCCGCCACGCGGTGGTCGAGGGCGTCACCCGGCAGGCGCGCTTCAAGACGGTGGCCTCGCCCATCCGGCTCTCCGAGACGCCGGTGCAGGCCCACCGGCCGGTGCCGGGGCTCGGGCAGCACACGGACGAGGTCCTGCGCGAGAGCGGCTACGGCAGCCAGGAGATCGGGAGCCTGCGCGAGGGCGGGGTGATCCAGTGACGGAAGCGCCGTTGACGACCGAGCGGGACGCCGACGGGATCGTGGTCGTCACCCTCGACGTGCCGGGCGAGAAGGTCAACACGCTGGGCAAGGCGGTGGTCGAGGGCTTCCAGCGTCTCATGGCCGAAGCGGAGACGGACCGCACGATCAAGGCGGTGGTGATCCGCAGCGGCAAGCCCGAGAACTTCGTGGCGGGGGCCGACATCAAGGAGTTTCTTTCGATCCGCAGCGCCCTCGAGGGCGAGAGCCTCTCCCGCGCCGGCCACGCGCTGCTCGACCGGTTGGCGGCGCTGCCCGTGCCCGTGGTCGCGGCAATCCACGGCTCTTGCCTGGGCGGCGGCCTGGAGCTGGCCCTCGCCTGTCGATACCGCATCGCCTCCGACGATCCCAAGACCATGCTCGGCGTGCCCGAGGTCCTGCTGGGCCTGCTGCCGGGCGCCGGGGGGTCGCAGCGGCTGCCGCGCCTCATCGGCCTCGCGAAGTCGCTGGACATGATCCTCAGCGGGCGGAGCCTCAAGCCCGCGGCCGCGCTCAAGGCCGGCCTCGTGGACGAGGTCGTCCCGCCGCCCTTGCTCCTCCAGATGGCTCGGAAGGCGGCCCGAGCCCTCGCGGAGGGGACGCTGAAGCCCCGCCGGCCCGGCATTTCGCTGTCCGAGCGGCTCCTCCGGCCCCTCATCTTCAGCAAGGCGCGGAAGACCGTGCTCGAGAAGACGGGCGGGCACTACCCGGCGCCGCTGGTCGCGATCGAGGTCGTCAAGATGGGGACGGCCACCACGCTGGCGGAGGGGCTGCGGGTCGAGGCGCAGGCCTTCGGAAAGCTCTCCGTGACCGAGGTCTCGCGCGCGCTCGTCTCCGTCTTCTTCGCCACCCAGGACGCCAAGAAGGACGCGGGCTATCCCGAGGGGACGGAGGCCATTCTAGTAACGAAGCTGGGGGTCGTCGGCGCGGGGCTCATGGGAGCCGGGATCGCCGCGGTCTCCGCGGACGTGGGGGTGCCCGTGCGGCTGAAGGACGCGTCCCACGAGGCCCTGGGCCGGGGCCTCCGCCACCTGCGGGAGACGTTCGACGAGCGCCGCCAGCGAGGGAGCCTCTCGCGGCTGGAGGTCGAGAAGCGGATGGACCGGATCGCCGGCACCGTGGACTACTCGGGCTTCCGCCGCACCGAGCTGGTGATCGAAGCCGTGTTCGAGGACGTGGAGCTGAAGCGCAAGGTGCTGGCGGAGACCGAGGCCGCCACCCCCGACCGCTGCGTGTTCGCGAGCAACACCTCGTCGATCCCGATCGCCGAGATCGCGAAGGCCAGCCGGCGGCCCGGCCAGGTCCTCGGCATGCACTTCTTCTCGCCCGTTCCCAAGATGCCACTCCTGGAGGTGATCGCCACCGAGGACACCGGCCCCGAGGCCCTGGCCACGGCGGTCGGGTTCGGACGCCGGATGGGCAAGCACGTGATCGTGGTCCGGGACGGCCCGGGCTTCTACACGAGCCGCGCCCTGGCCCCGTACATGAACGAGGCCACGCGCCTCGTGGAGGAGGGCGCGTCGGTGGAGGCGGTGGACAAGGCCATGGTCGACTTCGGCTTCCCCGTGGGTCCCATCACCCTCCTCGACGAGGTGGGGATCGACGTGGGGGCCAAGGTGGCCAAGGTCCTGCACGAGCGCTTCGGGGAGCGCATGGCGCCGCCGCCCTCGATGGCCCGGGTCCTGGAAGACGGCCGCCAGGGGCGCAAGAACAAGCGGGGCTTCTACACCTACGGCGGGAGGAAGAAGCGGGTGGACGAGTCGGTGTACGCACTCCTGCCCGGGGGCGCGGCCCGCCGGCCATTCGAGCCGCGGGACATCCAGGACCGCCTGGTCTTTGCGTTCTTGAACGAGGCCGCGCTCTGCCTGGAAGAGGGCATCCTGCGCTCGCCGCGGGACGGCGACGTGGGGGCGATCTACGGCCTGGGCTTCCCGCCGTTCCTGGGCGGGCCCTTCCGTTACCTCGACCACCTGGGCGCGCGCTTCGCGGTCGAGATGCTCGAGAAGCTGGCCTCCCGGCACGGGGATCGCTTCCGTCCGGCGCAGGTCCTCCAGGACCTCGCGCGGGAAGGCTGGGCGCTCCACGGGCCACGGAAAGGGTGATCCGCAAGCCCCCGTGACCGAGAAGAACGGCAGGATCCTGCACAAGCCGCGGATGCCGGGCCCGCACGTGGTCCGGCAGCGCTTCCGTCCACTCCTCGGGAAACGGCGCACCGACGAGAGCCTGCCGCTCCTCACCCAGGCCCACGCCGCGTACATGGGCCTTCGGCGCAGCGCCCAGGCGATCCGCGGCCGCGGGGCCAACATCTTCACCCAATGGATGGGCGATCCGGACGCCCTGGGCAGCGCGATCCTCCTGAAGGCGGTGCTCATGGAGCTGGGCGCGCGCGAGGTGCGGATCCTGACGGGGAGCCTGGGCCATCCCCAGAACCGCAACCTGGTCGCGCGCTGCGGCATCGCCCTGCACGACCCGAACAAGGAGCGCCTGCCCCGTGGCCTGCACTGCATGGTGGACACCTCGCCTCCCCTCGGCTCCGCCAACACGGGCGGGGTTCAGCCGGTCCGGGAGTTCTTCTTCGTGGCGGACCACCACGCGGACCCGGTGGACGTGGAGGAGGCCTGCCGCATCCGCGGAGTGCAGCGGGTGAAGCTGGCCTTCGTGGGCCTGCCCGTCGGCTCCACCTCCGCCTTCATGGCCATCATCGCGGCCACCTTCGACCTCTTCGACAAGATCGGCCCCGGGGGGCGCGCCGCGGCCGCCCTGGGGATCTACACGGACACGAGCGCGCTCCTCCACGGGGCGACCCCCCTCGACTTCAAGATGTTCGAGGTGCTCACGCGCGACGAGGCGACCCAGGAGCTGCTGGACGACCTGCGCGACTACCGGGTGCCGCCCGAGTGGTACACCTATCGCGCCTCCGCCTACCGCAATCAGGAGGTGAAGGGCGGGGTGCGGGTGGCTCCCATCGGCTTCGTCAAGGAGACCCACCGCGACGTCATCGCCGAGATCGCGAACGAGCTGCTGCGGGTGGAGGGGACGTCCGTCGGCATCGTGATCGCGGTGACGGAGCGGGGGACGGAGGTCTCGGTGCGCGCGGACAGCCGCCTGCTCGGCCACGACCAGCCGCGCATCGTGCGGGTGATCGACTATCTCCTGTCCTCCGCCTTCCCGGGCCTGTCGGGCTTCAAGCACGATCGGCGCCCGCCGCATCGGGTGGAGGGAGGTGCCTTCCAGGCGCTCACTCCCGAGGAGCGCGGGCGCTTCCGGATCGACAGCGGTCCCCCCATCGGCGGGAACGGGCCCATCCTCGAGCACTGCCGGGGCCTCGCGCATGCCCTGGTGGTGGCCCTGCAGGACCTGGAGCGCCTGCAGCCCGGGGAGACGGCGGGGCTGCTGTAGTCCTTATCCAGTTACGCTGTTTGACCAACCCTCGGCTCGCGCCGCCTCACTGGCGAAACGCCGGGTGGATCAAAGGGATGCGGCGCCGCCCGCGGTGCTACCCATGCTATCTTTTCAACTGACTGGGTGTTGGACGGACGTGACTCGGGGTCCGCTGTGCCCGCGGCTCGACCATCCACCAGACGAGCGTGGCGCCATACTGAAGGCTCCAATGTGTCGCTTGCCCTTCCTGCGCCCCCGTGGAGGGTAGTAGCATGAGCATCGAAACCCAAGGCATGTCGACCCTCAAAGACTCTGAATCCCGGCGCCGCCTTACCGTCGGTTTGAGGCGCAATGCCCAGATCAGGTGACGCGCGATCATGAAGCTAGCTCTGCTGGCTGTCTTGGCGGTGGCGGTCATGTACGGCCTCCACGGACTCGGTGTCTGGGCCGAGCGACGCGGCTGGATCTACTACCGCAAGAGGCACGGCAGCAGCGGGACGCTGTCCAATACGTTTCTTGAAGTCCACTCGCTCTTCGATCCCTCGAAGCGCTACGTGCTGGAGGAGAAGACGCGCGCTAAAGTGGAAGACGAAGAGAGCGGTGATCCCCCTGCGACGAGAGATGGGCGGCGCCGTCCAACAATGGGATGAACCTGACGAAGTCCGCGCCGTCCCTAAACCGCGGCCTTCGCAGGTTATCCCAGTGTTGGGCGGACGACCGGGGGGGTTTCGCACAAGCCGGGCCAAGGAGGAACACCATGCAACTCGAGCACCTACTGAGGGAGTGCGTGACATGGTCCAACGTGCTCGTAGGCGTTGCTGGGTGTGCGGGGGCAGCGTGGTATTTGGTCCGGTCGCGGTGGGCGATTGTCTTGATGTGGGGCTTTGGGATCGAAGCCGCGGTTGGCGTGTTCCAGCAAGTGGTTGTTCGGGTCCTGAACAACACATCTGACGCCGCTGACGCGATTGGATTCGTCGGAAGCATTTTTGTTCTTACGTCCGCGGTTAGCGCCGCTGCCCGGCTGGCAATCATGGCGGGCGCTGTAGGAGCCCTGCGGGAAGGAAGCAGGTCATCGACGAGTCAACTCACATGAACGCATTTGGGAAGGCCGCGCTGAGCAGAGCATGCCGCCGTCGAACAACGCGTTGAAGGAAGCGACCTGGCAAGGTCGTCGTGACAAGCGGGGGAGGATCCCGCCGGGGTAGCGGCTAGCCACCGGCCCCGTATCGAGTCTTGCAGCGCGGACGGCAACGGCCGCGTTGATGCGTAGATACGAAAGCGAGCG